>Ga0207853_1000006_pt1 | contig 171024 bp, 168 predicted proteins | sample LuqExpMetagenom6_FD_187764 | JGI IMG/M metagenome (GOLD analysis project Ga0207853, IMG submission 187764) | Tropical forest soil microbial communities from Luquillo Experimental Forest, Puerto Rico - Sample 6 (SPAdes) | ecosystem: Environmental > Terrestrial > Soil > Tropical forest ...
CCGCTACGACAGGCTCGCCAGAAACTTCCTGGCTTCGGTATGCCTCGTCGCCGCCATCGTCTGGTGGATTTAATGAGTCTCGGCCCTAGTTGGCAAGCAAGGGACGCAATTCGCAGTAGTCTGGGATATCCGGCAAGGTGGCCCCAACAACCCAAGTGAAAACGGATGGCTGGCAAAAGCCGCCTTCGGGGATGGCTGCGAGTGCCGCGCACTATATGGCGAGGTATATCGATTGCCGCCCGATGCGGCGGGACATATCCGCTTTTATGTCGATGGCGGTTACGCCCAACCCGCAGGCGCAACAACCGGCAGCGAAGTTAGTATCTGGTCTTGGGATGGACAAACGGCCAAAGCGTTGTTTCGAGGCAAATATATTTCAGTCGCCGACGATCAGCCGAAAATCGAGGAAAAGAGTGCTCGCTTACTTATCCATCCCAAAACACAATATCGCGTCCTTAGCGCCTGCGGCGCCTGTTCTGGGCGCAAACTGATTTGGACTTTGGACCTCAGCGGGGATGGCGTGAAGGATTTAGGCAAACGCCCAGAAATTCCCGAAGCCGATTTGGTCGACGAGGTCTTCTTCCGTCTTTGGCATGGCAAGGACACGAATACACTGGCGGCACCGAAAGCTTTGGAGCAAATGGCGGCCATTGTCGCCGAGACCAAGAAGGGAAAAACCGACCCTAAATTCCCCAGCCTTGGCATGTTGATGTCGATTATGGCCGAGAGGCATGGGGATCATACCAAGCTTATCTTCGATACGGATGTGGACGCCGCACCACAGATGGTGGCCTCCGTTCTGCACAAGAAAAGCGGGTATTACCTCGAAAACTTCGAATTCTCGCTGGGAAACAGGGGATTTAAGCCGTAATCCCGGGGTTGACCACGCCCGGCCGCGTCCCTATTTTCCGGCAAATTCGAGGTCCTCCCATGAGCGATACCGCCACACTCTCCTCCGCCCCAACGGAGGCCGCATTTCCTCGCGCCAAGCTGGTTCTGGCCGACGGCACCGTCTTTGAAGGCTATGGCTTCGGCGCGGCCGGAGAAGCGGTCGGCGAGGTCTGCTTCAACACCGCCATGACGGGATACCAGGAGATCCTCTCCGATCCTTCTTATGCCGGGCAGATCATCTGCTTCACCTTCCCCCATATCGGCATCGTCGGCACCAACGCCGAGGACATCGAATACACCACGCCGCATGTGCGCGGCGTCATCGTGCGCGCCGATGCCACCAGCCCGTCCAATTACCGCGCCTTGCAGACGCTGGATGCCTGGCTGAAGAAGCACAACATCCCGGGCATCGCCGGGCTCGACACCCGCGCGCTCACCAGCCGCATCCGTGAGCTGGGCATGCCGCATGGCGTGATCGGGCGGAGCGACGATGTGGCGGCGTTGCAGAAGGCGGCGAAAGGCTTTCCGGGCCTGGTCGGCCTCGACCTCGCCAAGGAGGTCACAGCCCGGCAGATGTTCAAATGGAACGAGACGCCGTGGGCGTGGAACCAGGGTTATGGCAAAGTCGAAGCCCCGAGCTTCCGCACCGTGGTGCTGGATTACGGGGTGAAGAAGAACATCCTGCGCCTTCTGGCCGGACTCGGCGCCGATATCACCGTGCTGCCTGCGCAAGCCACGCTCGACGATGTGCTGCGCCATGAACCGCATGGCGTGGTGCTGTCGAACGGCCCGGGCGATCCGGCAGCCACCGGCGCATATGCCATCCCGACCATCCGCGGACTGGTGGACAAAGGCCTGCCGCTGTTCGGCATCTGCCTCGGCCATCAGATGCTGGGTTTGGCACTCGGAGGAAAGACCAAGAAGATGGCCCAGGGCCATCACGGCGCCAATCATCCGGTGAAGGATCTCGAAACCGGCAAGGTGGAGATCGTCTCCATGAACCACGGGTTCACCGTGGATGCCGATACCTTGCCCGCAAACGTCAAGCAGACCCATATCTCGCTGTTCGACGGCTCCAATTGCGGGCTGCGGCTAGAAGGGGCGCCGGTATTCTCGGTGCAATACCACCCCGAAGCTTCGCCAGGCCCGATGGACTCGCATTACCTCTTTGACCGCTTCGCCGAAGCGGCGAAGAAGCGGGTGTGAACCCAGAAGCTACCGCTTCAATTCGATCACGTCGAAGGTCGACTCCTGCACCGGATAAGGCAGTTCGAGGCGGGCACGGCCATCATAGGTGAGCGAGAGCAGGCCGATCTGATCGTCGGGCGTGGCATCAGCCCCGGCCGCAGCGCCGCCGCCGGAATAGACCGGCTTCTTTTCAGCCGGGCCATAGCCGGTACCGATATAAGAGGCGCCGAGATACACAAAGCCGCGGCTGTCCGGATAGAGATAGCCGGAGGTGCGCTGGCTGCCGCTGAGCTTTTCGAAATAGAGACTGCCAGCTTGCTGGCTGATACGGCAGCGGAACCAGCCGTACACGACCGACGGCGTCATACCGCCGAGTTTCATGGTGCGGCAGCGCCAAATACCGATCAGACGCTGCTCGCTGGCAGCGACAGGACCGGCCGCGAGAATAGAATGGATAGCGGCGAGATCGGCCGGAGCGCTGCGGCTGGCTTCATCCAGGCCTTTGGCGCGGGATTCGGCCAGATGCGACAGGCGCTCGACATCACGCGGCGCGGCGCGGTCCTGCCAACCAGCGAGAGCGGGAGAGGTAAGGATTAACGTGGCGAGGAAGACTGCTGCCAGCCCCCTTCGGTTCGCTACGCCCACCACTTCCCCCACTATGCGGGGGCAGAAAGCTTGTTCAGCCTTCGCCGCCTTCATCCGTTTTGCCCTCTTCCTGCCCGCTCCAGCTTTCGAGCACGGAAGCCGGCGGCACGCCCATGACGTTATATCCGGCGTCAACGTAATGCACTTCGCCGGTGACGCCCGCGGACAAATCGGAAAGAAGGTAAAGAGCGGCGCCGCCGAGGTGATCGAGCTCGACGGTCTTGCCGAGCGGGGTTAGGCCTTTGATCCAGCGGAACATGGTGCGCCCGCCGCCCACCGCAGAGCCGGCCAGAGTGCGGATCGGACCGGCGGAAATGGCGTTGACGCGGATCTGATCCTTGCCGAGATCGGCCGCGAGATATTTCACGGAGGCTTCTAGCGCTGCTTTGGCCACGCCCATCACATTGTAGCTCGGCATCACCTGGCGGGCGCCGTGATAGGAGAGCGTGATCATCGCGCCGCCATCCTTCATCAATCCAATGGCGCGGCGCGCCACAGCGGTGAAGGAATAACAGGAGATCGACAGGCTCTTGACGAAATTGGCGCGGCTGGTGTCGACGTAACGGCCCTTGAGCTCGTTGCGATCGGAGAAGGCGATGGCGTGGACCACGAAGTCGAGGCCGCCCCATTCTTTTTTGATCGCGTCGAACGCAGCATCGAGCTGGGCATCGTCTTCGACATCGGCCGGCAGCATGATGCTGGCGCCGATAGAGGCAGCGAGCGGCTTCAAGCGCTTGAGCTGGGCATCACCCTGATAGGTGAAAGCGATCTCGGCACCATGCGCAGCGAGCGTCTTGGCAATACCCCAAGCGATGGAATGATCGTTGGCGACACCCATAACGAGGCCGCGCTTGCCGGCCATCAGATTACTGACCGTGGAATTGGTGGTCATCTATCCCTCGAAAAACAAATGCCCGCCCCCAACAAGGCCACCATGCCTCGATTGCGGGTGCCGGAACAAGCCCGGTGTGCGCTCTTGGTCAATTCAGCCGTTAAAGCGCTCGAACACCAGGGTCGCATTGGTGCCGCCGAAGCCGAAGCTGTTGGAGAGAACCCGCTCCAGCTTGGCGTTGTCGACCCGGCTGCGCACAATCGGCACATCGGCGATTGCGGGATCAAGTTCAGTAATATTGGCGCTCTCAGCAATGAAGCCGCCCTGCATCTGCAGGATGGAATAGATCGCCTCTTGCGCGCCAGCCGCGCCCAGCGAATGGCCGGTGAGCGATTTGGTCGAATTCACCAGCGGAATCCTGTCGCCGAAGACTTCGCGCATCGCTTTCACTTCGGTGACATCGCCGACCGGCGTCGAGGTGCCATGCGCATTGATGTAATCGACCGGGCCATTGACCGTGGTCAGCGCCTGCTGCATGCAGCGCACCGCGCCTTCGCCCGAGGGCGCCACCATGTCGTGACCATCGGAGGTCGCGCCATAGCCGACCAGCTCGCAATAGATCTTGGCGCCGCGGGCGCGCGCATGTTCCAGCTCTTCCAGAACCACAACGCCGCCGCCGCCGGCGATGACAAAGCCATCGCGATCCTTGTCGAAGGCGCGCGAAGCTTTTTCCGGCGTCTCGTTATACTTGGACGACATTGCCCCCATGGCATCGAAGAGAGCCGACAAGGTCCAATCGAGCTCTTCGGCACCGCCGGCAAAGACGATATCCTGCTTGCCCCATTGAATGAGTTCGGCGGCATTGCCGATGCAATGCGCGCTGGTCGAGCAAGCTGAACTGATCGAATAATTGACGCCCTTGATCTTGAACCAGGTCGAGAGCACCGCCGAGCAGGTCGAGGACATGCATTTCGGCACCGCGAACGGCCCGATCTTCTTGGGGCCAGTGGCTTCAGCGATCTTGTCGGCGGCAAACAGCGTGCGGGTGGACGGGCCGCCCGAACCGACAATCAAACCGGTGCGCGGGTTGATGACGTCCTTTTCTTCGAGGCCGGAATCCTTCAGCGCCTGATCCATGGCGACAAAGGCATAAGCGGCAGTATCGCCCATGAAGCGTTTGGCGCGCCGGTCGATCAAAGCATCGAGATCGATCTTCACCGCACCTTCCACCTGACTGCGGAAGCCCATCGCCTTGTGGGTTTCGGCGAGCCCGATGCCCGGTTTGGCCAGACGCAAGCTCTCGGTGACCTCGGCGGCGTTGTTGCCGATGGATGAAACAATACCCAGCCCCGTGACGACGACGCGCCTCATGGACGTAATCCCCTCTATAAAGCTGCTGAGCAGCCTACTGCAATTTAAGCCGGTTGCGGTGCGTCCTGGAACAGGCCGACGCGCAAATCCTTGGCTTCGTAGATGACTTGGCCGTCAACCTTCACGATGCCGTCGGCGATGCCCATGACCAGCCGGCGCATGATGACACGCTTCAAATCGATGGAATAGCTGACGAGCTTGTTGGTGGGCAGCACCATGCCGGAGAACTTGACCTCGCCGACGCCGAGCGCGCGGCCTTTACCGGGACCGCCAAGCCAGCCGAGGAAGAAACCAACCAGCTGCCACATGGCATCAAGGCCGAGGCAGCCCGGCATCACCGGATCGCCTTCGAAATGGCATTTGAAGAACCACAAATCCGGGTTCACTTCCATTTCGGCATGGATCTCGCCCTTGTCATGGGCGCCGCCCGTTTCGGCGATCTTGGTGATGCGATCGAACATCAGCATCGGCGGCATCGGCAGGCGGGCATTGCCCAGGCCAAACAATTCGCCTTTCGCACAGGCGATGAGACCCGCCAAATCGAAGTTCGATTTGCGCGCGGAAGAGGTCTGATCCACTTTTTCCATGTCCCTCAAATACTTACGTCATGTCTGCCGCAAAGTTACCCTGCGACGATTTCTACGTTAGAACTATTCTAACGACTAGCGTACAATTCCCAGAAGAGTGACGCCCGAATGTCATAGCCTTTCGGACCGTCAAAGGCGAGAGCCGAGAAAGAGACGATAAGACCTGACACCGGTTGCCTCAAATCCGACCGGCGTCAGTCAAAAGGAAGTCAACCAGTATGCGTAAGAGAATGCGTGAAACGACGAACGAATCAGCCGTGACGCGTTTGCGGGCCGCAGGTTTGCGCCCCACACGCCAGCGCAACGAGTTGGCGGACCTGTTATTCCGCGACGGCCACCGTCATCTGACGGCAGAGACCCTGCATGCCGAAGCAGTGAGCAAAGGCATCCGCGTCTCCTTGGCGACCGTCTACAATACGCTGCACCAGTTCACCGATTCCGGGCTGCTGCGCCAAGTCATGGTGGATGCGACGCGCTCCTACTTCGACACCAATGTCACCGAGCACCATCATTTCTACTACGAAGAAGATGGCATGCTGGCCGACATTCCCGGTTCCGAGACCTTGGCGATGAGCAATGTTCCGGAAGCCCCGGAAGGCACCGAAGTCTCGCGCGTCGATGTCGTCGTGCGGCTGAAGCGTCACTAAGCCTCTCAGCCCCGAAGCGGCGGCTTTGGGGCTTGCACCTCCCGGCAGGAAAGCCCAACCATTGCGCCGCAAAAGGGTGCGGGGATTTGCATGCTTGGGCTGATGGTCATCGATGTGCAGAAGGCCATGTTCGAGGCCGATGAGCCTTTGAATGGCCGCGCCGTGTTGGCCCGCATCCAAGAGCTGATTGCCAGAGCGCGGGCCGCAAAGGTTCCGGTCTTTTACGTGCAGCATGACGGCGGAGCCGGCGACGAATGCGACCGTAACGGCCCCGGCTTTCCTTTTATGGATGAGATCGCGCCGCAGCCCGGTGACAGCGTCACGGTGAAAAAGCGCAACAGCGGCTTCTACGAGACCGATCTCCAAGAGAAACTTCAGGCCGCCAATACCGATCACATCATCGTGTGCGGCATGCAGACCGAATACTGCGTCGATGCCACGGTGCGCAGCGCCTTCGACCGCTTCTATCGCGTCACCGTGGTGGCCGATGCCCACACCACTTTCGACAGCCAGATCCTGCCCGCCGCCACCATCATCGCCCATACCCAGCATATCTGGAACGGCCGTTTCGCCCGGCTGAAACTGGCGCAGGATGTGGTGTTCGGAACGGCATGACGGCCGATGAAACCCTCGACTTACGCGGCTTGAAATGCCCGCTGCCGGCGCTGCTTGCCCGGCGCGTGCTGCTGCACGCCGCGCCCGGAAGCGTCATCGAAGTGCTTTGCGATGATCCGCTTTGCCATATCGATTTGCCGCATATGTGCCGCCAGGAGAGCATCGAAATCCTGGCAGAGGAACGCAGTGATCTGCTCACCCGGCTAGTGCTGCGGCGGAGCTGAACTCTCGGGCGGACGGGCCATCGGCCCGATATGTTCCAGCACATCTTCGGCGCGGATTGCCCGCGGCTCGCCCCGCGCCTGATCCTCGGTCAGCAGCACGATCTCGGCATAAGCCTCGTAAGACGTGATAGGCCGGCTGGTCACATCCGCACCAGCGCCCCAGCCGCCATAAGGCCAGCTATGCCAATAGGAGCCGCGGCCGCGCCAGCCCGGCCAGCCGACAAAATCGCTGTGATAGGTGGTTTGGGCCTCGGTATCGCGGCTATCGAAAACGAAATAGCGGGCCCCCGCCTTCAAGGTCACTTCCGCCGCGCGGAGCAACAGATAGTTCTCCACCGTCTCGCGCCGGGTTGAGGAATTGCCGGTGAATGTCACACGGAAGCGGTTGGCGGCCAATTGCTGGTCGGTATAGCCGGTCCCAGAGCTTGGATCGCGCGGGTGATAGGTGGCCGGAGATTGGCAGGCAACTAGGAGAACGGCTGCTGCCGCCACCACCGAAAGCCGACAAAAGCTACGCATCGAACGCTCCCTCAAGACTGGTTCAAGCCTTTGAACGGACGAAAGTTCCCTCTTCCGGCCAGATTAACGCAAAGGCGCCGTTAAGTACGTGACAACATTTTCACTTGATAACTGACCAGTCAGTTATTTATATGGGCAGCCATGGACACAACGCTGGAAAAAACGAGCAAGACTTGGCAGCGGCGCAAGCAGGCCCGCCCGGGCGAAATCCTGGACGCTGCGTTGACGGTGTTCGCCGATAAGGGCTTTGCGGCTGCGCGCATGGAAGACATCGCCACCAAAGCCGGGGTGACCAAAGGCACGATCTACCTCTATTTCGAAAGCAAGGAAGAGGTGTTCAAATCCCTCGCCCGCCAGCATATCGGCGACACCCTGGCGATGGCGGCCGAAGAAGCCCGCAAATTCGATGGCGCGACCTTTGATTTTCTCACCGTCTTCTTCCAGCGCTTTGCCACCATCGTACTAACCAGCGAAGCGGTGGTGCTGCCCAAGATCATCATCGCCGAATCCGGCAACTTCCCGGAGCTGGCCGCCTTCTGGCGCAAAGAAGTGATCGACAAGGCCATGGGCATGCTCAAAGGCGTGCTCGAACGCGGCGTTGCGCGCGGGGAAATCCGGGACGTCCCGCCAGATTACATCTGCAAACTCTGCGTGGCGCCGATGCTGATGAGCCTGATCTGGCGCACCACCTTCGCCCGCACCGATGATCACCCCTTCGATTACGAGGCCTTCATGACTTTGCATCGTGATGTGCTTTATCGCGGCCTCAAGCCGGAAGGAAAAGCCGAATGAGCAAACTGCGCGATGCGGCGCTGGGACTTGGTTTGGCGCTGCTCCTTTTCGGCTGCGAAAAACCGCATGAAGGCAAATGGCTCGGTTATGCCGAAGGCGATGTCGCTTATGTCGCCGCGCCGGCTTCGGGCTGGGTGACCGATCTCAAAGTGGAACGCGGCGCCGCGGTCAAGAATGGCGATGCTCTCTTCACCTTGGACGACACCAGCCAAGCGGCGGCCCGCGATCAGGCGCAGGCACAAATCGCCCAAGCCCAAGGCCAGATCGTGGAGGCCGAAGCCAATCTCGATCTCGCCCGCCGTCAATTAGAGCGCCAGAAAGGCTTGATGCGTACGGCCGCGACCTCGCGCCAAGCTTATGACCAGGCCAAATCGGCTTACGACCAAGCCGAAGCGCAAGTGGAAGCGCTGCGCGCGACGGAATCCCAGGCCCGCGCCACTCTTGCCAATGCCGCCTATCTGCTTTCCCAGCGCCAGGTGATCTCGCGCACCTTCGGCCGGGTGCAGGAAATCTATTTCCGCCCAGGCGAATATGCACCGGCACAAACTCCGGTGATTTCCATCCTGCCGCCGCAAAACGTTTATGTGCGCTTCTTCGTGCCGGAAGCCGAATTCTCCCGCATCAAGCTCGGCCAAAGGGTGAAAATCCATTGCGATGGCTGCGGCGATGGCCTTGCCGCGACGGTGAGCTTCATTGCCGACACCCATGAATTCACCCCGCCGGTGATCTTCTCGAACCAGAGCCGCAGCCAGCTCGTCTTCAAGGTGGAAGCGCGCGCGCCCGGCGGCCTCAAGCTCAATCCTGGCCAGCCCGTGGATGTCGATCCGTTATGAGCAATCAGCGATCCGTTGTCAGGGCTGGCGTGGCGGCTGACGGCGGGCCGCAAAAAAGCAATGCGATTGACGTAAGAGGCCTGACCAAGCGCTTCGGCAAGAAGGTGGCGGTCAACGGCATCGACATCGCTGTGCCTCAAGGCCAAGTGTGGGGCTTTCTCGGCCCCAACGGCTCGGGCAAGACCACCACCATACGCATGCTTTGCGGGCTGCTTGAAGCCGATGGCGGCGAAGGCACCTGCCTCGGTTACGATTTCCGCCACCAAGCCGACGAGATCAAGCGCGAAACCGGCTATATGACCCAGAAGTTCAGCTTCTGGGAAGATCTGTCGATCCGCGAGAATCTCGAATTCGTGGCACGGGTCTATGGTCTGCCGCAGCGCAAGCATCTGGTCGATGACTGCCTGGAAAAACTGGGATTGACCTCACGCCAGAAACAGCTCGCCGGGGAGCTTTCGGGAGGGTGGAAACAGCGCATGGCACTGGCCGCCTGTACGCTGCATCAGCCCAAACTGCTGCTGCTCGACGAACCTACGGCGGGTGTCGATCCCAAGGCCCGGCGCGATTTCTGGAACGAGATTCACAAGCTTTCCGGCGAAGGCATCACCGTGCTGGTCTCCACCCATTACATGGACGAAGCTGAGCGCTGCGACCAGATTGTCTTCATCTCCTACGGCGATATCGTTGCGCGCGGCACCGTGGCCGACATCATCAAGGCCTCCGGCCTCATCACCTATACCATCGCCGGACAAGGCTCACGGCAATTGGCCGATCATTTGCGAGGCCAGCCCGGCGTCGTCTTCGTGGCCTTTTTCGGCGCCTTGCTGCATGTCTCCGGTTACGACCGCGATCTCTTGGAACGCGCTCTGGCGCCTTATCGCGGCGATCCCCACCTCACCATCACGGAAACGGAATCCAGCCTGGAAGACGTCTTCATCCAGCTGCAGCAACAGGCGGGTGAGAACGCATGAAAGGGCATCGCTTCACCATCCATCGCGTCTTTGCCTTGCTGGGCAAGGAATTCATCCAGATGCGGCGTGACCGCATGACCTTGGCGCTGCTGCTCGGCATTCCGCTGATGCAGCTTTTCCTCTTCGGCTATGCCATCAACATGGTGCCGCGCCATCTGCCCACGGCGCTGATCGTTTCCGATTCCGGGCCATTCGCCAATTCCGTGGTCGCGGGGCTGGCCAATTCCTCCTATTACGATATCGGCCACACCACCTATTCGCGCGATGAAGCCCGCCGCCTCTTGGCAGAAAACCGCGTCGCCTTCGCCATCGAGATTCCGGCCAATTTCTCCCGCGATGTGGTGCGCGGCGCCAATCCCAGCCTTCTGATCGAAGCCGATGCCACCGATCCGGCCGCCAGTTCCTATGCCGTCTCTGCGCTGACAGGGCTTGCCACTAGCGCCTTGCGCGATGATCTGGTCGGACCTTTGAAAGCCCGCGCCGCCACAAACGGCCCCTTCACCGTCCTGGTGCACAATCTCTACAACCCGGAAGCCAACACCCAATTCAATGTGGTGCCGGGCCTTTTGGGTGTCATCCTCACCATGACCATGGTGATGGCGACCTCAATTGCCCTGACGCGCGAGCGCGAACGCGGCACTTATGAAAATCTCCTGGCCATGCCCGCCCGTCCTTTTGAGATTATGGTGGGCAAGATCACGCCGAACATTTTCGTCGGCTCCATCCAGGCCGCCCTGATCCTGGCGGTGGCCAAATACATCTTCCATGTGCCGATGATCGGCTCGTTCTGGCTCCTGGCCGGGGCCGGAACCGTCTACATCACCGCCCTGCTGGCGGTCGGCTACACCATCTCCACCATCGCCCGGAACCAGATGCAGGCGATGCAGATGACCTTCTTTTTCTTCATGCCCTCGATCCTGCTCTCGGGCTTCGCCTTTCCTTTCCGCGGCATGCCGGTGTGGGCGCAATGGATCGGCGAGGTGTTGCCTATCACCCATTTTTTGCGAATCGTTCGCGGCATCTTGTTGAAGGGCAATGGCTGGATCGAAATCTGGCCGGATATCTGGCCGATGGCGCTGTTTTTGTTCGCCGCCGGCACCTTGGCTGTGGCCCGCTTCCGCCAAACCTTGGATTAGCCTGCCGATTCGCCTGAAACTTGCAAAACGGATCAAGTGCTTAATAAAAAGCACCGATGTGCTGCGGTTTGCCGCAGCCTGCCCTCAAGAAGACCCCAATCCAGCCCCATCAGAATCGCTTTCATGGGATCAATTGGGGTATAGGGCGTCCACGGCCCTTGCGAATTGCCGTGCCGCGTAAGAAATTCAGGCTGGCTTTGTAAATCAGGCCTTAAGGCTAGGCATCGCCCGAAGCGGGCAAGCCGGTAATGGGGGACGATCCGTCCGCATGTCAGACCTGTCTCTGATTCTGCAGTGCGGGCTAGCCGTCGTGCTGGTGCTGCTGGCCGGTCTCTCCGGCCAATTGCTGCTGATGGGCATCCTGCGGCTGATCAAGCCGGAGCAGAGCCTGCGCCGCCCTCTTTTGCCCGATGAAGCCCTGCCGCCCGTGCTGGTGCAGCTTCCCGTTCGCAATGAAGGCGCTTTGGCCGTGCGCGTAGCCGTGGCCGCTGCGAATATGGATTGGCCGGCCGACAAGCTGCACATCCAAGTGCTGGATGACGGCGACGAAGCCACCCATGAAGACCTTAAGCGGGCCATTCTGGACGCGGTTCCGGCAGGAACCCGCATCGATGTCCTGCGCCGTGGCGAACGCACCGGCTTTAAGGCCGGTAATCTCAGCTTCGGTCTGGCGCAATCGGACGAACCCTTCATTGCCATGTTCGATGCCGATTTCGTGCCGCCGCAGGATTTCCTGCGCCAGATGGTGCCCGCCTTGATCGCCGATACCGGCCTTGCCTTTGTCCAGGCGCGCTGGGGCCATGCCAATCGCGAAACCAACTGGCTGACCCGCGCCCAAGGCGTGCTGCTCGACGCTCATTTCGCGGTGGAACAGGAAGCCCGTTTCCGCGCTGGACTGCCGCTGTCTTTCAACGGTTCAGCCGGTGTGTGGCGCCGCGCCGCCATCGATAGTGTCGGCGGCTGGCATGGCGACACCCTGACCGAAGACCTCGATCTTTCCGTGCGCTGCGCCCTGCAAGGCTGGCGAACAGCCTTCGTTGCCGATGTGGTGGCCTATGGCGAATTGCCGGAAACGGCCGCAGGCTGGCGCTCGCAGCAAGGCCGCTGGACCAAAGGTCATGCCCAATGCGCCAAGAAGCTCTTGCCGACCGTCTGGCAAAGCGACCTGCCGCTGGCGATCAAAGCCGCGCTGACCCTGCAAATGACGCAATTCGCCTTCTACACCTTGGCTTTCATCTCGGTGACCATCAGCCTGACGCTGATGTATATCGGCGCGGTCTATATCGACGCCGTCGCAAGGCTGGGCCTTTTCGTCACCTTCTTCGGCATCGGTTCCAGCCTCGCCATGCTGTGGCTCGGCCAGAAGCTGCTCGGCCGCGACCGCGTCATCGGCCTGCACCGCTCGCTGATCCTGTCGCTGGTCTTCCCCAGCGGTCTGGTTCTGGCCAACACCCGCGCCACCTTCGACGCCTATTTCTCCCGCCACATGAACTTCCAGCGCACCTTGCGTGCCGGGGAACGCTATGCCGGCGGCTGGCGCGGCGGCCCGGAACTGGCAGCAGGTCTGTTCCTCCCGGTCTTTGCTTTCGCGGAATCGGTCTGGAGTCTGCCCTTCTTCACCGTTGCGGTGGCCGGGCTGATCTCCATCGGCGCCATGGGCTTTTCGGGCGCTACCGGCACTTCGCTGCCGCCAGCGCAGACCACGCGCCGCATCAGCCGCAACTGATACCCATCCCTACACGGACGATTGACCCGTAGGCATAAGTCCTTATGGGGGCTGTGACATCGTACGTCTGAACGGCGTTCGAGCCGCAGAAATTTCCCTAAAATTCGATGTAATGGCCTAACCTTGCTTTGAAGCGGCTTTGCTACCGTTCCACCACGGTCGCTGGGCTTGGGAAGCGAGGATCGGGGAATGGTGGGATCAGCATCACGGCTCGCGGCGGCGGCCGTTCTTTGCGCGGGATTGGCAGGCTGCGTCAGCAGCACGCCCGATTACAGCGGCTATAACGGCAGCCCCGCAGCGCGGCCGCCGCGCAGTGATGTGCTGCAATGCGTGCCTTATGCGCGCGCCCATTCCGATGTCAAAATCACCGGTGATGCCTATCTATGGTGGGACAAGGCCCAAGGCCGTTACGCTCGCTCGCCCACTCCAAGCGAAGGCGCGGTGATGGTGCTTTACAATTATGCCGGCCCGCAGCGCGGCCATGTGGCGGTGGTGCGATCCGTCGTGGATTCACGGGAAATCCATGTCGATCACGCCAATTGGCTTGATGACGGCACCATCTATACCGACGATCCCGTCCGCGATGTCAGCCCGGCCAATGATTGGAGCATGGTGCGGGTATTCAACTTCCGCACCGGGGCCTGGGGGCAGCGCAATTACCCCGTCCAAGGCTTCATCGGACCCGGCCCCGATACCGGGGAACAACCCGATCGCAGCAACGTTCCCGTGGCCGAAGTGCCTCGCAAACGCGATGCTATCGCAGCGCTGCTGGCAAATGACAGCGATTTGGCCGAGGACTCGCCCGTCAACTGACGTCTTGGCCGGTTGACCCCGCCGCAGGGCAGGATATCGTCCGCGGCCTCGCATTTTGGCGCAAGAAAGACAGGCCCGATCCTGGCCGTGAAAACCACCGATCTCCCCTCAGAAGGCCAGCAGGCCGATGACCCGCTGGAAGGTGCAGCCAGTCTGGCTCCTCACCATGCTCCGGAGCCCAAGAGCTTCCGGCGTAAGGCATTTTTGACACTGGCGGCCCTCGGTGTGGTGTTCGGCGATATCGGCACCAGTCCGCTTTACGCCTTGCATCAATCGGCGCTCGCGGCGCAGCAGCATGCCCCCTTGGAACAAGCCATCTTCGGTGTGGTGTCGCTGATCTTCTGGTCGCTCATCATCGTGGTGACCTTCAAATACGTCACCTTGATCATGCGAGCCGACAATGACGGCGAAGGTGGTGAGCTGGCCCTGGCCTCTCTGGCGCATCGCATCCAAGGCCTCGACAAGCGCCTGAAGATCGCCATCGGCACCGGCGCCATTCTGGGACTGTCATTGTTCTTCGGCGACGGCATGCTGACCCCGGCCATCACCGTGCTTTCGGCGGTGGAAGGGCTTTCTGCTATCAGCCGGCATTTCGAGCCATTGGTGGTGCCGCTCTCTCTCGTCATTCTCCTAGGCCTCTTTGCCATCCAGTCGCGCGGAACCGCCCAAGTCGGCCGCCTGTTCGGACCGGTGATGGTGATCTGGTTTCTGGTGATGGGCGTCATGGGCGCAACATCGATCAGCAAATCGCCGGAAATCCTGAAGGCCCTGAGCCCGCATTACGGGCTTTTGCTGTTCTTCAACGAGCCTTGGACGGCATTCGTCACCCTCGGCTCCATCGTACTGGCGGTGACGGGGTGCGAAACGCTTTATGCCGATATGGGCCATTTCGGAAAAGGCCCGATCCGCGCCGCCTGGCTGGGCTTCGTGCTGCCTGCCCTGTTCCTGCAATATTTCGGACAAGGCGCAGCACTGCTGCGCAACCCGCACAACCTCTCCAACCCGTTCTATTCGGTGGCTCCGGATTGGGCGCAATATCCGCTGGTGTTCCTGGCCACTATCGCCGCGTCGATTGCCTCACAAGCGGTGATTTCCGGCGTCTTTTCCATCACCCGCCAAGCGGTACAGCTCGGCATGCTGCCGCGCATGGAAATCCGCCACACCTCGGCCACCGATTACGGCCAAATCTATGTGCCGCGGATGAATGCGGTGCTCTGCGCCGGCGTGGTGCTGATCGTCCTCATCTTCAAGAATTCGAATTCGCTGGGTGCCGCCTATGGCATCGCGGTGACGGGCGAAATGTTCATCTCCACCATGCTGGTGGGGCTGGTAGCAATCCGGACCTGGAAATGGAACCGCTGGATGGCGATTCCGGTGTTCGGTCTTCTGGGACTGATCGACCTCTTCTTCCTCGGCTCCAATGCGCTGAAGATCGTCGAGGGCGGCTGGCTGCCTTTGTTCATCGCTATCTGCGTCTACACCATCATGGGCACCTGGCGCATGGGACGGCGCAATCGCCTGGAGCGCATCCGCACCGAATCCATGCCGATGGCGCTGTTCCTGGAGCGGGCGGAAAAGACGCCCGTGCGCGTGGCCGGAACCGCCGTGTTCCTGACCGCGCGGGCCGATGTGGTGCCTGGCGCCTTGTTGCACAATCTCAAGCACAACAAGGTGCTGCATGAGCGCGTGCTGATCACCCAGGTAACGGTTGACGACACGCCTTTCGTGGCGCCCGCCAAGAAGCTGCAAGTCGAAAAGCTGGGCAAAGGTTTCTACGCCGTATTCATCCATCACGGCTTCTTCGAAATGCCCGATGTGCCCAAGGCGCTCAAAGACGCCCGCCCTTACGGCCTCGCTGTCGATCCCGAAACCACCACCTTCTTCATCGGCCGCGAAACCCTGGTGCCTGGCGAGCACCCAGCGCTGGGGCGCTGGCGCACATGGCTCTATATGCAGCTCGCCGCCAACGCGCTGTCACCGGCGCGGTTCTACCGGCTGCCGCCCAATCGCGTGGTGGAATTGGGAACGCAGGTGACGATTTAATCCAACGCGTAGACCAGCGCTTTCAGATAGGCGCTTTCGGGCAGCATCGGATGCACTGGATGATCTGGACCGGCACCAGCCTGATGGATGAGACGCGCTTGGCGGCCTGTGCGGGAAATCCCCATGGCGCATTCGAAGGCTAAGCGATCCATGGCGATGTTATGTGAGCAGGATGCCAGAAACAGAAAGCCTCCGGGTGCCGTCACTTGCGCCGCCAGACGCGCCAGCTTGCGATAGGCCTTGGCGCCGGTTTCGAGATCCTTCTTGGCTTTGACGAAGGGCGGCGGATCGCCGATCACGACATCAAAGGTTTCTTTGGCGGCGATGAGGCGTTCGAGCTCTTCGAAAACGTCCCCTTTGACGAATTTCGCCGGCAGATGCTGCGCAGAAGCGGCTTCTTCGGCCAGCGCCACAGCCGGCGCGGAGCTTTCCAGCCCTACCACTTCCTTGGCTCCAGCTTTGGCTGCGGCGAGCGCAAAACCACCGACATAGGAATAAGCATCGAGCACACGCTTGCCCTTGGCGAGCTTGGCCATGAACGCGCGATTTTCGCGCTGGTCGTAATACCAGCCGGTCTTCTGCCCTGCGCCGGCATCGGCGAAATAGGTGACGCCGTTTTCTTCGATGCTGATACGGCCGGTGCCATCGACATAGCTGTCGAGCCCTTCGAGACTGCGCGAGGGAGCATCGGCGCGCAGGATGATGCGCGAAGGATTGAGGATCTTCTTAAGCGCGGAAAGGATCACATCCTTCACCGCTTCCATACCCGCCGTGGTGATCTGCACCGTCACCGTATCGGCAAAGCGGTCGATGGTCAGGCCCGGCAATCCATCGCCTTCGGCATGGACCAGGCGGTAATAAGGCGTGGGAAAAAGCGTATCGCGGATGGCCAGCGCGCGCGCCAAGCGGGCGACAAAAAATGACTCATCAATGGCGATGTCCACGGCCCGGTCCACCAGGCGCACGGCGATCAGGCTCTTGGGATTGAAAAAACCGGTGCCGAAAGGCTGGCCGTCATCCCCTAGAACATTGACCACGCTGCCTGGCGCGAGCTGTTTGGCCATCTCGATCTCATTGGAAAACAGCCATGGCGCACCGGCACGCGCCCTCTTCCCTTCACGAGGTTTGACCCGGATGACAGGACGAGTGCTCATGCAACACCTCTTGCGCGGAAAACCCGCGCCAGCAAAACAGATGGGAAAGAAAACGCGATCAGGACTTCCGCTTCAGACGAATTCCACGCCCGCCTTCGGGAGAAGCGGCCCCATCGCTAATAAGCTCGATCCCCGACGCCTCCAAGGCGCCGATCAGCTTCATCAGCGAATCGACATTACCGCGGATCACCCCGTCACTCGCCTCCATCCGCTGGATGGTCGGGACCGACAAACCAGCGATATCGGCAAGCTGACGCTGATCGATCCCGAGAAGCGCGCGCGCTGCCCTGAGCTGTCCAGAACTAATCATCCCAGCACCTTACACCACGACAAGGATTAACCACACCCAGCAAACAAAAGCGATGCGCGGCGCATCAACTATGCGACTCTGGGCCACGGCCCTCCCAAATACGGTAAGCGTTGGCCCTGAAAACCTTCCGGCTTCGATCAGAGGAAGGGGAGTGATAGGAATAGGGCCAGGAAAGCGTTGTCAATATCGGGGACGGAAATGCTCACGCGGCGTGACATGCTGGCCGGAACGGCGGCCACACTTGGGACGGGTACAGCCTTCGCCAAAACCCAGGCGAATCCTTTTGTGCGGGTGGATGGCACGCGCTTTCGTGCAGGCGGCAAAGCCTATCGTTATGCCGGTACCAATCTCTGGTACGCGGCTTATCTCGGCTCGGCTGGCGCGCTTGGCCACCGCGACCGCTTAAAGCGCGAATTGGACGCGCTGAAAAAGCTGGGGCTCAGCAACCTGCGGCTCCTGGCTTCCGGCGAGGATTCGCCGCTCAACAATTCGCTGAAGCCTGCCTTCCATGGCCCCAAGCCGCCTTACAACGAGGTGCTGTTGCAGGGTCTCGATTATGTCTTGGCCGAAATGGGCAAGCGCGGAATGAAGGCCGTTCTCTTTCTCAACAATTTCTGGGAATGGTCCGGCGGCATGGTCACCTATCAGGCTTGGAGCAATGGCGGCCATTTCATCAATCTCGGCGACCCGGCCCATCCCTGGCCGGAATTTGCCGATTTCTCCGCCCAGTTCTATGCCAGCCCCAAGGCAATTGCTCTCTATGAAGAGTATGTCGCCGCCATCGTCGGGCGCACCAACAGCGTGACCGGCAAGCCTTATCGCGATGATGCCACCATCATGTCCTGGCAGCTCGCCAACGAACCACGCCCCGGCGGTACGGCTTCGAAAGCACCCTTCGAAGCCTTTTATGCCTGGATCGCCCGGACGGCGGATTTCATCAAGAAACGCGATCCCAACCATCTGGTTTCGACCGGCAATGAGGGGCTGAAAGGCTGCTTAGAGAGCAGCGACTGCGTGCTTAAGGCGCATGCGCCCAAAAATATCGATTACGTCACCTTCCATATGTGGCCGCAGAACTGGGGCTGGATCGATCCGGCCAATCTTGAGGCCAGCTATGCTGCTGGCGAAGCCAAATGCCGCGATTATATCGAGACCCATATCAAGCTGGCGCAAAGCCTGGGCAAGCCCCTGGTGCTGGAAGAATTCGGCTTTCCGCGCGAAGGCGATCAATATAGCCCGAGCGTGCCGACCAGCACTCGCGACCGCTTCTACCGCATGGTCTACCGCGCCGTGGAGGAGAATGCCAAAGCAGGCGGCCCCTTTGCCGGAACGAATTTCTGGGCCTGGGGCGGCGAAGGCCGCGCCTCGCATGCCGATTTCAAGATGGTTGCCGGAGACACCTCTTATGTCGGCGATCCGCCGCAAGAGCCGCAAGGGCGCAATTCGGTGTTCGCCAGCGATGCTTCCACTCTCGCCATCATCCGCGAGCATGTGGCCAAGCTGAAAACTCTCTGAGGCTCAGGTTTCCGAAGGACGCAGGCCCAGCATCAGGCCGCGCATGGCGACATCGAGGATGGCTTGCAGCTGTTCCTCGTTGTCGAGCTTGCCCGCGAGATACAAGCTGACCGGGCCATGCATGGAGCACCAGAAGACGTTGCCCAGCATATCGGGCTCGCCTTGCACGACACCTTCGGCGACCAGCGCATTCAAGCTGCAGCGCATGATGGCACGGGCGCGATCCATAGCGGCCTGCATCTCGGGATACGCCGCGGGATCGGGATGAGGCAGCTCGAACATGATGCGGTAGCAATCCGGCTCGGCAAGGGCAAAACGCACATAAGCATGGCGTTTGGCGAGCGCCCTTTCGCGCGCGCTGCCCACATGTTTGTCGGCCTCTTCCACCGCCGCCACGAAGCGGCTGAAAGCACGGGTCACAACGGCCGCGAGGATTTCCTCTTTGTCGCGGAAATAGTGATAGGGCTTCATTGGGCTGATGCCCATCACTTCGGCGAGCGCCCGCATGGTGACGCCGTCAGTGCCGCGCTGCGCAAACAGCCGGCTCGCCGCGGCACAGGCCTGGTCGCGGAATTCCGATATATCTTCCTGGCTCAAGGTGCGCGGCACAGACCCACCCGTTCCGGTTATACGGCCGGAAATGATTCCCCTAGGATTGGACGGTGACACAAACTATCTGCCCTGCCAATCATCTAGCCGGAAGGCTGTACCGTACGGGATGGTCAAAATAGGGGCTTTGCGGGAAGCCCAGTGACGTGCACCCCAAGAAAAAGGGCGGCAACCGAAGCTGCCGCCCTATCGTATTTACACAGACGAGCTGACTGCGCTTCTACAGGTGGTACTTGGCACCAACAGCGATCTCGCCCGCACGCCGGTAAAGCGAGAAGGTGCCGTTGACACGGCCGAAGACCTCCAGCTTGTCCATGATCTCGTCGGAGACGTTCACGCCCAACAGCAAGGCATTTTGCGAATCGCCCTTCCAATCATAGGTGAAGCTTGACCCGGTAAGCGTGGCGAAGCTGCCCATGACCGTTTCGCCAGGATCGGAGAAGTCGTGCCGGACCGCGAGATCGAGGTCGAGCTTGATTTTCCGTTCGGCTGTGGGATGCAAGAGGTGCACGCGCACACCGGCATCCCCGGCGAAGGTGTTTTGGTTGATGGCGGTGTAGGCCAAGTCAAAGGTCCCTGTTCCGGCTTCGGTTGCTCCATCCTGGTGAATGCGAGCAAAGGTGCCACGCAGATAAGGCGTCACGAGATCGTTGAAGAGGCTGCGGCTGACCTGAACCGACATACCCCAAGCCCAGCCCTTTTCGGCTGCACCGGCAGTGCCATAGCCGGTCATAACGCGCTTCGAGGAAGAGTCGTTGAAATTGTAGAAGAACATGCCATCGACACGAGCGTTCTGCACATCCGCACCACCATAAACCGCCAAGTTATAGGCGTCGGTCGAAGCAGTGGTGGTCTCGCCCTTCACGTCCATTTGGCCATTGCGATAGGAGAAGGCCCCACCCAGCAAGGCGTTGTGCCAAGCAAAGTGGTGATCCGCCCCCATCGACACGCCCACGGCTTTCTCTTCATAGCCGGCACCATTGCGGCCGACATTGTCGATGCTGCCGACGGGTGTCATCCAGACATCCACCTTGCCGCTCGCTACCGTGGCAGCGCCGGACGGAGCGCCAACCGCCATCACGTCATAAAGAGAGCGGGAGAACTGGAAGAGCCCGTTGCGGTTGGCCGCCGCGAGATGGCCGAAGGTCTGCGCCGCAGAGGCCTTTTCCGTGACGAGGTTATAGCTCGTGCTGGTCTTCTGAAGGCCGACAATGGCGCCAGAGGTATTGCCAACGGTCGAAACCGTGCTGAAACCGCCGGTGATAGAGGTAGCCGAGAAGATCGAATAAACGGCGTTGCCATAAGTGCCACTGTCGATATTGACAACGAGCGAACCGTTAAGCGAGGCCGCGCCTTTAACCTTCAGAGAGGAAGCCGCGGTGGGAGACACTTCTATAATGAGCTGCCCAGACGACGACTGTGTATAAGCGCCGTTTATGGTCAAAGTCCCCGGCGTGCCGGATGTACCGCCCGGCCTGACAATACCGTTGTTGGTCACCGCGGCATCGATCGTGCCATAGCCTTTGAGAACACCGATTGCTGAAGACGTTGAGTTAATGACGAGAGACAGCGCCGACGCCGTGGGATCACCGAATACGGCGGTGGAATGGCTCGCATCGCCGATTGTCAGCGTGGTGCCCGCATCCAGTGTGATGGTGCCGGTGTAGGCGTTGGCCGCTGTATTTGCGCCATTGATCGTCAACGAACCGGAGTGCAGCGTCAACGCGCCCGTTCCGCTCAACGCCCCTCCCATCGTGGCCGAAGACGAACCTAGCCACATTTCCAGCAGTGTGTTGTTCGCCAGCTTGATGTTAGTGGCTGAGCCGAAGACGATCGAAGCGCTCTGCCAATTTTGTCCGACTTGCAGCGTGTTGGTACTGCCCCAGAAGCCGGCATCCATCACGATGTCACCCAAGAAGGTGTTGCTGCCCATCAGAATGGTCTGGCCGCCGCCCCAGCTAGCGGGCAGAAATTCCGCAGTGCCCGAGACGTTGAAGATCGACTGGAAGGGCTGCCAACCCCAGGGATTGTCGATAACGATTTTGCCGCCGCTGTTCACAGTGATGGTATCGGCGGTGGCATAACAGCCCCCGAAGGCGCAGGAACCGGTAGACGAGGTACTCGGGCTATTGGACCAAACGATCCCGAGATCGCCCGTCGGAATCGAATTGTAATCGGCAGTCAAATAAGCCGTCGTTCCTGACGCGACTACCACATTCGACACGGTGGTATCGCCGGTCATGTTCCACGGCGAATTGGCCGAGGTCAGTGTGACGTCGGCCGCATTGGCACCAATTGCGGCGGCGGCTGCAACCACCAGCGCGCTGGCGGTCGAACGAAGGCGGCCGCGAATGCTGTTTGCTTGAGATTGAAACATCGTTTTCTCCCAACTCGGCGGCCGGAGCCGCCAAAATATTCGTCTGTGTGCAGCCCAGGCGCCAGACTGCCGTCCGGCGCCTCAAGCGGCATCGCTCCTTAGAACTTGACCCGGATTTGCGTCGTGTAGCGGGTATCGGACTGATACCAACTGCGATTGAACAGACGTTTCTCGCCGCTGCTGGTGTAGCCCTCCATCATGTAGAGGCGCGTCACCGTATGGGTCAGGTTGGAAGCTTCCAGTGTCCAGGCAACATCATCCGTCAAGTTGTAGGTGAGGTTGGCATCCAAGCTTCCTTCCGGATACTGGAACACAGGCAAAGCATAGCTCGTGACAGTGCCTTGCTGCGCGGAGGAGCCGTAGTTGATGTTTTCGATATTGTTATAAACACCGGCTGTCTGCCAGGCAGCTGTCGAAACCAGGAAGGAACTGCGCCAGTTGTAAGCAAGGCGCAGAGAGAACGGCCCCTTGTCGTACATACCAGCGATGTTGAGCGTGTTCTTGGACAAGCCTGTAAGCGGCAGGCCGTTGATCCTGGTGCCGTGCATATCATAGGCCAGAGCACCAGGCTGCGACGAGTCGATATAGGTATAGTTGAAGTCGATACCAAAGCCGTCGAAGGGATCAGGCAGGAAATCGGCATATTTCTGGATACCGAATTCGAAGCCACGTACTTCGGCATTTTGGGTTTCGTTTATGTATTTGGTGACCGACATATCCACCGTGCACGTCGCACCGCTGCTGCTTTGTGCGCAGTGGGTTGAGTTACCAATCGTGCCGCTGTTGACGGTGACATTAAAGGTCGTCGACTGGGTGGTCTGGGCCTGCGAAATGACGTTGTGGATCTGCTTATAGAAGCCGGCCAGATGCACCAAGCCGCCCTTCGGGAAATAATACTCGATCGAGGTATCAATCTGTTCCGCTTTTTCCGGCTTCAGGTCTGGCGTACCCCAGCTGCCGCTGAAGTAGCTGATATAGGTCCCTTCATAGCTGCCGTTGATGTAACCACGCGGGCTCATCTGTGAGAAAGTCGGGCGGTTGACCGCCTGGCTGAAGGCAAAGCGGATATGCAAGGGATCGATAGGCTGGAACTGGATGTTCATCGACGGCAGAACATCTACTTGCTTGTGACCGCCACTCACAACCAACGGGGTAGCCGTAGAACTGACAGTAACCGCCGCGTTGGCGTCAACAGAGGATGCGTCCAGTTCGGGCGACCAACGGTTGCCTGAAGCGTAATCGCGATAGCCCACGATGCGTACACCGATATTGCCATTGAGCGGCGCCCAATTGTTGTTCTGGGCAAAATCGAGCATGGCATATGCCGTGAACGAGGTCTCCTGCAACTTGGCTAGCGTGGTGTTGTTCAGTGTGGCTTCGGTTTCGGCTTGCGTGTAACCGCTGGTACCGTAAGCCTGCTGGAGTGCGTAGGGATTACGCACGGCGTCGAAAGAAGGATACCAGATAGCCGAAGGCAGACCGGTCGAGCCATCGAACAGATTGGAAAGATCGACAAGGGTACCCTTGGTTTTATCCTTCGACAGAGAATTGTGGGTGCTGACGTAGTAGGGCGACAGCGCGCGATAATTCCAGTTCGTCTCGTTGTCGCGTTCGTTGCGATAAACCAGCTTCATGCCACTGCGCAGCTTGCGGAAGAAACCCGTATCGCTAATGTCATAGATGGTGTCGAGATATGCGGCGACCTCTCTGCCGTAATTGTGCATCTTATGCGGCATGGTGGCGTTCCAATAATAGTTCGACGCATTGGAGAGGTCGACCGTATCGGTTGACGCCGTCAGCGTCGGCAAGGCTGAGCTGCCATAAGAGCTCGTCGTCAAGCCGTAGCCGGTGAGATAGGCATAAAGAGAGGCGCTGTCGAAATCCGACTTCGCGGAAGAGTCGACCAGCTGCAGAGCAAAGTTGGTCGAGAAGCGGTCAGTCGGGTGCCATTCACCGCCGAGCGAGATGTCGGTCGTGGAATTGACGTCATGCTGGTACTTCGTGGAGAAAATATAATCGATTGGCTGATAGGCCCAACCCGCCGTCGAGCCGCCCGCACCGTCGCCATACATAAAGCCCGACAGAGCAGAGGTCGAAAGCATATTACCACTAGAATCGAAGGTATTGGTGCTGCCTGGCGCCGGCACCGTCAACGTTCCCGAACCAAGTGCCATGTCATGGTACTTGTCGGTCATGGTGTAGCGCGAATTGAACGCCGTCAGAAAGAATTCGAGATGGTCGTTCGGGCGCCACTGGGCTGCCGCATAAAGACCTTGCCGGACGCGATTGTCAGTGCGGCGGTTAAATCCGAAACCGTTCGGCACGTAGACTTCGCTGGAGCCGGAATCGGAGAGTTTTGGCAGGGAATCCGAATGGCTCGACGCATAGGTCGTGTTGTAGACCGTCGGGAAATAAGGAAGCATCTGTACGCCATCGGCCTGTGTGGTCAGGTCCGAATAGGCGATGTTAAACAGCAGGCCAATCTCGCCGATCTTGGTATCCCAACGATTGCTGATCAGGCCGACACCACCGACATGCCCCTTCTTGGATAAATCGGCATAGTTGCCAGTAGCCGTGACGGTGGCCGTGAATCCGTCAAAATCGAAAGGCAGACGGGTGCGCAGGTTGACGACACCACCGAAGCCGCCTTCCGGCAGAATGGCCGTCAGGCTCTTATACACGTCGACGCCTTGCGCCAGTTCCGGCGGGATGTCTTCCCAGGCGAGGTTGCGGCCGGAAGCGGCAGAGAAGCTGTCACGCCCATTGAGCAAGCTGACGGTCGATGTCAAACCACGGATCGACACGTTCGTGCCTTCACCGAGATAGTTTTCACTGCCGCCGCCAGTCTGGATGCGCGCGATGTTCACACCCGCGATGCGCTGCAGCACTTCGGTCACCGAATTATCGGGCAGCTTGCCCACGTCTTCGGCCGAGACCGAGTCAACGATCTGGTCCGCGCGTTCCTTGATCTGAATAGCAGACTGAATCGCGGCCCGCTGGCCGGTCACCACGACCGTTTCGAGGCTTTGCTCTTGGGCCTGCGCCGCGCCGGTGCAGGCGAACACGATCGCTGCAGCCGAACAGTATAAATGCGTCTTCAATTTGGCAGCCATTACTGTCTCTCCCTACATACGGCCGCCAGAGGCAGCCGGGCATTTCGTTGGATGCAGCGCCAAGGCCCTGCACCTGCGGTTTCTCGCTCGATGGAATGGGATGCGGCGCCGCGCGCGCCGATCTTCCTGGTGTCTTATCCCCCTGGGGCTGTGCCCCCGTCTTTTTTGGTTCCGCGCAATGAAAGCGCTGTCAGACGATCCCTCGCGAGAGCGAAGAGGTCAAGAAATCAGCTCCGCTTAAGGGAAATTTGCCTTCAGCTATCGGCATTTAGGCAACAATTTCGCCAGCGCTTACTGGCAACGGTAACCGCTTACCGAAACCGGTAAGCGGTTTCTTTCCTCAATGGTAACGCTCCCTTGTTTTTGGGGCCGCGGCAACCCGCCGCAGAGCAAGGCTTGTCCCATAACCGGCTTGCCCGGCGGAACCCCAAACGGTGAGGGAACCGGTCCTTGGAAATCTGGAAAAACCGCCCGGCAGCCTCGGAATAACCGGAAAAACTATGCCAAAACAAGGAGCTGTCGGCGGAATGACGAGGCCGGGGATAGTTTTCCGGTACCGGTACAATGCCGCGGCAAGCGCATACCGCAGGGGTTATGCTATGCTTTGCAATTCACCACCTGAGCCGTTTGAGTAACGCGTGTCTGATAAATCCGACATTCCAGAATCCGAAGGCCCCGTGAAAACCGATGACGACGGCCGCTCCCGCACGCGCGAACTGCAAAAGCCTGCCACGATTTATGATGTGGCGGAGCGGGCCAATGTCTCGATCAAGACCGTATCGAAAGTCATCAACAACCTGCCTCAGGTGAGCCGCGCCACCCGTCTGCGCGTCTTGGAGGCGGTGGAGGCACTTTCTTTCCGGCCCAATCAGCTCGCTCGCGGGCTGGCTTCACAGCGTTCGTTCATGCTTGGCTTGTTCTGTGACGCCCCGGCGGCAGGCTCCGGTTATATTGCCCGCATCCAGATGGCCGTCCTCACCATGTGCCACAACGAGGGTTATCATCTGATCGTGGAATGCATCCATGCTTCCAATCAGAATATTGGCCGCCAGGTGGATGCGCTGGTTTTGCAATCCAAGCTCGCTGGCGTGATCCTGACCCCTCCGCTCAGTGATCTGCCGCAATTAATCGAGGCCCTGAAGCGAACCGACACGCCCATCGTCCGCTTTTCGCCAGGCCAGCCGGAATCCGATGTCATTGATGTCGACATCGATAATACCGCGGCCGCTTATGACATGACGAAATACCTGCTCGATCTCGGCCACAAGCGGATCGGGTTCATCCGCGGCCCCTTGGAGCACACCGATTCTACCCGCCGCTTTGAGGGCTATGTCAAAGCCCTCACCGAAGCCGGTATTGCGTTTGAGGAAGAGCTCTGTGTGATCGGCAACTACACCTACAAATCCGGTCTGCAGGCGGGCGAACAGCTTCTCACCCTGGCGCAGCGGCCGACCGCGATTTTTGCCAGCAATGACGATATGGCGGCCGGCGTCATGGCCGCATCGCTGCGTTTCCAATTACGCATCCCGCAGGATTTGTCAGTAGCCGGTTTTGATGATGCCATCATCGCTCATGCCATGTCGCCGCGGCTGACCACCTGCCGCCAGCCGATCGGGGAAATGGCCGAAGCGGCACTGGCTGCCCTTATCCGGCAAAACACGCCCCGCAGCGCCACGCTGCATCTGCCGCACAAGCTGATCCTGCGCGGCTCGACAGCGGCGCCCGGCATGGCCAGCCCGCATGCCGGTGAGAACGTTTAAGCTTCTCTGCGCAGCGCTTGCGCGTGATGCGCGATGTGGTCGGCGATGAAGCTGGCGATGAAATAATAGCTGTGATCGTAGCCGGGATGGGTGCGCAAGGTGAGATCGTGTCCGCCGCGATGCGCCGCCTGCCGCAACAGATGCGGCTTCAGTTGCGTTTCGAGAAATTCATCGGCCTCGCCTTGATCGACGAACAGCGTGGCCTTCGTTTGCGCCTTTGTTAGCAGTGCGCAAGCGTCCCATTCCTGCCAGCGCTGACGGTCCGTGCCGAGATAGGACGTGAAAGCTTTCTCGCCCCACGGCACTTGGCTTGGCGCCACGATCGGGGCAAAAGCCGAGACGCTGGCATAAGCGCCCGGTTTCTTGAGCGCGCAGATGAGCGCGCCATGGCCGCCCATGGAATGGCCGGAAATGCTTTTCTTCGCCGTGACCGGAAAATGGCTTTCGATCAGGCGCGGCAGTTCGCCGGTGACATAATCGAACATGCGATAATGCGGTGCCCAAGGCTGCTCCGTGGCATTGAGATAAAATCCTGCGCCTTGGCCAAGATCATAAGCAGCGTCATTGGCCACCGCTTCTCCGCGCGGACTGGTATCGGGCGCCACAAGAACGAGACCCTGTTCGGCAGCAAAGCGCTGCGCACCAGCTTTAGTGATGAAGTTCTGTTCGTTGCAGGTGAGGCCGGAGAACCAATAGAGCACTGGACAGGCTTCAGACGCTGCCTGTGGCGGCATATAGACCGCAAAACGCATCTCGCAGCCCAGCACTGCGGACGAATGTTTCCAGACTTCCTGCCAGCCGCCAAAACAGTGATGCCGTTCGATGCGTTCCATCACACCCTCCGCTCAGAAGTGGATGACGGTGCGGATGGACTTGCCTTCATGCATCAGATCGAAAGCTTCGTTGATGCGGTCCAGCGGCAGCGTATGGGTAATGAAAGGATCAAGCGCGATCTCGCCGCGCATCGCTTCTTCCACCATCCCCGGCAATTGCGAACGCCCTTTGACACCGCCAAAAGCGCTGCCGCGCCAGACGCGGCCGGTGACGAGCTGGAATGGCCGGGTGGAAATCTCCTGCCCTGCACCCGCAACGCCGATAATGACGCTTTCACCCCAGCCTTTGTGGCAGCATTCCAGTGCCGCCCGCATCACCTTCACATTGCCGATGCATTCGAAGCTGAAATCGACACCGCCATCGGTGAGCCCGACAATCACATCCTGGATCGGCTTGCCGTAATCGGCCGGATTGATGCAATCGGTGGCGCCCATCTCGCGCGCCAGTGCGAATTTCGCCGGATTGAGATCGATGGCGATGATACGGCCGGCTTTGGCCTGACGTGCGCCTTGGATCACGGCGAGACCGATGCCGCCGAGGCCGAACACCGCCACGCTATTGCCCGGCTTGACCTTCGCGGTGTTGTGCACGGCGCCAATGCCGGTGGTGACGCCGCAGCCCAAGAGGCAGACTTTTTCCAGCGGTGCTTGCGGATTGATCTTGGCGAGCGAGATTTCCGCCACCACGGTGTATTCGCTGAAGGTGGAAGTGCCCATATAGTGATAGATGGGCTGACCTTGATAAGAAAAACGTGTGGTGCCGTCCGGCATCAGACCTTTGCCTTGGGTGGCACGAATCTTCTGACACAGATTGGTCTTGCCGGATTTGCAGAATTTGCATTCGCCGCATTCGGGCGTGTAGAGCGGAATGACGTGATCGCCCGGCGCGACCGAGGTTACGCCTTCGCCCACCGCCACCACCACGCCGCCGCCTTCATGGCCGAGCACCGCGGGAAAAACACCTTCCGGATCAGCGCCGCTGAGCGTGAAGGCGTCGGTGTGGCAGACACCGCTATGGCTGATCTTGACCAGCACTTCGCCAGCCTTTGGTTTCGCTACGTCAATTTCTACAATCTCCAGTGGCTTGCCGGGGGCAAAAGCGACAGCGGCGCGCGATTTCATGACGGCCTCTCGAACGAAGGTTTCGGCATCTCTTGATAGGAGATGCGGTTTCCCCGCGAAAGTGCGCGCCGACAAACAACGATATGCTGGGACGAGAAACTGGTGCCGCCTGCGTGACTCGAACACGCGACCCCCGCATTACGAATGCGGTGCTCTACCGGCTGAGCTAAGGCGGCCCAAAGGCGCGTTGCCGCGCGAAACCTAGGCGGGCCAACCGTCGGCCCGCCCAGGGCGGCGGAGATACAATATCCTGGGGCCATCCTGCAACAGCCCTTCTGCGGCGGAGCGAGGTTTTACCCGGCTTGGGCAGGGCTTGCGGCACGGCCAGCTCGCCTTAGGCCCGCCCCCGCTCCTTTGGCGCGACAGCATGAAGCGGGCCGCCTCCCCCATCACCGGGCTTGCCGTCCGCCTCCATTTGGCCACAAACCCAGCCTTTCCCCTGCCAACCCTTTGGGGTAACGGATGAGAGCGGTCCCACTGGTGGGGCATAGAGGAATTTTTGGTGCAACATCTGTCCACCCGTTTGAGTTTGAGCCAGGCCTCGTCCGGCTCGGTCTCGGGGGTGTTCATCCCGTTTTTTTCGGCGTCCCTTGCCTATCGCGGAGTCTCGGCGGACCAGATCGGTCTGCTGCTGTCCACCGCTTTGATGCTGCGCGCCGTGGCGGGGCCTTTGAGCGGCGTCCTCGCCGATGCCCGCAACGACCGCCGTTTCATGATGCTGGTGCTCTACTGGATCATGGTGGCAGGCTTCGGCGCGCTTTGTGTGGTGAATTCGCCGCTGCTCATCTTCCTCGTGGCCGTGACGGCCTATGTTGCTTATGGCGCGGCGACGCCGCTCCTCGAAAGCGTCTCGGTCCGTCTCGCCGAACGCTATGATTTTGATTACGGCAAAGTGCGCATCTGGGCCTCCACCGCCTTTGTGGTGATGAATGTGGCGGGCGGCGTCCTGGTAAAATTCTTGAGCTTGGGCGTCGTTGCACCGCTCTTGGCCTTGGGCGCAGCCGCCTGTGTGATCTCGACCCTGCTTTTGCCCAAAGCCCCCGCCAATGGTTCGAGCGCACCCCTGCCGCAACGCCTCAAAGCAACGCTGGATGAAACCCGCGAACTCTTAAGTGCGCCGGTCTTTCTGCTCTTCCTTGCCGCTTCGAGCTTCGAACAATCCACCCATGCCTTTTATTACGGCTATGGCGGGCTGCATTGGCGCGGCATCGGTTATTCGACGCTGTTGATCGGCATCATCTGGCCTTTGGGTGTCTTAGCCGAGATCGCGCTGTTTTCCCAGGCGCTCAAAGTGCAGCGTCTGCTCACGCCGGCACGGTTGTTGTTCTTCGGCGCGTCCATCTGCGTCATCCGCTGGACCATCCTCGCCTTCGATCCGCCGCTGCCATTGGTGGTCTTTGCCCAATTCATGCACGGCGGCACCTTTGCGCTGGCCCATCTCGGTGCCGTGTTCTTTATCTTGAAAGCCGTACCGCAACGGCTCTCCGCCACCGCCCAAAGCCTTTATTTCGTCTGCTCCCAAGGCGTGATGATGGGGATCATGACGCTTGCCGCCGGGGCGGTTTATACGAATTGGGGCGGCAAGGCCTATCTTCTCTCAGCCGGTCTCGGCGTTATCGCCATGGGTCTGGCCGTACTGCTTGGCAAGAGCTGGCATGGCGAGCGCGTCATCCATGGTGAAAAAGACGAGATTGTCGACACGATCTAAAATAGTCCTTCGATCTGGCCTTTGTCATTGAGGCCGATGCCATTGGCGGCGGGGACACGCGGCAGTCCGGGCATGGTCATTATATCGCCCGCGATCACCACCACGAATTCCGCACCGGCCGACAACCGCACTTCACGCAGCTTCACCACATGGCCTTCCGGTGCCCCGCGCAGCTTGGCATCGGTGGAGAAGGAATATTGGGTCTTGGCCATGCAGACCGGCAAGCGGCCGAAGCCTGCCTGTTCCAGATCAGAGAAGAGCTGGCGCACGCCGACATCGGCAGCGATATCGGCCGCGCCATAAATCTCGCGCGCCACGGTACGGACCTTTTCCCACAGCGGAATGTGATCGGGATAAAGCGGCTTGAAGGCAGCCGTGTTCTTTTCGCATTCGGCGACGACCGCCTCGGCAAGCGCTTCGACGCCTTTACCGCCTTCCGCCCAGCCTTTGCAGACATAAGCTTCGCAGCCAGCAGCGCGGGCGATGGCGGTCACCCGTTCCATTTCGGCATCGGTATCGCCGCTGAAATGGTTGATCGCCACCACCACCGGCACGCCGAATTTGCGCAAATTGGCAATATGGCGTTCGAGGTTGGGCGCCCCGCGCGTGATGGCGTCGAGATCGGTCTTGGACAAATCTTCGCGCGCCACACCGCCATGGAATTTGAGCGCCCGCACGGTGGCGACCAGCACAGCGACCGAGGGCGAAAGTCCTGCCTTGCGGCATTTGATGTCGAAGAATTTCTCGGCGCCGAGATCCGCCCCGAAACCAGCTTCGGTCACCACATAATCGGCAAGCTTGAGACCGGCCTTGGTGGCGATCACCGAATTGCAGCCATGGGCGATATTGGCGAACGGTCCGCCATGGATGAGCACCGGATTGTTTTCCAGCGTCTGCACAAGATTGGGCTGCAGCGCCTCCTTGAGCAGCACCGCCATGGCACCCGCCGCATTGAGATCGCCAGCCGTGATGAAGCGGCCTTCGCGCGTCTTGCCGACGACGATATTGCCGAGACGGCGTTCGAGATCAGCCAGATCGGTGGCGAGACAGAGGATCGCCATGACTTCGGACGCGACCGTGATGTCGAAGCCGTCTTCGCGCGGAAAGCCGTTGGCCGCGCCGCCAAGCGAAGAGACCATGCTGCGCAAAGCACGATCGTTCATGTCGAGACAGCGGCGCCAGGTGATGCGGCGCGCGTCGAGCCCCAGCGCGTTGCCCCAATAGATGTGATTATCGATCAGCGCGGCGAGAAGATTGTTGGCCGAAGTGATGGCGTGGAAATCGCCGGTGAAATGCAGATTGATATCTTCCATCGGCACCACTTGGGCATAGCCGCCGCCCGCCGCGCCGCCTTTGATGCCGAAACAGGGGCCCAGTGAGGGTTCGCGCAAAGCCGCGATGGCGCGCTTGCCGATACGGTTCAACGCATCGTTGAGGCCAATGGTGGTGGTGGTTTTGCCTTCGCCGGCAGGCGTCGGTGTGATCGCGGTAACCAAGATGAGCTTGCCGTCCGGCCGCTCAGCGAAACCAGGGATCGCATCAAGGGCAAGCTTGGCCTTGTGATGGCCATAGGGAATCACCGCCGCCTCGGGAACGTCGAGGCCGTCGGCGATCTCGATGATCCGTTTCATTTTTGCGGCGCGGGCAATCTCGATATTGCTGTTCTGGCTCACGCTTTGTAATTCCCTGAAAGACGCTGGCTTTTCGCGCGGTTTCAAACCCGGCGCGCCGTCTCAAAACCCTTGTTGCAGGAATGCTTTTTGCCGCTAGTGAGGCGTTTTGCAACGCGGGTGCGCGTTTGCGTACACGTCCATCAGCTTTTTGACGTCGATTTCGGTGTAGGTCTGAGTGGTGGAAAGTGAAGCATGACCCAGCAATTCCTGCACCGCGCGAAGATCGGCGCCGCCCGCCAAGACATGGGTCGCGAAGGAATGCCGCAGGGCATGCGGCGTGGCGCGTTCCGGTAGGCCAAGGCGGGCGCGCAAATTCTGCATCAAAGCCTGAGCTTCGCGGGGGCTCATGGCCTTGCCGGTGCGCGACAAAAAAAGCGGATCGGAAGGCGCTTTCACAAAGGGACAGACCTTCACGTAAGCATCGACGGCTTCGCGCACGGCGGGAAGCAGCGGCACCGAACGTTCCTTTTTGCCTTTGCCGAGAACGGTCAGGGTGTCGCCCAACGGCACATCACCGCGCTTGAGACTGAGCCCTTCCGAAATACGCAGCCCGGCGCCGTAGAGCAGGGTCAGCAAGGCGGTGTTGCGCAGGCCTAACCATTCGATATCGGTGTTGGAAGCTTCTTCGAGGGTGCGGGCCGCATCGGTTTCGCTTAAAGGGCGCGGCAAGGTGCGGGGCACGCGCGGCGTTCGCACGGCGCGGGCGGCAGCGTTTTCCAGAATATCTTCACGAGCGAGAAAGCGGAAAAAACTGCGCACCGCCGCGAGCGCGCGCTGCACCCCGCGCGGCCCCAGCCCTTCATTGCGGCGGCAGGTGATGAAGGCGCGGATATCCGCCGGCACCAGGGCTTTGAGATCGATGCGATCCGAGGTGGTGCCGGTGTGTCCGGCGAGGAAAATCAGGAAGCGATGCAAATCATCGCTATAAGCGCGCAGCGTATGCGGGCTGACCTTGCGTTCGTGCGCGAGACTGTCGAGCCAGTCCTGTTTTAAGGCTTGGGAAGATCGAGCCATGCACGGATCGCCCGTTCGAGCGCGCGGGCGAAATAGCCGAGATCGGCTTCGCTGTCGTGCCCGTCAAACCGCCCTTCCACGAGCGAACCAAGGACATAAAGCGCAGGCGGCGTGTCGTTGCCGATGCGCAGCCGGAAAGCCGCGATGCTGCGAAAGCCGGTGCGGCCGAACAGCAACTGCCCGCCACCTGACAAAATCGCCCCCATGCCTTCGGGGCCGACCACCGCCGTCACCGTGCCGGGTGCGATCAGGCGCACGCCTTCCGAAGAGGTCGCGGCAGCAAATCCGTCCGCCGCTTCGATGCAAAACACCGCACGATCGGCACCAAAAGCTGGGGCCGCGGCGGTCGCCACCGCAATCACCTCAGCAAAATTGCGGGCATCGAGAAGATCGAGCACGGCCCGGCGCACACCGTCGGACAGCCGCACACCACGGTTGGCAGTGGTTTGCAGCGCGGAAAGCTCGGCCCGGAGTGCCTGATTTTCAGTCCTGAGCTTTTCGATAGCATAATGCTGCAAATCACTGATATCGCTGTCCGTAAACCGCTCGGGCAGGAGCAGGGACAAGAGTTCGCCATCCGCGGCGAGCTGCGCCCGGTTCATCCGGATATAAGCCTTCACCGCTTCGGCTGCGGCGACGGCGGGTTCACGGGATGGCGCGCTTTCGCTCATGCGGCGTGATAGACCAATCTATTGGGGCCAGCGGCCCGAGGATTCGTGATTCGAATTGTAACGCATGACCGATGTAGTTCTAAAGCCCGGTGATGCAAGTCCGGCAACCCGCGCGGGCGTGCTTCTGCCGCTGCCGCTGGCGGGCGCATATGATTATAAATTGGCGATGCCGGCAAAGCGTGGCCTTGTGGTCACAGCTCCTTTGGGCCCGCGCGAAAGTATTGGTGTCGTCTGGGGGACTGGCGAAGGCAGCGTCGAGGAAGCACGGCTGAAAGAAGCCAAGCCTCTGGAAGGCGAGCCTTGCCTTCCTGCCGGTCTCTGCGACTTCATCGATTGGGTGGCGCAATACACCTTGACCCTGCCCGGCATGGTGCTGGCCATGGCGCTGCGCTCGCGTCAAGCCTTTGAACCGGAAACGATGCGTACCGCTTACATTTTGGGGAGCGGTCAGCCGGCAAAGATGACTCCATCCCGTCAAAGAGTGCTGGAAGTTGCTTCCCATGGCTTGGCCCGTTCGGTGCCGCAACTGGCTGAGGAAGCCAATGTGACACCAGCGGTGGTGCGCGGGCTGATCGATTGCGGTGCTTTGCAGCCGGTCGAGCTGCCGGAATTCGATCCATACCGGCCGCCGGATCCCGATCACGCGCGCCCTGTTCTCAGCACCGAACAGGATTTGGCGGCGCATGTCTTGAAAGGCGCCGTGGCAGGAAAGCGTTTCGGTGTCAGTCTGCTCGATGGTGTCACCGGCTCCGGCAAGACCGAAACCTATTTCGAAGCCGTCGCCGAAGCGCTGCGCCAAGGCCGCCAGACCTTGATGATGTTGCCGGAAATCGCACTTACCGTGCAATTCCTCGACCGCTTTGCAGAGCGTTTCGGCACGCGCCCGGCCGAATGGCATTCCGATCTTTCGCAACGCGAGCGGCGGCGCGTTTTCCGCGCCGTGATGAGCGGCGAAGCCCGCGTGGTGGTCGGTGCGCGTTCGGCGCTGTTCCTGCCCTTTCGCGATCTCGGCCTGATTGTGGTCGATGAAGAACACGAGCAGGCTTACAAACAGGAAGACGGCGCCATCTATCATGCCCGCGACATGGCGGTGGTGCGGGCGCGCTTCGAACACTGTCCGGTGATCCTGGCCAGCGCCACACCGTCGCTCGAGAGCTATGTCAACGCCAAGAACGGCCGTTATGCGCATCTGACGCTGCGAAGCCGCCATGGCGCCGCGGTGATGCCGGAGGTGCGGCTGATCGATATGCGCGAAGACCGCGGCGATCCCGGAACCTTTCTGTCGCCGACCTTGCGCGAAACCTTAGCGCGGACCATCGCCGCCGGGGATCAAGCGATGCTGTTCCTCAACCGGCGCGGCTATGCCCCACTGACCTTGTGCGAGACCTGCGGTCATAAGCTGGTCTGCCGCCAATGTTCCGCCTGGCTAGTCGAGCATCGCTATAGGAAACGCTTGGTCTGTCATCATTGCGGTTATGAAACCGGCTTGCCGCCCGCCTGCCCGCAATGCGGCACCGAAGGCAAATTCGCCGCTTGCGGTCCGGGCGTCGAACGCGTGGCGGAAGAATTCAAAGCTTTGTTCCCCGATGTACGCATGGCCATCGCCTCTTCCGACACCATGGGCGGGCCCACCGAAATGCAAAGTGCCATCCGCGCCATGGGCAAGCGCGAGATCGATGTCCTGATCGGCACCCAGATCGTCGCCAAAGGCCATCACTTCCCGCAACTCACTTTGGTTGGCGTGGTCGATGCCGATCTGGGCGGCTCCGATGGCGATTTGCGGGCCCGCGAACGCACTTTTCAGCTCTTGCATCAGGTGGCAGGCCGTGCCGGGCGCGCGGAGAAGCCGGGTCTCGTACTGCTACAAACCCGCAATCCCAAAGATGCAGTGATGCAGGCACTGACCGCCTCGGATCGCGATACCTTCTATGAACAAGAGCGCAAATACCGCGAGATCATCCACGCGCCCCCGTTCGGCAGGCTGGCGGCCATCATTCTTTCCGGGCATGACGGCGAGGCAGTGCGGGAAGCTGGCCGAGTCCTGGCGAACGCGGCGCCGCAAGCGCGCGGCGTGAAGGTGTGGGGACCAACCCCTGCCTTTTATGCCCTGCTGCGCGGACAGACCCGCGAGCGCCTGCTAGTGCAGACGGAAAAGAGTATAGACATCCAAACCTACCTGCGCACCTGGCTCAAAGCCGCGAGCGTGCCAAAATCGGTGCGGGTGGTGGTCGATGTCGACCCGGTGAGTTTTTTCTGACGGTGCTCAGCGGTTCTTCTGGCATTGCTGCAGAGCCGTTTCGGCTCTGTGGTGCTGGGTGGCCGCATCGAAGCCCTGTTCGCGGGCTTCGCGCTCCGCCGCCTTCGAAGCCGTCACACACCAATCATCCTCGGCGGCCGGGGCCGCAGGTGTAGCAGCTTGGGGAGCAACATTCGCTTGCGCGGCGGGAGCTGCATCCGGCGACTGATTCATGCCGATATAAGACAGGGAGTGATCCCAATCGGCATCCGTGCAGCCTGCCAGCACGCAAGCCAAAACCGCAACCGCCGCAACGCGGTGGAACATGTGCATCCCCACAAAAAAGCACTCAGGCGAATAGTGCAAAGCACCGTACGATGGAATTCATCGCTTCGCCAATGCATACGAATTTCATGGCGAATTGTGGGCGATTTGTATCAAAGGCTTTCGGGTTACTGGTATTTCCGCGCGTCCACCAAATGCCCCGCAATGGCCGCCGCGGCAGCCATGGCCGGGGACACCAGATGGGTCCGTCCGCCGCGGCCCTGACGGCCTTCGAAATTGCGGTTTGATGTGGAGGCGCAGCGTTCGCCCGGCTCCAGGCGATCGGCGTTCATCGCAAGACACATGGAGCAACCCGGCTCACGCCATTCGAAACCCGCCGCAACAAAGATCTTATCGAGACCTTCTTCCTCGGCCTGATGTTTCACCAGACCCGAACCTGGGACAACCATCGCATTGACATGCGGCGCCACCTTGCGGCCTTCCGCGATTTTGGCCGCGGCGCGCAGATCTTCGATGCGGCCATTGGTGCAGGAGCCGATGAAGACGCGGTCGACCTTCACCTCGGTGAGCGGCGTGCCGGGCTTCAGGTCCATGTAAGCGAGTGCGCGTTCGGCAGCGCTCTTCTTGGCCGGATCGGCCATCGCGGCCGGGTCCGGTATCACTGCTGTAACTGGCAGAGCCTGTTCGGGCGAAGTGCCCCAGGTCACCATCGGGGCGATATCGGCTGCATTGAGCACGACTTCGGCATCGAACACCGCGTCCTCGTCGGACTTTAAGAGACGCCACGTCGCCACCGCGGCTTCGAAGGCGGCGCCTTTGGGAGCCCGCGGCCGGCCAGCGATATAAGCAAACGTGGTTTCATCCGGTGCAATCAAACCAGCGCGCGCCCCCGCTTCGATGGTCATGTTGCAAAGGGTCATGCGCCCTTCCATCGACAGATTGCGCACGGCTTCGCCCGCAAATTCGATGACATAGCCGGTGCCGCCGGCAGTGCCGATCTTGGCGATGATGGCGAGCGCCATGTCTTTCGCCGTGATGCCTTCCGGCAGCGTGCCGTTCACGCTCACGCGCATGTTCTTGGATTTCGGCGCCAGCAGTGTTTGGGTGGCGAGCACATGCTCGACTTCAGACGTTCCGATGCCATGCGCGAGCGCGCCGAAGGCACCATGCGTAGAGGTATGGGAGTCACCGCAAACGATGGTCGTACCCGGCAAGGTGAAGCCTTGCTCCGGCCCGACGATATGCACGACGCCTTGGCGGATGTCGTCCATCGCCAGATATTCGACGCCGAATTCCTTGGTATTGCGCTCCAGCGTGGCGACCTGCTCAGCGCTCTCCGGATCGGCGATACCTTGGGCGCGGCCCAAAGTCGGGACGTTGTGGTCGGCGACGGCAAGCGTCTTTTCCGGACGGCGCACTTTGCGCCCGGAATTGCGCAAACCTTCGAACGCCTGCGGGCTCGTCACCTCGTGGACCAGATGCCGATCAATATAAAGGACGCTCGATTCCCCCGGCGCTTCATGCACCAGATGCGCGTCCCAAATCTTGTCGTAGAGCGTCTTGCCCATGGAATTTTCCCGTGAATTAGGGGGCCTAACAACACCAGCGGGCCGTCCGGCGCAAGACCCTTGTCGTTCTACCGGTTACTCGCGACATAAACGACCAGCGCAATAATCAGAAGGGCCACGGCCTGGGCCAGAATCCGGTAGCGCATCAGGACATTGGACCAGCGGGAGGAGGCCTCCCCGCCAATCGCCATAACCACGATGCCACCAAGGAGAATGACAGCGACCAGACCCAAGGCGACCAGGATCAGGATTGTTCCAATCATGCAACACTACCTTTCGGTGTTGCCCAGCTCGCGGCACGATCCGCCAATTCCCGAAACTTGCGCGAAGCCCCATCGAGCCGGGCTTCCCATTCCGGATCCGGACGCTGGCCAGCGATGGTCTTGAAATAAACCTGCATCAGACAGGCGATGGCTACCGGCTCCAGCACCGCGGCTTTCAAGCCCCAAGCCAGCAAGGCGGCGATGACAAAGCCCCAGGCGGTGAATTGGCCGGGCAGAAGCGCGGCAAACCCGATTGCCGGGCCGACCAGAAGCACAAAAATGGCAATGGTGAAAAGCCAGAGGAAGACGGCCAGCCACAGCGCGTTCTTGAGAAAGTGCATGTAGTTCTGGGCATAGAGCACCAGCCCGTCCTTGGCCGAATCCCAGGGATTGGTGGTCCTTGTACGGATGAGATAGGCCAAGATGATCTCGTCCACATAAGTGAGTGACAGCCGTACCACCCCTTCGGCCAGACGAATCAAACCATGCAGGCCCGGCACCGGCAGAAAAGCCGTAAAGAAGTTGACGGTGCCAAACACCGTACGCAGCACAGCTTTGATAAGCTGATCGACGCCGAACAGCACGGAGGTGGCGGCGAAATGGGTCTTCACGAAATTGGCGCCAAAGGACAGCTGGTTCTGGCCTGAGGGAACTTGGTGGCCATCAAACAGCTCGACCATCACCGCGATATGAGCTGCTTTGACCAGATAAAGAATGTATTCGCGGGCCAGATAAAGCCCGAGACTGACAGCACCGAAACCGAAGGCCGCGCCAATAAAAGCGCCGCTGAAAGGCTCAGGGCTGAAAAGCGGACCGAGCCCCAGGCCGATCACCGCGCCGAGACCAACGGAGAAGATGTAAACGAGGCCGATGCCGACAAAGACGGCGACCCGCAACAAGAGGTAAGGTGCCGTGCGCGCCACCAGTCCCAGACTCCTGCCAAAAGAAAAATCCCACATCGGCCGCTCCCAAACCCGGATCAACAAGGCTGAGCTTGCGGCCGGGAAGCGTCAAGCCGGTTTAGGCCAGTTCGTCGACCTGCTCGTCGCTGAGAGTACCCGGCACAATGGTGACAGGAATAGGCTGGACCTTGGCGGCAAAGAGCTTGACCAGAGGGCCAGGACCTTCCTTGGCGGCCGAAGAAGCCACCACAAGAATAGAGATGTCGCGGTCGCGCCGGATCAATTCGAGCAGGCAATCGGTCTCCTCACCATGCTCGATCAATAGCTCCGGGGTGATGCCCGTGAGATCATTGATCGCTTTGGCCGCCTCGTAAATCTGTGCCTCGGCGTCCTCATGGGCTTCGTCCATCATGATTTCTGCGACGCCGCCCCATTGCTGGAAATCCGCGGGCGGGGCGACGCAAAGCAGGGAGACGCGCCCACCCGTGTGCTGGGCCCGGCGCGCGGCAAAGCGCACCGCCACTTTGCATTCGGGTGACTTGTCGACCACCACCAGGAATTTGCGGACTGCGGCTGGCATCATCCCAACCTTAGCGGGCTTTCTCTTCCAGCTTGTCAGCCAGCCACATTTTGATCAAGGACTGACGCGTGACGCCGCGCTTGCGCGCTTCGTAGTCCAGGGATTCCACCATCCAAGAGGGGAAATCCACATTCACGCGCTTGGCTTCCAAACCCGGACGCCGCGCCGACGGCCAATCGATGGCGGCAGAGATATCTTCGCCATTATCGAAGCGGCGGTCGAATTCTTCAGTCGTCATGAGCGGCTTCATAAGCGCCTACCTCGTCATTTCGCGAACGCCGGACCGAAATGATCCTGATGCATTCGCCCCGATACGTGATGATGGCCGTCCAATGCTTTTCGCCGATCACGCCGACGACCAAAAAACGTTCTTCGCCAGCCAGTCGGGCCGCTACTTCGATCCGCTTGGCATCATTCCAAAGCAATTGGGCTTCGCCAAAGTCGATACCGTGTTTCTCCTTGTTCGCGGCGCTCTTCGCCAGATCGAATTCGAACATCGGCCGCCCCAACTGGTATAAAAACTATACCAAAAAGGCGCAAACAGCACAATCAGTTCAGCGGTAGCTTGGCTTTCAGCTCGTAAAGCGCCTCGAGGGCGGCTTTTGGCGTCAACCCGTCCGGATCGATCGCCCGCAAGGCCTCTTCGACCGCATTGGCTTCCTTTTTGACCGGGGCGGCGGCGGAAAACAGCGGCAGATCGTCGATCCGGGCCAGCGGCTTGTGACCTTCGCGGCCGTCTTCCAGCGCCTTCAAGACTTCCTGGGCCCGGCTGACCACCGCTTGTGGCAAACCGGCGAGTTTGGCGACATGGATACCGTAAGAACGGTCCGCCACACCGGCCACCACCTCATGCAAGAAGACGATGGTGTCATTCCATTCGCGTACCCGCATGGTGACGCAAGCCATGGACGGCAAGCGTTCCGCCAGCGCCGTCATTTCGTGATAATGCGTTGCGAAGAGGGCGCGTGACTTGTTCTTGAGACAGAGATGTTCGGCAGTGGCCCAAGCGATGGCAAGACCATCGAAAGTCGCCGTACCGCGACCGATCTCATCGAGGATAACGAGGCTTCTGTCGGTCGCTTGATTCAAGATGGCGGCAGTTTCCACCATCTCAACCATGAAGGTCGAACGCCCCGCAGCCAGATCGTCACCCGCGCCGACACGGCTGAACAAGCGGTCGACAATGCCGATATGCGCGCTCTCCGCGGGTACGAAAGCACCCATCTGCGCGAGAATTGCGATCAACGCATTCTGGCGCAGGAAGGTCGATTTACCGGCCATATTCGGACCGGTGACCAGCCACAGCCGCTTGTCGCTGGAAAGATCGGCATCATTGGGCACGAAAGGCGTGTGGCTCGCCGATAGCGCGGCTTCCACCACCGGATGGCGGGCGCGCTTGAGTGAGAAGGCCTTGCTGTCATCGACCTTAGGCCTTGCATAAGCTTTGCTGCGGGCGAGATCGGCCAAGCTGGAGGCGACATCGAGCACCGCCAAGGCATCGGCAATGCGCGACAGCGGCTGCACAGCAGCGAGCGCATCCACCGTCATCTCGTCGAACAATTGCTTTTCCAAAGCCAGAGCCTGATCGCCGGCCTGGCTGATGCGGTTGGCGAGCGTCGAAAGCTCGTCGGTCGAAAAACGCACGGCACCGCCCATAGTCTGGCGATGGCGATAGCCGGTGGTCATCAGCTTGTCGGCATGAAGCGGCGTCACTTCGATGAAATAACCGAGCACGCCATTGTGCTTGATCTTCAGCGGCGTGCCGGTTTCATCGCGATATTTGGCTTCGAGCGTGGCGATGACGCGGCGCGATTCATCCCGCAACGCCCGTACTTCATCGAGCGCGGCATGCGCACCTGGACGGATAAAACCTCCATCGCGCGCATAAAACGGCGGCTCGGGTACCAAGAGATGGGTGAGTTTATCGGCCAGCGCCGATACCGCCACCAAACCTTCCAGCATACCGGTGAGCGCATCTTGGGCTTCACCCCGCGCGGCTTGCACCAGCTCGCGCACTTGCCGTGCCGCGGTAACACCATCACGCAAACACGCCAGATCACGCGGGCCGCCGCGCTGCACCGACAGGCGCGCCAAAGCGCGGGCGATATCGGGTGCGGCGCGCAGCTTCTCGCGCAATTCTTCGCCGGTCTCGCGCTGTTCGACAAAATGCGCCACCGCTTCCTGGCGATGCACGATGGTCGCGACATCGGTCAGCGGCGCTGCCAATCGCGCCGCAAGCAACCGGGCGCCCGCTGCAGTCACGGTGCGATCGATGGCAGAAAGAAAACTGCCGCGCCGCTCGCCGCCCAAGGTCTGCATCAATTCGAGATTGCGCCGGGTGGCGGCATCGATGGCCATATAGGCGGAGACGCCATCGCGAGACAGCGGCGAAAGCGCCGGCAACTTGCCTTTCTGAGTCAGCTCCAAATAGCCGATCAAGGCACCAGCAGCCGAAATTTCCGCCCGTGAAAAATTGCCGAACCCGGCGAGCTCCGAAACGCCGTAAAAGGTTTTCAGCGCCCGTTCGCCAGTGCCGGAATCGAATTTCAACGCCGGGAGAACCGTCAACGCACCACCCAAGGCGTTCAGCGTTGCCGCCATCTCCGGATCAGAAAACAGCGAATCCGGCACGATCAATTCGGACGGGTTAAGCCGCGCCAATTCCACCCCAAGCTCGGCAGCGGTCAGCGCCGCAACCCGGAATTGCCCCGCACTCATATCGGCAGCGGCCAGTGCCATTTCGCCGCTCGCGCGGCCAAGGCTTGCCAGCGTGTTGGACTGTTTCGGCTCCAGCAGGGAATCTTCGGTCAGCGTGCCGGGTGTGACAAGACGAACCACTTCACGTCTTACAACCGCTTTTGAGCCGCGCTTGCGGGCTTCCGCCGGATCTTCCATCTGCTCGCAGATGGCGACGCGAAAACCCTTGCGGATAAGCCTTTCCAGGTATTGTTCCGCGGTGTGCACCGGCACGCCGCACATGGGGATGTCTTCACCTTGATGCTTGCCGCGCTTGGTAAGCGCAATATCCAAGGCTTCTGATGCCTTTACGGCATCTTCGAAGAACAACTCGTAGAAATCCCCCATCCGGTAGAACAGAAGATATTCGGCATGGGTCGCCTTGATTTCGAGAAATTGCGCCATGGAGGGTGTGGCGCCTTCGATGGCGGCAGGAGAGACGGGTGGTTCGAGGCTCATGAGCGGCAAACTAGCAGATTGGCCTACATAGATGCGTTGCGCCGGATGGGCGTACAAAGCCCTCACAAGCTGATATTCTGTGGACAAGATTCCCCGGACCGGATGTATGGAACAGCAGACTGATCGCCCCTCCTTCACGGAGGAAGAAGCCCTCGCCTTTCATGCCGGCGACAAGCCCGGCAAAATCGCCATTGCCCCCACCAAGCCCATGGCCTCGCAGCGAGACCTTTCCCTGGCCTATTCGCCGGGCGTAGCGGTGCCGGTGCGGGCGATCGCCGAGAAGCCGGAAGCGGTCTACGACTACACCTCCAAAGGCAATTTCGTGGCCGTGATTTCCAATGGTACGGCGATTTTGGGCCTTGGCGATCTCGGGCCCTTGGCCTCCAAGCCGGTGATGGAAGGCAAGGCCGTGCTATTCAAGCGCTTTGCCGATGTCGATGCCATCGATCTTGAAGTCGACACCACAGATGTCGATGCCTTCATCAATTGCGTGCGCTATCTGGGCCCCAGCTTCGGCGGCATCAACTTGGAGGACATCAAGGCACCGGACTGCTTCGTCATCGAAGAGCGTTTGCGCGAGATGATGGACATCCCGGTCTTCCATGACGACCAGCATGGCACCGCCATCATTTGCGCCGCGGGCATCATCAATGCGCTGGAACTGACCGAACGCAAAATCGGCGAGATCAAGGTGGTGGTGAACGGAGCGGGCGCGGCGGGCATCGCTTGCCTGGAACTGCTCAAGACCATGGGCCTGCCGAATGCCAACGCCATCCTCTGCGATTCCAAAGGTGTGATCTACCGCGGCCGCACCTCGGGCATGAACCAGTGGAAGAGCGCCCATGCGGTGGAAACTTCTGCGCGCACTCTCGAAGAAGCCTTGGTTGGTTGCGATGTCTTCCTGGGACTTTCGGTCAAAGGCGCGGTGACACCGGAAATGGTGAAAACCATGGCCAAGGCGCCAATTATTTTCGCCATGGCCAATCCCGATCCCGAGATCACGCCGGAAGAGGTCAAAACCGTGCGGGCCGATGCTATCGTGGCGACCGGGCGCAGCGACTATCCCAACCAAGTCAACAACGTTCTCGGCTTCCCCTACATCTTCCGCGGCGCGCTCGATGTGCGGGCCCGCGAGATCAATTTGCCGATGAAGATCGCCGCCGCCGAAGCGCTCGCCGCCTTGGCGCGCGAGGATGTGCCTGATGAAGTGGCGACCGCCTTGCGCGGCACGCGGCCGACCTATGGCCCGGACTACATCATTCCGGCGACCTTCGATCCGCGGCTGATTTCGCGCGTGTCGGCCGCGGTGGCGGAAGCGGCAATCAAAACCGGCGTGGCGCGGCGGCCCATTCCCGATGCTGAGCATTACCGTGCTGAATTGTCGGCCCGCCTCGATCCTTCGGCCAATCTTTTCCATCGCCTCACCACATCGGTGCGCGCCACCCCCAAGCGCGTGGTGTTCGCCGAAGGCGAAGAACCTTGCGTGGTGCGCGCCGCCGCGGCGTTCCAGCAAGCTGGGCTCGGTAAAGCCATCCTGGTGGGCCGCAAGGATATCATCAAATCGACCATCTGGGGCGCAGGGCTCGAAGGCATCGATCTCGAAATCCGCGTGCCGCATTCGGCCGCCGAAGCCACGCCTTATATCGAGGCGCTTTATAAGCGTTTGCAACGTCGCGGTGCGCTCTACCGCGATTGCGTGCGCATGGTCACCAATGACCGCAACATCTACGCCGCATCGCTGCTGCGGGCCGGAGAAGCCGATGCCATGGTGACGGGCATGACCCGCGCTTATGGCGTGGCCCTCACCGATGTGCGGCATGTGCTGGATTCTCCAGCCGGACAGCGGCCGATGGGCGTGCAGCTGTTGTTCACCAAAGGACGGGTGATCTTCGCTGCCGACACCAGCGTGCATGAACATCCCACCTCCGAGCAGCTCGCCGACATCGCCATTCAGGCAGCCCGCGTGGCGCGGCGCTTCGGCTATACGCCGCGCGTGGCGCTGCTCGCTTCGTCGACTTTCGGTTATCCGCGCAACGAACGCTCCGAACGTATCGTGGAAGCGGTGCACATCCTCGATCGCCGCCAAGTCGATTTTGAATATGACGGCGAAATGGCGGTAGACGTGGCGCTCGACCGCGACAAGCTGAAGCTCTATCCCTTCTGCCGCCTCACCGATACCGCCAACGTGCTGGTGATGCCGGCGGTGCATTCGGCGCAGATCGCCATCAAGCTGCTGCAACAAGTCGGCGGCACCTCGATGCTGGGGCCCTTCCTGGTCGGTCTCGAAAAGCCCGTGCAGATCGTCTCGCTAGGGGCCAAAATGAGCGAAATCTACAACGCGGCGCTGGTCGCCTCGCTTTAACATCAAGAGTAGCAATCATGACGAGCTTTATCGACCGCCTGTGGGACGAAGACATCATCCCCACGCTTTCCGACTACATCCTGATCCCGAACAAATCGCCGATGTTCGATCCGCAATGGAAAGAGCATGGCCATATGACTAAGGCGGTCGCGATGTTCGAAAGCTGGGCCAAGAAGCATCTGGCCAAAGTGCCGGGCGCGAAGGTCGAGGTGATCGAGCCGGAAGGGCGCACGCCGCTGATCTTCATCGAGATCCCCGGCACAGCGCCAGGCAATGTGCTGCTCTACGGCCATCTCGACAAGCAGCCGGAGATGAAAGGCTGGTCGGACGGCATGGGTCCGTGGACCCCGGTGTTGAAGGACGGCAAGCTTTACGGCCGCGGCGGCGCCGACGACGGCTATGCCATGTTCGCCTCGCTTTCCGCCATTCTCGCGCTGCATGAGACCGGCACGCCGCATGCGCGCTGTGTCATCACCATCGAAGCAGGCGAAGAATCCGGCTCGCCGGATCTGCCTTATTACGTGGACGCGCTCTCGGATCGCATCGGCAAGATTGATTTGGTGGTCTGCCTCGATTCCGGTTGCGGCAATTACGAACAGATGTGGCTGACCACATCCTTGCGCGGCATCGCCGCCGGCGTCCTCAACATCCGTGTCCTGACCGAAGGTGTGCATTCGGGCGATGCCAGCGGCATCGTGCCGGGTGCCTTCCGCATTCTGCGCCAGCTTCTGTCGCGCATAGAAGACGAAACCACCGGCGCCATGAAGATCGATGACTTCTTCGTCGAGGTGCCTAAGGACCGCTTGCAACAAGCCAAGGCCGCCGCTGCCGTGCTGGGCAATGCGGTTTACAATCGCCTGCCTTTCGCCGGCTCCACCAAGCCGATGGCAACCAGCGGCGAAGAGATGATCCTGAACCGCACTTGGAAGCCGCAGCTTTCGGTGATCGGTGTCGACGGCCTGCCGCCGCCCGCCGGGGCCGGCAATGTGCTGTTGCCTTTCGCGACAGCGAAACTGTCGCTGCGCCTGCCGCCGACCTGCGATGCCGAGAAGGCCGTGCAGGCGATGAAGAAAGTGCTGGAAGCCAATCCGCCTTATGCGGCGCAAGTGGAATTCGAGGCCGAACGCGGCCAAGGCGGCTGGAATGCGCCGACGCTAACACCGTGGCTGGAACAGAGCCTGAGCAAAGCTTCAAACGCGCATTTCGGCAAAGCGCCGGCCTTCATGGGCGAAGGCGGCTCCATTCCGTTCATGGCGATGCTGGGCGAGAAATTCCCCGGCACGCAATTCGTGGTGACCGGCGTGCTGGGGCCCAATTCCAATGCCCACGGGCCCAATGAATTCCTGCATATCGGCATGGCCAAGAAGCTCTCCGCCTCTATCGCCGACATTCTGGCCGACCACGCAAAACGCTAATTTTTGACAGTTCGCGAGAGATCGCGCGCACCATGAAGGATGCGCGCGATCTCGATCCGATCCGTCCTCACACGAAATAGAAGAACGTATCGCCCCTTCACCGCCATGCACAGCCCTGGGGCAATATCATCGCGGGCGCGATAAGCCTGCGGTGCATCGGCAATCTTATACGCCGCATCCTGCAACTCTTCGAGAATGCTCTCTGCCCGCGCCGGATTGTCCGCTGCGATATAGGCGCCAATTCCTTCGAGGTCAGCGAGCGCGTCCGGGGCGAAGATGACCTTCTTCATGGCTCATGCCTTCTTCCTCGCGAGATCGGCAAACTTCGCTTTAAGATGCGCAAAAACTTCCTCTGCAGGCACGCCTTCGCCACGGTCGAGGGCCTCCAGCGCGGGCGTGACGAGCTGACGGAGCTCTTCGATTTCCATCGCCTCCACACGCCGCTTCAGGCGCCAATCGCGCACCGCATCGCGGATAACTTCGCTGGTGGTGGCGTAGTCGCCGCTGTCGACCGCCTCTTTGATGGCTTCGACCATATCCTTGGGAAGAGCGATGCTGAGCTTCTCGATCTGGGCCATGGCCAACTCCGGGCACGCGTCACGGTAGGAAATATTACTACCGGGCCGCCAGGAGGTCCATGTAGGGCAAATCAAAGCCGCTTCAGGGCCTCATCCAGGGTTTCGGCCTGATCGGTCTCGACCCGCATGGAGGCGAGCACCTCTTTCGCCTCGGGGCGCAGGCCGCAAAGGATCACTTTGGCATGCGCCGTCGCGGCGACTTTCAGGAACTTCTTGATGATCATCACCCCGGTGGCGTCGATCAGCGGCACATCTTCCAGGATCAGGATGATGGCGCGCGGGCGTCCGCCCACACGGTAGAGCACTTCTTCGAACTGGGCCGCAGCGCCAAAGAAAAAAGGCCCGTTCAAGCGGAATACTTCCACACCGCGCGGCAAGGCCCGCCGCTCCAAACGGGTGGCTTGGTCGGGCATATTCTCCAAGGCATCGCTGGCGAGCAGAGGAATGCCTTTTTCGAGCGCCACGGATTCGGCCATGCGATGCATGAAAAACAGCGCCGACAACACCACGCCCACGCCGATGGCGACCGACAAATCGACCAGAACGGTCAGCGCGAAGGTGATGAGAAGCAAGGCCGCATCGCCGCGAGGGCCGCGCAAAATCGCAGCAAAAGTGGCAAATTCTGCCATGTTGTAACAGACGAGCACCAGCACCGCGCCGAGCGCCGCCAGCGGCACATAGGAAACCAGCGGCGCCAGTACCAGCATCATGATCAAGACGCCAGCGGCATGGATCATGCCGGCAACCGGCGTGCGGGCGCCGGCGCGGATGTTGGTGGCGGTGCGGGCGATAGCGCCGGTGGCGGGAATGCCGCCCATACAAGCGCTCGCTATATTGGCAAAGCCTTGCGCCACCAATTCGCAATTGGAGCGATGACGGCGCCCGGTCATGCCATCAGCCACCACCGCGGACAGCAGGGATTCAATGCCACCAAGCAGTGCAATGGTCAGAGCGGCGGGAAAGAGTTGACGAATCTGGGCAAAACCGATCAGCGGCACCTGGGGGGGCGGCAGCATGCGCGGGATGCTGCCAAAGCGCGTCGCGATGGTCTCGACCGGCACATGCAGAACCAAGGTGAAAGCCGCCACAGCAGCGATCGCAACGAGAAGAGAGGGAATCCGCGGCCAGCGCAGCTGCACACCGATGATGAGCAGCAACGTCAGCACGGCGATAAACAGCGCCTGCCAATGAAACGTGTTGATGGCGGCGAGATACGCCTCCCAACGCTCCAGCACATCGGCCGGCGGATGGTTGAGCTTGAGGCCGAGAAGATCACCGACCTGACTGGAAAAGATGATCAGCGCGATGCCGGTGGTGAAGCCCGTGACGACGGGATAGGGAATGTATTTGATGAAGGTGCCAAGCTTGACCCAGCCCGCAGCGATCAGCATCAGTCCGGCCATCACGGTGGCGACCGCAAGCCCGGTATAGCCGTAACGTGCGACGACACCATAAACGACCACCACAAAGGCGCCGGTCGGCCCCCCAATCTGATGCCGGGAGCCGCCTAAGGCCGAGATGACGAATCCGGCGACGATGGCGGTGAACAAGCCCCGCTCCGGCCCTACCCCACTGGCGATCGCTAAGGCCATCGACAAGGGCATGGCCACGATGGCGACCGTCATACCGGCAAAGAGGTCGGCCTTGAATCGTTCGGCCGTGTAGCCTTCTTTGAAAACGGTAACGAGTTTGGGGGTGAAGTGTCCCCACGCCGCGCGAAGGGACTTTTGAAGAGATACGCTGTCCATAATTAATGATGGATTATACCTCAAATTCCCCCTCGGCAATACGGGATTTCCCGCCTGCGACGCCCCTTCCCGCCTCTGCAAGCAAATGTGAACCCGGGAACTCTCTCTTGCCGCCACACACTCCCTGCCTGGCTTGTGAGCGGGCGAAACCGTGCGGTCCTGTCCGCTCTACCTGTTCGGCGCCATCGCGGCCATGGTGTCAGCGGTAACGGCCCGCATCGAAGACGACCGGGAGTCTCCTTGGGCCCCTTCCTTCTTCCGCGGCCGCCAATAGGACAAAAGCCATGATCAGCAGCGTCGCGCGACGGCCGAGCCTTGGTCCTAGCATATTGGTTTTGCTGCTATTTCTCTGTTTCACCCTGGCGATCGGCTTTCTCGGCGGACAAGTCACGGCACCCAACATCCCGAGCTGGTACGCCTTTCTGAACAAACCGAGCTTCAATCCGCCGAACGGTGTTTTCATGCCGGTCTGGACCGCGCTTTACGCGCTGATGGCGGCGGCGGCCTGGAGGGCCTGGCGCAAGGAAGGCTGGGGTAATTTCGCTCTGGGGCTTTGGTTTATCCAGTTGGGGCTCAACTTCGCCTGGAGCTTCCTGTTCTTCGGCGCCCATGCCCTGCTTCCCGCCTTCATCGAGATCGTTTTGCTCTGGGTCGCGATCCTTTTTACCTTGATCGCCTTCTGGCGGATCGAAGCCCTGGCAGGATTGCTTATGGTCCCTTATCTCGCCTGGGTGAGCTTTGCCGGGGTGCTCAACTTCTGGATTTGGCGGCTTAACCCGTGAGGCCGCCGCTTTTGTCGCAAAGAATGCGGCACGGTTTCCTTCGCGGGTTACTAACCCTTTCCAAGTACTCACTTTGTTCGCAAAATTACCGCGTCGACACCCCCTTCACGACCTTGCGAGCGCCATACCCCCTTCCTATATACGCCTATGACTATGGGGCGGGGTCATCAGGGCCCTGCTTCGTCGCATCCGTGGGGCGGGCACTTTCCGGCGCTCCCTATGAGGCCCAAGACCCGCTGCCCTTGAAGGAAGGAATGAGGAATTATGGCTAAAGTGATCGGCATTGACCTTGGCACGACGAACTCGTGCGTAGCGGTCATGGAGGGCAGTGCCCCCAAGGTCATCGAAAATTCGGAAGGCGCGCGTACCACGCCCTCCATTGTTGCTTTCACCAAAGACGAAGAACGCATGATTGGCCAGCCCGCGAAGCGGCAGGCCGTTACCAACCCCGAATTCACCTATTTCGCGATCAAGCGCCTGATCGGCCGCCGTTTCGACGATCCCATGACCCAGAAAGACGTGGGCATGGTCCCTTACAAGATCGTCAAAGCCGACAATGGCGATGCCTGGGTCGCCGGCCGCGAAACCAAGAAATACGCGCCGTCCGAAATCTCCGGCTTCATCTTGCAGAAGATGAAGGAAACCGCCGAGGCCCATCTCGGCGAGAAGGTCACCCAAGCGGTGATCACCGTTCCGGCCTACTTCAATGACGCTCAGCGCCAGGCCACCAAAGACGCCGGCAAGATCGCCGGTCTCGAAGTTCTGCGTATCATCAACGAGCCGACCGCGGCTGCCCTTGCCTATGGCATGGACAAGAAGGGTTCGGGCGTCATCGCCGTATACGACCTTGGCGGCGGTACCTTCGACGTTTCCGTGCTGGAAATCGGCGACGGCGTCTTCGAAGTGAAGTCCACCAACGGCGACACCTTCCTCGGCGGTGAAGACTTTGACCTGCGTATCGTCAATTACCTAGCCGACGAGTTCAAAAAGGAAAACGGCATCGATCTGCGCACCGATCGTCTGGCCCTGCAGCGCCTGAAGGACGCCGCGGAAAAGGCCAAGATCGAGCTCTCCTCCTCGATGCAGACCGAAGTCAACCTGCCGTTCATCACGGCTGACGCTTCGGGCCCCAAGCATCTCACCATCAAGATCACCCGCGCCAAGCTGGAAGCCCTGGTTGACGACCTCATCCAGCGCACCATCGGCCCGGTGAAGCAGGCCCTGAAGGATGCCGGTGTCTCTGCCAACCAGATCGATGAAGTGATCCTGGTCGGCGGCATGACCCGCATGCCGAAGGTGCAGGAAGTCGTGAAGCAGGTGTTCGGCAAGGATCCCCATAAGGGCGTCAACCCGGACGAAGTGGTCGCCATCGGCGCCGCCATTCAGGCTGGCGTGTTGAAGGGCGAAGTCAAAGACGTGCTGCTGCTCGACGTGACCCCGCTGTCGCTGGGCATCGAGACTCTGGGCGGCGTCTTCACCCGCCTGATCGACCGCAACACCACGATCCCGACCAAGAAGAGCCAGACCTTCTCGACGGCCGAAGACAACCAGACCGCCGTGACCATCCGCGTCTTCCAAGGCGAGCGTGAAATGGCGGCCGACAACAAGATGCTCGGCCAGTTCGACCTGATGGGTATTCCGCCGGCCCCGCGCGGCGTGCCGCAGGTGGAAGTCACCTTCGACATCGACGCCAACGGCATCGTGTCCGTGACGGCGAAGGACAAGGCGACCAACAAGGAACAGCAGATCCGCATCCAGGCCTCGGGCGGCCTTTCGGACGCCGACATCAAGAAGATGGTGCAGGAAGCCGAAGCCCACGCCCAAGAGGACAAGAACCGCAAGGCCTTGGCGGAAGCCAAGAACCAGGGGGATTCGCTGGTCCATTCGACCGAAAAGGCGATGTCCGAACACGGTTCCAAGGTCGGCGAAGCGGAAAAGCACGCCATCGAAGAAGCCCTGGCTGCGGCGAAGGAAGCCCTCAAGGGCGACAACGCCGAAGAAATTCAGCAGAAGACGCAGGCCCTGGCGCAGGCCTCCATGAAGCTCGGCGAGGCCATGTACAAGGCCCAGCAGGCTGAAGGCGGAGAACCCGGCGCCGAGAAACCCGCCGATGACAATGTGGTCGATGCGGAGTTCTCCGAAGTCGACGAAAACAAGAAGAACTCCTAAATCTCTATTGCTCCGCCGCCCTTCAATCCCGGAGGGCGGCGGAAGAGTTTTGTGACCGACGATGAACAAGCGCTGCTACTATGAAGTCCTGGGTTGCAAGAAGGGCGCTCCGATCTCTGAGATCAAAAGCGCCTACCGCAAGCTCGCGATGGAGCTGCATCCCGACCGCAATGCGGGGGATCACACCTGCGAAGCGAAGTTCAAGGAAATCAATGAAGCTTATGACGTCCTGAAGGACGAGCAGAAGCGGGCCGCTTACGACCGCTTTGGCCACGCCGCCTTTGAAGGCGGTATGGGCGGCGGCAACGGCCATCACGGCAATCCATTCGATTTCGCCGGATCTTTCGCCGATGTCTTCGAAGACATCTTCGGTGAGATGATGGGCGGCGGACGCGGCGGCGCCAAGCGGCAGAACCGCGGTGGCGACCTGCGTTACAACTTACAAATTTCTCTCGAAGAAGCCTTCAACGGCTCCAAAGCCGAGATCAAAGTGCCGAGTGCGGTGGCTTGCGACTCGTGCAAAGGCACCGGCGCCGAAGCCGGCACCAGCGCCGAGACCTGCCCGACCTGCCAAGGTCACGGCAAGGTGCGCGCCTCTCAAGGCTTCTTCACCATCGAACGCACCTGCCCGCATTGCCAAGGCCGCGGCAAGGTCGTCAAGAAGCCGTGCAGATCCTGTGGCGGCGCCGGGCATGTGCAGAAGGAACGCACCCTGGTGGTCGACATCCCGCCGGGCGTCGAAGAAGGCACCCGCATCCGGCTTTCGGGCGAAGGCCAGGCCGGTTTCAATGGCGGGCCGAATGGCGATCTTTATGTTTTCCTCTCGGTCGCCCAGCACCAAATTTTTCAGCGCGACGGCCATGATCTTTATTGCCGCGTGCCGGTGAGCTTTGTCACCGCTGCGCTTGGCGGCAGTGTCGATGTGCCAACCATGGATGGCGGCAAAGCGCCGGTGAAAATCGCCGAAGGCACGCAGACAGGCCGCCAATACCGCATTCGCGGCAAAGGCATGCCGGTGCTGCGCGGCAATGGCTTGGCGGGTGATCTCTTCGTCGAGATCTTCGTCGAAACGCCGTGCAAGCTGTCGAAGACGCAGAAGGAACTGCTGCGCCAGTTCGAAACCACCACCCAAGGCTGCCAGCCTGAATGCGAAGGCTTCTTCACCAAGGTGAAGGCGTTCTGGGATTCGTCAACGACAAAGCATTGAGCTTTGCGCCGGTTCGCCCCATCCTGGTCGCAAGCCTTACAAACTCGCGGCGCTGTTCCATGATCGACACCTCCGCGGCATGGACGGCCCTCCAATTTGCCAATCCAGACACATTGTAAATATGTCGGCTATGTTCCCAAACATCGATCGGTCATCTATCCAGGCTGATCATCAAGGATGGCCGCGGCGGTGATTGTTGAGAAGGACGGGATCACGGCCCGACCTTGAACTTCAGGTGCACATAAGCGGCGCTCATCTCGATGCGGCGGCTGCCGTCATAGAAGGCGCCGGTGTTGCGGTCGTAGATGAGGGCCTGCCAGCCGGTCGTGACCTGCCAGTTGGTGTCGAAGCTATAGCCAAGCTGCAACTGATAGCCTTTGAGCCCGATTACCGGACCGGCCGCGCCGCCGTCCGCTGTGCCGCGGCCATATTCGCCGCCAAAGCTCCAATTGCCATAAGTCAGCGTTGAACTCAGATGGGCGCTTTCTGTGCCGCCGGTGGTGCGGGCATCATAGATGTCGAACGCGAAGGTATTGGCATGGCGGTAGCCGCCGCCAATGGCCCATTTCCAGTCGTCATTGATCTGGTAATCGGCTTCGCTGCCGACGCTCCAATCGGTCAGGCTGGCATCGCCCGCCAGCTTGCCGTCGCCGTGCGCAAAAGCCGCACCGCCATAGAACCCCAGCGACAACGCATCGAAGGTTTCGGAATAGCTGGCCGCGAATTCCCAGATGCTCTTCTGGCGGTTCTCGGCATGGGGACCGTTGTTGAGGAAGGGAATGACTTCGCGGTTTTCGGCCGGGGTGTAGGAAACACCCAGCTCAATGCCGAGGATGCGTGGAGTGTAATAGGAGAGCTTGGCGTAGTTGAGCGAGGATTCCACGGCGCTGGAAAAGTTGAACAGCTCGTCGAAACTGCGGCCCGTGGCGGGATTGATGAAGAAGGTGGCATTGGGATTTTCGATCGATGTGACATCGTCCACCACCGGCCCGGTGATCGAAAGGGCATAAACCGCCCCATCTGTCATACCCGCTTCGAACGAGCCCAGACCGGTCTGGGCAACGCCATAAACCTTCTGCACCAAGGCCCCGCCGTAATTGTCATAGGACAGACGGTCGCGGAGAACTTCGAAGCTCGACTTCAGAGATAGGGACAAGCCGCTGTCGTAATCGCGCGAGATTTTCAGCGAGAGATCGGCGGCCCCGGTGGCCCAGCGCTGATCAGCCGCATTCGGGATGGCTTTGGCAGAGGGCAGATCCGGTGAGAACAGCGCACCATAAGCCGTACCGCCAACCGATACGGTTACCGGATCAAAATCGACCGTCAACGGCGTGACGGCAGCATTGGCCGGCACGGCCATAATGGCCGCCGTCAAAAACAAACGCGCTTTCATGACCCCCACTCTACCGGACGCTGCAATTTGGATTCTTAAAGCTTGATCATAATGAGTGATTTTGTGTCAGGCTATATGACGCCGCGTTGCACGGGCCCGGGCGGGCCATTATAAGCCGATGCCTTGTTTCCCGGAGACTTCCCCGATGCGAGCCTTAACCCTTCTTGCTTGCGGCCTCATTCTGGCCGGTTGCGGGTCCTCCGACGACAAACAATACATCCAGGACACCGATTCGGGCACGACGGCCATTTCCAGCGAAAGCGGTCAGCGCACCTTGGGTGTGAATTCCTATCTGTGGCACGCCACCCTCGACACCCTGTCTTTCATGCCGCTGCAATCCGAAGATCCCTTCGGCGGCGTCATCATCACGGATTGGTATTCGGCCCCGGGCAATCCGGCCGACCGGGTCAAGGTGACGGTCTACATTCTCGACCGCCGCTTGCGTGCCGATGGTCTTAAGATCGCCGTGTTCCACCAGACCAAGACGGATCAGGGCTGGGTCGATGCCGCCGCCAATCCGGACACAGCCACCAAGCTGACCGACGCCATCCTGACGCGCGCCCGCGAGCTGCGTCTGGCTACCCGCTCTCCCAACGGCTGATTCTTCATTTCGTCATCCTGACCTTTAAAGGCTGGAATTTGCGGTGCTTTTGCCGCAAAACACCGGCCTTATTCGCGCGCAGGCAAGTGGCCGGGGCGCCTGTGAAAGGTCATGACAGATATGGCGCGCTATAACGCCAAGGAATCCGAAAAGCGCTGGCAAGAAGCCTGGAACACGGCGGACGTCTTCAAGACGCCGGAAGCCCACGACAAGCCCAAATGCTACGTCCTTGAGATGTTCCCATACCCGTCGGGGCGCATCCATATCGGCCATGTGCGCAACTACACCATGGGCGATGTGCTGGCTCGGTTCAAACGCAGCCAGGGTTTCAATGTGCTGCATCCCATGGGCTGGGACGCGTTCGGTCTACCGGCGGAAAACGCGGCGCGCGAAAAGCATGTGAACCCGCGCGACTGGACCTACGACAACATCGCCAACATGAAAGAGCAGCTCAAGCTGATGGGCTTGTCGCTGGACTGGTCCCGTGAATTCGCCACCTGCGATGTCGGCTATTTCAGCCGTCAGCAGAAGCTGTTCCTGGATTTCTATCGTGAAGGCCTGGCCTATCGCTCTGAAGCGGATGTGAACTGGGACCCGGTCGACATGACCGTGCTCGCCAATGAGCAGGTGATTGATGGCCGTGGCTGGCGCTCTGGCGCCCCGGTCGAGCGCAAGAAGCTGTCGCAGTGGTTCCTGAAGATCACCGCTTATTCGCAGGAATTGCTCGAAGCCCTGGATGGTTTGGAACGCTGGCCGGAAAAGGTCCGGCTGATGCAGAAGAACTGGATCGGCCGCTCCGAAGGGCTGCGCCTGACCTTCCAGCTTTCCAGCGGCAAGGGCTTGGAAGTCTTCACGACGCGCCCTGATACCCTGTTCGGCGCCAGCTTCGTGGCACTCTCACCCGATCACCCGCTGACCGAGGAATTGGCCAAGAACGACGGCGCGCTGGCCCGCTTCCAAGCCGAATGCCGCCGCATCGGCACCGCCGAAGAGGCCATCGAGAAGGCGGAAAAGCTCGGCTATGACACCGGCTTGACCGCGACGCATCCTTTTGATCCGAATTGGAAACTGCCGGTCTATGTGGCCAATTTCGTATTGATGGGTTACGGCACCGGCGCCATCTTCGGCTGCCCGGCGCATGACCAGCGCGACCTCGACTTTGCCCGCAAATACAAGCTGACCGTCAATCCGGTGGTGATTCCGGAAGGGACCGACCCCAAGACTTTCGATGTCGGCAACGAAGCCTATGTCGGCCCCGGAAAGCTCGCCAATTCCCAATTCCTGGATGGCCTCCCGGTCGACGCCGCCAAAAACGAGGTCGCCACACGCCTGGAAAGCGCCGGTATCGGCAAGCGCACGGTGCAATTCCGTCTGCGCGACTGGCTGGTGTCGCGTCAGCGCCCCTGGGGCTGTCCCATTCCGATGATCCACTGCGCCAAATGCGGCGTGGTGCCGGTGCCGGAAGACCAGCTGCCGGTGAAGGCGCCGGATGATCTGACCTTCAATGTGAAAGGCAATCCGCTCGACGTGCATCCGACCTGGAAGCACGTCAAATGTCCGAGCTGCGGCGGCGATGCCGTGCGCGATACCGACACGCTCGACACCTTTGTCGATTCCTCCTGGTATTACGCGCGTTTCACCGACACCACCGCGGAAGGCCCGGTGAACAAAGCGGCGGTCGATTACTGGCTGCCGGTCGATCAGTATATCGGCGGCATCGAACACGCGATTTTGCATCTGCTCTATTCACGCTTCTTCCTGCGCGCCATGAAGAAGGCGGGTTATGTGAAAATCGACGAGCCCTTTGCCGGTCTCTTCACCCAAGGCATGGTCTGCCATGAGACCTATAAGGACTCGTCTGGCGCTTGGCTGGCGCCCGATCAGATCGAAAAGCGCGATGGCGGCGTCTTCCTGAAGGGCGGCAGCGAGAAAATCAGCGTCGGTCCATCCGAGAAAATGTCGAAGTCGAAGAAGAACGTGGTGGCGCCCGAAGCCATCATCGACACCTTCGGCGCCGATACCATCCGCTGGTTCATGCTTTCCGACACCCCGCCGGAACGCGACATCGAATGGACAGAAGAAGGCGCCGATGCCTGCTGGAAATTCGTCCAGCGCGTCTATCGCTTGGTGACCGAAGCGGGCGAGTTGCCGCCGGTGGGAACGCCGGTTTCCGGCAGCTCCGATCTGCGCCGGGCCGTGCACCGGGCCATTGCGGCGGTGACTGACGATCTGGCGGCCCTGCGCTTCAACCGCGCCGTCGCCCAGATTTACACCCTCGCCAATGCCATCTCTTCGGCCGCCAAGGCGCCCGGCGCCGAACGCCGCGAGGCTTTGGAAGCCCTCGTCCAGATGATCGGGCCGATGATGCCGCATCTGGCCGAAGATTGCTGGGAAGCCTTGGGCCATAAGCCCTTCCTGGCGACTGCGCCCTGGCCGAAAGCCGATCCCGAGCTGATGGTGGTCCAGACGGTCACCATCGCGGTGCAAGTGAACGGCAAATTGCGCGGCACCATCGAGATCGCCCCAGATACCGATAAGGCCGAGGTGGAAAAAGTCGCGCTGGCCGTGGATACTGTGCAACGTGCCATGGAAGGCAAGGCTCCCAAGAAGGTGATTGTCGTGCCCAACCGCATCGTGAATATCGTCGTATGAAGAAAGCGCTCGGCCTCATCGCAATCGGCATGCTCCTGGCGGGCTGCGGCTTCCGTCCGCTTTATGGCTCGGGGGATATGCCCAAAGGCGCGATGCAGGCCGATTTGCGCTCGATCTATGTCGAGCCGATCTCCGAGCGCATCGGCTATCAGATGCGCACACGGATGACGGATCTGCTGGATGGCAAAGGCGAGCCTGCGGGCGCGCGCTATCATTTGCGCATTCTTCTGAGCACCAAAGCCGAAGCCATCGGCGTGCAGAGCCAAACCACCTCTACCGGCGTCACCCAGACGGCCATTACCCGCTACAACGACACCATCAAAGCCGAATACGAGCTGATGGATGCCAAGAGCGGGGCAACCGTGACCAAAGGGGTGGAAACGGGGCTCTCGGCCTACAACGTCTTGTCGTCGCCTTATGCCACGCTGACGGTGCAGCAGGATGCCGACCGCCGCGCCGCGGAAGACATCGCCGACCGCATCCGTATCGATCTGGCGGTGTGGTTTTCCGATCAGGCGAAGAAGTGACCCTTCGAGGCTCGCTCCGCTCGCACCTCAGGGTGACGAATTTGCACGCGGAGACGCGGAGGCGCGGAGATAAAAACGTGTCATCCCCGGCTGAGCAGTCTGAGCGAGGCGAAGAATGCGAAGGGAAGGGGACCCAGGTCTTCCGGCCTATTTGGTGGCGCAAAACACGCCGCGCTCAGTTTTTGCTATCACATCGCAGTTTTCACCTGGGTCCCCTTCCCCTCACGCCGCTTCGCGCCGTTCGGCCGGGGATGACAAGGATTTGCTCCGCGTCTCCGCGTCTCCGCGTGAATTTTGCCAGCCAAAGAGGTCTGGCATGATCATCAAAGCCTCCGATGCCGATCGCACGGCGAAGAATCCACCCAAAGGCATGATCGCGGCGCTGATCTTTGGCCCGGATGCAGGCTTGGCGCGCGAGCGCAGCGAAACTTTGCTGAAAACAGTGGTCGACGATCTTACCGATCCCTTCCGGGTTTCCGATCTCGACGAAGCCGCTTTGAATGCCGATCCAGCGCGGCTCGCCGATGAAGCCGCCGCAATTTCCATGCTGGGCGGGCGGCGCGTGGTTCGCGTGCGCAGCGCGGGCAACGGCCTTGCCAAGGTGTTCGAAGCTTTTCTCTCCGATCCCAAAGGCGATGCGCTGGTCGTGGTCGAAGGCGGCGATCTCGCCAAAGGCTCGGCGTTGCGCAAAGTCTTCGAGGAAGCCGACAACGCCGCCGCTATTCCTTGCTATCCCGATACGGCGCGCGATCTGCCCGAGGTGGTGCGCGAAGCGCTGAAAGCGGAAGGGCTGGTGATCGCTGGCGATGCTTTGGCCGATGCGGTATCGCGGCTGGGCTCGGATCGCGGCGTCACCCGGCGCGAGCTCGAAAAACTGGCACTCTATTGCCGTGGCCAAAAGGAAGTGTCGCTGGACGATGTCCGCGCCGCCATGGGCGACGAGGCCGAAGCCCGGGTGGAAGAAATCTGCGATGCGGCCGGCAGCGGCGATCTCAAGAAGCTCGATATCGGGCTGGAGCGGCTTTGGGCCTCCGACATTTCGCCCATCGCCGTGGTGCGCCAGGCGCTCGGTCATTTCCAGAAGCTGCTGCAGGTCTCGACCGAAGTTTCGCGCGGCGACAATCTCGATTTCGCGCTGAAGAAACTGCGCCCGCCGTTGCACTTTTCCCGGGCGAATTCGTTCAAAATGCAGGCCCAGCGCTGGAGCGAGACCAAGCTGCTCGACGCCCTTGATCTGCTGTTCGAGGCCGAAGCACTCTGCAAGACCACTGCGGTTCCCGCCGAAGCGGCCCTCGGTCGGGCCTTGTTCAATATTGCGGCGATGGCCAGGGCGAGGAATTAGCCCTTTTCGCGGAGGCAGAAAGGCGTATCGCCTTCGGGCGGTAATCTGGCTAAAACCCTCCCATGCTCAAAGTCCGCATTATCCCCTGTCTGGACGTGAAAGACGGCCGCGTCGTCAAAGGCGTCAACTTTGTCGGCCTGCGCGATGCTGGCGATCCGGTGGAGCAGGCCATCATCTATGACCAGATGGGCGCGGACGAGCTCTGTTTCCTCGATATCACCGCCTCCAACGAGAAGCGCGGCATCATGCTGGATGTGGTGCGGCGCACCGCCGATGTCTGCTTCATGCCGCTGACCGTGGGCGGCGGCGTGCGCACTCTCGATGATATCCGCGCCCTCTTGCTGGCCGGGGCCGATAAGGTCTCGATTAACACCGAAGCGGTGAAGCGGCCCGATTTCGTGCGTGAAGCGGCAGAGAAATTCGGCAGCCAATGCATTGTGGCCGCGATCGATGCCAAGGAAACCGCGCCCGGCAAATTCGAGATCTTCACCCATGGCGGGCGTACCCCCACCGGCATCGATGCCGTTGCCCATGCCGTCAAGCTGGTCGATTTCGGAGCGGGGGAAATCCTCCTCACCTCCATGGACCGCGACGGCACCAAAGCGGGCTACAACATCCCCCTCACCCGAGCCATTGCCGATGCCGTGCCGGTACCTGTGATTGCATCCGGCGGGGTGGGGACGCTCGATCACCTCGTCGAAGGGGTCCGGGATGGTGGGGCGAACGCTGTTCTGGCCGCCTCGATTTTCCATTTCGGTCAATACTCTATCGCGGACGCCAAAAACGCTCTTGCCAGCGCAGGTATTCCGGTGCGCAATTCCTGACCAGACGGGGCCGGACGCAACCGGCCCGTGTTCCTGGTGGGGAGCCTGATGAGCGAGGCAGCGCTTGAGCGGCCGAAGCCGCAGCCGGTGGCAGCACGCGCGCCTCTGCTGGATGGGCTGGTTCCCGCCGAAGAGGCTTATCAAGTCATCCTGTTCGAATGTTTGTCGCATGCCGCGGCCAATGTCCCAGCGGTAACCGAAGCGCGGGACAGCGAGGGGCTGCACCAATTCCGGGTAGGGCTGCGCCGCCTGCGCACGGCGTTATCCACTTTCGGCAAATCCCAGTCCGATCTGGTAACGCTCAACGCGCGCGCTAAAGCTCTGACCAATGCCGTCGGGCCAGCCCGCGATCTCGATGTTTTTCTGAGTGAGCTGTTTGCCCCGGCCGTGGCCCAACTGGGAGCCCAAAGCGGTTTTGACATCCTGAAAGTGCGGGCTGAACGGGCGCGAGACCGCGCCTGGATGCGCGCCATCGCAGAAATGACCCATCCCGCCTTCCAGAAATTCCAGGATGATGTTGCGGCAGCAGCGGCGGCCAAGCCTTGGGCTGGTGATGTCACTCAATCGCTTGCCGCTGTAGCGCCCGCGTTGATGAATGAACATTTCAAGCGTGCCAAAAAACGGGGGCGCAATCTGGGTGAGGCCACCGCGCCGGAACGCCATCGCTTGCGCATTGCGCTCAAGAAGCTGCGCTATACCGGCGAGTTCGTGGCGCCCCTTTATCCGCAACCGGCGGTCCAGGCCTTTCTGCGGCCGCTCAAGGAATTGCAGGGGCTGCTAGGCGCCCTCAACGATGTGGCACAAGTGCGCGCCACCCTCGGCCATCTGATGATGGAAGAGACCGCCGAGATGCCCGTGCAGGCGGACCTCAGTCACGCCACCGGGCTTTTGCTCGGCTGGCATCATGCCCGTGCCGAAGGGCTGATAGCAAAATCCGCCAAACGCTGGAAGGCGTTCAAGAAGGCAGAACCGTTTTGGGTTTAGGCCGCAGCGGCACATTCAATTGCGCCACCGACGGCGCGCCATCCGGCGCAAGGGACAGCACCAGCGCGGTCTTGAGATCGAGCTCCGGCGGCATAGCGGCGGACAGGTCCCAACCGGTCGAAAGCGCATAAGCGGCCCGCATCACGCCCATATGGGTGACGGCGATGGCGTCTTCACCTTTGGCCGCCATATCGGCAAAAAAGCTCGCCAGCCGTGCATGCACTTCGCCGGTCGATTCCCCGCCAGGCGGACGAAACTCCAAACCAGCACCGGCTTTCTCGAAGGCATCCTCGCCATCGCGCGCCAGCATCTCCGCGCGGGTGAGGCCTTCCCACTCTCCCCAATTCTGCTCGATCAAACGCGCATCGAGGATGGGATCATTCAGCCCCAGGCATTCCGCCGTCTGCCGCGCCCGCAGTTTGGGACTGCAATAGCGGCGCGCCGTTTTAAAGCCATCGGGCGGCAGCAGCGCGGACATGCGCGCCAAGCCTTCGGCACTCAAGGGAATGTCGATGGTGCCTTGAACACGCCCTTGTGTATTCCATTCGGTGGGACCGTGACGAAGAAGAGCAAGCTTCATGATGTTCACAAACTGTCTCAGCAAAACGTCATTGGCAACATGCTATGCTGCGGCAGGGGAACCAGATTATGAAGATCGCCATCATTGCCGCGGCCATGCTCATAGCATCTGCCGCCCAAGCCGCCACCGTTTGTGACGACATGGCGAGCCGCTTGCGAGTCGATCCTGCTTTCATGGCGGGCAAGGTACAGGAGCGGCCCTTTGATCTCTTGGTCAAACGTGGCGTGGTCACGGAACCGAAAGGCGAGGAGCTGGATAGCGCCGCCGTCATCGCCCGCTTCAAATTGACCGGCAAAGCCGCGAAAGCTGCTGAAGACACCGCACGGGAAAAGGGATGGCTTTTCACCTCTGGTTCAGCTGTCATGTTGCGCGAGCAAAGCGGCTCAGCCGGATGCCAATCTTTCGCGTTTTTCCATCACGGCCAAACCAGCACCACATTGATGCTGCAGCCGCCATTGTGGATGGATGATAGTCTTCGTGCACCAGAAGCCGGTGAAGGTATTGGCGAGTGCTTGGCCAGTAGCGGTCATCTCGCAGCGCTGCACGGTATCACCGGCTTCTTTGCCGTGCATGGCGGTTATAAAGGCTTTTCATCGGGTACGGATTTTGTGCCTGCTTCAGGCAAGGGGTGGGGAAAAGGCTGTAGCCTCTCCGTGCAGACCGAAGTCATTTATCCGGTGAAAAAGCTGATCGTGACGGAAGGTACTACGCTCAGTCGCGCCATACTGGCCAAACTCGCGCCCGAAATTGCATCGGCCTTCGTTGCTGCGCGCAAACCTCAGCAATTCACTTTCGGACCGCCAGTTCCGGCCTCCGACATTGCCGCGATGAAGCCGCACGCCGATGCGGCATACGGCGGTAAAAAAGAGTTACCGTTGGCGGACAAAGATGCTCTTGAAGATGATCATTCCATCGACAGCATCGCGCCGATCAGTGTCTCTGGACAACCCTATTTATTGAAGATCTCGCACGAAACCATCGGCTGGCGCGATCTGCGCGGTTTTCGCCTTAGCTTCTATCGCCTTAAACAGGGAAAGCCGGAGCCCGTGGCGTTCGTCGATCTTGATGAAGCAGCCGGTCGCGTGACGACGATCGGCGTCAAGAACCGCTAAAGTTCGAATTCCGCCATTACCGGCACATGGTCGGAGGCTTTTTCCCAGCCGCGCATTTTCTTCACGATGGTCTGCGATTTGAGCGCGCCTTTGAGCGCCGGGCTGGCCCAGATGTGATCCAAGCGGCGGCCGCGGTCCGATGCTTCCCAATCGGCAGCGCGATAACTCCACCAGGAATAGATCTTCTCGGTGGCCGGAACGAATTCACGCGTCACATCGATCCAATCGAAGGCAGCTTGCGCCTTTTTGAGCAGATCGGTTTCCACCGGCGTGTGGCTGACCACATTGAGCAACTGCTTGTGGCTCCAGACATCGTGTTCGAGCGGGGCGACATTGAGATCGCCCACCAGCACCACCGGTGTTTTGCTGCCGTCTTTGCGCTTCTCGAAGAATTTCACCATGCGCTTCAGGAAATCGAGCTTGTGATCGAATTTCGGATTGAGCTTGGGATCGGGAATATCGGCGCCCGCCGGGACATAGAAATCGTGCAGCTCCAGCCCGTTCTCGAAGGTCACACGCAATTGGCGGCAGTGCTGTTCGCGGCAGAAATCATCGGAGCCTTGGGATTTGATCGGCAGGCGCGAAAGAATGGCAACACCATTATAGCCTTTCTGCCCATGGATGGCCTGATGCACATAGCCGAGCTTCTCGAACTCCTTGGCCGGAAACAGCTCGTTGGGACATTTGGTTTCCTGCAAGCACAGCACGTCAGGTTTGTGCTCGCGTAGGAAGCGGGCAGCGAGCGGAGCGCGCAGGCGGACCGAATTGATGTTCCAGGTGGCGATCTTCATCGTCAGGCGGCCTCGTCGGGATAGAGCGGCCAGCGGGCGCGGGCCGGCGCATCGAGCGGATCGAACAGACCAAGCGCGGCGCGCTCCACACCGGCCCAGGCGATCATCGCCGCATTGTCGGTGCAAAGGCGCACCGGCGGCACGGTGAAGGCGAAGCCTTCGAATGCTGACAGGTCTGCGAGCGCGCTGCGGATCGCGCCATTGGCCGCCACGCCGCCACCGACCACAAAGGCAGGCGTTTCACAGTCCGGAAAATCGCGGCGGAACATCGCTATGGCGGCTTTGCTGCGGTCGATCAAAATGTCGATCACCGCGGCCTGAAAAGAGGCGCACAAATCGGTTGTATCGACCTCTTGCTCGAGGGTGAGCTGGCGCACGGCGGTCTTGAGTCCGGAAAAAGAGAAATCCGCCCCTTCACGCCCTTTCATCGGCCTGGGCAGCGGGTAGCGATTGGGATTGCCTTCCCGCGCCAGCACCTCGATGCGGGGACCGCCGGGATAAGGCAGGCCGAGAAGCTTGGCGGTCTTGTCGAAAGCCTCACCGGCCGCATCGTCGATGGTGGTGCCATAAAGTCGGAACTTGCCCGGACCTTCGACGCCCAGAAGCTGACAATGGCCACCGGACACCAGGAGCAGCAGATAAGGAAATGGGGCGCCATCGGAGAGCCGGGCACTGAAACCGTGCCCTTCCAGATGGTTGACCGCAATCAAGGGTTTGCCTGCCGCCAACGCCAAAGCCTTGGCCGTGACCAGACCCACCATCACCCCGCCGATCAAGCCCGGACCGGCCGTGGCCGCTACGGCATCGACTTCGGAAAGCCCGAGCCCGGCCTCCGCCAAGGCCCGTTCGACAATCTCGTCCAAGAGCTCGACATGGGCCCGGGCGGCGATTTCCGGCACCACCCCCCCATAGGGGCGATGTTCCTCAAGCTGGCTGAACACGACATTGGAGAGAATTTGTCCCGGACCGGGCGGGCCCCCGCACACCACCGCGGCCGCGGTTTCATCGCAGCTGGTTTCAATCCCCAGGATGGTCCAATGGCGCAATGTTTGAGCCTGTTCTAAAACAAAGAAAGGCTGTAATCGAAAACAAGCATGTCGCAAAGCATTCTTCGTATCGGGAGCCGCGCCTCGCGGCTGGCCCGCGCCCAGACCGAAATGGTAGCAGGCTTGCTGGCGGCAGCCGGCATCGCCAGTGAAATCGTGCTGATCAAGACCACCGGTGACCGCATCCTGGACCGCCCGCTAGCCGATGCCGGCGGCAAGGGCCTGTTCGTCAAGGAGCTGGAAGAGGCGCTGCTCACGGAGCGCATCGATATCGCGGTGCATTCCATGAAGGATGTGCCGGTGCAATTGCCGGACGGCCTGGAGATCGGCGCCATTCTGCCCCGCGAGGAGCCGCAAGACGTGCTTATTTCGCCTTTGGCCGGATCGCTCAAGGAATTGCCCGCAGAGGCGCGGGTGGGCACGAGTTCGGTGCGGCGCAAGGCGCAGCTTTTGCGGGCCCGGCCCGATCTTCGCTGTGTGCTTTTGCGTGGCAATGTCGATACCCGGCTCGCCAAGCTCGATGCCGGTGACATGGAGGCCATCATCCTGGCGCGGGCCGGCCTGAAGCGCCTCGGCCTTGGGGACCGCGCAGCCAATGCTCTGCCCACGGAGGAGTGGCTGCCCTCGCTTGCTCAAGGCGCGGTGGGAATCGAGATCCGGGACAATGATGCGCGGGCTCGCTCCGCCGTGGCGCCGCTGGAAGATGAAAGAACCGCGATAGAGCTTTGCTGCGAACGGGCCTTTCAGGCCGCGCTTGATGGCTCTTGCCGCACGCCTATCGCTGGTCTGGCGCGTTATGAAAACGGCCTTCTCAGCTTTCGAGGCGAGGTGCTTTCTCCGGATGGAAGCGACTGGATAGAAACGGCATTTTCAAATCGTATACAATATAACGGGAAGATAGAAGCGGATCGCGCAGGACGGGAATTTGGCGAGACCTTAAAACCAAAGGCCGCCGGCTGGCTGGCCCTTTAAAAGAAAGCGAAAGCGTACCTACTCGACGCTTTCTGCGGTGTCGTCTGCCAGGCTCTTGACGAGATCCAGCACGCGCTTGCGCACCTTGGAGTCCTTGATGCGCATGAAGGCGAGCGAAAGCTGCAGACCATCGCCGCTCGAAACAAATTCGAGCACCGGCTGAGAGTCCCGCTCGGCAAAGCCGGGCTGACTCGCAAGCTGGTCGGTCACGCTTTCATAGAAGTACTGGATCGGGACGCCCAAAATACGTGCAATCTCGAACAGGCGGCCCGCACCAATGCGGTTCACGCCTTTCTCGTACTTCTGAACTTGCTGGAATGTCAGGCCGAGCATCTCGCCCAGCTTTTCCTGACTCATGCCGATCATCATGCGGCGAAGACGCAAACGATTGCCTACTTGGCCGTCGATCGGATTGGCTTGTTTTTTTGGCAAGGTCGTAAACTTAAAGGTTGGAATGAAAGATGGGTATGTGCGTTAGCACATCGAAAAGCTGAATTCACGGGCTTGCTTGTTTGGCGATCATTTTCTTTTTGCAAAAAACCACGCCAGCGCGGCGTTTGCACATACAAAGAGCCAGAATGGCAGATCACGAATGCGCGAATACGGTGTTGGTGCAATTGAAGCGGGAAGCGCGCCATCAACGAAACCGGTCTTATCGAGTCCAAGCGAAGCCGTGATTCGACCCGCAGGATCGATGATCGCGCTGATACCTGTATTGGCATCTCGCGCTACCGGAAGGCCTTCTTCGATCGCACGCACGCGCGCCACCAAAAGGTGTTGTTTCGGTCCAGCCCAAGGTCCGAACCAGGAATCGTCGGTAATATTCACGAACCAATCCGGGCGTTTAGCGCCAGTGACTGCACCCGGAAACAAGATTTCATAGCAGATCAGCGGCGTGACAAAACCGGCGCCAGGCAAGGCATAAGCCTGCGGACCAGAACCCGCCATGAAGCTGCCATCGATCCCGGTGAGCTTCGATAAACCAAGCGCGGTAAGCGTTTTCTCAAACGGCAGATACTCTCCGAACGGGACAAGATGGGATTTATCGTAAATGTCCAAAAGTGTCCCAGAGCGGCCGAAGAGGAAGAAGCTATTTGCATAGCGGATATGCTCTGCAGGCAGATATTCCCGGCGGATTCCGCCGGTCATTAAGCCCAGGCCGTTCTCGGTCAGCCGCGCAATTTGCGCCAGAGCCAAAGGCTGCTCGTCCAGTAAGAAGGGCGGAGCCGCTTCCGGCCAGATGATCACGGTCGGATTGCCAGGCGCATCACTCAGCGAAAGCAGCCTCTGCCAATTTCGTAAGACATACTGACGTTCGTATTTTTCCGTTTGCGAGATGTTGGGCTGCACCAGGCGCAAGCGGACGCCGGGAACCACGGCTCGCGAAACTGAGGCCAAACGCACGCTGCCGCCGATGAAAAACACTGCGAACAAGGCAGCCATGATGGCGGGAAGCTTCCAGCGGAGCTTGGCTTCGAACAATCCGGCTAAGCTGCAGCCGAACAAAACGGTCAACAGCGAGAGGCCGTAAACGCCGAACAAGGCTGTGCTTTGCAGCACGGCAAGTGATGCACTCCAGCCGTAACCGGGAAGATTCCAGGGGAAACCCGTCAAAATGTGGCCGCGCAACCATTCGGCAAGGCTGTAGGCAACCGTGAGCGCAAAAATCCGCCCCAGACCCGTTTTCCAGAATCTTGCAGCGGCGGCCGCAGCAGCGGCAAAGAACAGCGCCAAACCACCGGGAAACAGCACCGCGACAAAAGGAATCTGCCAGGCATGGGCGTCGGCATCGACCAGAAAGGCATAACCGATCCAATGCAAGCCGATGGCAAACTGGCCGAAGCCGAAGGCAAAACCGGCCACAGCAGCAGCCCGCAAAGGCTTGAGATCGCCTTGTGTGCCGTCAATCAGCAACACCAGTGCGGCGAGGCCAAAAAGCAGCGCCGGGAAAAACGAAAATGGCGTAAAGCCAAGTGCGGATACCGCGCCAGCCAGAACCGCAAAACCAAAACGGCGCCAGCCTTTCAGGCCGCGCACGAAATCACCGGCACGGTGAAGCCAAGACATCATGACTCTGTGCTGCTCTCCGCAGAAGGCGGGCGAATACGAAGACGCTTGACCCGGCGAGGATCGGCTTCGAGGACTTCAAATTCGATCCCATTGGGATGGGCGACGATTTCGCCGCGCTGGGGTACACGCCCGATCAGGGCCACCACAAGCCCTCCCAACGTGTCGATCTCTTCCTGGGTTTCTTCATCGAGCGGGAATTCGATGCCCGTTTCAGCCTTGAAATCCTCGAGATCGATACGCGCATCCGCCAGAAAACCGCCGCCGGGCAGCGGGCGGGCATGGGGCGATTCCTCGTCGTGCTCATCAGCGATATCGCCGACGATTTCTTCGATGATGTCTTCGATCGAGACAAGCCCGTCTGTGCCGCCATATTCATCAATCACCAGCGCCAGATGGGTATGCGAGGTCTGCATCTTCAACAGCAGATCCAGCACCGGCATCGACGGCGGCACGAAAAGGATGTCGTGCTTGATGCTCGCGATCGGCTGTTCCCCAAGGTGGAAGGCCTCATCGCCCTTGGATTCGAGCAGACCAAGCACGCTTTTGAGATGGACGAGGCCGACAGGATCATCGAGTGTTTCGCGATAAACCGGCAAACGCGAATGCTGTGCTTCGCGAAACAGCATGACCAGATCAGCGAGTGATGTCTTTTCTTCTACCGCCACGATATCGGCCCGCGGCACCATCACATCCTTAACCCTGAGCTCACCGAAATTGAGCAGATTGGTGAGCATGGTGCGCTCTTGCGCCGAAAGATCGGGACGCTGACGGTCGCTTTCCTCAATCACCTCTTCCAGGCTCTCGCGGATCTGCGTCGCCGCATCATCGCCGCGCAGCAGCTGAGAAAGCCGTTTCAACAAGGAAGGCGGCTTCTCGGACTCTTCTGTCAGTTCGGCTCGGTCGCTCATTTGGCGGCTGGAAGCTCATAGGGATTGGCGATTTTCATGCTCTGCAAAACGCGCACTTCCATCGGCTCCATGACGCGGGCCTGACGCTCCGTGATGTGATCATAGCCTAACAGATGCAGCACGCCATGCACCGTGAGATGCAGGGTGTGGTCGAGAAGGGTCTTGCCGGATTCTTTGGCTTCGCGGGCGGTGACGCCATAGGCAATCGCGATGTCGCCGAGATAATCGTCCAGCCCCGCCGGAAAAGACAGCACATTGGTCGGCTTGTCCTTGCCGCGGAATTCGGCATTCAGCTTCTGCACACGCTTATCGGTGGTGAGCATAATGGTGAGGTCGCATTCCGCTTCGGCGTCAGCTTCGGCGAGCGCCGCCTTCAGCGCACGCTTGATACGCACAGACAATCCGCGCAATTTGCGCCAGCGTGCGTCCTGAATGACGAGCGTAATGCTCAACTGCGGTCCTTCCGCGCCCGGTCCTGATCGGCGGCATTATAGGCAGCAACAATGCGGGTGACGAGGGCATGGCGCACCACGTCCTTGTCAGAAAATTTCGCAAAAGCCGCCCCTTCCACATCGCGCAAAATCGAGAGGGCTTGGTTAAGGCCTTCGGCACGCCCGCCAGGAAGATCGCTTTGCGAGGGGTCGCCCGTGACCACCATGCGGGAATCTTCGCCCAGGCGGGTGAGAAACATCTTCATCTGCGGCGCGGTGGTATTCTGCGCTTCGTCGAGAATGACAAAAGCCCGCGTCAGCGTTCGCCCGCGCATGAAGGCCAGTGGTGCCACTTCGATGATGCCTTGTTCCATCATTTTCAAAGCTGGTTCGCCGATAACATCCATCAGCGCGTCATAAAGCGGACGCAGATAAGGATCGATCTTCTCTTTCAGATCGCCCGGCAAAAAGCCGAGCCGCTCGCCCGCTTCCAGCGCCGGACGCGACAGGATCAGCCGCTCTACCCGCCGCTCATAGAGCAGATGCGCACCAAAAGCCGCCGCCAGATAGGTCTTGCCGGTACCCGCCGGGCCGATGCCGAACACCAGGGGATGAGTGCGCATCAAATCGAGATAGGCGGCTTGTGCCGGTGAGCGCGCCCGCAAGGTCCGCCCGGCCCAGGTCTTGATCATAGGCGAACCGGTATTGGCGGAGACCACCTCATCGGTCTCATTGGCAAAGCGGATTTCGGAATCGAGTTCGGCGCCGCTGATGTGCTCGCCCGCTTCCAGCCGCGCATAGAGTGCCCGCAGCACGGTCGCGGCCTGTTCATGCCCCGCCCCTTCGACGGAAACCAGGTTGCCGCGCATATCCACCTTGACGCCGAGCTTCTGCTCCAAACGCACAAAATGTTTGGCGTGGGGACCCGACAACTCCGAAAGCAGCGCGTTGTTGGGAAATTCAAGCGTCAGCTTCAAGCGCTTCTTGGTCGTACTCAATCGGCAAGAGCCTCTTCGGAATGGGCCTGATGCAGCAAAGCGCCCTTCAGGCTGTTGGGCAAGATCTCTTCGATCTTCACCTCGACGATTTGACCGATAAGACCGGCAGCACCTTCGACATGAACCGGCTGCAGATAAGGCGAACGCCCGAGCGCTTGGCCTTCTTTGCGGCCGAAGGTTTCGAACAGCACCTTCATGGTCTTACCGGCACAGGCGGCATTGAAAGCAGCTTGTTGTGACAAAAGCAGCGCCTGCAAGGCCTGCAGCCGCGCATCCTTCACCTCTTCCGGCACCTGTTGGGTGGAGGCGGCGGCGGGCGTGCCCGGACGCGGGCTGTATTTGAAGGAATAGGCCTGGGCGTAACCGGCTGCGCGCACCAGCGCGAGGGTGGCATCGAAATCCTTATCCGTCTCGCCCGGGAAGCCGACGATGAAATCACCCGACAGCGCCATATCCGGACGCGCAGCGCGGATGCGCTCGATCAGCCGGAGGTAGGTATCAGCCGTGTGACCGCGATTCATGGCGGCGAGAATGCTGTCCGATCCGGCCTGCACCGGCAGATGCAGATACGGCATCAAGATGTCGATATCACGATGCGCGGCAATGAGATCGTCGCTCATGTCGCGCGGATGGCTGGTGACGTAGCGCAGCCGCTCCAGTCCTTTCACGCCAGCCAACACTTCGATCAGTTTGGCCAGAGAGGACGGTGCACCATCGAGGCCTGGGCCGTTATAAGCGTTGACGTTTTGGCCAAGCAGCGTCAGCTCCCGCACACCACCAGCAACCAAAGCGCTGGCTTCGGCAAGAATTTGCGCCACAGGACGGGAGAACTCAGCACCGCGCGTATAGGGCACCACGCAGAAGGTGCAGAACTTATCGCAGCCCTCCTGCACTGTGAGAAAAGCGGTTGGGCCATCCGCCGTCTTGTGCTCCGGCAGCGTGTCGAACTTGTCTTCGGCCGGAAATTCGGTCTCCAGCGCATGACCGACGCCACGGCTGATCTTGGCGATCATTTCCGGCAGGCGCTGATAGCTCTGCGGCCCCACCACGATATCGACCGCGGGCTGGCGGGCGATGATCTCTTGGCCTTCGGCTTGGGCGACACAACCGGCCACTGCCAGGATCATGCGGCCGCCTTCCGCCGCCTTTGCGGTCTTGAGCAACTTCAGCTTGCCCAGTTCCGAATAAACCTTCTCGGCCGCCTTCTCGCGGATGTGGCAGGTGTTGAGGATCACCATATCGGCATCCTCGGCAGTTTCGGTGGTGGCAAAACCTATCGGCGCCAGCAAATCCGCCATGCGGGCGGAGTCGTAGACGTTCATTTGACAACCGTAGGTTTTAATGAAAAGCCGTTTCATGGGGCGAGGTTATGGGCGATAGGCGGGCTGATGACAAGAAAGCCTGAGCCCTTGCCGGTCAGGGTTATTCTGCCGCCTGAAGAGCTGCCTTGGCTGGCTCAGCGATACCCCAATCCCCGCGCAAGGCCCTGATCTGCCCTTCCCGGATCTGGTTTTCTGCCAAGACGGCCAATTGCTTACGGCCGCAACTCTGGCTCACCCGCATGGGTTTGTGAAACTCGATGGTGACATCGAGAGGGCCGGTCTTGAAGGCTTCCCAAACATGTTCGGTCAGCTCCATGTCGCCATACCAGGCATAAAGAGGACGGTTCTCCCGCCCCAGCGGGATGCCATAAAAGCCGACATAGGAAATCGAGACCGGCTGCACCGGGACATATTCGATATGGCCTTCGGCGTCGGCGCCAACCTGGGATTCCACCGCCCCCATCAAGGCGCTCTTGAAGGGCAGGATGCGGTTGCCGTCGCTGGTGGTGCCTTCCGGAAACAGCACCAGCGTGTCCCCCGCCTTGAGACGGTCGCGAATTTCCACGGCAGATCTGGCAGCTTCCGAGCGCTTACTGCGGTCGACAAAGACCGAGCGCTGCAATCTGGACATCAAGCCGAACAGCGGCCAGCTTGCCACTTCCAGCTTGGCGACAAACGAGACCGGCAGGGTCGCCGACATCACCAGAATGTCGAAATAGCTGGTGTGATTGGCGACCAGCAGCACGCCCCGGTCCAGAACCGGCTGGCCGATGACGCGGATCTTGATGCCGAAGAGGCGGCACAAAAAGCGATGATAAGCATGGGGATAGCTCTTCTGAAGGGCGATCCCCATGCGAATGGCAAGCCACTGGATTGGCGCGCTGAGAAGCGTCAGGGCCAAAAACGCCATGGCCAGGAGGAACGCTCTCAGCGTTTGCATACTTAGCGCGACTTTTTGAGAACGCCGTACAGTTCGAGCCGGTGATCGACCAGTTCGAAACCCAATTCCTCTGCGATGCGGCGCTGCAGCTTTTCAATTTCCTCGTTGCGGAACTCGATCACGCTGCCCGATTGCACATCGATCAGATGGTCGTGGTGCGATTCCGGCATCTCTTCATAGCGCGAGCGTCCATCCCGGAAATCGTGCCGTTCCAGAATCCCCGCATCCTCGAAAAGCTTAACGGTACGATACACAGTTGCAATCGAGATATGCGGATCCAGCGCCGAGGCGCGCCGATAAAGCTCTTCTGCGTCAGGATGATCAGCCGCGTCTGAAAGCACGCGCGCAATAATCCGGCGCTGCTCGGTCATCCGTAGACCTTTATCAACGCAGAGTTTTTCGATCCGCGTCATGTGTGTCCCCTGCCTCCGTTATGTGCTGCGACTCTAACCAAGTTGCATGCAATTGCCCACCCGGGGTGCGCGAAATTCCACACGAAGGATGAGGGCATCACTGACGGCTCCATTGGCCGAGCGGTAATAATTCTTGCGGCGGCCAGCCTCAACAAAGCCGTGACGCAAATACAGGCCAATTGCTTGAAAATTCATGCAATCGACCTCAAGAAACATGTGCGATGCACCCAATTCACTGGCGCAATTTAGAGCAGTTAAAAGCAGTTCAGACGCAATCCCGCGTCGTCGCGCCGCAGGCGTCACACCGATAGTCAAAACTTCTGATTGCTCCGCTGCAACTTGGACGACGATGAAACCGCACTGCGCTTCATCCACCAAAGCAAAGGCAGCGGGATTGGCAAGCAGCGCTGCAAAGCTCTCTGCGCTCCACGCATCCTCAAAACATTGCGCATGCAGACGCGACAGAAGTGCAGCATCGCTCGTGCGAACACTCATGCCTTCACCACACCAACAAGCGGCCCCGGCAGCCCGCCGGGGAGTTTCGCATCGGGGGGACGCAGATAGAGCGGCCGCGGCACATCTTTACCCTCTTGTGACACCGCCAAACGCGCCACCCAGATTGCGTCGGGTGCCAGGATTGGACACACCATGCTATCGGTGCGGGCAAAGCGCGCCGCTGCCGTCCCAGCCAAAGCCAGATTGGAAAATCCTGCCAAAAGCGCTTCGGCTTTTTCGATGCTGACGAGCTGTGCCGGCAGATCATGCCCTGCCATAGCGAGATAAACTTCATCGCGTTTGGCATCATGCACTGCCGCGGCGATGGCACGGCCTGTCTCGGCGCGCGCCTGCTCTGCCATAGCCGCCAAACTGGTAACGCCGGCCAACGGTTTGTGCACCGCCACCCGCAAGCCTCGCATGAAGGCAAGGCCAACACGCTGACCGGTGAAACTGCCTGGCCCAGTGGTGACCGCAAGCTTGTCGAGCGCCGCGAAAGCAAGATCGGCTTCTGCCATGGTCTCTTGCACCATCGGCGCCAAGGCTTCGGCATGGCCACGTTCCATCGCCACATGGCGGCTGGCGATTACGCGCGAACCTTCCAGCACGGCTGCCGAACAGGCGCCGAAGCAGGTGTCTACCGCGAGGATTTTCGCTTCAGACAATCTTGCAGGCCTCGTCAAAGGAAAGCCGCGGCGCCCGCGTATGCAGCTTGGCAGCGTCGCCATAGCCGATATTGCAAAGGAAATTCGACTTCACCGAGGTGCCGGCGAAGAATTCCTTATCGACGCCTTCATTGTTGAAGCCGGACATCGGCCCGCAGTCGAGCCCTAAAGCACGGGCCGCGATGATAAAATAGGCCGCTTGCAGCGAGCCATTGCGGAACGCGGTCAGCTCGTTCTCTACAATATTGGTGAAGCTCTCACCCATTTTTGGATTGTGCGGATTGAGCTTGCCGAGCGTCTGGGGAAAACCGGCATCGTGACCGAGGATCGCCGTGGCAGGCGCGGCCATGGTCTTATCGACATTGCCGGACGACAGATGCGGCTTCAGCCGCTCTTTGGCTTCCTTCGAGGTGACGAAGATAATGCGCAGCGGATTGGCGTTGAGCGCCGTCGGACCCCAGCGCAGCAAATCATAGATCGCCATCAGCAGCGCTGGTGAGACCGGCTTGTCCTGCCAAGCGCGATGCGTCCGCGCGGTGCGGAAAATTACATCCAAAGCTTCGTCATTGATGGCCACAGCGCATCTCCTCCATCCTGTGATGGTCCGACCATCGCAGAATTCGGATACGGCTTAAACCGCTTCGACGGCACTGACTTCCGGCACGTAGTGGCGCAGGAGGTTCTCGATACCGTTGCGAAGCGTCATGGTGGCCGAGGGACAACCGGCGCAAGAGCCGCGCATGTGCAGATAGACGATGCCGGAGGCCTCATCGAAGCCGCGATAAATGATATCGCCGCCGTCCTGGGCCACGGCCGGGCGCACCCGGGTTTCGATCAGATCCTTGATCTGGGCAACGATCTCGTTGTCTTCCTCTTCGGAGCCCGGAAGCTCTTTTTCCTCGGCAGAGGCTTCGATCAGCGGCAGATCGCGGGTGAAATGCTCCATGATGGCGCCGAGAATAGCGGGTTTAAGGTGCTTCCAGTCGCCATCGGCCTTGGTGACCGAGATGAAATCGGCGCCGAAAAAGACGCGGGAAACGTCCGGAACCTCGAACAAGGCTCGCGCCAAAGGTGAGCGGCCAGCGGCTTCGCGGCTGTCGAAATCGGCCACTTTACCTTCCCCCATGACCTCGCGGCCGGGAAGGAATTTCAGAGTTGCCGGATTTGGCGTCGATTCCGTCTGGATGAACATCGTGTGCTTCACCTCGAATGCCTTCCTTACATGGACCTCGAAGGCCAAGCGTTCAAGTGGGGGATAACCCTTCTAAAAATCCGAGATAATCCCCTTTTTTTCCCAATCACCATAGCGGGTTGGTTCGGGACCTTGGCGGCCGCCCTTCTCCACCGGCAAAGAAGGCTGGGCTTCGGCTTCTTGGCGGCGCGCCTCGGCTTCGGCCAGAGCCCGTTTGGCGGCTTCGGCAATCCGCGCATCGATTACGTCTTGGGGCACGGGCGTATTTGCCATTTTGTTTCCGTAACTTGAAGGTCCATAAACAGACCATACATCTCCTCCGTATCTTAGGACGTGGATCCAAAACCGTGAATACACTGCGCACCGGCATCCTGATGGCAGGCCTGACCGGGCTTTTTGTGGGTATCGGCGCCCTTTTGGGCGGCGGCGGCGGCATGATGATCGCCTTCCTCTTTGCCTTAGGCTCCAACGCCTTTGCCTATTGGAACTCCGACAAGGTGGTGCTGCGCATGTATGGCGCCCAGGAGGTGGACGAAACCTCCGCTCCGCGCCTCTACCGCATCGTGCGCGATCTCTCCCGTGCCGCCGGGCTGCCGATGCCGCGCGTCTGCATTGTCGAGAACGACCAGCCCAACGCCTTTGCCACCGGCCGCGATCCTGAACATGCGGCGGTCTGCGCCACCACAGGCCTCTTGAACCGCATCAACGATGAGGAACTCGCGGGCGTGCTGGCTCATGAGCTTGGCCATGTGAAGAACCGCGACACCCTGACCATGACCATCACGGCGACGATTGCAGGCGCCATTTCCATGCTCGCCAATTTCGCTATGTTCTTTGGCGGCGCTTTCGGCGGCGACCGCCGCAACAATCCGCTCGGCATTGTTGGTGTCCTGCTGGTGTCGATCCTCGCCCCCATCGCGGCCATGCTGGTGCAAGCCACCATCAGCCGCACCCGCGAATTCGAAGCCGACAAGGCGGGTGCCGAAATCTCGCGCCATCCTTTGTGGCTCGCCTCGGCTTTGTCGCGCATCGAACATGCCGCACAAGTGACCCAAAACCCGGAAGCCCAAGCCAACCCGGCGACGGCGCATATGTTCATCATCAATCCGCTCTCAGGCGGCGGCATCGCCGGGCTCTTCGCCAGCCATCCGCCGACGGAAGAGCGTATCGCCCGCTTGCGGACCATGGCAGGCGCCATGGGTGATACCGCCCGCTTCGAGCCCCAACGCGAAACCGTGCGCAAGGCAGGTCCGTGGGACGCCCCTGAGGTCCGCAAAGGCCCCTGGGGATGAGCGCGGCCGGACAACCTGCCCGCATCGCGGCACAAACCATTCTTTCTGAAGTCCTGCGCAAGCGCCGTCCTCTGGATGTGGCGCTTGCTGCCATTGCAGGGCTGGAACAACGCGATGCCGGGTTCGCCCGCGCCATAGCCAGCGAAAGCTTGCGCCGCTTCGGCCAACTCGAAGCGCTGATCCGCGAGTTCGTACCCAAACCGCCCGCGCGCAACCGTGCTGGGCCGGTGCCGGAAATCCTGATGGCTGGGGCGTGTGAGCTGGTTTTTTTGGATGTGCCCGCCCATGCCGCGGTGGATGGCGCCAACCGTCTCGCCCAAGCCGACAAACAGGCGATCCATTTCAAGCCCTTGATCAATGCCGTGCTGCGGCGGATCAGCCGCGAAGGCAAAGCCATTGTCGAAGCCCAAGACGCGGCGCAACTCAACACGCCGGATTGGCTGTTCGCGCGTTGGGCCGATGACTATGGCGAGGAGATTGCTCGCGCGATTGCCGAAGCTCAGCAAGGCGTGCCGCCGCTCGATCTGGTGAGCAAGAACAATGCCCCGATTGAAGGCGCGGAAAATATTTTTGGCCAGGTCTGGCGATTTCGTGAACCGCAACGCGTCGATGCCATGCCCGGCTATGCCGAAGGCTTGTGGTGGGTGCAGGACGCCGCCGCCACGCTGCCGCCGCTGCTGCTTGGCGATGTCCGCGGCCAGCGCGTGATCGATCTTTGCGCTGCCCCGGGCGGTAAAACGGCCCAGCTCGCTGCGGCGGGTGCACAAGTCATTGCCGTCGAACGCGAAGCGGCCCGCATGGAGCAGCTCAAGGAAAATCTGGCGCGCTTGAAATTAGAAGCCGAAACCGTGGTGGACGACGCCCGCGATTGGCAGCCTAAAAAACCAGTCCCCTTCGTGCTGCTCGATGCGCCTTGCAGCGCGACCGGCACCATCCGCCGTCATCCCGAATTGCCTTGGATCAAGAGCGCGAGCGACGTGACGATGTGCTCGCAGCTTGCTGGCGAGCTGTTGGACAACGCCGCGGAGATGGTCGCGTCCGGCGGCACGCTGGTTTTTGCCACCTGTTCGCTGGAACGTGAAGAAGGCAGCGAACAGATCGAAGCCTTCCTGGCGCGCAACGAAGATTTCACGCGTCTGCCGGTAACGCCCGCGGATGTGTTCGGCTTGGCAGAGTTGATCGATGCGCAAGGCGATCTGCGCACTCTGCCCTGCCACCTCAAAGAAAAAGGCGGCATGGATGGATTCTATGCGGCCCGGTTGAGGAAGAAGGGATAGCAAGCATTCTCCCCCTGAAAGGGGGAGATGCTGAGCGGCAGCGAAGCAGAGGGGGTCTTGCGAGCTTTATGCGCTCTGGAATCTGACCCCCACCTGACCTCCCCCTTTCAGGGGGAGGAATGAGATTGGTTTACAACCGTCCCAGCGCATAAGCCACGGCGAGATAGATCTTGCCGGTGTCGGCGGAAAGAATGGTGGAGGTGAGCAGCCCGCCGCCATCGCCTTCCTTGGCGCGCGCCAAGAGGGCCTCGAATTCCTGCATATAGGCATTGGCGGAATCGCGGAATCGCGCATCTTCGCGATAAAGATTGGCGATACGATGCACCATCTCGTCATCGATGGCCGAAGCAAGCTTGCGCGCAAACACAGCGCGGTCGCCGGCGAGATAGCGCCGCCATTCCTCTTCATGCGGTTCGGCATCGGAGGAAATGGCATCGAGATCGATCGCCATATCGTTAAGCGCCGCTTGCAAGGCACCCAGCGCGGCGGCAGCGGCGGGACGCAGATCCTTCGGCCGCGGCTGATCGCGGTCTTCGGCGGCCGCCGCCAGCAGTGTCGACATCTGCCAGCTCTTTTCGCCTTCTTTCGGCTTTTTCTTGCCGCCGACCGTCAGCTTGCGCGCAAGCCCGCGCAGGCCTTCATCGGCATGCTCCACCGGCTCGTCGATGCGCGGCTCGCGCGGCGTCGGCCGTGCGGTGGTACGGGCGTGAATGGTGGAAAGCGTCCGTGCCGAAAGATCGAGGATCTCTTCGGTCTCGGTCCGCACCATCTGGCGCACGCGCTGGGCTTCCTGCTGCGCCACACCGGGCAGGCGCAAGAGATGCTCCTGCACCTCTTCCACTGCTTTGCCGAGCGCCGTGCGGATCTGATCGGTTTCGTGCGAAAGCTGGCCCGCGGTGCGCAGGAGTTTGTCGCATTCGGCCATCGCCTCGCCCACCAGCGCTTTGGCATCGGCTTTGGCTTGACCGGCGGTTTCGCCGATCAGCGTCTGGGCGCCGACACCGGCTTCCTGCACCACCGACACCAAATGGGCCATGGTGGAGGTGGCGGATTCGCCGATATCCTTCAACCGCTCGGCTTCCTTGGCAAAGCTCTGCGCCAGTTGCTGGGAACGCATCGCGGCATTGGCCTGCATGAGTTCGAAATTGCGTTCGGCATCGCCGGTCATGCTTTCGAACTTCTTCGCCTCGGCGATAAAGCCCGAAATCGTCTGCTCCAGCGTCGCCTTTTGGGCCGAGAGCGCGGCTTCAAAGGCGGTGGAATCTTCCTTGAGGCGCTGCATCAGCTCGTTCATCGCCGCGCGATGACGTTCCTGTCGGCCGAGCACGAATTCGGCGCGGGCCATGGCGGCATCGGCGACGGATTCGATGCGCTTGGCTTGCTTGTCGAGCTCTACGGCGGCGGCATGCGGCGCATCGGCAGCGGTCCCCGCGGCCTGACGGAAATTGGCGGCTTGGGTGTCGAGATTCTGGCCCGCAGTCTTCAGTGTGCCTTCGGCTGCTTCGATCATCGATTTGAGCTGAGCGGTACGGCCGGCAACGGTTTCGCCGGCGCGGGTGGCGGCATCGGTCAAGGAAGACGCGACGCCTTCCATGCGTTCGCGCTCTTGAGTCAGCCGGGCCGCCAAAGCTTCGCCACGGACATCGACCCGGGCACCCGCTTCGTCCAAGGCTGCGATCTGGCTTTCGAGCACGCTCTCCAGCGCCCGCAACCGGGTGAAGGCGCCATCGAGACCGGCATTCAAGGCGTCCAGCTCCCGGCGGACGGCACGACCCAGCCGGGCGGCCGTGCGCGAAGCGGTTTCATCGGCGGCAAAAAGCCGGTCCGTGGCATCCGTCAGTGCTTCGGCGGCTTGGGACATGGCCATGCCCCGCGACAACGCCCAAGCCACGACAATGAAGAGGGCCGGGGGAATGACGGTGACCACCACACAGATCGCGGCCTGATAGAGATCAAGCGCCGCCAGTCCTTTCGGACCTAAGAGGCCAAACAGATAGGCGCCCGCGCCGCCCAGCCAGAAACCGGCCAGGATGCCCGCCGCGAATTGTCCGATCCGGGCGCCCAAATCGGAGCGGGTCCGCAGCCGTGGCCGCTCATTCTCATTGGCTTCGATAGGCTCGGCAGTGGGATGAAGGGGGGACGGATTGGCCATAACGTCCTCTTTTGGGGGGAGCGGGAAGAGTTTAACCATGGTGCCGCATGGGTGCGATAGGACTCTCCCGAGTTTTCCTCGGGATAATCATGCATAGGCCAGGGGGTAGATATGGGTGCGTTGTTGGCGGCAGCCGGATTGTTCCTCGGCATTCATCTTTTCGTTTCCGGCACAAGGTTGCGGGATGTGATCACCGCCAAGACAGGCGAGGGGCCTTATCTTGGCCTCTTTGCGCTCTCTTCCCTTGGGGCCATTGTCTGGCTCTGCATCGCTTACAACCACGCCAGCGCGAGTGAAGCGAACACTGTTCTGTTTGATGCGGGGCTGGCCTTCCGCCACATCGCCGCCCTTCCGGTGATGCTGATCGCCTTTCTTCTGATTGTTCCCGGCGTCCTGCGCGGCAATCCCACGAGTCAAGGCCAGGCGCAGGCCAAAATCGATGGCGTTTTGCGCATCACCCGTCATCCTTTTCTGTGGGGTGTGATGCTGTGGTCGGGATTTCATCTGATCGCTATGGGCACGCAGGCGGCCGTGATATTTTTCGGCACGTTCTTCCTGGTCGCCGCCCTTGGCATCCGGGCCATCGACGGCAAAGTCAAACGCCAGCGGCCGCAGGATTGGACGGAAATCTCGGCGCGAACCTCTGCCATTCCTTTTGCAGCCATCGCGGAACGCAGAAACGTCTTCGCGGCACGCGAATATTTCGATTGGCGCTTTCTGATAGCAGCCGCTGTCTTCGCAGGTTTTGCGCTGTTCCACATCAGGCTGTTTTCGGCTCCGGCGTTTCCGCCGGCTTGGTTCAGTCTTTGACGCAGTAGTGATAGCCATAGACCGGCTTGAAACCGATCTGCTCATAAAGCCTGCGCGCGGGCGTGTTGGTCTCATCGACGCAAAGGCTCAGCGTTTCGCAGCGCTGTTCCAAGGCCCAGCGCGCCAATTCGCCCATCACATTTCGCGCCAAACCCAAGCGGCGATAAGCCGGATCGGTGCGCACCAGATTGATGGCGGCCATACCCCAAGCTGCGCCGCCATGGCCGCAGGCGCGGCCAACCCCGTCGTGAAACGCCACCACGCCGGTATTGGGAATCTTCAGGCGCGACACCACAGCGAGACGCTCGTCGCCATCTTCCGGCGAAGACGACCCAAGCCGCACAAGCTTGGCAAAATCTTCCGCAGCATCGCGGCGGACATCACCAGAAGGACAAGCCTGTGCCACAGCCTCTGCTCTGCCGACATAGACGATGGAAGGAGCTTCGCTGCGATAGCCGCGTGCCGCCAGCCGCTCCGGCAAATCCGCGGGCGCCGTTACCGGGGTGATGTGGAACATCGGCTTCAGGGCTTTGGCGAGATAGGCCTCTTCGACTTCGGTAATTGCCGCGTCGGGGTCAGCGCCGGTGAAATCGAGCGTGGCCACGGAGTTGGGGCGATGGCCTTTGCCGGAGGCGAAACGCAGCACCCAGCCTTGAAAAGAGCACGTCTCAATGCCCGGCCAGGTGGAAAGAGCAAGCCTTTCGATAGCCCCAGGCCAGTCGTTAACGGCGCTTTGACCAAAAGCGGCGATGCTCGCTCTATCCTTCGTGGGAGGGGCCATGAAAAGCGCCGTCGATCTGGAACACTTGTCCCGTTATACCGGCGGGGATGAGGCGCTCAATGCCGAAGTGCTGACCTTATTCGACAATCAGACCTCTGAGCTGGTTGCCAAGCTCAACAGCATTCTCGACGCCCGCGATGCCAAGGCCTGGAAGGAAGTCACGCATACGCTGAAAGGCGCGGCGCGCGGCATCGGGGCTTTCAAATTCGCCGATGCGGCGGCGGCGGCCGAACCCATCGATCTGGTGCAGGACCGCAGCAGCGCCTCGGTAGCCATCGAAACCCTCAAAATCAACGCCGCCGAAGTGCAGACTTTCATCCGCTCTTATTTGGCGCGCTGAAGCTCTTCAAAGCAGGTCATTTCCAGCGCGATGGAGTTTTCCATCAGCTCGCGCCATACCGCGCGGGCGATTTCCGGCTTCAAACCGCTCTTTTTGGCCGCCGCGGTCACCTTTTCCAGCACATCAGCTATGCGGGCTTCGTCACGGATCTGCTCGCGATGGGCTTTGATTTCCGCTGCCCGTTCGATATAGCGCTGGCGCTGGGAAAGGAGCTCTACCAGCATACGATCCAATCGATCGATCTCCGCGCGCAGCTCTGCCATGTTAAGGCATTGTTCTGCCGATCTATTTTCCAAATGCCGCCTCGCAAAAACCCGCGACATTCTGTGCCACGGGCATGGCCGGGAGGCAAGGATAGTGATCTTTTCGGATTGTTGTGGCGCTTCTTTTTACATATAAGTACGGTCGTTTCTTCAAATCCACAGGGCACGATAGTAAAATAGATGAGTGAACCCATCGAAACCGATGTCGTCATCATTGGCGCGGGCCCGGCGGGCCTGTTCGCCGTGTTCGAGCTTGGTCTTCTCGACCTCAAGACCCATCTGATCGATATTCTGGACCGCCCTGGCGGCCAGTGCACCGAGCTCTATCCAGAAAAGCCGATCTACGACATTCCGGCGCTGCCGATCGTCACCGGCCAGGAGCTGGTCGATCGCTTGATGGAACAGGTCAAGCCGTTCAATCCCACCTTCCATTTCGGCGAGATGGCGGCTGGTTTGACCAAGCTGCCTGACGGCCGCTGGAAGCTGACCACGGATACCGGCAAGGAGTTGGTCGCGCCGGTGGTGGTGGTCGCTGCTGGTGCTGGCAGCTTCGTGCCCAAGCGCCCGCCGATCCCGGGCATCGAGGCCTATGAAGGCAAGTCCGTGCATTATGCCGTGCGTAAGATGGAATCCTTCCGCGATAAGAACGTCCTGATCGCAGGTGGCGGCGATAGCGCGCTCGACTGGACGCTGAACCTTGCTCCGATCGCCAAGAGCCTGACGCTGGTGCATCACCGCGACGGCTTCCGCGCCCAGCAGCACAGCGTCAACCAGATGCGCGAGCTGGTGGCGGAAGGAAAGATCAACTTCCACGTGGCGAGCGTGAAGGGTCTGCATGGCGCCGATGGCCAGCTCCATGCCGCGACCTTGCTGCATCACGACAAGAGCGAACATCAGATCGATGTCGACAGCTTCCTGCCGTTCTTCGGCCTGACCATCAAGCTTGGTCCGATTGCCGAATTCGGCTTGAACCTCAACGAGAACCTGATCCCGGTCGACACCGCCCGCTTCGAGACCGAGCAGCCGGGCCTCTTCGGCATCGGCGACATCATCACCTATCCGGGCAAGCTGAAGCTGATCCTCTCGGGCTTCCATGAAGCGGCTTTGATGGCGCAAGCGGCCTTCCATATCTGCCGCCCGAACGAAAAGCTGCGTTTCCAGTACACCACCTCTTCGTCGAATCTGCAGAAGAAGCTCGGCGTCAACGGCTGAAGGACATCACGCTTATGAAGATTTTCGCCAAAGACCGCGACGGCAAAGAAATCGAGATCGAAGGCCGCGAGGGCTGGACGATCATGGAAATGCTGCGCGAAGCGGGCCTTCCCATCACCGCCGAATGCGGCGGCGCCTGCGCTTGCGCCACTTGCCATGTCTATGTCGATGAGGAATGGGCCGCCAAGCTCAATCCGGCCTCCGACATGGAAGTCGACATGCTGGATATGGCGCTGGCCGTGCAGCCCAATTCGCGCCTTTCCTGCCAGCTCACCTGCTCGGAAGAGCTGGATGGCATCAAGGTCACCTTGGCGCCGGAATAAGCTGAAAATTTAGAGCTGATTTGCGAACAGGGGCCTTCGGGCCCCTGTTTTCGTTTGCCTACTGCGCCGGTACCAAATCCTTGGCCGCTTCGCTGTAGACCGCCGTCACGAAACCGGTCTGTTCTTCTTTATCCCGGGGATGGGCATATTCGATGACGACTTCCACGGTCCAAGCACCGATGGCAGAGCTGGCGAGCTGGGTGCGATAGGTGAGGGCGTCCAGCCGCGCCATCTCGTAGGTGCGCAAGAACACCGGAATGGCTACGTCTTGCGAACCGATGGGCTGAACGGTTTCGCTGAGCACCTTGCCGCCCATGCGTTCGACCATGCGGCATTCCGGCGTCAGCACCGCTGCGGGATCGAAGGGAATGCGCAGGGGCCGCAATACGATGGTGCCGTAAACCCCGGAAAGAGCGGAATAGGCGCAATAATCCCCATTTTCGCGGCGTCCGGCGGCGTCCCGCTCAAAGGAGCCGATCTTCTCCGGACAGGCAAAGCCGGAGGCAGTATGCAGCACCGCGCCGTCATCGCGCGGCGCAAAACCCTCCAGATCCTCAGCTTGCGCAGCGGCAAAGGCGAGGACCGCAGCAAAGACAAGTATCCAGGGACGCATGGTGCGATAGGTATTCGAAGCGGCCGTGCATATTATTTCCCGTATCTGCCACACCGCAAAGAAAAAGCCCTGGCTTCAGCAAAATGGTGCAAGGCCGTCACTATCGCGTTACAGTGGCGCGGGGGCGACGGCCGTGCAAGGCGGCGCCAATCACCAGGATTTCTTCGGTGGGCGCATGACCGTTGCCCATATCTATACCGTGGCCTTTCAAGGTATCGAGGCACTGCCCGTCGATGTGCAAGTGCACATCTCGGATTCGGGCGGCGGCCAGCTCACACTGGTCGGACTGGCTGACAAAGCCGTCGCCGAAAGCAAAGAACGTGTGCGGGTAGCGCTTTCGGCTATCGGGCTGGCCATGCCGTGGAAGCGGGTGACGGTGAATCTGGCACCTGCCGATCTGCCCAAGGAAGGCAGCCATTACGATCTTCCCATTGCATTGGGGCTCTTGGCTGCGATGGGTGTTCTGCCAGCCAGCGAGATGGAACGTTATGTGGCCTTGGGGGAGCTCTCGCTTGATGCCCAAGTCATTGCGGTGGCCGGTGTCTTGCCTGCCGCGCTGGCCGCTTCTGCCCAGCAGCGCGGGCTGATCTGCCCGGCCGCTTGCGGCTCCGAAGCGGCATGGGCCGGGGACATCGATCTGATCGCCACACCATCCTTGATCGCTCTCGTCGATCATATGCGCGGAGCACAGGTCTTGAACCGGCCGGCTGCCAAGCTTGCTGCCGACACCACCGTCATCCCGGACCTCAAGGATGTGAAAGGGCAGGAGACCGCCAAACGAGCGCTCGAAATCGCCGCCGCAGGCGGCCACAATATGCTCATGATCGGCCCGCCGGGCTCGGGAAAATCCATGCTGGCGCAACGCTTGCCGGGATTGCTGCCGCCGCTCGACGCTCGCGAAGCTCTCGAAATCTCGATGGTGCAATCGCTCGCCGGGGAATTGCCGGAAGGCACGATTTCGCGGCGGCGCCCCTTCCGCAATCCGCATCATTCGGCCTCGATGGCGGCGCTGGTGGGCGGCGGATTGAAGGTGAAACCGGGGGAGGTGTCGCTTGCCCATCTCGGGGTTTTGTTTCTCGATGAATTGCCGGAGTTCCAGCGCGCGGTGCTGGATTCGCTGCGCCAGCCGATCGAAACCGGGGAGGCGATCGTCGCGCGCGCCAATGCCCATGTCCGCTATCCGGCACGTTTCCAATTGGTGGCCGCGATGAACCCCTGCCGCTGCGGTTATTTGAGCGATCCGGCGCGGAGCTGCGGCCGCGCTCCCAAATGCGCCCAAGACTATCAAGCGAAAATCTCCGGGCCGCTGATCGACCGCATCGATATCCATGTCGATGTGCCTGCGGTTTCCGCCAGTGATTTGAGCCTGCCGCCACCGGCGGAAGGCAGTGCCGATGTTGCCGCGCGGGTGTCAGCAGCCCGCGAAAAACAAAGAACCCGTTATGAAACCGCCAGGCTGCGCTCCAACGCGGAAGCCGAAGGTCAGCTTCTCGATGAGGTGGCGTTGCCCGACACCGCCGGTAAGGAGCTTTTGGCACAAGCAGCCGAAGCGATGCGGCTGACAGCCCGCGGCTATCACCGGGTCTTGCGCGTGGCTCGCACCATCGCCGACCTTGAAGGCAGCGAGGGCGTGCGCCGCCCGCATATCGCTGAGGCGCTCTCTTTCCGGCGTTTAAACCATCTGTGCTAGGCGGGACGCGGTTTTACCAGCGCGGCGATGACTAGCCCCGCTGCCAGCGCGCCGACCACCCCAATGACGATCTGCGCCAGCGTGTAGGACAGCGGAAAACCGTACCAGATGAAATAGGAGGTATCGGCACCCAACGACGCAAAAACGCCGATGAGTGTCACGAAGCCGGTACGCGCAAAATAGCTGGCGAGAACTGTGAGCGAGAGCAGAAAAGCCGCAATCAGAGACTGCACCAATTCCTTGAGGAATTCATGCAGCAGCTGATGCACCATCTCCACGACATGACCGGGTGGATGATAGATGAGAATCCCCGACGGACCGGTCTTGCGCAGGGCATCCTCTTTCTTCATGGCATCGGGATCTTTGGGATCGACCCAAGGAAAGAAATAAAGACCGCTCTTCGGAATCGCCTTGGTGAGCGCGGTTCCCACAGCGGCTTCGTCGCCGATCTTGCTGATGCCGGTATAGGCGAGCGGCGTCGCCATATGAGCGATCGACATCCAGACAAACATGGCAATGCCGCCAAGCACGCCCGCCAAAACGATGCGCATGGATAAAGCCCCTGAACCCAGGCCATATCTTATCGATTTTGTAGGCGAAGAATACGGTTCCGCTGCGGAAGGCTTGCACCAGAAAGAAAGCCCTGTACCTTCAGGAAAATATTTTGGGGAAGGACATGGGCCGGGGATTTCGCTGGCATTATTTGCTGCTGCTGCCGCCACTGCTCTTGTTGTGGGTGCCGTCTTATAACCGCAGCGAGCCCGCGCTGTTCGGTCTGCCTTTCTTCTATTGGTATCAGATGGCCTGGGTGATCATCACCGCCGTGCTGACCTATCTCGTCTATCGTCTCGATGGAGACCAGCGGTGAAACTCGATCCGGTGGCCGTCACCATTTTCATCACCTTGTTCGCGCTGGTGACCGCGCTCGGCTTTGTTGCGGCAGGCTGGCGGCGCGGCGATCTCAACCAGCTACACGAATGGGGTCTGGGCGGGCGGCGCTTCGGCACCGTGGTGAGCTGGTTCCTGCTCGGCGGCGACCTCTACACGGCCTACACCTTCATTGCCGTACCGGCCTTGTTGTTCGGGGCAGGCGCTACCGGCTTTTTCGCCATGCCCTATACGGTTCTGGTATGGCCGTTGTTGTTCGTGGTGTTTCCGCGGCTGTGGTCGGTCTGTCACAAGAAAGGCTATGTCACCGCTGCCGATTTCGTCCGCGGCCGCTTCGGCAGCAAATCGCTGTCCTTAGCGGTGGCAGTGACCGGCATCGTCGCCACCATGCCGTATATCGCCTTGCAGCTCATCGGCATCGAAGTGGTGATTGCCGCACTTGGCCTCAACATGGCGCTGCATGTCGGCGGTGTGATCCTTGATCTGCCGCTACTCGGCGCTTTTGCCATTCTGGCGGCCTATACCTATTCCAGCGGTTTACGCGCCCCGGCCATGATCGCCGTGGTGAAGGATCTTCTGATCTACGGCACCGTTGTGGCTGTGATCATCATTGTGCCGGCAAAGCTCGGCGGCTATGGCGCGCTGTTCCACGCCGCGGGAAAGATGAGCCTCTTGGCGCCGCCGCCGACCGGCAGTCTGGGCAGCTATTCGGCATACGCTAGTCTGGCCTTGGGCTCTGCCCTGGCGCTGCTGCTCTATCCCCATTCGATCACTGGCGTTTTGTCTTCTTCGGGCCGTGAAGTGATCCGGCGCAATGCCATTGTCATGCCTGCCTATTCGCTGGCGCTGGGGCTGATCGCCTTGATGGGCTATATGGCGCTGGCCGCCGGCGTCAAAGCCATGCCGCAATATGCCGAAGGCTTCAAAGCCTTCGGGCCAAATTTTGCAGTCCCGGCGCTGATCCTTCAGATGTTCCCCTCCTGGCTGGTGGGCGTGGCTTTTGCCGCGATCGGCATCGGCGCTTTGGTACCGGCCGCCATCATGTCGATCGCCTCCGCCAATCTTTTCACCCGCGACATCTATCGCGAATTCATCCGCCCCAATTGCACGCCAGCCGAAGAAAGCCGTGTCGCCAAGATCGCCTCGCTGGTGGTGAAGGCGGGCGGCCTTGTCTTCATCATTCTCTTGCCGCAGACCTACGCCATCACCTTGCAATTGCTGGGCGGCGTTTGGATCAGCCAGACTTTGCCCGCCGTGATCTTGGGGCTTTATTGGGCGGGTTTGCGCCCTTCGGCGCTGCTGCTCGGCTGGGCCGCCGGCATTGGCGCGGGAAGCTGGATGGTGGCGCAGTCGGGCTTCAAATCGGCCATTTACACGCTGCATCTCTTCGGCACAGCGATACCCTGTTATGCCGCTGTGGCTGGCTTGGCGCTCAATCTCGTGATCGCCGTGGGGCTGACGGTTTTGCTCAATGCCGCCGCACGCATGCCGCTGCGCGACGCCACCACGGCCGAGGATTACATCTGACAAAAAAGAAGGGCCATGCCGTCGCATGGCCCAGTCGTATGTCCCAAAACACGGGACGGGAATAGCTCAGCCGAAACGGCCGGTGATGTATTGCTCGGTCTTCTTGTTCGAAGGCGCGGTGAACACCTTTTCGGTGTTGTCGAACTCGATCATTTCGCCCAGATACATGAAGGCCGTGTAGTCGGAGGTGCGTGAAGCCTGCTGCATGTTATGGGTGACGATGACGATGGTGTAGTCCTTCACCAGTTCGTCGATCAGCTCTTCGATTTTGGCCGTCGAGATCGGATCGAGCGCGGAGCAGGGCTCGTCGAGCAGGATGACTTCAGGACGCGTCGCCACGGTGCGGGCGATGCAGAGGCGCTGCTGCTGGCCGCCGGAGAGCGACAAACCGGATTCCTTCAGCTTGTCTTTGACTTCATTCCAGATAGCCGCGCGCTGCAAGGCATCTTCCACCCGGCCTTCCAGCTCGGAACGCGGCATTTTTTCGTAAAGCCGGATGCCGAACGCAATGTTCTCGTAGATCGTCATCGGAAACGGCGTCGGCTTCTGGAACACCATGCCGACGCGGGCACGCAAGAGGTTGAGATCCTGCTTGGTATTGAGGATGTTCTCGCCATCCAGCAGCACTTCGCCTTCGGCGCGCTGGTTGGGATAAAGCTCATAGATCCGGTTCAGGATGCGCAGCAGGGTCGACTTTCCGCAGCCCGAGGGACCGATGAAGGCCGTGACCTTCTTCTCATAAAGCGGAACGCTGACATTCTTCAGCGCCTTGGTGGCACCGTAATAGAACGACAGGTCTTTGACTTCGAGTTTAGCTTTGTCCTGCACGGTCATGGCTTAGTGCTTCCTGGAAGACTCGAGAACGCGGGCGATGATGCTGAGAGTCAGCACCGCAATGGTGATGAGAAGTGCACCGGCCCAGGCGAGCTTGTGCCAGTCCTCATAGGGACTCATGGCGAAGTTGAAGATCATCACCGGCAACGAGGCGATGGGGCCGCCGAGATGCGTGCTCCAGAACTGGTTGGACAAAACAGTCAGCAGCAGCGGCGCAGTTTCGCCCGAGATGCGCGCGATGGCGAGCAGCACGCCGGTCACGATGCCGGCCCGGGCGGCACGCCACGTCACCGCTTTGATGACCATGGCACGAGGGGCGCCGAGTGCGGCAGCAGCTTCGCGCAAACCATTGGGAACCAGGAGCAGCATGTTTTCGGTGGTGCGGACCACAACCGGGATCACGATCACCGTCAGGGCGGCGGCACCGGCCCAGCCGGAGAAGGTGTGGGTGGTGGCCACGACGATGACATAAATAAACAGACCAATCAGGATTGATGGCGCCGAGAGCAGGATATCATTGATGAAGCGCACCACTTCCGACATTTTTGAATAACGGCCGTATTCGGCGAGATAGGTTCCAGCCAGAAGGCCGATCGGCGTGCCCGCGAAGACAGCCAGAAGGCTCATCACCACACTGCCGAAAATGGCATTTGCCAAGCCGCCATCCTGTCCCGGCGGCGGCGTCATCTCGGTGAAGACCTTGAGAGAAAGCCCTGAGAAGCCGTTGTAGAACAGGGAATAGAGAATGAGCGCAAGCCAAACGATGCCGAACACCGCCGCTAAGGTGGAGAGGGCGAGGAAAAACGCGTTGCTGCGTTTGCGGCCGTTGTAGATACGCTTGTTGATCGCGATCATGCCGAAACACCCCCAGCACGCTTGTGCAGGATGCGCAGCATAATCTGTGCGCAAGCCAGTACCACGAAGCTGATGAAGAAGAGAATGAGGCCCGCCTCGATGAGCGATGATTTGTAAAGATCGCCCACCGCTTCGGTGAATTCATTGGCCACCGTGGCCGAGATGGTCGTGCCCGGCGCAAACAGCGAGCCGTGAATGCGATGTGAATTGCCGATCACGAAGGTGACCGCCATGGTTTCGCCGAGGGCGCGGCCCAGCGCCAGCATGGCGCCGCCGACCACACCGGCACGGCTGAAGGGCAGAACCACACACCAGACCACTTCCCAGGTGGTGCAGCCCATGGCGTAAGCGGATTCCTTGAGCTGGCTCGGCACCGTGTCGAAGACGTCGCGTGTCACCGCCGAAATGAAGGGCAGGACCATGATGGAGAGGATGAAAGAGGCTGTGAAAATGCCGATGCCGTAAGGCGGGCCTTCAAACAGAGTCTGCAGGATCGGGATGTTGACCACAGCGTCCACGATCCACGGCTGCACATATTCCTGGAAGAACGGGGCAAAGGAGAACAGGCCCCAGATGCCGTAGACGATCGAGGGAATGCCGGCCAAAAGCTCGATGGCGATGCCGATCGGGCGGCGCAGAGGCAGCGGGCAAATCTCGGTGAGAAAGATCGCAATGCCGATGCCGACCGGGACGGCCAGTCCCATCGCAAGCACTGACGTAATCAGGGTGCCGTAGATCGAGGCCAGGGCGCCGAAATTCTCGGTGACCGGATTCCAGGCTTGGGAGGTTAGGAAGCTCCAGCCGAACGTTTTGATCGAAACCCAAGCGCCATCAGCCAGCGCGGCCATCATGCCGCCGAACAACAGCACGATCAGGGCAGCCGCCGCGAAAGTCAGGAGCTTGAAGCGGGCATCGCCCGCACCGCCGCGTTTGACGGCTGCAATCTTGTCTTCTGTGACGCTCATGGTTGTGTTCAATGCGATTTCGGCCATCGTGCGCCTGAATCCTGTCTTAGATGGCAGCAAATGCGGCGCACAGCTTCTTGCGGACCGGAAGAGCCCATGGAAGGGTCCGGCCCATCCCCTTTATTGAAGGCCCCTGTGAGGACCATTTGACTGCCCAGAGCCCATCACGTCCGGCATTGGTGCAACGTCCATCACAGTTCTATGAAGCTTTCGTGACAGACACTCCTTCCCCAGCGGAAATAGCTCCGTTTTCTTGGCGTTAAGATATTGAACGCCGTTCGAAATTTCGTTTTTGCGCGGGTTTCTTAAGGCTTCCGAAAGCCTGACTGCGGCTTAGTTGTCAGGGGGAAGCGGAGCATGGTCCTGCGGTTTCTGCGAGCGGTTTTCGGTTTAGCGGCACTGGCCCTGCTCATGGCGGCGCTAGGCGATGTCGCTTTGAATGGCCGCTTGCAGCTGATCCCGCCATCGCTCTTTGGCGTGCTGGTCGCTGCCGTCCTTTTCTACATCCTCCACACGATCATGGCGCAGCGCCGGCAAAGCGAGCTGGCGGACCGCCAAGCTGCCCAGTTGCAAACCGTTGCCATGCGGCTGGAAAACTCATTGGCGGCGGCATCGGCTGCCAATGCCCGGCTCAATCAGAGCGAAATCCGTTATAAGGGTCTGGTCGATGCCCAAGGCGATGCCATTTTCCGCCGCGCGCCAAACTCCACGCTCACCTATGGCAATGATGCCTTCTTCCGCCTCTTCGGCCTCAATCCCCTGACGGCCCTTGGCAAACCCTTCGCTCCCGAACTGCACCCGGAAAGCCGCGCCCCGATGTTCGGCAGTTTCGCCGGGCTTGATCACGGCCATACGCGGGTGCGGTATGACCAATATGTGCGTACGGCCTATGGCTGGCGCTGGCTGGCCTGGGAAGACTATGCGGTGCGGGACAATCTTGGCCGTCTGCTCGAAGTGCAGAGCGTCGGCCGCGACATCACCGACCGCAAGGCCTTGGAAGATGCTTTGACCGAGGCCCGTGACAAGGCGGAGGCGGCGAGCCGCGCCAAATCGGGCTTCCTGGCGACCATGAGCCACGAAATCCGCACTCCTATGAACGGTGTCTTGGGCATGGCGAGGCTTCTGCTCGAAACCGACCTGCGCCCGGAGCAACGCACTTTTGCCGAAGCCATCCAGCAATCCGGCGAAACCCTTCTGACCCTCATTGGCGACATCCTCGACTTCTCCAAAATCGAATCCGGCAATCTCAGCCTGGAAGAGGAAACCGCGGAAATCCGTCCCGTCATCGAAGGCGTCTGCGAGCTTCTGGGAACGCGCGCACATAGCAAAGGCATCGAGCTGGTGGCTGTGGCCGCCGCGGATGTGCCGATCTCTGTGCGCACCGACCGTATGCGGCTGAAGCAGGTGCTGATCAATCTGGTCGGCAATGCAGTGAAGTTCACCGAAAGCGGTGGCGTACGGGTAAACGTCGCCGTGATTTCCGGCGAGCGTAGCTTTTTGCGCTTCTCCGTTGAGGACAGCGGTATCGGTGTGCCCGAACATAAGCGGCAGGAGATCTTCGAGGAATTCGTCCAGGTCGATTCCAGCCATGGGCGCAAATTCGAAGGCACGGGTCTGGGGCTGGCCATTTCGCGGCGCCTGGTGGCGGCCATGGGCGGCGAAATCGGACTGGAGCCAAACCCCGGCGGCGGCAGTATTTTCTGGTTCACCATTCCCGCCCTCGGCCCGCTCGACACGCCGGATTACGGCCGCGCCCTCGCTGGCAAGCGCGTCGCCGTGCTGTCTCGCAACCCGGTACTGCGCGAAGGGCTGATCGCGCAAATCCGCAGTGGCGGGGCGCTGCCCGCCCCCCTCACGGAAGCAGGCCTGCGCAGTGCCGATCTGATGCTGATCGATGCCGGCACCGAAGCCGAGCCCGAACCGATCGTGCCGCCAGTCCCCTCCATTCCAGCCTTCCTGCTGCTGTCACAAGCCGCCCGCGCGGCCGCGGCCGATGTGAAATCCTCCGGATTTACCGGCTATCTGGTCAAGCCGGTGCGTCAGGTCACGCTCGTCACCTGGCTTGGCGAGCAGAAGCCGCAGCCTGCGTCTTTGTCCGAAATTCCGATGGCGGTTGCCACCGGCGAAACCGGCTGTAAGATCCTGCTGGCCGAGGACAATCCCATCAATGCGCTTCTCACCAAGGAGCTCTTGCGCCGCCGTGGCCATAGCGTGACCGCCGTGACCAGCGGCGAAGCAGCGCTGGCGGCCATGGAAACGGAGCGTTTCGACATCATTCTCACCGATATCCATATGCCGGGGATGGATGGTATCGAGGCCACCAGGGCGATCCGGGCCCAGGAAGAACGGCTCCGCCGGCCGCGCACGCCGATCGTCGCATTGACCGCAGATGTGCTCGAAACCGGACGCAGGGCTTGCCGTGAGGCGGGTATGGATGGTTTTCTCACCAAACCTGTCGAACCAAAGCAGCTTGACGACATGTTTGCAGCCTTCTTCCCCGACCGTTTCCCGCGTCCCTCGGCCGTCGCATGAGCAAAACCACACGGCGCCCGCTCTCCGTTTATCTCGAGCGGAAGAGCCTTCTCATGCTGGCTTTAGGGTTCTCCTCCGGACTTCCTTTTCTTCTGGTCGCGAATACCTTGGGGTATTGGCTTCGGGACGAAGGCACTTCGCTGGCCGCCATCGGTTTCATCACTTGGTGCGGCCTCGCCTGGACGTTCAAATTTCTTTGGGCGCCACTGATCGACCGCGCTAGTGCGCCATTCCTCTCCGCTTTCGGCCGCCGGCGCAGTTGGATGCTGCTCACCCAGGCGATCATTGGCGCTGGACTGATGGTGATGGGCACGCTCGGCCTCAGCCATGGGCTGGTGGTTCTGGGCATCGTGGCGCTGGTCATCGCCATCGCAGGCGCCAGCCAGGATGTGGTGGTCGATGCCTGGCGCATCGAAAGTGCCCGCGACACCGAAGAGCTGGGCCTACTCACCTCCTGCTATACTTTTGGCTATCGCACCGCGCTTTTGGCCACAGAGGCGATAATTCTGATCGTTGCCTCCAGGATCGGCTGGAGCGCGTCTTATATCTGCTACGGCTTTTTGGTTGCCATCGGTATGACCGCGTGTCTATTGGCCAAGGAGCCGGTACGCGTCGCCGCTCCGGCGAGCAAGGATACCGACGCCCCGATCTGGACCGCTCGTGGCTTGTTCGATGCGGTCACTGGGCCATTGATCCAGTTCTTCAAGACCTATGGCGCTACCGGCCTGTTGATGCTTGTGGCCATCAGCCTGTTCCAGATTCCGAACTTTTTCATGGGGCCGATGACCAATCCGCTCTATCACGATATCGGTCTGACCAAGGATATGGTGGGGGCGGTGCGGGGAACTTTCGGCTTGGCGGCCGTGTTTGCTGGCGTTGCGGCGGGCGGCTTCATCTGTTTGAAGCTTGGCTATATGCGGGCACTCATGGTGGGCGGAACGGCGCAGATCATCGGCACAATGCTTTATGCCGTATTGCCTTATGCCCACGATCCGGTGACCTTCGCTGCCATTATGGCCGCTGACAATTTCAGCATTGCCCTGGCGGGCGTGACCTTGGTCACCTACATGTCCAGCTTGACTACTTTGGGCTATACTGCCACCCAATATGCCTTATTGAGCTCCGTCTATACGGTGTTCGGCAAATTCCTGAAGGGCTTTTCCGGGCTGGCGGTGCAAACCTTGGCGGTCGATTACGGTTTGATGAAGGCCTATGCCATCTTCTTCATTATCGCTGGTTTGATCGGGATTCCGGCCATTCTGCTATTCCTGCTGCTTGCGTCACAGCGTCCCGGAACCGCGGTAACCACTAAGGGTTAGCCCTGTTTGTCTTGGCCGCGCGCCTAGAGTAAAATCTTGCACTTGTAAGACGGCGACGCCTCTCAGGAAGCCAGTCATGGTGAACATTCACGAACCCGGTCCTCTCGAAGGACGCTTGACACAGTGGCCGGTTTTGGCGGCCTCGGGTGTGTTGGAAGTGCGCCTGGCCGAAACCGATCTGGAGGTCGAGGCGGCCCAGCGGCTGCGTTATCGTGTGTTCTACGAAGAGATGTCGGCGGTACCGTCGCCCGAAATGCGGGAAGCGCGCCGCGACTTCGACCATTTCGATGATGTCTGTGACCATCTTCTGGTGGTCGACCGCTCTGTGCTGGATGACGAAGGCCAGCCTGTCGTGGTCGGCACCTACCGCCTGATGCGGGATGTGGATGCGGCCCGGGCGGGCGGTTTCTACACCCAGAGCGAATATGACATCTCGTCCATGTTGAAGGGCGTGCCGCCGGGCACCAAGCTCCTGGAACTCGGCCGCTCCTGCGTGCTGAAGGAATACCGGGCGCGGCCGGGCGCCATGCAGCTCTTGTGGCGCGGGCTGATGGTTTACAATGCTCGCTTCGCCATCGATGTGATGTTCGGCTGCGCCTCTTTTGCCACCATCGATCCCAAGAGCGTGGCGCTGCCGCTGTCCTATCTCTACCACTTCCATCAGGCGCCGCCGGAGCTGCATGTGAAGGCCAATCCGCAGCTCTATGTCGATATGAACCTGATGCCCAAAGACGCGATCGACCCGAAAGAGGCGCTGCGGGCCTTGCCGCCTCTGATCAAAGGCTATGTGCGGGCGGGTGCTTATATCGGGGATGGCGCCGTCATCGATAAGCAGTTCGGCACCACCGATGTCTTCATCTATTTCCCGGTGTCGAAACTCGACGACCGCTATCGCAGCCGCTTCGAGATGAAGCAGTAGCAAACTCTATAAATGGGATGGCATCACGGCCCGCGCAAGCGGGCCGTTTTGTTTTAAGACCGCTTCTTCTCGATCGCGTCCCAGATCAGCTTGGCGCCATCAGGGCCACCGAAACGCTTGATCTCCTGCAGGCCGGTGGGCGAGGTGACATTGATCTCGGTGAGATAATCGCCGATCACATCAATGCCGGTGAAGATGAGGCCGCGGGCCTTCAGCTCCGGCCCGATGGCAGCGCAAATCTCAAGATCGCGCTTGGAGGGTTCCACCGGTTCCGGCCGTCCGCCGACATGCATGTTGGAACGCGCTTCGCCTGCCGCCGGAACACGGTTGATGGCACCGGCGAATTCGCCATCGACCAGAATGATGCGCTTGTCGCCTTTGCGCACCTCGGGGAGATAGCGCTGCACCATGATGGGTTCGCGATAGAAGGTGGTGAACATCTCCAGCAGCGAGCCCAGATTCTCGTCATCGGGTTTGACGCGGAAGACACCCGCCCCGCCATTGCCGAACAGCGGCTTCAAGATGATGTCCTGATGCTCAGCGCGAAAAGCACGGATCTCGCCCGGATCGGAAGAAATCAGTGTCGGCGGCATCAGATCCTTGAAGAGCGTGACAAAGAGCTTTTCCGGCGCGTTGCGCACATGCGCCGGATCGTTGACCACCAGCGTCTTGGGATGGATGCGCTCCAACAGATGCGTCGCGGTAATGTAGCCCATGTCGAAGGGCGGATCCTGGCGCATCAGCACCACATCGGCCTGAGAAAGGTCGTAACGGGAAGGCTCGCCAAGGGTGAAATGGTCGCCTTTGACCGGGCGTACCGAGAGCGGGCGCACAGTCGCCACCACCGCCCCCTCGCGGAAGGAAAGCTGCTTGGGGCCGTAATAAAGCAGGTCATGACCGCGCGCCTGGGCCTCCAAAGCCAAGGCAAAGGTGGAATCCGCCGTGATGTTGATGGCCTCGATGGGGTCCATTTGGATGGCGACGGTCAGTTTCATGAGAACATCCCTTTGCGGCGCCCTCTTACATCGTCATTGCCAAGGCCCGGCACAACCCCCCTGCCTATAAAACATCTTCCGGCCGGAAGGCCCCCTTCACGTGGCGGGGCAGGCGCCCGGGCAGGATGCGGACCACGTCAAAACGGTAAGGGCAGGGCTTGCCAGCGAGATAAAGCTCCGCCGCCCGCACGATCCGCGCTCGTTGCCGCGCCGTGATGGCTTCGGCCGCCGCCGCTTCGTCAGGCCGGGCTTTGACTTCGACAAAACAGGTGAGCCCGGACAAGGAGCGGACAATCAGGTCGATTTCGCCAGCCCGGGTCTTCACCCGCCGCCCGAGGATGCGGTAGCCTTTCAGGCACAGCAGTGCTGCCGCGAGAAACTCGCCATAGCGGCCGCGCTTTTCGGCGGCTTTACCCCTCGTCTGCCGCGTCGTCCTCATTCTTTTTCGCCAACGCCCGGGCATAGACTTCGCGCCGGGGCGCATCGAGCATACTCGACACCAGATCGACCGCCGCTCGCACCGGCATGAACGCCAAGGCCTGATCAAGCGCCGCTTCCACTTTGGTGTAATCCGGGCCTTCGTCCAAAGGCGGACCGATGAGAAGGGTGATTTCGCCCCTGGGCTGATCTTCCTCGGCGTATTGGGCCGCCAGCTCCTTCAGATCGGCGCGGCGGACCTCTTCATGCAGTTTGGTAAGCTCGCGGGTCACAGCCGCCGGACGCGGACCCAGCACCGCCGCCATATCTGCCAAGGTTTCGGCCAAACGCTGCGGCGCTTCAAAGAAGATGAGCGTGGCGCGAAGGCTTTTCAGGCCTTCCAGCGTCGTACGGCGTTCGGCGCTTTTGGGCGGCAGGAAGCCGTTGAAGAGAAAGCGGTCCGTGGGAAGCCCCGCCAAGGTCAGCCCGGTCAGCGGCGCAGATGGGCCAGGAATGGCATGCACCGGCAGACCTTCGGCCACAGCTTCCCGCACCAGCTTGTAACCCGGGTCCGAAACCAGTGGTGTTCCGGCATCACTCACCAAGGCAATACGGGCGCCGTCCCGCAGCTTGGCCAGCAGCCGGGGGCGCTCTTTGGGGCCATTGTGATCGTTATAGGCGATGAGAGGATGGGAAATGGCGTAAATGGACAGCAGCTTGGATGTCACACGGGTGTCTTCGGCCGCAATTAGGTCAACCCCGTCGAGCACATCGAGCGCGCGCAAGGAGACATCTCGGGCATTGCCGATGGGTGTGGCGACGACGTAAAGACCAGGCGCCAAAGGCGAAGCTGGGGTCGCAGATTGTCCCGGTGCTTCAGAATGCTTAGGCTCGCCGCGTTGAGGAGCCCTCCATGTCCTTGTCATTGCGTAATTCCTTCGGCCGCCCCCACAAGCGCACCCTGTCGCGCCTTTTTGCCATTGTGGCGTGCCTGGCGATAGGTGCCTGTACCGCGCGCCCAGTGATGACCGAGGCGCCAGCCCCGGCCGAGCCGCCACCAGCCCCCCATCAGGTCACCGCCGAGGCGCCCAATTTCACCCGGCTCTCCAATACCGCACCTCAAGCTGTGCCGATCCGGGTGGGTGTTATCCTGCCCTTCGACAACGCCAATGCCAATGTGCGCGGCCTCGCCAAATCGCTGATGCATGCCGCCGAGCTGGCGCTTTACGATTCCGGCAACCACAACATCATCCTGATGACCGCCGAAGACACCGGCACCTCGGCCGATGCCGCCGCAGCCGCACAACGGCTCCTGGATGAAGGCGCCGAAGTCATCGTGGGGCCTCTGTTTTCTGCCTCTGTGCAAGCGGTGGCGCCTTTGGCGCGGGATCGCGGCGTGCCGGTCTTGGCCTTTTCGACCGATCGCACCGTAGCCGGCAGCGGCATTTATCTCTTGAGCTTCCAGCCGCAAAGCGAAGTGCGCCGTATCGTGACCTATGCCGCCTCACAAGGCCGCAAGAAGATCGGCGCCCTGATCCCGCAGACACCTTATGGCGATGTGGTGGAACAAGAATTCCGCAAAGTGGCACAAGAGAACAATGTCCAGATTTGCGCCGTGGCCCGCTTCAACCCTAGCGCCGGAGCACTGACCGATCCCGCGGCCACCTTGGCCAAAGCCGATTGCGATGCGGTGCTGGTGCCGCAAGGCGGTTCGCTGCTGCGCGGCATTGCCCAGACCTTTGCCTATTCCAATCTCGACACCAACAAAGTGAAGCTGCTCGGCACTGGTCTGTGGCTGGAGCCGTCGAGCCTCAAAGAAGGTCTGCTTAACGGGGCTTGGTTCGCCGCGCCGCAACCTTCCACCGACGATGCCTTCATTGCCAAGTTCAAACAGACCTTCGGCAGCGAACCGCCCCAGCTTGCCTCGCTGGCTTATGATGCCGTGTCGCTGGTGGCTTTGCTCGCCAACGGTCAGCCTTATCATCGCTTCACCCAGCGTGCGATCACAGACCCCAATGGCTTTGCCGGCGTTTCCGGCGTCTTCCGCTTCCGCGCCGATGGCGCCATCGAGCGCGGGCTTGCAATCTTAAGCGTGGAACCGGGCGGCTTTACCGTGGTCAATCCGGCGCCGGCCACCTTCCAGCAGGCGCATTCCTAATCGGCCAATTCCGCGATGAGGCTGTTGAGCACCAGCAGCCCGCGCGGGGTGGCGCGCAGCATCTCGCCTTCCAGCGAAACCAGCCCTTGGGCTTGCAGTTCAGCGATGCGGGCGGGTGAAGGCACCGTGCTCCAACGCGCGTAATAAGCCGCGAGATCGAGTCCTTCGGCCAGGCGCAAATTCATCAAGAGATGTTCGTGCGCCGCATCGGTAGGGGCCACTTCGCTCCATTCGCTGAAGCCATGGCCTTTGCTTTCGACCTGACGCAGCCAGCGCTCGGGCAGGCGTTCGGTGATGGTGGCGATATATTTGCCGCCGAGATGCAGCCTTCCATGGGCGCCAGGACCGACACCGGCATAAGCGCCATAACGCCAATAGATCAGATTGTGCCGCGCTTCCGCTCCTGGCTTGGCATGGTTCGAGACTTCATAAGCCGGAAGCCCCGCCGCCGCGGTGACTTCTTGGGTGAGATCGAACAAGGCCGCCGCCAGATCTTCGTCGGGAATGACCAGCGTGCCTTTCTGATGCTGCAAGGCAAACGGCGTCTGCGGCTCGATGGTGAGCTGATAAAGCGAAAGATGTTCGGTACCGATGGCAAGCGCTTCGGTGAGTTCCTGTTTCCAAGCCGCCAAGCTCTGGCCGGGGCGGGCATAGATAAGGTCCAGAGACACGCGTTCGAAGGTCTTCTGCGCCAGAGCCAGAGCAGCTTTGGCTTCAGCGAGATTGTGCAAGCGGCCCAAAAATTTCAGATCGGTGTCGTTCAGCGCTTGGATGCCCAGCGAGACGCGATTGACGCCGGCCGCGCGGTAATCGGCGAAGCGGGCCGCATCGGCGCTGGCCGGATTGGCTTCCAGGGTGATCTCGACATCATTGCCCCAAGGCCACAGCTTGCGCGCTTCCTCCAGAATGCGCCCGACGCTCGCGCCTTGCATCAAAGAGGGCGTGCCGCCGCCAAAGAACACAGTCTGCAACACCGGCCGCGCTTCGCCTTGCGCTTCGGCGACATAAGCCATCTCGCGCAAAATCGCGGCTACCCAGGCCTCTTCCTCCACCGCGGCGCGGACATGGGAATTGAAATCGCAGTACGGGCATTTGGCCGCGCAAAACGGCCAATGGACGTAGAGGCCGAAGGCGGAAGTCAAACCAGAACCGCCCGGGCGAATTTCTCGAAAGCCTTGGCGCGATGGCTGATGGCGTGTTTGGCGGCCGGTTCAATCTCGCCAAAGGTCTGGCTCATGCCATCGGCGACAAAGATCGGATCATAGCCGAAGCCTTTGCTGCCGCGCGGCGGGAATTCGAGATGGCCGTGCACTTCGCCTTCATAGATCTCGGTGTAACCGTTGGGATCAGACAGCGCCAAGGAACAGACAAACTTCGCCGAATAATCGCTCTTTTGCAGTTCGACCAGCAGCCGCTCCACCTTCTTCATGGCGAGGCCGAAATCGCGTTCCGCCCCCGCCCAGCGGGCCGAATAGATGCCGGGAGCGCCATCCAACGCAGGTACAGCCAGTCCGGAATCATCCGACAGCGCATAGCATTTGGTAGCCAGCGCCGCTGCGCGGGCTTTCAGAATGGCGTTGGCGGCAAAGGTGTCGCCGTCTTCTTCCGGTTCCGGCAAACCCAGCTCGGCCGCGCCCTTTACCTGGATGCCGAATGGCGTCAGCAGCGCGAAAATCTCGCGGACTTTGCCTTTGTTGTGGCTGGCGACGACCAGGGTTGATCCTTTGGGAAGCTTCATACGCCGAGCGCCTCCTTCTGCAACGCCACCAGCTCCTTGATGCCTTTGCGCGCCAAGGACAACAGCTTGGTGAATTCCTCGTCGCTGAAAGGCGAGCCTTCCGCCGTGCCTTGAATCTCGACCAGACCGCCAGTGCCGGTCATGACGAAATTGGCATCGGTACCAGCGGTGGAATCTTCGGAATAATCGAGATCGAGCACTGGGGTGCCACCCACGATCCCGCAGGAAATCGCGGCGACATGATCCTTCAGCACCGGCTTGGTCACCATGCCGGTCTTCTGCATGAAGCCGATACATTGGGCGAGCGCCACATACCCGCCGGTGATGGACGCGGTGCGGGTGCCGCCATCAGCCTGCAGCACATCGCAATCGATAATGATCTGGCGTTCGCCAAGGGCCGTGAAATCGACCACGGCGCGCAGCGAGCGGCCGATCAGGCGCTGGATTTCCTGGGTGCGGCCCGACTGCTTGCCGGCAGCAGCCTCGCGGCGCATGCGGGAGCCGGTGGCGCGGGGCAGCATGCCGTATTCGGCGGTGACCCAGCCTTTGCCCGAACCGCGCAGGAAAGACGGGGTGGTCTCTTCCAGGCTGGCGGTGACCAGCACATGGGTGTCGCCGCATTTGACCAGGCAGGAGCCCTCGGCATGCTTGGCGAAGCCCGGGATGAGGCTGATATCGCGGAGTTGATCAGGGGCCCGGCTGCGCATGGAGGTCTCTTGAAGTTTGATTTGCGGGTCGTTACCTAGCGGCTTGTGCGGTAGGGTTGCAAACAGGCTCCTGCCGCATACGGCAAACTTCAAAGCGTTCAAGGGCTTAACCATGGGTTCGCCGATGACAAATCCGTTTCTTCTGGCCGATCGCCAGCGCGAAATCTTCCGCCATCTGGTGGAAGCCTTCCTGAACACCGGTGAGCCGGTGGGTTCGCGCACCCTGTCGCAGATCCTGCCGATGTCCCTCTCCCCGGCTTCCATCCGCAATGTGCTGGCCGATTTGGAGACCATGGGCCTGCTTTATGCCCCCCATACCAGCGCCGGGCGGGTACCGACCGAACGGGGCTTGCGTCTGTTCGTGGACGGACTGCTGCAAGTGGGCGATCTGGCTCAGCCGGAGCTTTCCGCCATTGAGGCCAAATTGGGCGGCTCCGACCAGGGGGTCGAAGAGCTTTTGACCCAAGCGACCACTATGCTTTCCGGCCTGTCGCGCTGCGCCGGGCTGGTGGTGGCAGCCAAGCAGGATAGCCCTCTGAAACACGTCGAATTCGTCAACCTGTCCCCGGGCAAAGCCTTGGTCATCATGGTTTTCGAAGACGGGCAGGTCGAAAACCGGGTCATCAATACCCCGCCAGGCTTGCCGGTTTCGGCCCTGGCAGAAGCCTCCAACTACCTCAGCGCCCGGTTATCCGGCCGCACTCTGGACGATGCCAAAACAGATATTTTGTCGGAATTGGAAGGCGAACGGGCGGAACTCGACACTCTGACCGCCAAAATCGTGGCCGAGGGCCTTGCCACTCTGGCGGGACCTGGCGGCTCCGATGATGAGAAGGTGTTGATTGTGCGCGGCGCTTCCCACCTTCTGGAATCCCTTGAGGTGCAGAGTGATCTGGAACGCATTCGCAATTTGTTCGATGACATCGAACGCAAGAACGAGCTGATCCAACTTTTGGAACTGGCGCGCCAAGGCGATGGCGTGCGCATTTTCATCGGCTCGGAAAATCGCTTGTTCAGCCTCTCGGGCTCATCCATTGTCGCCGCCCCTTATGTCAATACCAAAGGCAAAGTCGTGGGCGTGATTGGCGTGCTGGGACCGACGCGGCTCAATTATGCCCGGATCATCCCCATGGTTGACCATACGGCCAAGGTGATCGGTCGTTTGCTTGGATAGGAATGTCTATGTCTGAAGAGAATAACCAGGAACCGCATGAAGAAGCCGTCAATGAAGCGGCGGAACCTGTGAATGAAGTTGAGCAGCTGCACGCCTTGGTACAGGCCCTGACGGCCGAGAACAACGAGTTGAAGGATCAGCGTCTGCGGGCCTTGGCGGAAATGGAAAATGTCCGCCGCCGCGCCGAACGCGAAAAGCAGGACGCCAGCGTCTATGCCGTGACCCGCTTTGCCCGTGACATGCTGCAGGTCGCCGACAATTTCGGCCGTGCCCTGGCCGCCTGTCCGCCCGATAAGCGCGAAGCCGCCGATCCGCAGGTGAAAGCCGTGATCGAAGGCATCGAAGTCACCGAACGCCAACTGCTCTCCACCCTGGAAAACCATGGCGTGAAGATCATCGATACCGCCGACGGCAAATTCGATCCCAATTTGCATCAGGCGGTGGCGGAAGTGCCGGGCGAGGGTAAGCCTGCCGGTGCCATCGTGCATGTGGTACAGACCGGCTTTAAGATCGGCGACCGTTTGCTTCGCCCTGCCATGGTGACCGTGGCCCGCAAAGAAGACGGCGCCGTAAAAGTCGAAACCCAAGCCTAATTCTTTCCGAACAGGTTCAGCCGATGAGCGAAGATATTCGCATTGTGGTGGCAGGTGCTGCCGGACGCATGGGGCGCAACTTCGTGCGTCTCATCGGCGAGACGGAAGGTTGCGCCGTTTCCGGCGCTTTGGAAGCCAAAGGCAATCCTGCACTTGGCAAAGATGCCGGTGAACTGGCAGGGGTTGGTCCGATCGGGGTGGCGATCACTGATGATCCCTTGCCGCTGCTTGCCAAGGCGCAAGCCTTGATCGATTTCACCGTACCGAAAGTCTCGGTGGAATTGGCCGGGCTCGCCGCCCAGGCGCGCATCGTGGACGTGATCGGCTCGACCGGTTTTTCGGAAGAGGACAACGCCAAGATCGCGGCGGCGGCGCGCCATGCCGTGATCATCAAATCCGGCAATTTCTCCCGCGGCATCGCCATGCTGGCGGCGCTGGTGAAAAAGGCGGCCAAAGAGCTTCCCGGTTTCGATGTCGAAATCGTGGAAATGCATCACAACAGGAAGATCGATGCCCCTTCGGGCACTGCGCTGATGTTGGGTGAAGCCGCCGCTGCTGGCCGTGACGTTTCACTCGCTGAGCAGTCGGTGCGCGGCCGCGATGGTCATACCGGCGCGCGCGTACCCGGCACCATCGGTTTTGCGTCGTTGCGTGGCGGCACCGTGGTCGGCGATCACCAGGTGATCCTGGCCGGACCCAGCGAACGGCTGGTGCTCGGCCATATCGCCGAAGACCGCGCCATCTTCGCCCATGGCGCCATTTCGGCGGCGCTTTGGGGTCAGGGCAAAAAACCGGGTCTTTACAACATGGCTGATGTGTTGGGCGTTTCCTGATCCAATTCCCGCTTGGCCGCTTCCACCGCCAGCATCGCCCGTTTGCGCTCCAAGCCCCAGTGATAACCAGTGAGAGCACCACTGGCCCCTAGCGCCCGGTGACACGGTATCAGCCAGGAAATTGGATTCTTTCCGATCGCAGCACCGACCGCCCGGCAAGCCTTCGGGCTCCGCAAGCTTTGCGCAATCGCGCCATAAGTCGAGAACATGCCGCTCGGGATGGCAAGCAAAGCTTCCCACACCTTTACTTGGAAGGGTGTACCCATCAGGTATAGCGGCAGGATTTCGCGGCGCGCCGGATCGAAGATTTTGGCCAGAAGCTCATTCGCGCCTTCATCGTTGCGGCGATAGCTGGCTTTGGGCCAGCGCGAGCGCATATCTTCGAACATCGCTTCTTGTTCGTCACCGAAACCAAGGCCGCAAATGCCTTTGTCGGTGCTCAAAACAATTGCTTCGCCGAAAGGCGAGAAGGCAAAGCCATAATCGATCACCAGCCCGGCCCCGCCTTTGGCATAGTCGCCAGGCGTCATGGCTTCGATCTTAAGACAGAGATCGTGCAGCCGCGAAGGCCCGGAAAGTCCGGCTTCCAATGCCGCGCTTAAGACGCTCGATCCTTGCGCCAATTCCTTTTTGGCATGGGCCAAGGTGAGATGGCCGACAAACGCCTTCGGGCTGACACCAACATACCGGCTGAACACGCGCTGGAAATGATAAGGGGACAAGCCCACCGCTTCCGCCGCCGCTTCGAGCCGGGGCTGATCCTGATAATGGGCCGTCAGATAAGAGATGGCTTTGGCCATCCGCTTCCAATCGGAGCTGTCTTCTCGGATGTGCATCATGGACCAGAGCTTGGCGCGGCCCGATGCTACAGGCGACCCGAAACTTGCGCTACCGCCGAACCAGCCATAGCCGTCTTTCAGCTTGTGGCGGCCCGCCGGATCGGCGTTAACTGCCACGGCGTTTGACCAGCGGACCGCCATGGCTTTTTCCAAACAAGAAGTGGACGCCTTTTTCGCCGCGCTGAAAAAGACCAATCCCGATCCCAAGACCGAGCTGAATTCCGTCAACCCCTACACGCTCCTGGTCGCGGTGGTGCTATCGGCGCAAGCCACCGACAAAGGCGTCAACAAAGCCACCGAAGCCTTGTTCAAGGTCGCGGATACACCGGAAAAAATGGTGAAGCTGGGCGAAGAAAAGCTCTGCGGCTACATCAAGACCATCGGGCTCTATAAAGGCAAGGCCAAGAACGTCATCGGCCTTTCCAAACTCCTGGTGGAAAAGCATGGCGGCAAGGTTCCGCAAGACCGGGAAGCCTTAGAGGAACTGCCGGGCGTCGGCCGCAAGAGCGCCAATGTCGTGCTCAATGTCTGCTTCGGCGAGAAGACCATCGCGGTCGACACGCATATTTTCCGCGTCGCCAACCGCACCGGCCTGGCACCAGGCAAGGATGTGCGGGCAGTAGAAGAAGCGCTGATGCAGGCCGTGCCCGGCAAATATCTGCTCAACGCCCATCACTGGCTGATTTTGCACGGACGCTATACCTGCGTGGCGCGCCTGCCCAAATGCCCGGTCTGTGTGGTGCGCGATCTCTGCCGCTTCGAGGACAAGACCGTGCCCCCGCCGGTCAAGCCGCTTAAGACGCCGGGGAAGCTGGTTTCGCGCGCAAAGCCGAAAGGCAGTTAGGGTCGGCCGCCGTCGCGCCATGGGGAAGGGTCTCGACATGGTTCACGGCCATGTCCCGCCCGGCAGGATAGAGAAAGAAAAAAGTCCGGCAGTCGCCCCGGTCATAGCGCCACAATTCGGAGCCGTTTTCCCGCCGGGAGAAAGTGGGCGTTCCGAAACTGGCCTGCAGCTGGGCAGAGGTCATGCCGACAAAATCAGTCGGCTCACCCGCGGGGGGCGGGGCCGGCAAGCGGTAGGTCGAAGAAGGAGCCGATGGCTGCGGCTGGCTCGCACAAGCGCAAAGCACCAGCAACAGAGAGGCGGCGGCCAGCTTTTGGTAAGGCCTTGTCATGAGGTGGGCTCCTTTCTGCCGGGCTCATACACCATGGTGCATGGCAGGACAGAGTGAACAAGGCGCAATCTTATGGTTCCTTCTGGGCTTGCGCGGCCCCGCCTTCCCCGTTAAGCGGGCGGGTCTTTTGGTTCGGGAAGGGTTCCATGGCGCGGAAATATGACGTGATCGGGCTGGGCAATGCCATCGTGGATGTGCTGGCTCCCGTCGATGACGAATTCATCCTGACCCATCAAGTGGTCAAGAATGCCATGATGCTGATCGACGAATTCCGCGCCGAACAGCTTTACCGCGCCTTTGGCGAGACGGTGGAAGCGGCGGGCGGCTCAGTCGCCAATTCCATGGCGGGTCTGGCCTCTTTTGGCGCCAAAGGGATTTTTGTCGGCAAGGTCAAGGCAGACCGTTTGGGCGAAGCCTTCGCCACGAGCTTGCTGGCTGGGGGTACCGATTTTCACACCGAACCGGCGACCGATGGTCCTTCGACGGCCTGCTGTCTGATCGCCGTGCCGCCGGATGCTCAGCGCGCCATGAACACCTATCTCGGCGCCAGCCGTGCCCTCGGCCCGGATGATGTCAGAGCAGAGGACATCGCTGCCTCTGAAATTCTCTATATTGAAGGCTATCTGACCGACTCCGAAGTTTCCTGGAACGCCGCTCTTAAAGCAGCTGCACTCGCCAAAGAGAGCGGCACCAAAATTGCCATCACCTTGTCAGATTCTTTCTGCGTCGGGCGTTACCGCCAGACCTTCCTCGATTTCCTCGACATCGCCGACATCGTTTTTGCCAATGAGGAAGAGGCCAAATCGCTGTTCGAAGTCGAAGACTTCGATGACGTGCTGCAGCGGTTCCAGAACTGGAACGGCATCGCGGCGCTGACCCGTTCGGCCAATGGCTGTGTCGCCACCGGTCATGGCCAGGTGCACATCATCGATGCCGCGCCGGTGGAGCAGGTGCTCGACACCACGGGCGCTGGCGACCAGTTCGCTGCCGGCTTCCTCTTCGGCCTGTCGCGGGGCAAATCGCTTACCGAATGCGGCAAGCTCGGCGCCTTGGCGGCGGCAGAAGTGATTTCGCATTTCGGCGCCCGGCCGGAAGTGCTCTTGAAGAATTTGGCGGCAGAAGCGGATCTGTTCTAACGCTTCTTGAAATAAACGTAGAGCGCACCTTCGCCGCCATGGCGGCGGTGCGCCCAGCGCTTCTCTGCAATAATGCTGGCCATCGGGGCTTCTTCCAGCCAGCGCGGCACGTTTTGGCGCAAGACGCCGCCATAGCCATGAGGATCGAGAAGCGGTCCCTTTCCCGTCACGATCAAGACCAGACGGTCGCCACGGCGATGAGCGGCGTGCAGGAAGGTGAGCAGTGCGCCATGTGCGGTTGCTTCCGTCATGCCATGCAGATCGAGTTTGGCGGTGGGCGCGATCTCGCCTTTTTCCAAGCGGCGTTTGGTATTGCCGTCGATGCCGCCGCCAACCTGTTTGGGTCCGCGCGGTTTGACCGGCAGAACCGGGGTCAAAATTACCGGCAGCACGGCAGCGGTTTTGCGCGGCCGTTTGCCGATCGCTTCCAGGAAAAGATCAAGCTCGTCTTCGCTCACCTGGCGAGAGCCCGCGCGATAAACAGGTTTATGCGCGGTTTCGGCTGCATGCTGAGCAGATTTCGCGGCCGTTTTGCGCGTCACAGGTTTGGCCGGTTTTTTCACCGGCAAGCGGCCGGAGAAGGCAGCGAGAAACAGCTCGCGCTCTTCCGGCGTGATCCGCCTCATGGCGCGGTCCCGGCAGGCGGCAAACGCTGCGCCACCGCTTTGGGCAACAAGGCAAAGAAACGGCCCATCTGGTTCATGGTCCCGGCATTGGCTTCGGCCTTATCGCCATAGCCGAAATAGACATCACCGCGAATGGGCCCGCGGATGGCGCCGCCGATATCCTGAGCGATGAACAAATGCCCCAAGGGGAATGGTCCCGCTACAAAGAAAGGCGTGCCCAGGGCATGCAGCCGCGGATCGACAGCCAGACTCGTTAGCGGTGTCAACGGCACACCTTGCGCCCCTTTGGCGCCGAGGCTGGCATCACCGATCGGCTGCAAAGCAAAAAAGACGTAAGAGGCATCGCTGTTGATCACCGCATCAGCCTCATCGGGATGGGCTTTCAGCCAGGCGCGGATCACCTGCATCGACATGCCTTCGCGCGGCACGCCGCGGGCAATCAAGGTCTTGCCGATGGCGGTGTAAGGCTGGCCGTTTTGCGCCGCATAAGCCACGCGCGCCTCGGAACCGTCATCAAACAGCACCCGGCCCGAGCCTTGGATGTGCAGGAAGAACAGGGCAATGGGATCACCGGCATAAAACAGCACCGGCGCCTTCGAAAGACCCTTGGCGGCAATCTCGGCCCGGCTGGCATAAGGCACCAGCTTGGTGTCCTCGACACGCCCAGCGATCTTTTCACCCGCCAGAGATGGACGGAAGCTGCCCAGATCGACTGTGATCAAATCATCGGGACGGCCATAAACCGGGGTTTGATAAGCGCCATGTTTCTCACGGCTGCCGCTGATTTGCGGCTCATAATAACCGGTGAAACGGCCTTCCTTCGTCTTTCCGGCAAAGACTTCCACTGGCTGAAAGTTCTGTTCGAAAAACGCCTTGGCCGCTTGCGGCGCGGTCTGTTGGGCCTCACGGCAAAGGCTGCGCCAATCGCCGATGGTTCCAGCATAGCTGCCCATCGCTTCGCTATCGGATTTTTGCGTCAGGGCCGAGCAGGAACGCTGAAACGCCACTAGTGCCGTTCCGAAATCGCTTTCGGCCCAACCGGGCATATCGGCAAAAGAAGCCTGATTCAGCCGCAGCGTCTCGTCCTTGGGGCCGCCACCGCATCCCGCAAGACCGAGCAAGAGGACGAGTAGGCCAGGAACAAGAAGCCGCCCCCGCACGGCGCTTAGGTCGGTTTGCTCGAGGTGGCGACCAGTACCCAATTGGGGTCGTTGCCGCGCACATCCCGGGTGAAGGTCCACACATCGGTGACTTCTTTCACGGCTTTGGAATCGCCTTCCACAACAGCCCCGTCACGATCGGTGGTGAAACTGAGCAGCCGCGCCCCGAAGGCGAGGGTGATTTCGGCGGTGGAAGCCTTCAAGGCCGCCGCGATGATCTTCACATCCGAAAAGCCGACCAGAGTGAGACTGGCTTTCTGGCCAGCCTGTTCACGATGTTTGATGGCGCCTTCAAAGGCTTCGTAAACTTCTTGGGAGAGCAGCGGTTTCAAGCTCTCACGGTCACCCGCGGCAAAGGCCATCAGGATCATTTCATAGGCCGCCTTGGCGCCTTTGAGGAAATGCTCCTTGTCGAAGCTGCGATCGGCCAAGCCGATATCGAACAGCCCCGATGCCACCGGATCGGAAGGACGATCAGCAGGGGCATGGGTGATTTTTGGGGTGTTGCCGATGGCGGTTTCGGCTTCTTGCGGGCCAATACCCCGCCAGCCCCAGCCGCTTTCGCCAGGCGGGCGCTCATGACCGGTCCGGCGGCCCAGAACGGTGTAGAGCCGGAACAAAATCACGCCTGCAACCGCGGCGATGATGACAATTGTGAGCAACTGGGAGTCGGCCATCTTCAGCTCCGCGGCATCATGGCGCGCGGGATTACGCTAACCTAATGCCCCTGACCCTGAGGGTCCAGCATATAGGGCGTCAAAATGGCGAAAGTGCGGAAAACCCGTCCTGTCCCAGCCTTGTCAGCCGAGCCTGATCCGTGGTAGCGCCCGCCCGCGAAAGATTTTCCAAAGGTTTACCATGGCCGACGAACTCCCCCCGGAAAACAGCCAGAACGGTTTTGACAGCGACGCCCCCCGCGTCCAGGTGATCGGCCAGTACATCAAGGATCTCTCTTTTGAGAATCCCGGCGTCATCGGCGGCCAGAACGCCCGTCCCCAGATCGAGCTGAATGTCGATCTGCAGGCCCGCCAGGTTGAGCAGGAGCATTTCGAAGTCGAACTGAAGCTGCGCGTGCAGGCCAAGAACGAAGACCGGCCCTTGTTCCTGCTGGAACTGGTTTACGGCGGTCTCTTCCAGCTCCACAACATTCCGGACGAAGTCCGTCAGCAAGTGTTGTTGATCGAAGCGCCGCACATCCTGTTCCCGTTCGCCCGCCGCATCGTCGCCGATGTGGTGCGTGACGGCGGCATGCCGCCGCTGATGATTGAGCCGATTGATTTCGCCGCGCTCTATCGCGCCAAGGTCGCGCAGATGCAGCAGGCACCGGTGGCCCAGGCCTAAGCCTGTCAGCCGATTGCTTTTGAGACGCCGGCGGCCTCGGGCTCAGCCGGCGTTTCTATTTTATGCCAGATCGCTGCTTCGCCCAGTTCCTTGGCTACGAATTTGGCATGGGCTTCCAGTTCCGCCGCGGTGATGAGCGACGGCAAGGGTTCGGGCCGCTGGCGCACCGGGCGGATTTCCTCGGCCACGCCATCCCTCACATCGCCGGGCGCCAGAATGAACTTCTGCTGCCGGCCGCCCAGCAATTCCAGATAGACTTGGGCCAAAAGCTCGGCGTCGAGCAGCGCGCCGTGCTTGCTGCGGACGGTGAGATCGATCTCGAAGCGTTTGCAAAGCTCGTCCAGCGAATAGCGTGCGCCCGGATATTTGAGCTTGGCCATGACGATGGTGTCGATGGCCCGCTCCGTTGGCAGTTGCACCAGCCCCAACCGCCCCAGCTCGGCGTTGAGGAATTTCATGTCGAAGGCCGCGTTGTGGATCACCAGCGGCGCGTCCCCGATGAATTGCAGGAACTCTTCCGCGACATCGGCGAATAGCGGCTTGTCGGACAGGAAGGCGGCGGAGAGGCCATGCACCTTCTCGGCTTCCGCCGGCATGTCGCGTTCGGGATTGAGATAGACGTGATAGCTCTGGCCGGTGGGGAAATGATCGACCAGCTCGACACAGCCGATTTCCACAATGCGGTGACCGTCATTCGGCTCAAAGCCGGTGGTTTCGGTGTCGAGGACGATCTCACGCATCTTCAGGACTTCTGCTGCAACGCTTCGACAATACTAAGAACTTGCGCCTTGGCTTGCGCGAGGCCTTGGCCGGTGTCCACAACATAATCGGCCAATAGCTGTTTTTCATCATCCGGCATCTGACGGGCGAGAATGCTTTCGAATTTCTCCTCTGTCATGCCGGGGCGGGAAAGCGCCCGCTGACGCTGGATTTCCGGCGGCGCCGAGACCACTACCACAATATCAACTCTGGTATCCCCGCCCGTCTCAAAAAGCAGCGGGATATCGAGCACCACCATTTTGGCGCCGCTGGCGACGGCTTCGGCCACAAAGGCGCGCTGTTTCTGGGCGGCCAAAGGATGAACAATGGCTTCCAGCTTGGCAAAGCCGTTTGGATCTTTTTGCAGCGCAGCCATCAAGGCGGTGCGATCAACCTGGCCGTCTTTCACCGCCCCCGGAAAAGCCTTGCTGATCGGCTCCACAGCCGCTCCACAAGGCGCGTACAAGCTGTGGACAGCGGCGTCGGCATCATAAACCGGGATGCCCAGTGCCCCGAACATGCGAGCGGTTTCGCTTTTGCCCATGCCGATGGAGCCGGTGAGGCCAATCAACAACGGCCTATTCTGGTTTGGTGCTTCAGCCACTCGTGAGTGCCTTCAAAAGCGTTTGCCGCAAAGCCGGGCTGACGCTTGGCTCTACACCGTAAAAGGCTGCGAAAGAGGGAACGGCTTGGTGCAACAGCATCCACAAACCATCCACCGTCTTCAGCCCTCTTGTGCGTGCTTTGGCCAAAAGCCCGGTTTCGAGAGGGTTATAGACCGCGTCGAACACCGCGGCATCCGCCGGAAGGTCATCCAGCGGCAAATCGAGAGAAGGCGCTTCTTTCATTCCAGCGCTGGTGGTGTGGACGATCAAAGCGATGTCCTTGCCGGACCAAGCGTCATAACCAGCAGCCGACAGGCGAGGCGCCATCTTGCTGGCAAAACTCTTGGCCAGCGCCACAGCCTTGTCCGGGGTGCGGTTGAAAAGACGGATTTCGCTGACCCCCAGCTTGGCCAAGGCATAGATCGCGGCTCGCGTGGTGCCGCCCGCGCCCCAGATTGCGGCGGTCTTGCCATGCAATGTTCCAGCGCCCAATTCTTGCGTCAGTGTGGCGGCGATCCCGTAAGCATCGGTGTTGCAGCCTTCGAGAACACCATCCTTTATCACCAAAAGATTCACAGCCCCGATAAGCCGAGCGGCTTCATCGTGACGTTCGGCAATCGCAAAAGCCGCTTCCTTGTGGGGAATGGTGACGTTGAAGCCGCGAAAACCGGCGCGGAAAAGGCCATCGGCACTGCGGGAAAAATCCTCCGGCCGGATGGAGAGCGGCACATAAGCGCCATCAATGCCGAGTTCGGCCAGCCAGAAGCCATGCAAAGCCGGAGACAAGGATTGCGCTATGGGCCAGCCGATGACACCGGCAAGTTTGGCAGAGCCGGACAAACTCATGAGAAAAGCAGCCCTCTTTCGCGCAGAACAGCCAGAAGCGGGATCAATGGCAAGCCAAGCACGGTGAAATAATCACCTTTGACGGTTTCGAAAAGCTGCGCGCCGCGGCCTTCGAGCTGGTAACAGCCTACGGAACTCAAGATCAGCGAGCCTTCGTTCTTGATATAAGCATCGAGAAAGACGTCGCTGAAGGCCCGCATGGTGAGGTCGGCACGCTCGACATGACGCCACACCGGTTTGCCGTTTTCAGCCAGGACTGCTCCGCAAATCAGTTGATGGGTCTTGCCGCGCAGGAAGGCGAGATTCTCACGGGCTTCAGCCGTGTCACGCGGCTTGTCGAACAGGCGGTCGGCGCAAAGCAAAGTCTGGTCGCAACCCAGAACCAAGGCTTGCGGGATGGCGGCTGAAACATTCAGTGCCTTGGCTTCCGCTAGCGCGGCGGCGAAGTCTTTATGCGGCACGCCTTGTTGACGAAGTGTGGATTTCTCCTCGTCTTCATCGAGATCGGGCGGGCGCACACCGAATTGCACCCCGGCTTCACGCAACAAGCGGGCACGCACATTGCTGGCAGAGGCCAGAATCAGCGTTTTCATGTGCCGCCGTTCCGGCGTTCATGAAGCAGGTTCATGATCTGGGCAGCCGTTTCCTCAATGGAACGGCGGGTGACATCGATCGAGTGCCAGCCTTCGCGGTCATAAAGCCGGCGTGTCGCCATCACTTCCTGGCGGACCTTTTCGAGATCGACGTAATCGGTGTCTTCCTCCACTCCCATGGTGACCAGACGGTTGCGCCGGATCATCACCAGTTTCTCGGGTGCCGCCCACAAACCCACGATCAAGGGCTTGTTGAAGGTGAGAAGTTCCGGCGGCGCTTCTAAGCCGAGCACCAGCGGCACATTGGCGGCGCGCACGCCGCGGATCGCCAGATACACACAGGTGGGGGTCTTCGAAGTGCGGCTCGCGCCGACCAGGATGACCTCGGCATCTTCCAAACTGAGATTGGAGCCGTCGTCATGCTCGATGGTGTAATTCAGCGCTTCCATGCGCTGCAGATAGTTCTGATCGACCTCATGCTGGCCGCCGGTTTTGTAGGATTTCGGCACATTGAAGAAGCGCTGCAGCAGACTCACAGGCCCTTCCATGAGATCGAAATTGGGCATGCCCATGAGATTGAGCTGCGCCAGCAATTCGGTCCGCAGCGGTTGATTCACCACGGTGAACAGCACCACACCGGGATTCTCGCGGATACGCTCAAGCGCGCGCTGTAGCTGTCTTTCGCTACGCACCAGCGTGTAGGCGTGTTCCTGAACCGCTACACTATCGAACTGGGCTAGCGCCGCTTTGGCGACCGCATGCAGCGTCTCGCCTGTGGCATCCGAGAGGAGATGGACATGGAATGGTCCACTCACAGTTTCGCTCCCCTTCTATCCACCGCCCGCCCTTTTTCATGGGCATAAACGGTCACCTGTTCAAACTGTGCGCCCAATGGGGCTGAAAGTCACCGCTTCATACACGTTCGGGCCTCTGGGGCCATTCTAAAACAGAAGCATAAGCCGTTGGATTCGCGTATACTCCGCTTCGCCCATAAGGGACATCCCCTAAGTCTTCCACAACTCACAGCCCTAACATCATCTCCAGAATCCTTTAATCTTAGGAGTTATGTTTTGTCTTGCCTCTTTCTGGATACGTTGAGCGGTCAAAGCTCTAAGAAGGCTCCCCCGATCTGGCTGATGCGCCAAGCTGGACGCTATCTGCCGGAATACCGCGAGGTGAGAACCAAAGCAGGATCCTTCCTGGGTCTCTGTGGCAATCCGGAACTGGCAGCCGAGGTGACTCTGCAGCCAATCCGGCGTTTCGACTTTGATGCGGCGATCATCTTTTCGGATATCCTGACGGTGCCGATGGCGCTCGGACATCCGGTGACTTTCGATGAGGGTCCGAAACTTCCTCCCTTGAGCTCTGCGGAGGGGCTGGAGCGCGATTCAGAGAAATGGCGGTCCGTCCTCTCCCCCGTTTACGAAGCCTTAAGAATTGCCCGTGAGGGCCTCAGCGCGGAAAAGGCGTTGATCGGATTCGCTGGCGCGCCATGGACGCTCGCGGTCTATCTCGCTGGCGGGGGTAATGACGAGCAGAAAGCGGCGCGGTTATGGGCATATCGCGATCCCGAAAGCTTTGATCGTTTGATCGCCCTGTTGGTGGATTGTGTATCGCAGCATCTGATCTGGCAGCTCGAAGCCGACGCGCAAGCCGTGCAGATTTTCGATAGCTGGGCCGCAGGTCTGCCGCGCGAGTTGTTCGTCCGTTATGTCGCCAAACCCGCTGCTGCGATTGTGGAGAAAGTCCGCGCCGCCAAACCGGAAGCGAAAATCATCGGTTTTCCGCGCGCCGCTACCATGGCACAGCTCGAACATTATGCAGCCGTCACCGGTGTCGATGGCATCTCCATCGATCCATCCATGGAGATGGCTTGGGCTGTTGAGCATCTGGGGAAAACCTTGCAGGGCAATCTCGATCCTTTGGCTTTGGTTGCCGGTGGTGAAGCCCTGCGCCATGGGGTGGACACCATTCTCAAAGCGGCCAGGGGCACGCCGTTCATCTTCAATCTCGGTCACGGCATTTTGCCCCCAACCCCGATCGACCATGTGCATGAATTGGTGAAACTCATCCGGAGTGGCGCGTGAAACTCGCGATCGTTCTGTTCAATCTCGGCGGGCCTGACAGCCTCGAGGCTGTAGAACCCTTTCTGCGCAATCTTTTCGGCGATCCGGCGGTGATTTCGCTGCCGGATTTCTTGCGCAAGCCTTTGGCCTGGTTCATCGCTCACAAGCGAGGCCCGGTGGCGCGTGATATTTATGAAAAGATCGGCGGCCGCTCGCCTATTTTGGACGAGACCAAAGCGCAAGCCGCGGCTTTGCAGCGTGAATTGAGCGAGCATGACACTCGTGTCTTCATCGCCATGCGCCATTGGAAACCATTCACCGAGGAGACGGCAAAAGAAGTGGCAGCGTTCGATCCCGACAGGGTTGTTGCTTTGCCGCTTTATCCGCAGTTTTCCATCACCACCACCGGTTCGGCGCTGCTGGAATGGAAGCGTGCAGCAAAAGCCGCTGGTGTTAGCGCCCCGCTGAGCGAGATCTGCTGTTATCCGGAGGAACCGGGCTTCATTGCGGCATTGGCCGAACGCATTCGCAAAACCATGAGCTTGGCCAAGCCGGAGATTTCTTACCGGTTGTTGCTCTCGGCGCATGGCCTGCCCAAGCGTGTGGTGCAGTCCGGTGATCCCTATCAATGGCAGATTGAACAAACCGCTGCCGCGGTTGTGAAGCAATTGGGGATTGTTGATTATTCGATCTGTTACCAGAGCCGGGTGGGGCCGCTGGAATGGATCGGGCCGGCCACCGACGCCGAAATCCGTCGCGCCGGTGCGGAAGGCAAAGGCCTCATCATTTGTCCGGTCGCTTTTGTTTCGGAACATTCCGAAACCCTGGTCGAGCTCGACATCGAATATGCCAAACTCGCCGCCATGTCCGGGGTGACGGATTATCTACGGGTACCCGCCGTCGGCGTGACGGCGCCGTTCATCAAGGGACTTGCGGCTCTGGTGCGTCAGGTGATGGAAGAGAAAACGGTGTCAAAGCGCTGTCCTTCCGGATTCTGCCGCTGCGGGAATACGCGATGAGGACGTTAGCCGCAGCTAAACCTTTTTGAGGAGCCCTGTTTGCTTTGCAGGCGAACCAGGGTATAAAAGGGCGAAGTTCCCCTTTGAACCCCTTCTCGATGGCCGCGTTTCGCGGGCTGTCATGGCGCTGAGCCCGGGGGTTGACCTCCAAAATTCGTCCCGCGCGAGGCGGGAGAAACAATGTTTTTGTCGTCCCAGGTGTAGACCCCCATGACCGTGCAAAATGGCCTGCAGACTATGAAACTGCAGGAGCTTAAGGCCAAATCCCCCACCGATCTGCTTGCCTTCGCCGAAGAGTTGGAGATCGAGAACGCTTCCACCCTGCGCAAGCAGGACATGATGTTCGCGATCCTCAAGGAACTGGCCGAGCGCAATGTCGAGATCATGGGCGCTGGCGTTCTGGAAGTGCTGCAGGACGGCTTCGGCTTCCTGCGCTCGCCGGAAGCCAATTATTTGGCTGGTCCTGACGACATCTATGTCTCGCCCTCGCAGATCCGCCGCTTCGGCCTGCGCACCGGCGACACCGTGGAAGGTCCGATCCGCTCTCCGAAAGACGGCGAGCGCTATTTCGCTCTGCTCAAGGTCTCGACCATCAATTTCGAAGACCCCGAGAAGATCAAGCACAAGGTCCATTTCGACAACCTGACGCCGCTCTATCCGACGCGCGCACTCAAGATGGAAATCGAAGACCCGACGCTGAAAGACCGCACCGGCCGCGTCATCGATATCGTGTCGCCGCAGGGCATGGGCCAGCGCGCTCTGATTACCGCCCCGCCGCGCACCGGCAAGACGGTGATCCTGCAGAACATCGCCAAGGCGCTCAGCGCCAATCACCCCGATGTTTATCTGATCGTGCTTCTGATCGACGAACGTCCGGAAGAAGTGACCGACATGCAGCGCACGGTGAAGGGCGAGGTCATCTCCTCCACCTTCGACGAACCGGCGACACGTCACGTCCAGGTCGCGGAAATGGTGATCGAAAAGGCCAAGCGCCTGGTCGAACACAAGCGCGATGTGGTGATCCTGCTCGACTCCATCACCCGCCTGGGCCGCGCCTACAACACGGTGGTTCCGTCCTCTGGCAAGGTGCTCACCGGCGGTGTTGACGCCAACGCTTTGCAGCGCCCCAAGCGCTTCTTCGGTGCGGCGCGTAATATTGAAGAAGGTGGCTCGCTCACCATCATCGCCACCGCGCTGATCGATACCGGCAGCCGCATGGACGAAGTCATCTTCGAAGAATTCAAGGGCACCGGTAACTCGGAAATCATTCTGGACCGCAAAGTCGCTGACAAGCGCGTCTTCCCGGCCATCGATATTCTCAAATCCGGCACCCGCAAGGACGAGCTCCTGCTCGACAAGGGCAAGCTAGCCAAGACCTATGTGCTGCGCCGCATCTTGGCGCCGATGGGCACCGTCGATGCCATCGAGTTCCTTTCCGAGAAACTGCGTCAGTCCAAGAACAACGCGGACTTCTTCGAGAGCATGAATACCTGAGTTTTACCTCCCCTTTGTGGGGAGGTCGAAATGCGAAGCATTTCGGGTGGGGGGCACCCCACAAAATCAGCATCAGTCAAAAGGGCGGTGTCACCACCGCCCTTTTTGTTTTTCTCAATCCTTGTTCACGGCACCAGGATCGTTGCTCCGGTCGTCTTGCGCGAATGCAGGGCTTCGTGAGCGGCGCGGGCTTCGGCCAAGGGGAAGCGCTGATTGACGGCGATCTTCACCGCTCCCGAACCGATTACGGTGAACAGATCATCGGCCATGGCCTGCAGCGCCTTTGGCGTGGCGGCGTAATGGAACAGCGTCGGCCGCGTCAGATAGAGCGAACCTTTCTGGCTCAGGAGCGCCGGAGAGAAGGGCGGCACCGCCCCGGAAGAATTGCCGAAGCTGACCATCAGTCCGCGCGGCGACAAACAATCGAGTGAGCCTTCAAAAGTATCCTTGCCCACGGAGTCATAGACCACCGGCACGCCTTTGCCGCCGGTCACCTCCTTCACCTTCGCCACCCAGTCATCATGGTGCAGGTTGAGTACCAGCTCGCAGCCATTGGCTTCAGCCAGCGGAATCTTTGCGTCGGACCCCACCGTGCCGATCACCATTGCGCCGAGATGCTTGGCCCATTGCCCGGCAATCAGCCCCACACCACCGGCTGCCGAATGCAAAAGAATGGTCTGGCCGGGCTGGACCGCAAAAGTCTGCTTCAAGAGATATTGGGCCGTGAGCCCTTTCAGCATCGCTGCCGCGGCGACATCGAAGCCGATCTCGTCCGGCAGATGGATCAGCTTTTCCGCCGGCACCACATGGGCTTCGGCATAAGCCCCGATCGGCGCGGTGCAATAGGCGGCGCGATCGCCCGGCTTGAACCCCGTAACCCCTTCGCCAATTGCTTCCACCGTTCCGGCCGCCTCGCTGCCGAGCCCGCTTGGCAAAGAGAGCTTGTACAAACCCGAGCGGTGATAGGTGTCGATGAAATTCACCCCGATGGCGGCATGGCGTACCACCACTTGGCCCGGCCCGGGCAGTGCCAGCTCCACATCTTCATAAGACAGAATCTCGGGCCCGCCGGTCTGGTGGATGCGGATGGCTTTCATGATTTCAACTCAGATGCTGGCGGAAAAAGGTGATGGTGCGGCTATTGGCGAGAGTGGCATTGGCCTGGTCGTAATGCGCTCCGCCCGGACGGGCGAAAGCATGGGCCATTCCGGCGTAATTATGGATAGTCACGAGCGGGTTGGAGCCGAGCCCATCGGCCACCTGCTTCTGCGCTTCGGCAGGATTGTATTCGTCCTTTTCGGCGACATGCAGCATCAGCGGCTTTTTGATAGCGCCCGCTTCGCCAAGGAATCTCGGGATGTTCATGCCGTAATAGCCGGCCGAAGCATCGGCATCGGTGCGCGCCGCAGTGAGATAAGCCAGGAGCCCGCCCAGGCAATAACCAACCGCCCCCACCTTGCCGTTGACGCCGGGATATTGGCGCAAATGGCTGATAGCCGTCTGTACATCCTGGATGCCTTGGGCGGCATCGAAGCGCTTCATCAGATCGAAGGCTTGTTGCCACTCTGTGTCGGTCTTGTCGGTGAGTTGCACGCCGGGATCGATACGCCAGAAGAGGTCTGGCACCAGGGCCATGAAACCGGCAGCCGCGTATTCATCGGCCAGTTCCCGCATCACGGCATTGACGCCGAAAATCTCCTGTAGGACGACGATCCCAGGACCTTGGCCACTTTCGGGTGTGGCAAGATAGGCTGAGAAAATGCCGTCCGGGCTGGGGATGGTGATCGTCTGTCCAGGCATTGCTGTACTCCGCTGGGAAAGATTGTCGCGGTGAGAGTAGCGGCGCAATGCGCAAAAGCGAAGCGCCCGGCTTTGCGGGCCGGGCGCTGCTGTATGACAGTGGAGTGTCTGCTTACTGGCGGCCGCCCTGCGGCGGACGCGGCGGCAGCTGCAACACCTGGCTGAGCGTGACCGGATTGGCGATCGGCGCCGAGCAATTCTGGTGCTGGCAGATGTAAGCGGTCGGCTGGCCGTTCTCCATGGTCTTACCGGCGGCGGGATGGCCTTCCGGCAAAGCCTGATCGGGATCGATCACCATGAGGAAACGGTTCGGCAGGCTGCGGCCGAGTACGGCCGTGACCAGCTCGCGCGTTTTCTGATTGTCGCGCGGACCGACGACGACAATTTGCAGGCCGGTGATCAGCGTCTCGAGGCCATTGAGATAGGTGCCCATCGCCAGGAAGGAACGGCCGACTTCGCCAGCAAAGCTGCCGACGATGTTGCCGGCGCGATCGCGATACGCGACATCGCCGGTGGCAAGGAACAGTTTGGTCAGCACCGAAATCATGATGCCGTTGGCCGAATGCGAGGCTTGGTCGAAGACCGTGCGCACGCGATGGATCAGCGGTTCATCGTCAACGGCGGTTTGGCAATAACCGCCTTGGGCGGCATCCCAGAAATATTCGTTGAGCACAGCGGTCCAGCGTTTGGCATGTTCGATGTACTGCGCATCGCTGGTGGCTTCGTAAAGCGCCAGCGCCGCGCGGGCCATCTGGGCATAATCTTCGGCAAAGCCGATATGGCCCTTCTTGCCATCGCGCCAGGAGTGGAAGAGACGGTCGCCATCGGCCATCTCGGCGGTGACGAAAGCGAAGGCCTTCTGTGCGGCGGTAATCCAAGCCGGGTTGCCATAAGAGGCGCCGGCGAAAGCCAGCGCGGCGATCATCATGCCGTTGGAATCGGCGAGCACCTTGTCGTCACGCAGCGGCGCCTTGCGGGTCTGCTGGCGGGCGGCCAGGAGCAATTCGCGCTGGCGCTTCAACAGCGCTTCGTCGGCATCGGGCAGCGGGAAGGGCAAGCCGCCAGTGCGGGCGACCAGATTCTTGCCGTTGAAGGCGCCTTCCGAACGGATGGCATAAACATCTTTGAAGCGCTGGGCGAAGGTGCCCATCAGGGTGGCGTCGATTTCCGGCGCGGTCCAGAGATAATAGGCGCCTTCTTCGCCATCGACATCGGCATCGAGGCTGGTGGCGAATGCATCGCCGACCATCATTTCGCGCAACACCCAGGCGATGGTCTCTTCGATGCGGGCCTTATAGAGCGGCACGCGATTGTGGACGCCGATCTGGGCCAGAAGCTCGACCATGAGGGCGTTGTCGTAGAGCATCTTTTCGAAATGCGGCACGGTCCAGCGCTCATCGACCGCATAGCGATGGAAGCCGCCGCCAATGTGATCATAGATGCCCGACAGACACATGGTGTCGAGAGTGGTCTGAACCAATTGCGGGAACTGACCGGCGCCGGTGCGCAGATAAGCGCGCCACAGGGTTTCGATCAGCGGCGCATTGGGAAACTTCGGCGCGCCGGTGACGCCGCCATAGAAGATGTCGAAGCGCTGGGCGACATGCACCGAGAGGACATCGAGCAGGCGCGGATCGAAGGGGCCGCGCAGATCGCGCGCCCAGATGCTGCCGACGGCCTGGGTGATGTTGGTGGCATCGTTGCGCACCACATCCGGCTGTTCGCTGTACTTCTTGGAAATATCTTCCAGCACGCGCTTGAACGGCACTTGGCCGAAACGCTCTTCTTTCGGGAAATAGCCGCCGACGAAGAAGGGCTCGCCTTTGGGGTTCAAGAAGATGGTGAGCGGCCATCCGCCCTGATAGCCCATGGTCTGCGCCGCAGCCTGATAGATCTGATCGATGTCCGGGCGCTCTTCGCGGTCGACCTTCACATTGATGAAGGCGTCATTCATCAGTGCCGCCGTTTCGCTATCGACGAAGCTTTCCTCGTTCATCACATGGCACCAGTGACAGGCGGTATAGCCGATCGAAAGCAGGATCGGTTTGCCGGTGGCCTCGGCTTCCTGAAAGGCGTCTTGGCCCCAAGGATACCAGTTAACCGGGTTGTCCTTGTGGAGCAGCAGGTAGGGGCTCGTTTCCTCGGCGAGGCGGTTGGTGCTCATCTTTTACTTCCGATAGCGCGTATGGGCGCGCATTGTTGGAGGGACTGATTTGGCCCAACCTTTACGCGGGGAACCACCCACGAACAAGGCGGAACGCTGTCACTTTAGCGACTGCCTGCCATAGTGGTTACCTGGGCGCCGGGAACGATGCGACGGGATGAAACGATTTTTGCGCTGGCCAGCGGGGCTGGGCGGGCAGGGGTGGCTGTGGTCCGGGTTTCGGGTCCGGATACGCATCTGTGTTTGACCAGCCTCACGGGCAAGAAACTGCCGCCGCCGCGCCGGGCGGTATTGCGGCCGGTGCTGACGCCGGAAGGCGCCTTGATCGATCGGGCCCTGATCTTGTGGTTCCCGGGACCGGCGAGTTTCACCGGCGAGGACACGGTGGAGTTCCATCTGCATGGCGGCCGCGCCCTGGTGCAGGCGTTACTGGGCGCTTTGGGGTCTTTTCCGGGTGTGCGTTTGGCAGAAGCCGGAGAATTCACCCGGCGGGCGGTGCTCAACGGCAAACTCGATCTCACCCAGGCCGAAGCCATTGCCGATCTGGTCGATGCCGAAACCGAAGCGCAGCGCCAGCAAGCCCTGCGGCAATATGACGGAGCCTTGGGCGCGCTTTACGACGGCTGGCGTTCTGATCTCTCCCGGGCGCTGGCCTGGGTCGAAGCCGCGATTGATTTCAGCGATGAAGAATTGCCGGAAGAGGTGATCGCCGAAGCGCGACGCATGACCGACAAGCTGCATGGCGAAATCGTCCAGCATCTCGACGATGCCCGCCGCGGCGAGCTGGTGCGTGAAGGGCTGACCGTTGCTATCGTCGGTCCGCCCAATGCCGGCAAGTCTTCGCTGCTCAATGCCCTGGCGGGCCGCGATGTGGCGATCGTCTCGGAAACGGCCGGCACCACGCGAGACATTATAGATGTGCGCCTGAACCTCGGCGGCTACGCCGTGGTGGTGGCCGATACGGCGGGTTTGCGCGAAGCCGCCGATGCCATTGAGGCGGAAGGGGTCCGCCGCGCCTTGGCCCGGGCCGAAAGTGCCGATCTGGTGCTGCTGCTGCAGGATGGAAGCGCTCCGGCTACGGCGTTGAATTTACCGGATAAATTAGTCAATAAACCTGTCTTATATGTTTGGAACAAGACGGATTTGGCTTGGCCGGAAAGCCATGATGGTTTGAAGCTCTCAACCCAGAGCGGGGAAGGCCTGGATGCCGTCATTGCGGCGATCACCGAAGCCGCCAAGCAGCAGCTCGATAATCAGAGCGAAGCGCCCGTTCTCACCCGCGCCCGGCATCGCGAAGCGCTGGTCGAAGCAGTCGCCGCTTTGGAGCGGGCTCATGGCGCTGAAGCTTTGGAGCTGTTCGCCGAAGACCTTCGCCTTGCCGTTCGCGCCATTGGCCGGATCACCGGGCGGGTGGATGTCGAGGACCTGCTGGATGTGATCTTCCGCGACTTCTGCATCGGGAAGTGATCGGTATTAGGTAGCAAGCTTTCGTTCGTCATGGCTGCGGAAGCACTGTCAGCCGAACGCATCGCCGACACCAGATGCCAAGGCAATACTGAGTGCGAGCAAGCAACTGGCATCAGTGCATCCGCCATAAGGCGTGCCATTGAAAGTGACCGCCTCACTAGCCAACGCAAGCTTCTGTAGTTCCTGAGATGACTTTCTAGATACCCACAGGGCCTCCACAGGCTTTGGGTATTCTGTGCGCACCTCAATGAAAAAAGAATCCTGAGAGATTCTAAAACCCCGCTTGACTCGCGGGTTTTTAACGAAGCGTTAACCCACTACATATTGTGGGGGTCGTTTCGTTTACCACCGAACACTTGCGTCTTCTTTTCTCCGTAGCGCATAATATTGCGGTCTTCGGACAAACTCTGTCGATCCCCTGACCCTTGTTAACAATTTGGGCGCAGCGGGCGCCCAAGGGCAGTGGGGCTTTTCCCGCGATAATCGACGGAGGCGGCTATGGCCGTTGTTCTGAAGAGCGTGCACGTCTGTGCGTACGTGCGCGTCAGGTACGGCAAGACCGAGTTTGTCTCGGAGCACTACCGTTCCTGGCCGCACAGCTAGAAAGTGAAGTCTAGATAAGAACGGACTGGGGGTCGGCCGGTAGGACGGTCGGCCCTCTTTTTTATTGAACCACTTGACTCTTAAGAAGGCGAGTCGGAAATGATTCGTACAAAATGTACCCCAAGGTACCTTGAGGTACAATGCGCGGGTTAGAAATTGGCAGCCAAAAAAACAACAGGGAAACGCGCATCATATGGCGCGGAGATCGATGGTCTGCTGGCTGACTATCGTGCCATCGTGCACCAAGCGCCCGAAAGGGAGATTGTGCGAGACGCGATCCGCCATTTCATTGCCCACCAGCTATCCCATAATGAAGGCTTGAGAGAACAGTTTGACGAACTGCGCCGCAAACGTCTGGTGGCAGAGCGCACAAACCTTACTGTTATTACCGGCGACTAAATCCGAATATCGTTTGCCCCAATAGTCTCAAGACACTGCACCAGAAACGCCGCCGTGAAGCCACCGCGGCTGATCTTGTCGGTGATCTTGCGCAGCTCTGCAACGCGATCATATTCGGCGGGGTTCTTTAATCTCGCGGCATCGACCACAAAGCCTTTGGTGGCCAGTTGCACCAGCACGCCCGTCGCCCATTTGCGGAAGAGCGTGCCTTGTTTCGAGCTGACCCGATAGCCAACGCTGATCACGGCATCGAGGTTGTAATGATTGATCTCGCGGGAAATTTCGCGCGCCCCCTCAATTCGAACGATCCGGAAATTCCGGATAGTTGCCTGTGGAGTGAGCTCTTCGTCGCCATAGATATTGCCGAGGTGCTCGCTGATAGTGCGGACATCAACTCCGAATAATGCAGCCATTTCCGCCTGGCTCATCCAAAGCGTATCGCCGGCATAGTGCAGTTCCAGCTGGACCCCTTGTGCGGTTTGGTAGACGAGGAAGCGGTCGCCGGATTCCTCGTTTTCAATGAGATGAAGCGGACTGGCGTTGGTTTCCTCGCTCTGGTTCATTGGCCCCCCCTTTTTTGTGGGAACGATTGTAGAACATTCTTGGCACCCGTGCGAGTCCGAAGCGGAGGGGTGCTTTGTTTCACGTGAAACACTGCCCCGCGATTCTGCAGACTTGCCCACAGGCCCCGTCTCGCCTAATCACCCCACCATGAGTGGCTATGATGTAATTGTGATTGGCGGCGGGCACGCCGGGTGTGAGGCGGCCGCCGCGGCGGCGCGCACCGGCGCCAAGACTCTGCTGATCACCCATCGCAAAGCCACGCTTGGCGAGATGTCCTGCAACCCGGCCATTGGCGGGGTGGGCAAGGGCCATCTGGTTCGCGAGATCGATGCCGCCGACGGACTGATGGGCCGGGTTATTGATGAGGCCGGGATTCAGTTCCGCATCCTCAATCGCCGCAAAGGTCCGGCTGTTCGTGGCCCGCGCGCCCAGGCTGACCGCAAGCTTTATCGCAAGGCCATGCAGGCCGCTTTGGCGGCCACCCCCAATCTCGAAATCTGGGAGGATGGGGCCGAAGACCTTATTCTACGGGATGGCCAGGTCGTCGGGGTGCAGACCGCCAAAGGTGAACGCCCTGGAGCGGGCGCCGTGGTCCTCACCACCGGTACCTTCTTGAAGGGTCTCATCCATTGCGGTGAGAAGACCTATCCGGCTGGCCGGGCGGTTGCTGGCAAGCAAGGGTTCGAAGGCGAGGCGGCCGAACCGCCCTCTATCGGGCTCTCCGATACGCTTTATAGGCTGGGCTTTGCCATGGGACGGCTGAAAACCGGCACCCCGGCCCGTCTCAACGGCAAAACCATCGATTGGGCGGCTTTGGAGACCCAGAATGGCGATGATCCGCCGTCTCCCTTCTCCTTTATGAGCCGGTCCATCACCGTTCCGCAGATCGCTTGCGCCATAACCCGCACCACAGACCAGACCCACGCCATCATCCGGGCCAATCTGGACCGGGCACCGATGTATTCCGGTCAGATCGAGGGCCGTGGACCCCGGTATTGTCCCTCTATCGAAGACAAGGTGGTCCGTTTCGCCCATCGCGACAGCCATCAGATCTTCCTGGAGCCCGAAGGTCTGGAAGACGACACCGTTTATCCCAATGGTATTTCCACCTCGCTTCCCGAGGACGTCCAGCACGCCATGATCCGGACCATTCCGGGTCTGGAGAAGGTGGAGATCCTGCGTCCCGGTTATGCCATCGAATACGACTATGTCGATCCGCGGGAGCTCCTGCCCACCTTGGAGACCAAGAAGGTCAAAGGGCTCTACTTCGCAGGCCAGATTAACGGCACCACAGGATATGAAGAGGCGGCTGCGCAGGGTTTGATGGCCGGTTTGAACGCGGCGAGGGCAGTTTCCGCCTCCGATCCCGTCATTCTGGACCGCGCTTCAGCCTATATTGGGGTGCTGATCGATGATCTGGTCACCAAAGGGGTGACGGAGCCCTATCGTATGTTCACGTCACGCGCCGAATACCGTCTCACACTCCGCGCCGACAATGCCGATCAGCGCCTGACCCCGCTCTTTGAGGCTGCCGGTTGTGTGGGGGATATCCGCCGTGAAGCCTTCTCTGCGAAACTTCAGGCCCTCAAAGAGGCTCACGAGACGATGGCGGGTCTCTCTCTCACGCCCAATCAGGCCCAGAAATACGGCATCGCGGTCCGTCTCGATGGCATAAGACGTAATGCGATAGAGCTTCTCGGTCTTCCTGGGGTCGAATTCGGCATGCTCGCCTCCATATGGCCTGAACTTTCCAGCTTTGATGGCCAGGTGGTCGAGCAAATGGAGATCGATGCCCAATATGCCGGGTATCTGGACCGCCAGGAAGCCGATATCATCGCTTTCCGCCGGGATGAGAGCCTCGTCCTGCCGCCGGAGCTCGATTATGCCGCCGTGAATGGGCTCTCGACCGAAGTCCGGCAGAAGCTTTCCACCATCCGTCCCGCCACCATTGGTCAGGCGGCCCGTATCGATGGGGTCACCCCCGCGGCTCTCACCTTGGTCCTGGCCCATGTCAAATCCCGAGCCGCTTAATCCCGCAGCCTTCGGCCCCGAAGACTTCCGGCGGGAGACCGGTGTTTCACGTGAAACACTGGAGCTGCTCTCCCGCTATGTGGAGATGCTGAAGGACTGGAACAGCCGGCATAATCTGGTGGCCGAAAGCACCATGCCGGAGGTCTGGCACCGCCATGTCTTCGACAGCGCCCAATTGGAGCCGCTGATCCCGGCCGAGGCCTGGACCTTGGCCGATCTCGGCAGCGGGGCAGGGTTTCCGGGGCTGGTCCTCGCCATCATGCGCCGGGACCGCATGATGATGACGCTCTACGAAGCCACCAAGAAGAAGGCTGATTTTCTGACGGCGGTGGCGGAAGAACTCTCCTTGCCGGTGACCATCAAGAACAGCCGCATCGAAGCGGCGGAGCAGCAGTATTTCGATATCGTCACCGCCCGGGCTTTTGCCGGTCTGGAAGCGCTCTTGGATTATGCACACAGATTCACAGGCCCTAAGACGATTTGCTTGTTCCTCAAAGGTCAGAAGCTCGCAGAAGAATTGACGGGGGCACAAAGGCGCTGGAATATGCGCCTTAAGACCGTTCCCTCAAAAACCCATCCTCTTGGTGTCGTCTTGGAAGTTCAGGGACTTAGCCCGAAACACAAGGCGGCCGCCAAACCCCTTTCCAGGCCCAAACGCCATGTCCGCTGATAAGAAACCCCGCGTTTTGGTGATTGCCAATCAGAAGGGTGGGGTGGGGAAGACGACCACAGCCATCAATCTGGGTACCGCGCTGGCAGCCGTGGGCGAGCCGACGCTAATCATCGACATCGATCCGCAAGGCAATGCCTCCACCGGCCTTGGCATCGGCCGTAACGAGCGCAACCTCTCGATTTATGATGTGCTGATGGGGCAGGCGACAGTGGCAGAGGCCATCCAGCCAACCCGCATCCCCAAGCTCTCGATCCTGCCCGCGACCGTCGATCTTTCCGGCGCCGAGCTCGAACTGATCGGCACGGAGCGGCGCAATTATCGCCTGCGCGACGCCCTGGATGATTATTCCGTACACGGACAATCTCCTTTCTCTTATGCGCTGATTGATTGCCCGCCCTCGCTGACACTGCTCACCGTCAACGCCATGGCCGCGGCCGATGCCGTGGTGGTGCCGTTGCAATGCGAGTTCTTTGCGTTGGAAGGCCTGTCTCAGCTGCTCAACACGATTTCGCTGGTGCGCGACGGCCTCAATCCTGAACTGGAGATCCAGGGCATCGTCCTGACCATGTTCGACAAGCGCAACAAGCTTTCGGACCAGGTCGCCGCCGACGTGCGCGAGCATATGGGCGACAAGGTCTACAACACCGTCATTCCCCGCAATGTGCGCATTTCCGAAGCGCCGAGCCACGGTTTGCCAGCACTGGTCTATGACCTGAAATGCCCGGGCAGTCAGGCCTACATCAAATTGGCGGGCGAACTCATTCAGCGTGAGCGTACCAGGGTAGCGGCGTAAGGATTGGATAAGAAGAACATGGAGACGAAGGTGGCAGAAGAGCGCCCGCGCGGACTTGGTCGTGGTTTGTCGGCTCTGATCGGAGACGATGCCCCGCGTGGCGGAGCTAACCGCGCACCGCGCACGGTGCCGACCGCCTTCCTGCGCCCCAACAAGTTTCAGCCGCGCAAGACCTTTGTCGAAGACGATCTGTCGGATCTGATCGCCTCGGTGAAGGACAAAGGCATTCTGCAGCCGATCCTGGTTCGCCCCATTGCCGGCGATGCCAATTCCTTCGAGATCGTCGCAGGCGAACGGCGCTGGCGCGCCGCCCAAGCGGCCAAGCTTCACGAAGTGCCGGTGATCGTCAAAGAGCTCAATGACGGCCAAGCACTCGAATACGCCATCATCGAAAACGTCCAGCGTTCCGACCTCAACGCCATCGAAGAGGGTCTGGCTTATCAGGAACTGATGGACCGCTTCTCTTATACTCAGGAGCAGCTCGCCGGCGCAGTCGGCAAATCCCGCCCCCACGTGGCCAACACCTTGCGCCTTTTGAAGCTGCCGGAATCGGTGCGCATCCTGGTGCGCGACGGCAAGCTGACGGCTGGTCATGCCCGCGCCCTCATCGGCGATCCTGATGCCGAAGCCAAGGCGATCGCCATTGTCGAAGGCGGGCTCAATGTCCGCCAAGCCGAAGAGGTCGCGGCGAAGAAGAAGCCGAAAAAGCCCCACAGCACCCCTGTGGAAGACCCCAACATCAAAGAGCTGGAACAGAGCCTGGCGGCGGCGCTCGGCCTCAAGGTCCAGATCAGCGATGATCCGGATAAGGGCGGGGAAGTGAAGATCTTTTACAAGACCCTCGAACAGCTCGACGACCTCATCCTGCGCCTGAAGCAGAAGTGGTAATCACACTTCCTCCACAGGTCGGCGAGGGCTGTGAATAGCACCATTCTTTCCGCGGCGCTTCGCGGAGGCACCTCCTTTTCTGCCCCCGCTTTGGCGGGGGAAGTGGACCGGCGCGTTAGCGGCGGGCAGAAGGGGGCAGTCTTAGGCTGATGAATGCCCGCCTTGCGCCATTTGTTGCCATTCCCACGCTGCAGTACCCTGCCGTGCTGTGAGGGGCACGACGATGCGCGTAGGACGTGGTGACTTGAAGGTGATTCTGCTGCGCTTCGTCTATTACGGTTTCTTCCTCACGGCGTTGCTCGAATTGAAGTGCCAATTCTTCGACGGATGTTATCTAGGCTGGTTTATGCGTGGCTTGGTTTTTGGCCCAGCAATGGGTTTGATATTGGCAGTTCTGGCAACTGTTGCTGATCGACCCAAATGACCGCTTTTGGCGCAAAGCGAACAGCACCCGAAATACTGCGAATTCCGGCTTCACCGAAAAGGGGAGGCGTTGCACTCTCTTTTCTGCCCCCACTTCGTGGGGGCAGAAAGAATTTCAACCCTCCCTCAAGGGTAGGGTTGAGGGTTTGTATCCTTGACCCTTCGCCACCCCATGCCGAATATTGCCGATTGCACGTCCCCGTCTCGCCGATCCAACTATGCCAACCTTTAAACAGCTGAATTTTGGTTGGAATGCCCATTCCAATGTACCCATGCCAGAAATTGGATGGGATGGAGCGGATCTCATTCTTCAATTTTTCCTGAACTCGCTTCAGTTTGAGCGCTTTCAGCAAAGCGACCAGGGCATTCTGCGATTTCATGAATGCATGCAGTATCGGTTAGGGCCGACGAACGACGAAGGCTGGTATCTCGGCCAATGCCGGTACAGCGGCAGCGCTCCCTCCTGGGGTGAGTTTTACGAATTAAATGGCGACGATCCTTTACTCGACCGACCTTCCGATTGGATCAAGACCAACTCGTCTCCAAGTTCAAACCGGCATTTTCTGTTCTATTTTCGCGACGGGACCTTTGAATGCATCGCAGCGGACTGGAGCTATGACTCGGCTACGCAAAACGCATTAGCTGCGCACAAGGAGATCGAGCGATGAGCGAAATTCTGGAAGGCGCCTGTCACTGCGGAACTGTCCGTTTCAGCGTCAAACTGCTCGGCGGTTTCAAAACCATTCGCCGCTGCAATTGTTCTTATTGCCGGATGCGCGGCGCTGTTGCGGTTTCTGCGCGCCTCGATGATCTCACCATTCATACCGGTGCCGAGGCATTAGCGATCTATCGCTTCAACACCGGCGTGGCGGAACATCATTTCTGCTCGAAATGCGGGATCTATACCCATCATCGCCGCCGCTCCGACCCGACGCTCTTCGGCATCAACGTCGCCTGCTTATCCGGCGTGAGCCCGTTCGATTTTCCCGATGTGCCGGTGGTCGATGGCGTCAATCATCCGCAGGACACCGGTCAAATGCGCGTGGTGGGTCACCTGCGCTTTGAGCCGGAATGACGTTTCCCTACACCCTCCCCTTGAGGGTCCAAAACGCGCAAGCGTTTTGGGGGAGGGGTATGTCGTGGCGAATTCGGTTAGGCAGAGAAGGTCGCGTTCGCACGAAGCCGTGCTGGCGAAGCGGCAGGAACATCTTCGGGCTTCCCGAAATACCCCTCCCCGAAATTTCCTCTCGCTTGCGCTCGCGAAAATTTCGATTTCGCACGCTGGCGCTACTCGACCCTCAAGGGGAGGGTGAAGAGTTATCCCTGCCGTCCCGCCACTTTCAGCGCGGCGGCCGGATCGATGCGGCCGTCATAAAGGGCGCGGCCGACCACCACCCCTTCGATATTGGGTTCGTTTTCCGCGACCAGGGCTTCGATATCGGCAATGCCGCCGACCCCGCCTGAAGCGATCACGGGAATGGAAAGAGAACGCGCCAAAGCTGCCGTTGCGGAAACATTGACCCCTTTCAGCAGCCCGTCGCGGTCCACATCCGTGAACAAAACGGCAGCAACCCCGGCATCCTCGAAGCGCTTGCCCAGTTCGACCGGGGTGACTTCGCTGGTTTCGGCCCAGCCTTCGGTGGCGATCTTGCCGCCTTTGGCATCGGCGCCGACCACGATCTTGCCGGGGAACGCTTTGGCGGCTTCTTTGACCAGGGTGGGATTGGTCAGCGCGACGGTGCCGAGGATGACGCGGGTGATACCCGCTTCGATCCAGCTCTCGATCGCCTTCAGGTCGCGGATGCCTCCGCCCAGCTCGATCGGCAAATCGATGGCGGCGCGAATGGCTTTCACCGCCGCGGCGTTGACCGAGCGGCCATCGAAGGCGCCGTTGAGATCGACGCAATGCAGCCAGGAAAACCCGGCTTTCTGGAATTCCAGCGCCTGGGCGGCCGGATCGTCATTGAACACGGTGGCCGAGGCCATCTCGCCGCGCTGCAGGCGGACGCAACGGCCGTCTTTCAGATCGATGGCAGGGAAAATGATCACGGAGTCCAGCCCAAAAAGTTGCCGAGAAGAGTGAGGCCGGTCGCCTGGCTCTTTTCCGGATGGAATTGGGTGCCGACGATGTTGTCCCGCCCGATGGCCGCCGCGACCGCGCCGCCATATTCGGTGGTGGCAAGGAGATGGCTCTTATCGGTGGTGCGGTAGACAAAGGAATGGACGAAATAGGCGTGCGCGCCGCTTTCGATCCCGGCGAAAACGGGATGATCTTTCAGGACCCGCAGCTCGTTCCAGCCCATATGGGGGATTTTGAGATCGGGGTCGGACGGGGTCATGCGCACCACTTCGCCCGCGATCCAGTTGAGGCCTTTGTGGTCGCCGAACTCGCGCCCGACGGTCGCCATCAGCTGCATGCCGACGCAGATGCCAAGGAACGGCACTTTGCGGACCAGAACGGCCTCCCGTAAGGCTTCCACCATACCGGGCAAGGCGGTCAGCCCCCCCATGCAATCGGCAAAGGCGCCGACGCCGGGCAGAACGATGCGGTCGGCCTGGGCAGCCACGGCCGGATCGGCGGTGACGGCAATGTGCCGCTCCAGCCCGCGCTCCTGAGCCGCCCGGCCCAAGGCTTTTTCAGCCGAGCGCAGGTTTCCGGAGCCGTAATCGATCAGGGCGACGAGAGACATGGGCTCCTGTTAGCCCAAAACGGCGTGAGGGCCAACAGGGGCTATTGGCAAGTCGGCGTCTTAGTAGCGCGGTTCGAGTAGACCCTATGCCCGTTGACCAGAAAATCGGGTGGGACATTTTCGGCTGGGACCGGTTGGAACTTACCCGCAAGCAAAGAAGCATAATCTCCTTTGCAATGTTGTTGGCTACCGATATCGCCAAGCTGGCGCCAATGCTGACCGTCGAATTTCAAAAGAACGGCGTTCCACTCCTTATCGCTGACTTGGTCGCTTGGTAAAAAGATAATCACCTCATCCTGTTTGTCGCCATCAATATCGGCCAACAGGGCAATGCAGTGATTATCAGTGCTCACGCGATTGGAGAGGCAATTAGGTACATTAGTGCCCCCGAATACAACGCTCCAATCTTCCTTGACGAAAGATGACGGCAAGCCCTTACCTGCGGGATATATGTGCACCAATTTCTGAATAGATTTTGGTGTCACAGGTAGTTCGACTGGATTGAACCTGTTCCATGATTTTAGTGCCTCTTGTGCGGCATCGCGCGTAAAGTCGTTTTTGGATTTTATGAGCCGTTCCAAGGCTTCTTTGCCGAACCGGCCACCTTCATTACGAAGATAACGAAAATCGAATTTCTCCGGCGCGATCTTACCTGTTTCAAGCCGCGCGACTTGGCTTGCCACCCCGATGCGCATCGGATCAATCAGCGGCGAAAACAGTGCCGCGATCACGGCCAGCACCAACAGCGAGGTGACGAAGTTCCAGCGCTCGACAAACTTAAGCCAACCGCCTGGCAACAGCGCGGAGACGGCATAGCCAAGAGCGTAAGCGGTGGCGACCACCACTGAGGCCGTGGCGGAAATGCGATCTGCCGTCCAGCCATATTGCGTGATGCGCAGGTAAACCGCATATCCGGCCAGCGCCACGATGGGCAACAGCAAGAGACCGCCAAGCGATCCGGCCAGACGCAAAATCCGCACCGGCTTGCGTTCTTCGTCGCCGTCCTGATAGGCGGCATTGATTAGAACGATGATCGCCGCCGCTGCGATCAGCAGCAGCGATGTTGCCATCCGGGTCTTCCATAAGGGCGCAAGGCCGGTGCCGAAGAGGCTGCCGAGGAACCCGGCGGCAATCACAACGATCAGCAGCAGCAGCCAGGAGAAGAGGGCCAGCACCAGCGAGCGGGCGCCCCGCACCAGTTGCGCACGCACATCAGTGATGTGCAGCGCCGCGGCAATGGCAAGGGTCGTAATGGGGATGGAGAACCAGCGATGCTCGATCAGCTTTTCCAGAAAATCGAGATTGATGAGCTTGAACAGCGCCGCGCCCAGCCACAACAAGGCCCAGAAAATTCCGACAAAAGCGGCCGCAAGGGCGTATTGCAGACCTTGTTTCCAGGCGACATCGAAATCGGTGTGATACCGCGCCATGACTTTGCGGTCCGTGTCGCCTGCCATCACCAGCGCATGACCGATGAAAAGGAAGGCCGCCGAAAAGAAGAATGTGCCAAAGGCCGGCAGAATGCGCGGCAGCTCGGCATTTTCCTTCCACTGCCATTGGGTCGGCCAGCCATGCCAGATGTCATAAGCGGCGAAGCCCGCGACCACCGTCGCCGCCAAGAGCGCCCAGAGGATCAAGGTCAGGCTGCGCAGATTTCCGAGCGCTTGTGCGATGAGGAGGGGGATGAATAGCGACACGAGCAGCAATGGCGCGAACACCAAACCATTGTGCGCCAGCCAAGTCTTATCCTCGAAGGCCGAGTACAGAATATAGAGCGCTATGCCCTGCAATAAGCCGATTGCCAACCGGCCAACAAACAGCCGCACGCCTTGCGATTCCATGACCGCATCTCCCCCTTGCCCCGCAGAGACTATACACCGGTTGCATGACAATTTCAGGGGGATGCCCGCCTAATCCCGACCGGTCTTCATTGTGGCGATGAAGATATGACCCGCAGCATGCGTTTTGCGGTGGCAGACAGAGTAGGTAACCCGTCTTCGATTGTTTCCCAAAGAATACGATCTTCCGTTTTCTCATAGGCGTGTCGCAGCCAGTTGCCCATGTCGGCGACTTTGCGCCACGGGACTTCCGCCATTTTTGTCTTCACTTCTTCGCCGAGATGGCGGCTGGCTTCGGAAATGATTTCGAGATTTCGAACAACGGCATCATGGACCAGCGCGTCGTTGGAAAAATCGGCGCAACTTTTGCCCGTCAAAAAACGCTCAATCTTTTCGATAGACTCTACGATGTCGCCCAGACGTTCGATCTCTGTGCGGACCCTCGTCATCAGAACACCTGAATAGCGTCTTCTTCGATGCCTGCTCGGTATCCAGGGCGGATGCTCTTGCGAATGGCGATATCCGCAGGCTTGCCTAGCACATCCGTGGCGAAGAACTTTATCTCCGACAGATCGAACAGCGTAATACGGCGATCTTCTTCAAGTTCAATCAGAAGATCGACATCGCTTTCCGCATGATTGTCGCCGCGCGCGGTCGAGCCGAACAGCGCAAGCGAAGTCACGCCGCGGGCGCGTAGCTCGGGCTCGGCTTGCTTCAGAAGACGAATGGCATCTTCACGGCGCATGGCTGTAAGTATAGCACAACAGCAAAAGGGACTATAGTCCTAGCTATAATCCATCTTCTGGACCGCGATGAAGGCTTCCCGCGGGATATGGCTTTCGCGAGCCGGCGCCCCGCAAATTTAATCTTCACCGCTCCACGCGTTTGCGACACAGGCGCGGACCAAAATCCGCCAACCCACGGATCGCCTTCATCTTTGTACAGAATGTCGCAACCCCTTGCACCGTGTCGGTCTAATCCCCATTTCTTTTACATCACCATAGGAGCAGGCAGGCGACAGCGGTCCGGTAAAACCGGGATGCAGCGCTTCTTTGCGCCGTTTTGAAAAAGCGCAAACCGGTCGAGGCCCGGAATCTATCCAAACCGGAGCAAAAAATTTTCAGCGCGTGATCAGGAAAACGCTTCGCCTAATCCTGATCCATTTTCAGCGCGGCGATGAAGGCTTCCTGCGGGATGTCGACCTTGCCGAACTGGCGCATCTTCTTCTTGCCCTCTTTCTGCTTGTCGAGGAGCTTGCGCTTACGGCTGATGTCGCCGCCATAGCACTTCGCGGTCACGTCCTTGCGCAACGCCGAAATGGTTTCGCGGGCGATGACCTTGCCGCCGATGGCCGCCTGAATCGGAATCTTGAAGAGGTGGCGCGGGATCAGATCCTTCAGCTTTTCGCACATGCCGCGGCCGCGCGATTCCGCGCGCTGGCGGTTGACGATCATCGAAAGCGCATCCACCGGTTCGTCATTGACCAGGATGCTCATCTTGACGAGATCGCCCTCGTGATAACCTTCGAGGTGATAATCGAAGCTGGCGTAACCGCGCGAAATGGATTTCAGGCGGTCATAGAAATCGAACACCACTTCGTTCAACGGCAAGCGATAGACCAGCATGGCGCGGGCGCCGGCATAAGTCAGTTCCACTTGTTCGCCGCGGCGGTCCTGGCAGAGCTTCAAGACGGAGCCGAGATATTCGTCCGGCACCATCACCGTGGCGCGGATCCAGGGCTCCTCGATCTTATCGATCTTGGTGACCTCGGGCATGTCGGCCGGATTGTGCAGCTCGATCATTTCGCCATCGGTCATGTGGATGCGATAGATCACGCTCGGCGCGGTGGCGATGAGGTCGAGATTGAACTCGCGCGCCAGCCGCTCCTGAATGATTTCCAAATGGAGCAGGCCTAAGAAGCCGCAGCGGAAGCCGAAGCCCAGCGCCGCGCTGGTTTCCATCTCATAAGTGAAGCTGGCGTCATTCAGATGCAGCTTCCCGAGCGCATTGCGCAGATCTTCGAACTGCGCCGCATCGACCGGGAAGAGACCGCAGAACACCACTTGCTGCGCCGGTTTGAAGCCCGGCAGCGGATCGGTGGCCGGTTTGCGTTCGTCGGTGATGGTATCACCCACTTGGGTGTCGGCCACTTCCTTGATCGCGGCGGTGATGAAGCCGACTTCGCCCGGGCCGAGCACATCCACGGAGACCTGCTTCGGCGTAAACACGCCGACGCGCTCCACGGTGTAGAAGGCGTTGGCGGCCATCATCTGGATTTTCTGGCCCTTTTTCAGCTCGCCATCGACGATGCGCACCAGCACCACGACACCGAGATAGGCATCGTACCAGCTATCGATCAGCAAAGCCTTGAGCGGTGCCGCACGGTCGCCTTTGGGCGACGGCAGGCGCGTAACCACCGCTTCCAGCACGGCATCGATATTGAGGCCGGTCTTGGCGGAAATCGGAATGGCATCCGAAGCGTCGATGCCGATCACATCTTCGATCTGCTGTTTGACGCGGTCGGGTTCGGCGGCGGGCAGGTCCACCTTGTTCAGCACCGGCACGATTTCGAGCCCGGCATCGATGGCCTGGTAAACATTGGCGAGCGTCTGGGCTTCCACGCCTTGGGAGGCGTCCACGACCAGAAGGGCGCCTTCGCAGGCGGCCAAGCACCGGCTCACCTCATAGGCGAAGTCGACATGGCCGGGTGTGTCCATGAGGTTGAGGACATAGGTCTCGCCGCTTTGGGCCTTGTATTCCAGGCGGACGGTCTGAGCCTTGATGGTGATCCCGCGCTCGCGCTCGATCTCCATATTGTCGAGCACCTGATCTTTCATCTCGCGGTTGGAGAGCCCGCCGGTGAACTGGATCAGGCGGTCAGCCAGGGTCGACTTGCCGTGATCGATATGGGCCACGATGGAGAAATTGCGGATGTGCTTCAGGTCGGTCATTTGGGCTCTTTTGCCGGCTCAGCCGGGTGGCGGTCGCCGCAGTATTAAGGGGCGGCATATAGCGGCCGGAACGGGGAGACGTCCACCCTGTCCGGAAGGCCCGGGAACGGCTGGGGTTTTCACCCAGGAATGCATGGCCCCCGCGGCAGGAACCCTGGTTCGTCGCAGCGGCGTCTGTAGTCACAACCGCGGCGAGCGCCTGTCATGCGGCAGTGTTTCGCCGCTCGCCAGGGCCGGAAAGTGGTCTACTGCCTCTCCAAATCACCTATGGGCTCTTGATGGCTGCGGCGGCACAAAAGGACTAGATTGTCCGCCGCTTCGGGAGGGACGGAATGGCGAGCGCAAAATCCGTTTTGTTTGGGACATTTCTGCTGCTCGGGCTGGGATCGGCAGCCTCTGCCGACGTGACCGGCTTCCTGGGGAACCTTGTAAGCGCCAAAGGCCCGGCGGCGGGATTTCTGGGAAGCTGGGTGACGGCCCCTGGCGGCGACATCGAACATATTGTCGTCACGGCCAGCAGCTCCGGACCGGTGCGCATTCAGGTCTTCGGCCGGTGTGAAGCCGGCATCTGCAATTGGGGTGCCTTACCGGCCAGAATCCGGACCAGCGCGCCCAATTCGGAAAACGTGGTCAGCCTCTCGGCCGATTTCAATCTCGGCTTTGCACTCCGGCACATCACCTTGCACCAGGAACCGGGCAGCCATTTGCGCTTCGAAATGGTGACGGAGTTCACGGATGGTTCCGAGCGCCATGATTATGAGGTTGGCGGATCGCTCGCGCCTATGGGCAGCCCTGCGGCGGCCGCTGTGCCTCCTTCTGCTCCACAATCGAACATTGCCTCGCCGTCTGCGCCATCTGGCGATGTCGTGCAGCCGGTCGCCTTGACCGCTGCGGCGGGAACCGAGGACTGCTTCAGTATCGACACGGCGCACAGCTATATCACCGGAGAAGCAGGAAACTGGAAGCTGCGCGATTTCCTGCATGTGGTTCAGAACTTCGGGCCTTATCGTGAAGCCGCCAACAAGAGCTTGGCGGTTTTGACCTTCTACCGGTTCAACGAAATCTGCCATGTCGGGCGAGGTGCCAAGAATCTCTCGCTCTATCGCGCTTCCGGCGAGGTGCCGCACCAGCCAATGCCGGGCGAGGATTGCAATACCATCGATCCGGCGAAGGCCGTTGCCGTAAAGCATGATGACGATTGGCAAGTGGAAAGCGCCGGGCGTGTGCTTCTCGATTATGGCAGCGATCGCGATGGGGCCAATCAGGCCGCCAGCATGATCACAGCCTTGAAGCTTTCCCGCCAGTGTTTCTTCGACCGCAAAAACTTAGCCGCCTCTTATTGGCTGTCGCGATGAATGTCTGCCGTTTCCGTTTTGTAGCCGCTGCTTTGTTTGTGCTCTGTGGTTTGGCCAAGGCCGAGACCAGCGATTTTCTTGGCCACTGGCAGAATCCGGATTCCAAGGCTTCTGGCCTGACGCATGTGGCGATCACGCCCAATGGCGGCAATGGCGTGGATGTACGGGCTTATGGCGATTGCCGGGCCATCGAATGCGATTGGGGCATCGTACAGGGCAAAGTCTATACCGCTTCACCAAAATCAACCGATGTGCAGGTTGTGGTGGCGATGTTCCATTTCGGCTTCGCCCATCGCCAGATCACCTTCCGCAGGCAAGCCAACGGCAAGCTGAAGTTTGAGATGCAGGTCGAGCTGGCCGATAATTCGCTGCGCCACGACTATGCGGTTTCGGGAAGCTTGCGCCAAACCTCCTGGGTCGGCCCCATCACCCAGGTGTGGCAGAAGCAGCCTGGATTACAGACCGGTTGGGGTGGCGGGGCCCGCAGCAGCCCTCCCGCGGCTCCCGCTGAATCCTGCACCATGGTCGATGCCAATGGGGCGCGGGCGGTTGAGGAAAAAGGCTATTGGTTCGTCAAGGCCAAGGGCAAGGTGCTGATCGATGTCGGGCGGGACGAGCAAGCGGCGCAAATCGCCGAAGCCGCCTTTCACCATTACAAATTCGATCGCCGCTGCACCGTGGGCGGGCCGTTCAAAACCTATTGGAAAAGCGCAGATGGCTTTGCCAAAGACAAGATGGGCGGGGTGATCTGCTGGAAGCTGCAACCCACCACCGCACATGTCGTGCGTTCCGGCAACAGCTGGAAGGTCGTCGATGGCGCCAACACGCTGGTGGATCTTGGTGACAACAAGAAAAAAGCCCAGGCCATGCTGGATCTGATCCGGACCAACAAGCTGACAGCCGAATGCTTTGTGCGTCAGCCCGATCCGCTTATGGCGTTTTGGCTGCAGGACTGAGGGCGACGGCGCGGGTAAGCGGCAGCGCTGCCGCCAGTTGGGCTAGTGTAGCAACCAGCACCAAGGCCAAAAGCGAGACATCGTATAGCGCGCCAAGCGCGGCACTGCCGAGGAACCACGCGGTGCCGAAAACCGCGGTGAAAATTCCATAAGCACGCGCGCGGGCATGCAAAGGCACAAGGCTGGCGACGGCCGCGGCCATCACCGATTCATGTACACCAAGGCAGGCACCCCAAAGCAGCGTGCCGAGCGCCGCGCCCCACCAGCCCGCGAGAAAGGATAAGGGTGCCACAGCGATGCCGAGAAGAATGCCGCCATAGACGACTTTCAATCCCGCTTTGTCGAACCAGCGCCCAAAAACAAGCGACGCCGCGCCATCTGCCAGCATGGAGGCAGCATAGAACAGGGCGATCATATCGCCACTGACGATTCCGGCTTTGCCGAAGTGATAAGACATCAAGGTGAAGTCGGCGAAACCGAAAGCCGTCAGCGCGGCCGCGGCGGCATAGAACCAGAAGGCTTTCGACAAAGGCTGGCGCGTCGCGTTGTCATGCGGGCGCGCGATCTTGCCCAGCATGCCGAAGCGCAGGCGCACACCGAACACCAGCAACACGGTCGTCAGTGAGGGCAACAACAGCCAAGCAAAGGCGGCGCGATAATCGCCATGATGGGCCAGGACCAGAAACGCAATCACGGGACCGGCCATGGCGCCGATCTGATCCAGCGCTTCATGCAAACCGAAGGCCCAGCCATGACCGATGGTCTCGCCAGCCCGCGAAAGCATGGCATCCCGTGCTGGATTGCGGATCGCTTTGCCCGCGCGTTCGATGATGATCAGACCGGCCGCCGCCCACCAATTGCCCGCCAGCGCCATCGCCGGGACCGCCGCCATCTGCACCACATAACCGGTGAGGGTGATCGGCCAATAAGCGCGGGTGGAATCCGCAAAGCGTCCCGAGAACAGCCGCAGCATATAACCGGCGAGTTCGCCTACGCCCGCTATGAGGCCGACTGCCAAACCGGTAGCACCGAGGCTCGCCAGAAACGGTCCAGCGATACCGCGCATGCCTTCGTAAGACATGTCAGCAAACAGGCTGACGATGCCGAAGGCGAGAACGAAGCTGAGAGCTTGGCGTGAGGTGTAAGCCGGAGCAGGAGCGGTCATGGCGCATCGGAGTAGAAGAGTTCCAATGCGCCATTATGACAGGAAAACCGCTTAGGCGCGCAATGTACCGCCGGTCGCTTTGGCCACCGCCGCCACGATTTTTTGCGCCACAGTTTCGATTTCGGCGTCGGTGAGGGTTTTGTCCTTGGGCTGCAGCCGCACGCTGATGGCGAGCGATTTCTTGCCTTCAGGGACGCCTTTGCCCTCGTAAACGTCAAAGATCGAAACCGCTTCGATCAGGGTACGTTCGGCCCCTTTGGCGGCTTTTACCAGATCGTCGGCCGCCACTTTGGCGTCGACCACGAAAGCAAAGTCGCGTTCCACCGCCTGATAAGGCGAAGCCGAGAAGCTGGTCTTCTTGGCCTTGGAATCCGGGATGGCATCCAGGATCAGCTCGAAAGCGGCAACCGGCCCTGTCAAATCGAAGGCAGCAATGATCTTGGGATGCAATTCGCCGAATACGGCCAGAACCTTTGGCCCTAAAGCCAAGGTGCCCGAGCGGCCAGGGTGATACCAAGCTGGCGCCGAGGCTTTGATCGGCGCAAACATGGGCGACCCCATCGCGGCTTCCAGCGCCGCAAGCACATCGGCCTTCACATCAAAGGCATCGGCCGGATGGGTGGCTTTCGCCCAATTGCGCGGACCATTGCCGATGCGGATACCCGCCGCAATGGTCTGTTGGCCTTCGGGCATGCCGGATTGGAATCCTGCGCCGATTTCGAACAACATCAAATCCTGAAAGCCGCGCGCCTGATTGCGCTGGGCCGCCGCCAGCAAAGACGGCAGCGGCGAAGGACGCAAAGCATCCATATCGGCCGCGATCGGATTTTCGAGCTGACGGGCATCATCGCCGCCGCCGAACAGCGCCGCTTGCGCGCGCGGAATGAACGAGTAGGAGACCGCTTCGTTGAAGCCGCGTGACGCCAAGGCGCGGCGCAGAATGCGGCGGCGTTTCTGTGACGAGGTCAGCACCGGCCGTGCAATCGCGTTCGGGCGATCCATCGGCACGCTCGGCACATGTTCGAGGCCATAAATGCGCACGACTTCTTCGACCAGATCGGCAGGACCGTCGATGTCGCTGCGCCAGGAGGGCGGAACCACCTTCATGGTGGTGCCATCCACTTCCGTCACCGCGAAACCGAGATGCCGCAGGATTTCGACGATCTTCTTTTCTTCGATATCCAGACCGCCGATGCGCTTGACCATGGCTGGCGTGAAAACGATCTCGCGCTTCCACGCTGGTACTTGGCCAGCCACAACGATGTCCGACGCTTCGCCGCCGCACCAATCCAGGATCAGACGGGTGGCAAGCTCGATGCCGGGTACGACGAATTCCGGGTCGACACCGCGCTCAAAACGATAGCGTGCATCGGAGTTGAGCTGCAGTTTGCGGCCTGTGGCAGCAACGCTCACAGCTTCGAAATAAGCCGATTCCAGGAAGACATTGGTGGTGGTCTCGGTGCAGCCGGTTTCTTCTCCGCCCATCACACCGCCAATGCCGAGCGCCGCCGCGTCATCGGCGATGACGCACATCTCGGCATCAAGCTTGTAGGTCTTGCCGTCGAGCGCCTTGAGTTCTTCGCCTTCTTTAGCGAGGCGGGCCTGTACATTGCCGGTGAGTTTGTCGGCATCGAAGACATGCAGCGGCCGGCCGCGATCATGGCTGATGAGATTCGTGACATCGACCAGCGCGCTGATGGGGCGAAGGCCGATGGCCTTCAAACGATCCTGCACCCATTTCGGCGAAGGGCCGTTCTTGACACCTTTAATGTAACGCCCGGCGAAAAGCGGGCAGGCGGGTTTGGCGCCTTCGGGAAAATTCAGAGACACCGTTTTGGGAGAAGGGAATTTGCCCTTCACCACTTCCACCTCTGGTGTTTTCAGTTTGCCAAGTCCGGCTGCTGCCAGATCGCGGGCCACGCCCCAAACACTGGTGCAATCGCCGCGGTTCGGCGTGATCGAGATGTCGATCACCGCATCGTTGAGCCCCAACACTTGGGCCACCGGCGCACCGATTTGGGCGTCTTCCGGCAATTCGATGATGCCGTCGTGATCGTCGGAGATCAGCAGCTCACGGCCTGAACACATCATGCCGCGGGATTCGACGCCGCGAATGGTGCCGATCTTGAGAGCATCGCCGGACACCGGGATCACCGTGCCAGGCTGGGCGAACACGACCTTGATACCTGCGCGCGCGTTCGGAGCGCCGCAAACGACCTGCACGGGTTCCTTGCCGCCCGCATCAACCATGCAGAGCCGCAAGCGGTCGGCATTGGGGTGCTTCTCTGCCGAAACGACATAAGCGACGGTGAAATCCTTCAGCCGCGCACCGGCATCTTCGACGCTTTCGACTTCCAAGCCGATGGAGGTCAGCTTGTCGGCGATGGTTTGGGCGTCGGCGTCGGTCTCAAGATGATCCTTGAGCCAGGAAAGGGGAAATTTCATCGGGAAAGCCCTCCATCGAGGGTCGGAAGATCAAGAGCTGCGAAACCGTAAGCGCGAAGCCAGCGCAAATCGGATTCAAAGAAGGAGCGGATATCGGGAATGCCGTATTTCAGCATCGCCAGGCGATCGATGCCGCCACCAAAGGCATAGCCTTGGTATTTGGTGCTATCGATTCCGCAATTTTCCAGCACGCGCGGATTGACCATGCCGGAGCCGGCGACTTCCAGCCAATCATTGCCGGTGCCGAATTTGATCTGACCGCCGGAGCGATCGCAGCGGATATCCCATTCCAGGCTCGGTTCGGTGAAGGGGAAGAAGCTGGGGCGCGCCCGCAGTTCCACCTTCGGCACTTCAAAGAAGGCCTTGTAGAATTCTTCCAGCACCCATTTCAGATGGCCCAAATGCGTCACCTCGTCGATGACGAGGCCCTCATATTGGTGGAACATCGGCGAATGGGTGGCATCGCTGTCGACACGATAGGTGCGGCCCGGCGAAATGATGCGGATCGGCGGCTTTTGCGCCAGCATCGTGCGCACCTGCACCGGCGAGGTGTGGGTCCGCAGCACATGTTTCGAACCATCAGCCTGCTTGGCGACATAAAACGTGTCGTGCATCTGCCGCGCGGCATGATCGGGCGGCATGTTCAGTTTGGTGAAGTTGTAATCGTCGTATTCGACGTCGGGGCCTTCGGCGATGGCAAAGCCGAGATCGGCGAAAATCGCCACGACCTCATCGAAGACCTGGGAAACCGGATGGATGCTGCCTACCGCTTCGGGCCGCACGGGCAGGGTAATGTCGACGCGTTCCGAGGCAAGGCGCGCATTCAGAGCGGCGTCTTCCAACGCGGTCTTCTTGGTGGCGATGGCCTGTTGCACGCGGTCGCGCAGGCCGTTGAACGCCGGGCCGTTCACCTTGCGCTCCTCGGGGCTCATGCCACCAAGCGATTTCAACAATTCGGAGATACTGCCCTTTTTGCCGAGGGCGGAAACGCGCACCGTTTCGAGTGCGGCTTCATCGGCGGCGCCGGTGATGGCGCCCAAAATCTCGCTTTCGAGGGCTGTGATGTCAGTCATGGTTCGTCCCTTCGCGGGGGTATCAATCACGCTCATGGCCTAAAGCCAAGAAAAAACCCGGCAACGCACCATTTGCGCTGCCGGGCTCTATCTTTTGGTCAAGACCAGGAGGATTAGGCAGCGAGCGCCTGATCGACCAAGGCCTTAAATGCCGCCGGTTCGCTGATGGCGAGCTCGGACAGGACCTTGCGGTCGACCGTGATGTTCGCCTTGGCGAGGGCCGCGATGAACTGGCTGTAGGTGATGCCATATTCGCGGACGGCAGCGTTGATGCGCTGGATCCAGAGGGCGCGGAAGTTCCGCTTGCGGAGCTTGCGGCCGATATAGTTGTGCTGCATCGAACGATCGACGGCAGCATTGGCAACCGTGATCGTGTTCTTGCGGCGGCCATAAAAGCCCTTGGCGGCTTTCAGGACGCGCTTGCGGCGCAGGCGGCTCGGTACGGCGCGGGGTGCACGTGACATGGCTTAGATACCTCCGCCATACGGCATCCAACGCTTCACGCGCTGGGTTTCGGACGAGGAAAGAACGCTCGTGCCGCGCAGGGTACGGGTGCGTTCCGGCGTGTTGGAGATCAAACGGTGGCGCTTACCGGCCTGGCCCGTCTTGACCTTTCCCTTTGCCGTGAATTTGAAGCGCTTTTTGGCGCCCGACTTGGTCTTCATTTTGGGCATTTCGGTCTCCTTGAGGCGTTGGCCTCGGTTGCCATTCGGAGTCGCCACGGCATGCCCTTTTCGCCGGGCGGCTCGGAAAGAGGGGGCGTCTTATACGAATCAAACCCCAGAATGCAAGGCGCGGGGCGGATTTCCCGATTCCTGCAAAGCTTTAACCCCATGACCTTGCCATAACGGACCATAGTTCCCCGGCCCGGAGGTGCCTCGTGTGCAAAGGGAGACGCTCTTGAGAGTTGTTCGCATATTGGCTTTATATCTATTTTGGCCGGCTGTCGCCTTGGTGGTTTGTGGCGAGCTCGCCAAGGACCAGTCAACCCTGCAAATCGAGGCGTTGGCTTGGGATAAGGCCCTGCATTTTATTGCTTATTTTGGCCTTTCGGGCTTGGTTTGCCTGGCTCTGAGGGAGGGACGGCGGGTTCTGGTGGCAGCGGTCAGCCTGATCCTGTTCGCGGGCGCGCTCGAAATTGTCCAAGGCTGGGTTGGCCGGGACATGGATATTTTTGACGAACTCGCCAATGCCTTAGGCGTGCTTTGCGGGGCTGCGGCCGGCTTTGCCGTTATCTGGCTGTTGTCAGCAAAAAACCTTGCTGCAACCAGAAAGGGCTAGCACGTTTTCCTGTGGCGATTCGCGCCCGGGAGGTGACCATGTTCCAGGAATTCAGACAGTTTGCCTTGCGCGGCAATGTTGTTGACTTGGCCGTTGGTGTCATTGTCGGTGCGGCCTTCACCAGCATCGTCAACTCCTTGGTCAAGGACATCATCACCCCGCCTCTGGGGCTGATCACGGGGGGACTGGATTTCTCTAATCTTTTCATCGTCTTGAAGGGTCCGCACACAACCACTTTGGCCGATGCAGCCAAGGAAGGGGCCGTCACCATCAATTACGGCGTGTTCCTCAACAACATGATCAGTTTTTTGATCGTGGCCTTTGTGCTGTTTCTGGTGGTGCGCTCGGTGAATCGCCTCTTTGCCAATCCGCCGCCGGCTGCCCCTGCCGTGCCACCGGAAGACGTGGTTTTGCTGCGCGAAATCCGCGATCTGCTGAAAGAGAAGCCGTAGAAACACTCTAAGACCCTGCTTTGCCTTGATTCTGAAAGGGGACCCACTTAGGCAGGGTTTCGGCTTTTCGCGGGACGGATCATTGGCCTCTGCCAGCTCTCTTCTGAAGGCGCGCTGGGTTGCGTTGTCCGCGGCGCTTGCCGTGTTTGCGCTTTTTCTATTCGCCCCAGCGGTGCTGAACGACGGCGATACCTATCTGCACATCGCAGCCGGGCGCTGGATGATCGAGAATTGGGCCGTCCTGCGCATCGACTTTTTTTCTTATACCTTTGCCGGACATCCCTGGATCACCCATGAGTGGCTGTCGGAAGTCTTGATGGCGCTTGCCTATGTCACTGCTGGCTGGAGCAGCACTGTTCTGCTTTTCGCCATCGCAGGCGGCCTCATGGCGTGGCTGCTGGGCTATTATCTCGGCAAGCATCTCTCGGGTCTGCCGCTTCTCGCGACCTTGGTTCTCGCTCTTTCCTCCATGGCGGGGTCTTTTTTGGCGCGCCCGCACATTCTGGCCTTGCCGCTTATGGTGGTTTGGACCGCGGAGTTGATCCGGGCTGCGGATGAAGGCCGCCAGCCCCCTTATTGGCTCCTCTGCATCATGGTTTTATGGGCCAATATGCATGCCAGCTTTGCTTTTGGTTTGGCTTTCATCCTGCCGATGGCGCTGGAAGATGCTTTAAAGCGCGGTTTGCGTGTTGCAGCGCAAGACTGGGCTTTGTTTGCTGTTCTTGCTGTGCTGGCGGCGCTCGCGACGCCTCACGGCATTTACGGCCTCCTGTTTCCGCTGGATCTGCTGTCCAAATCGCAGCTCTATGCCGTTGGCGAATGGAGCCCGCTTGATTTGCACCGCTTTCAGCCTGCCATCCTCATGATGGGCTTGGCGTTGTTTGTCTTCTTATCGCGCGGCATGCGGATTGCGCCGTTGCGCCTCATCCTGCTTCTTTTCGTTTCCTATTTGGCATTGGTTCAAGTGCGCCATGTCATGCTGTTGGCCATTATGGGTTCGCTTCTACTGGCTCGCCCTCTGGCAGATCTGCTTACCAATCAGCCAGATCTTCCAACACGCGGCGGGCGCAAGATGATGCTGGGTTTTGGTCTGGTCTTTGTCCTTTTGGCTGGCGTCCGCTTGCTCATTCCGCTCCAGCGCGGCGACGGCATCACGACCCCGGCCACCGCCTTGGCCCATGTTCCAGCGAAGCTTTTAACCGCGCCGGTGCTCAACGATTATCAGTTCGGCGGTTATCTGATTTATCGCGATTTGCGTCCCTTCATCGATGGGCGCGTGGAACTCTATAGCGGCCGCTTCTTGAACCGCTATTTGGACATCGTCAGCGGCAATCCCAGAGTGCTGGCGGATACCCTGACCCGCTACCATGTGCGTTGGACGATTCTGGCTCCGGCTAATCCCGCCTCCGCCGTCATGGATACGATGCCTGGCTGGAAGCGCCTTTACAGCGATCCCTATGCGGTCGTGCATGTCAAAACAGAGACGTTATGAGCATCGATAAAACAGCGCTTTATCGCGATCTTCTTCTGCAGGCCAAAGGCCTTTTCGACGGTATTCGCGATCCCATCGCCAATGCGGCCAATCTCTCGGCTTTGATCTGGCACGGATTGCCGGATCTCAATTGGGCCGGTTTCTATTTTCGCAAAGGCGATGTGCTGCTGCTTGGTCCGTTCCAAGGAAAACCCGCCTGCGTGCGTATTCCGGTGGGCAAAGGAGTGTGTGGTGCGGCGGCGGAAAAGCAGGAGGCTATCATCGTCGGCGATGTTCATGCCTTCCTGGGCCATATCGCGTGCGACAGCGCCTCCAATGCTGAGATCGTGGTGCCGCTGATTGCTGACGGACAAGCGATCGGCGTGCTTGATCTCGATAGTCCGGAGTTCAATCGCTTCGATGCGGAAGACCAATTAGGCCTTGAGGCCCTGGTCCGCGCGTTTTTGGATGGCAGCGATTTTTCCTGAAGCACCCCTGAAAAGAAGGCGGGCGGCGCTCGCGCCGCCCAAGTCCAGGGAGGAGTGACCAGCACTCACAAAGTCTCGGCCGGGAGGGCCGAGGGCAGTGTCGCTATACTAGCAAAGTTAGAGTGCGCTTACCAGAAATTTTGACAGCGCTTTCCGCTACTGCACCTAAAATACAACTAGCTCAAGAACTTATTGTTAAATTTTCCCTATGCGCCAGGCGGCGGAACGGTGGATTCCCGCACCACCAGCTCGTGATCGAGGTGGCGTTCCAGCGGAGCATCCTTGTTGGAGCGCTGGATCAGCATGGAAACCGCGGCTTCCGCCATTTCCCGGATCGGCTGACGGCATGTGGTCAAGCGGGGCGAAACCACCTGCGCGACCAAGGAATCGTCGAAGCCGGCAACCGATAATTGCTGCGGAATCTTGAGATTGAAGCGCTGTGAGCAAGCCAATACTGCGGCGGCCATATCGTCATTGGCGGCAAAGATGGCCGTCGGCGGATTGGGCAGCGACAGCAGCTTTTCGCCGGCTTCCAGGCCGGATTGGTAGGAGAAATAGCCCTGCATGCAGAGTTCTTCGATCAGCGGCACGCTGGCGTGCTCAAGGGCGGCTCTATATCCGGCGAAGCGGGCGGTGGCGGCCAAATGATCGGGATGGCCTTTGATGAAGCCAATCCGCTTGTGCCCCAGGCCGATGAGATAGGCCGTCATGTCATAAGCAGCCTTGAAATCGTCGATCCGCACATCGGCCGCCCCTTCCATGGTCTTCTCGGGGGCAATGCGCACGAACGGCGTGTCAGCTTCTCTCAAGGCCTCGATTGCTGGAACGCAATCGCTCAGCGGCGGGGTCAGGATGACGCCGTGCAAGGATGATTCGGTCACCAGGGATTGCACTTGGCGGCCGATATTGGGGTTGGCTGCATCGAGGGATTCGACGATCAGGTGATAGCCCTCTTCACGGCAACGGGTCAGCACGCCCACCTGCAAGGCGGCGATATAGCCGGCCGAGGGGTTGTCGTAGAGCAGGCCGATCAAGAAGGAGCGCTCGCTCGCCAAGCCGCGGGCGAAGATATTGGGCCGGTAAGACAGCGCTTCCACAGCCTGCATGACTCTTTCGCGCGTGGCGTCGGAGACATTGGACTGGCGGTTGACTACGCGCGAGACGGTCTTGATCGAAACGCCAGCGCGTTTGGCCACATCGTAGATGCTGGCAGGCTTGGGAGCGTCGGGGCGAACTGGTTTCACGTCGAAGGGCAAATCTCAAAACACAGTGATACAAATCGCTATAGGACCAATCATGCCCCGCAGCAAAGCAATAAACTAGCCATCCGCGAGCTTTCGTCCCATGTAGTATCCTGTATTATCATATAAATGTAGGCCTGGGAGTTGGGATGATGCCAGCACAGCTCTTCGGATGTCCGGCTTCACCCAGATACCCGGACGTGTCCGCGTCACCTGCAAAAGACATTGTTTTTTCTTTGGAAAGCCGCCAGCAGGATAAACTCTGCAGCGAGCAGTCATAAGCCAACCACCGCAGCCAGCATGGCGGGACAGGAATAGCGGACCTCGCAGGCCTGCGGCAGAAAAAGAAACTCGCTTCATAGGAAAGTCCGAGAGCGGCTAAGAGCCACCTCCGGCGATGGTCGAAGCACCAGCACCAGCGCCGCCGGATGTTGCGCATAGAGCTTGCCGGTCTTGGCTTCGTGCCAGACGGCAATGCCGTCATACGGCACATGCCCGGGCAGTCGCAGCACAAGAGCGGCCACAAAGAACAGCAGCACCAGGACTCTGTTGGTCCCAAGCTCTATCGCACGCCATTCACTTTGCTGCCGCAGAGGAAGAGGGGAATTGCGGTATTTCTGCCATAGCATTGGTGAAACGGTGCAGCAGAAGCAGCTTGTCACCGAACAGACATCAACGCTCCCTAGGTTCCGCGCCGCGCGGGGACGCTCAATCAAACATCGAAGTCTAGACGGGACCAATCCGGGGCCGATGCTTGGTTTGTGTCTCTCGCCAGCAACCATTGCTATCTTGAGGTAACGACATATGCGTTCATGGGGATTCACCAAGAGTCACTATCTGCTTGGAGCGGCAATCGGCGCCATGTTGTGCGCGGATCCTGCCTTCGCGCAGGCAAGTGGCGGTCTTGAGGAAGTCGTGGTGACGGCCGAGCGCCGTTCTGAAAACCAGCAAAACGTGCCGGTTTCGGTTTCGGTGTTGAACGCCGAAATGCTCGATACCATCACCGCGTCTGGTGACGACACGCTGCTCGCGCTCTCCGGCAAGGTTCCCGACCTTTATGTCGAATCCACCACTGGCCGCATTTTTCCGCGCTTCTATATCCGCGGTCTCGGTAACGTCGACTTCTATCTCGGCGCCTCGCAGCCGGTTTCGATCATCCAGGATGACATCGTCGAAGAACATGTGGTCTTGAAGTCGACTCCGGTCTTCGATGTCGGTCAGATCGAAGTGCTGCGCGGACCGCAGGGTTCGCTGTTCGGCCGCAACACCACTGCGGGCATCATCAAATTCGACAGCACCCGTCCGTCGCAGGAATTTCAGGGCCGCGCCACGGCATCTTATGGTGCCTATAACACGGTCGATCTCGACGCCGGTTTCGGTGGTCCGATCGTACCGGGCAAGCTCGCCTTCCGCGTTTCCGGGCTTTATCAGAGCCGCGCGGATTACATCGATAACACCTATACCGGCGCCAGCGCCGACGGCACGCCAACCGGCCAGAAGAATGCGACCGGCGGCTATAACGAACGCGATCTGCGCCTGCAGCTGCTCTTCACGCCGGTCGACAACCTGTCGATGCTCACCTCCATGCATGGCCGCTGGTATAGCGGTCCGGCCAGCATTTTCCGCCGCGGCGCCATCGCACTCGGTTCGCACAATGTCGATTCGCTGCATTGGAATCAGGCGCGCTGGGACGAAGGCAACAACAACCCGCAGAGCTACGACACTTATGGCATCTCGGAAAACATCGCTTACGATTTCGGCGGCGTGACGCTGACTTCGATCACCGGGTTTGAATCGACCTCCGGCTTCAGCCGGGGCGATACCGATGGCGGGGCCGCAGCCGATTTCGGCAATGCCGGCTTTGGCGAATCCATGGGCCGTGTCCGCGCCCTCGGCCAGTGGACCGAGGAGCTCCGCTTGGCTTCCAGCGATCAGGGCAAGTTCAAGTGGCAGGTCGGTGGGCTCTATTTCGACCAGCATGACATCACCGAATTCTATCAGCGCGCCTATTTCCTCACCGGCACGGCCAACAATCCCAACAACTGGGTGCGGCTGCGCGATGCCAATACCTCTTGGGCCTTCTTCGGCCAGGCCAGCTATGAAGTGCTGCCGGATCTCACCATCACTGGTGGCGTCCGTGTCACCAACGACCGCAAGGAAACCCTTCTGCTCAAGACGGCGAACACCGCGGCGGGCGTGGTCACCTTCCCGGCGACGGCCAATCGCGATCCGATCCTGGAAGCCACCAAGCCGAGCTGGGATTTGAGCGCGCTCTATCAGCTCAGCCCCGATCTCAGCATCTATGCCCGCGTTGCCACCGGCTTCCGCGGTCCCACCATTCAGGGCCGTTCGGCGGTGTTCAATTCGGCCTTCACCACGGCCAATTCGGAAACCATCCTGTCCTGGGAAGCCGGTGTGAAGAGCCAGCTCAGCAATAACCTGCGCTTCAATGCCTCCGCCTTCACCTATACGGTCGACGACATCCAGCTCAACGCCAACGACTCCAACGGCAACGGCGTGTTCTTCAACGCCAAGAAGGCGCAAGCCTATGGCATGGAAGCCCAGCTCGATTGGCTGCCGGTGGAAAACCTGTCGCTGACCGCAGGCCTCAGCCTGTTGCACACCGAGATCAAAGACTCGAACGCCTATGCCCAGATGGGCAGCTTCCTGGGCGCCTTGACCCTGACGCCGTTCAATTCCTATTTCACCAAAGGCACGGGCACGGGCACGACCTATTTCGCCAAGATCGACGGCAATCCGCTGCCGAACGCGCCGGAATACAATCTGAACTTCTCGGCCCGCTATGACATCCCGGTTTCCACCGGCGGTTCGGTCTTCATCGCCACCGATTGGAATTTGCAGGGTTATACCAACTTCGTTCTCTACCGTTCGAAGGAGTTCAATTCGAACGGCAATTTCGAAGGCGGTCTCAAGCTCGGCTATTCGGCGGACAAGTATGAAATCGCTCTTTATGGCCGCAACATCACCAACAACAAGAACCTGAAGGGTGTGATCGAGAACTACGATGCCGCCATTCTCAACGAACCGGCCACCTTCGGCGTCACGCTGAGTGCGAAGCTGCAGTAAGCCGGACTTGCCGTGCATTCAGAAGGGCGTTGCGCGCAAGCGCAGCGCCCTTTTCTTTTTACTGGGGAGCAGCCGACTGCGAATCCACTGTCATAGCGCCTTCGCGCCCGCCAACAGGATTTTCGAGATATCTGGCGCACCCGACAGGATTCGAACCTGTGGCCTCTGCCTTCGGAGGGCAGCACTCTATCCAGCTGAGCTACGGGTGCAGGCCGGGACGGCAGCTATAACCTAAGCCCTCCCACTCCGCAACGAAGCGGCCAAGTCTTTTCTGCGGCAAGGTTTTCCAGCCGTTAGAGGGTGTGGAAGCGCCGCTGCCGGGAAGCGGCGGCAGGCGCTATTGCAGGATCTGGCGGAAGGCGCCGTCCCAATCGGTGCCGGGCGGGTTTTCCTGGAAATAAGCGATGCGGTTCAGGTGCAGCTCGTACAGTTTCTGGCTGGCGCCCGAGAGCTTGCGGCACTGGGCGATCAGCGCCATCGCTTTGTGCCACTGCTGGTCGCGCACGGACTGGAAGATGTGATCGTGGAAGGTGGCCAGCGCCCGGAATTTCGGGCTCGCCCGCATCACCGGATTGCCCAGCATGGCGTAAAGTTTGACCGGGTCTTCCTGGTGTTCAATGGCGATGTAGTCGACCTCCAGGAAAGCAAAGCCGCGTTCGGAAAGCTTGCGGGTGTCTTCACTGACGACGACAGCCGGCCCGTAGCCTGCCGAAAGCTGTTGGATGCGCCTGGCCATGACGGCGCAATCGCCATTGACCGAATAGACCTTGCGGCCATGCACATCGAAACCGCCGGCAATAGCCGGGCCGCTGGAAAGACCGACGCCGATCTCAACCGGATCGAGAGCCACACCATCGATGCGCCGCTCATGGGTGATGATTTCGTTGGTCTGAGCGATGGCTTCCATCATGCCCATGGCCGCTTCGCAGGCATGGACGGCGTGTTCGGGATCGTCCAGCGGGGCATTCCAAAAGGCGGTAAAGCCGTCGGCCGTCAGCTTGTCGATCGCCCCGCCATGCTCCAAGGCCTGTGTCATTAAGGGATCAAGCACGCGCTGGATCAGACGGGTGAAAGCGGCCGGGTCGCCCCGGAAAGAGGAGGCAAGGTCGGCAAAGCCGCGTACGCCGCACGCGAGATAGGTCACGGTGCGGGTTTCGCCATCGAGCTTCATCGGCTCGGGCTGGCGGGCGATGATGTTGATCACCCGTTTGGGCAGCACATCGGAGAAGGCGCGTTTCAGGGCCGAGCGGGTACGCCAGATTTCGACCCCGCGTGCCACGGCGCCGCTGGCCCAGATCAGCCAGAGAGCAGCTCCAATTCCCAGCCCGTCAAACAGCACATGCTCGCTGGTATAAATGCGCCAGGAGCCGTAGCCGATCAGGGCAGTGACAACGAGCACATAACCGGCGGCCAGCCCCACGCCCAAACGGGCGATGAAAACGGCGCAACCGATACCGAATAATACCAGGCAAAGAAGCTCAGCCTGAACCGCGGCCGTTGGGCGGCGTAAGACAGTCCCGAGTAACAGGTTTTCGGCCGCTTCGGCATGTACCTCAGCCACCGGGCGGAGCCCCAGCGGGGTTGCCACCATGTCGCCGGGTGCGCCGATATAGACAATCGCATCGCGCAAAGCGTCCGCCGGCAGCTGGTCGGAAAGAACGGCAGACGCCGCAATCAAGCGATGCGGATTGGCTCCTGCGAAAGAAAGCCAAATGGCACCATCGGAGGTCGTAGCGAGGGCCCCTGCGGCGGTTTCCACCGCCATAACGCCAGCCGTGCCACCCAGAAAGCCGCTATTGCCGTCATCGCTCTTCAGGATGAGCTGAGGCTTGTCTTCGCTGAGGCGCAGGACTTCGGCGTCGAGCGATGGGACCGTTTTTCCTCCCAACCGGAACACCAGCGGCATGCGCCGCACCCGGCCATCAGCATCGATATTCAGCGTCAAAGCGCCAAGCCCGGCACTGGCCGTCTCGAAGGTTGGCAGAGATCCTGTGGTGTTTTGATAAATTGGCAGGCGATCGAAGGGATTGCGGCTGCCGCTCCAGCCCACTTCCGCTTTGATCGGGAGCAGATGGCCGGTTTCGACCGCACTTAAGCTGAAGCCCGTGACGGATTTCACCCCCGAAAGAGCGGTGACCAAAGCCGTATCCGGCGAAGGCATTTGTTCCAGCGCTTGCCGTGCGGAATCGTATGCCGGGCCCGGGGGAACAAGCCCCATCAGATTGCGCCCCGAAAGCGGATCGGGCCGCTCAAGGCTTCCGGCCAGCACCACCACCGAAGCGCCGTGACGTTTCAGGCTATCGACCATCGTGGCAAGAGCGGCGTGCGGCCAAGGCCAAGCCCCGAAACGGCTGACACTGGCGGGATCGATATCAAGCACGCGGACCGGATGGCCTGCCGAACTTGTGTCTTCGTAAGGCCGCGGATTGGTCCGGGCATAAGCATCGAAAAGAACGCCGCGCAGGCGCGTAGCCAGTCCAGCTGTGTCCGTGCCCAGCACCAGCAAGGCAAGAAACAGTGTGATCAGCGGCAAGCCCCAGACGGCCAACGGTCTGTCACGAAAGATCATTAATTCCCCCGGCGGCCCGAGCGCCGATCCAGTTGATTTATCGCGCTTTTTTTTGGAAAGCGGAAGAGGAATTCGCGCTCAAAGATTAACGCGGGCGAGCCGTGCAATGAGGTGGGTCAAGATAAAGAGCCCCCCTGCCGCCAGCACCATGGCCGGACCGGCCGGGGCATCGGCGGCATAAGCGGCTGCCAGTCCCAAAGGTGCTGAAAGCGCGCCAATCGCCGTCGCCCAAAGGGCCATGGCTTCCGGCGTGCGGGAAAGCGGTCTTGCGGCGGCAGGCGGGATCAAGAGCAAGGCCACGATCAGCAGTGCTCCCACCACTTTGAGGCCGAACGCCACCAGAAGGGCGGTGAGAACCAGAAAACCCGTTTGCGCCAAGGGACTGCCCCGGCCTTCGGCAGCAGCCATAGCCCCGCCTACTGCCGTGCGCAGCAACGGCTTCCATAACAACGCCATGGTGACCAGCACGCCGATGCCGATGGCGGCAATGCCGAGAAGATCGCCATTGGTCAGCGCCAGCACATCGCCAAAGAGATAGCCGAGCAGATCGGCGCGTACGGTTTCGAGCAGCGACAACACGATAAAACCAAGCGCCAAGCCCATATGGCCAATGATGCCGACAAAGGTTCCCGCTGGAATCGTGCGGTCGGACGCCCGCGCCATCACCAGCGCCGCCGCCACTGCCAGCGCCGCTGTGCCGATCAAGGCGTGCACGCCAATGAGAAGACCGAGCGCGGCGCCGAGAAGTCCCATATGCGCCACGGACTCGCCGACATAGGCCAGCCGCCGCCATAGGATAAAGCATCCCACGGGACCGGCTGCGGCCGCGAGCAGCCCTGCGCCCAAGGCGGCGCGCCAAAGAAAATCATCCATGATCATGGTGATGCACAGGCTGTCCGCCCAAGTTATGGGCGTGGTCGTGATGATGGGGATAAAGCGCCAGCTCACCGCGGGCGCCGAACAATTCGACGAAGGCCGGATCTCGCACCACGCTATGGGCATCGCCTTCGCAACAGACATGATGATTGAGGCAGATCACGCGATCGGATTTGCCCATCACCACATGCAGATCATGGCTGACAAGAAGAATGCCGCAGCCCAGTTCATCGCGCAGTTCCGCGATCAGATGATAGAGCGCGGCTTCGCCGGAGATATCGACACCGGACAAGGGCTCATCCAAGACCAGAAGATCGGGTTTGCTGGCGATGGCGCGCGCCAGCATCACGCGAGCGAGTTCGCCGCCCGACAAGGCGCTGAGCTGTCGTTCGCCTGTCACTTCATCCAGACCCACACGCGTCAAGGCTGCGCGAGCGGCTTCGCGTTCGGCAAACAGGTCCAGGAAGCGATGTACGGTAATGGGCAGGCTTAAATCCGGCGCGAATTGTTGCGGCACATAGCCGATGCGCAATCCCGGCTTGCGGATGATGTTGCCTGAGGAGCGCATCAGCCCCAGCAAGGTTTTCAACAGACTGGTCTTGCCCGAACCATTGGGGCCGATCAGGGTGACGATCTCACCGGTATGGATGGCAAGCGATACGTCTTCCAGGATGACCAGCGGTCCGGCAGCGAGGCGCAGATTTTTGGCTTCGATCAAAACGGTTGAGCCGCTATCGCTCATTGCTTCCGCTCCGGTTTGGCAAAAGCGGCCACTGCCAGCAAAAGCACCGACAAGGCCAGACAGATATAGGCCAAGCTGTCGCCGATGCGGCCATAAAGCGTCTGGCCCGGCCCGCGCGCAATATCGCCCCGCAAGCTGACCATACCGCCATCGGCCGTTTTCTTCACACCAAGCACCCTTCCATAGGCATCGCTTATGGTCAGAAGCCCGTCATTGGCGGCGCGCGCCACGGCAAAACCGTTTTCAACGCCGCGCATGATCGCCAGATGCGCATGCCAAACCGCATCGCGATCGAAATCCCAGGCCGGCACGGCATAAAGATTGGGTCCCACCAGGGAGTCGCCGCGCAGCATCTCCGGGAAATCCATATCCTTGCAAATGGCGATGCCGGTGCGGTCAGAGACCATGAAGCTTTTCGCGCCAGGGACGAAGGCGCTTTCCAAACCCGGCACCAAGCGCCGCTTGGTATAGGTCTGCGGTGCGGCGCCATTGGCGAAAAAGACCAGGGCATTGTTCTGGCGCGTCACGCCGCGCTCATCGAATCCGGCTGCCACCAAGGCATGGCCCATATGGGCAACGGTTTCGAACTCGGCGTTCACCGCGCTGCGCCAAGCAGGCCGCAACACCGCGATCTTTTCTGGAAACACGATCACATTGGCATTTTGCTGCGCCAAACGTCGGCCCGTTTCGGCATAGGCTTTCACCACCGCCAAGGCGCTCGCTTCATCGTCTTTCAAACCGGCACGAACAAGCGCGTCATTGCCGGCGAGGCCCACGCGCACGGTTTCGGTCTGCGGCGCCGTCGCCATGCGAAAATGGCCATAGCCGATATTCAACACCAGAACAGCCAGAGCGAAGATCGCAAAGCTGCGCTGGCGCGTAGCGGCGAACATGGCTGCGGCAGCTGCGAACAAGCCCATTACCGCGGTGATGGCCCAAATACCAAAGACAGCCGCACCTTGGATCATCCAGGGCATTTCCACCTGGCTGTAAGCGGGCGACGACGCCGCGCCATTGGGGCCTTGCGACAACAGATAATCGAACCCGGTCCACAAAGCGGCGAAGGCGATCACGCCTGAAATCGGTGCTACCCGGCGCGCGATGAAACGGGCGCCCGCAACCGAGAGCGCAAAGGCTAGTGCTGGCGTAGCAATCCCCATCGCCAATGCGATCGCTGGCAGAAAACGGCCGTAAGCGAACAGAAGACTCAGCGCCCCGATCGCCGAGGCCGCGAAGGCCGCGGCAAAGGCAACCCAGCCTTTGCTCTCCGGCCGGAAGGCAAACCACAGTACCGGAATGGGGGCGAAGAGCGCCACCAGCCACAGAACGCCAGGCGTGGTTGCAACGCTGCCGCTCAGACCCATCGAGAAATAGATCGCGAGGCCGCTCAAGGCTGCGGCGAGCGCCGGGACGATGGCTTTCATGGGGGTCATTAAGTCCAAGTGGGAACGGTCTTGCCATTATGGCAGAGGATGAGCGGCCATGACCACCCGCTTTGACCGTATGGATCAAGGCGATTTTGCGACGGATTATTTGTTGAGGCGTATCATCACCTGCGCCAGAAGGACCTTGGCCCCTTTACGCGCGAGATAGCGGTCCGTAACCGTCTGCAAGCGGTCCGCCAAATCAACCACATCGGGCTGGCGCGAAGCACGCACATTGATAGCGGCAAAGGCCATCAGGCTGCGGACATAGGCATCGCGCAGCCGCGGCATCTCATGATCGATCTTGTCGCGCAACGCGGGATCGGGCACGTCAAGACCAAAGCCAACCATGAACAAACCCTGCGGGCGCGAGCCATCAATGATCGAGGCATAAAACGGATCGATCATCATATAGCTTTCGGACTGCGTGATCTTGTGTGTCGCCGTCTTCTTCTTATCGTCATTTTTTTTGACGGCAGCTTCTCCGCCTTGCACGGGTGCGAGCGCATCCTTCGCAGCGTCTTCCGCGGCGAAAGCTTTTTGTGCTGGTAAGGCCAGCGCCAGGAGCATCAAAAAAAGGAGAGCTTTGCGCATGTCGCCAGGATCCTCCTTTTGCGTTTAGCGCTTCTTGGTAAACTGTTGGTGAATGAAAGGTCAGGTGCCGATGACTCTTCGCCGAAATGCTGTTTTTTTTGCATCCGGCTTGATGGCCAGTGCGATTGTTTGTGCCGCGGCGGTTTGGGCTGAGGATCGCCCTGGCCAGCGATTTTCGGTTTCTCCTGCTTCGCTGCCGGCGCCTTATGCCACCCCGGGCGTGGACAACCATTCGACTGTTATTGCCCGTCCGGACGGGGCATTGCCGCAAGTGCCCAAGGGTTTCGTGGCCGAGCCTTATGTGACCGGGCTTTCGAATCCGCGCTTCATGGCGCTGGGGCCGAATGGCGATGTTTTCCTCACCGAAGCCAGCGCCGGCAAAGTGACCGTGATCCGGGGCGGCAAGGCTTTCCCCTTCGCCACGGACTTCAAGGCCCCCAGCGGCATCGCTTTCCACGACGGGGCGCTCTATGTCGGCGATCTTGTTGCGGTGTGGCGAGTAGAGATCAAGGACGGCAAAGCAGGGGCCCGCAAGCGCGTCACAGTCGATGATTTTGGCGGTATGGGCGGGCATTCGACTCGCGATATCGCCTTTGGCCCGGATGGAACCCTGTATCTGGCCATCGGCAGCGCTTCGAATGTTTCGGAAGAAAAACTGCCGCGGGCTTCGGTGCAGGTGGTCGATAAGGCGGGACATCTGAAGACCTTCGCCAGCGGCACGCGCAATCCTGTCGGCATCGGCATCTATCCGGGCACGAACAATCTTTATGTCACGGTGAATGAACGCGATGGCCTCGGGGACGGATTGCCGCCGGATTATTTCACCCTTCTCAAGCAAGGTGATTTTCTCGGCTGGCCCTATGCCTATATCGGCAAGCACCCCGATCCCGAATTCGGTTCCAAGCGTTCCGATCTGGTAGCCAAGACCAAAACCCCCGACACCCTTTTCCAGGCGCATTCGGCGCCTTTGGCCTTGGCCTTTTATGAGGGTTCTCAATTCCCGGCAGAGTACAAAGGCAATGCCTTCGTCGCGCTGCACGGCTCCTGGGATGCAGCCAAGGCGACAGGTTACAAGGTGGTGCGGATCAAATTCGCGGGCGGCAGGCCGGAAAACGCTTATGAGAATTTCGTCACCGGTTTTTGGAGCTCGGGGAGCGAGCCGCCCAAAGTTTGGGGCCGTCCCGCCGGACTTCTGGTCGACAAGGATGGCAGTCTTCTGATCGCCGATGATGCGGGCAAGACCGTGTGGCGTGTGCGCTACGAAGGCATCCAATCCGGCCGGTGATGGGATAACAACGGCCCCAATTCCGGTGCAGTCCGGCCAGAGACAGGGCGTAACGGGGGCCGTCGGCACCCTCGGCATGGCTGAAAAACCGTGGGGCGACAAACCGGTTGCCAATCCCGGCTTGACAGAGCAAAGCCACCCTCCCTACATACGCGCCCCTGCCCCCAAAGACCCAAACGGGGGGCAGACCCTGATAAGGGGCTGTAGCTCAGTTGGGAGAGCGCCTCGTTCGCAATGAGGAGGCCAGCGGTTCGATTCCGCTCAGCTCCACCAGGCTCCACTGCACAGCAGTGAGCCTGCCACAAGACACCTCACCCCATGAGCGCAGCCGGGCCTTCGGTCAGCGCAGCCCGCCTTTGGCAAGCCAGCCCATTTCTCCTGTCTTGCGGGTGGAGGGTGAAACAGGCTACGTCCCTGACGCTTTTTGGAGCACTGTCACCATCATGATGAACCCGGTTTTCTGGCTGATTTGGAACATCCTCGAAATCTACAAATGGATTGTTCTGATTGCCGTGGTGATGAGCTGGCTGCTGGCTTTTAACGTCATCAATTACCACAACAATTTCGTGCGCGGGGCAGTCCGTACGCTGGAGGCGCTGACCGAGCCGGTATTCCGCCAGGCCCGTCGCATCATCCCCACCATCGGTGGCATCGATCTGTCGCCGATCTTGGTATTCCTCGCCATCGGCTTCCTGCAATACGCCATCACCTATTTCAGCGTCATGATGCACTTCTGAGGCGATGACCTCGGGGTTCCAAAGTGCTGGCGGCAAGACCACCTTTCATGTGCGGCTGACGCCGAAAGGCGGGCGCGACGCGGTGGAAGGCTGGGAAGAAGCCTCTGATGGCAGTCGGCATGTGAAGGCCCGGGTGCGCGCTGTTCCTGAGGACGGCAAGGCCAATCAGGCCTTGGTCGAGCTCCTGGCGAAATCTTTTGGGGTTCCCAAATCCATGGTGCGGATTGTGGCGGGTGCCACGGCCCGTCTGAAACGTATAGAAATCACGGGTGACAGCGCCGAGCTGGCGGCCCGTTTGGAGGCTTTATGAGCGCGAGCATCATCGACGGCAAAATGCACGCGGCGAAGCTGAAAGCGGCCATCGCCAGTGAGACGGTGCGGCTCAAAGCCGAGCATGGTCTGGTGCCTGGTCTTGCCACCGTCTTGGTGGGTGAAGATCCGGCTTCCGAAATCTATGTCCGCAACAAGAACAAAACGGCGGAAAGCCTGGGCTTCAAATCGGTGCACCACCACCTCCCAGCCGATACCAAGGAAACCGACCTTCTGGCGCTGGTGAAAGATCTCAACGTCGATGCCTCCGTGCACGGAATCCTGGTGCAGATGCCGCTGCCCAAGCAGATTCGCGACGAGGCCGTGCTCGATGTGCTCGATCCCGCCAAGGATGTTGACGCCCTGACGCCAGCCAATGGGGGACTGCTGCTTTCGGGGCGGGCCAAGCTGGTGTCTTGCACGCCGATGGGTGTGATGATCCTGTTGAAGGAAACCATAGGCTCGGTGGCAGGTCTTGAGGCTTTGGTGATTGGCCGTTCGCTGTTGTTCGGCAAACCCGCGGCCCAGCTCCTTCTGGCTGCCAATGCCACGGTCACGATGGCCCATTCCCGTACCAAGGATTTGCCCGAAGTGGCGCGCCGTGCCGACATTCTGGTGGCCGCCATTGGCAAGCCGGAATTCGTGCGCGGGGATTGGGTGAAGCCTGGCGCCACGGTGATCGATGTCGGCATCAATCGTGTTGATGCGGGTGCGGGAAAGACCAAGCTGGTGGGGGATGTCGCCTACGCCGAAGCCGCCGAACGTGCCGCCTATATTACGCCCGTCCCGGGCGGCGTCGGGGCGATGACCATCATCTGTTTGATGCGCAACACGCTCATTGCGGCGGCTTCACAGGCCGGGTTGCCGGTGCCGGCGCTTTAGGGTTTTTCTGTGCCTGAATGCACGCATTACGTGCGCCCAATTTTTGCAGAAGCTGACAATTTTTGTGGTCTTATGACACCGCCAGACACAATTTGGCCTGTTTGCCGCACTATGCCCGCCACGGCCTCTTCTTACGTCGGTGTAACGTAAGATCGGATGCCGAAAAACAGGGCTAAGTGGTGCGGATCATTACGTATTGCAGAATAGGTCGCACCCCTAGCTGATAAGGGCATGGAAACCATGTCGCAGACGGCTGAGTCAGCAGTTTCAGAAGACGCGCAAGCCCGCAGCTTCGCGCCAGCCCGTCCGCTCCCCATCGCCCCAGCTTCTGCCATCCGCGGCCGTGTGCGGCTTCGTACCCTGACCAATTTGCGCTGGATGGCCACCTGCGGCCAAACCGTGGCGCTTTTTCTGGTCTATTTCGGGTTCCAGTACAGTCTGCCGATTGCCGCTTGTCTGGCCTGTGTGATCTTTAGCGCTACGCTCAACATTATCCTGGCGCTGCGTTATCCGCCCAACCACCGCCTCACCAACCGCGAAGCCACGGTTTACCTGGCCATAGACGTATTGCAGCTGGCAGCCCTGCTCTATCTCACCGGCGGCATCGCCAATCCTTTCGCCTTGATGTTCATAGCCCCTGTGGTGATTGCCGCTTCGACGCTGAACCTTGGCAACACCATGATTTTGGGGGCTGTGGCGCTCGGGGCTGCTTCCGTCATTTCCGTTGTGCATGAACCTTTGCCCTGGAACGGTTCGCTGGTGCTGCCGCCGCTGTACCAGGCCGGTTTGTGGGCTTCGCTGGTGCTCGGGATCGGTTTCACCTCGGTTTATGCTTGGCGGATTGCTTCTGAAGGCGCGCGCATGTCCGCCGGTCTTGCCGCCACCCAACTGGCGCTCTCCCGCGAACAGCGTTTGTCCACCATCGGCGCCTTGGCTACCGCAGCAGCGCATGAGCTTGGCACACCGCTCGGCACCATTGCGGTTGTGGCGCATGAATTGGAGCGCACGCTGCCGGCCGGTTCGCCGGAAGCCCAGGATGCCCGCCTTCTGCGCTCTCAGGCCGAACGCTGCCGCATGATCCTGATGAAGCTCGCCCGTCCGGACGAGCCGATGCTGGGCGGCACCGCTCGCCTGCCCATTTGCGCCCTGCTGGACGACATTGCCGATCAGTACCGCGACGAAGAGCTGGAAATCGTCATCACGGCGGTCCCTGGCGATCGCGAAGTGCCTCAGCCTCAGGTTTGGCGGGCGCCCGAATTGCTGCATGGTTTGGGCAACATCATTGAGAATGCAGCCGATTTCGCCCGCTCAAGGATTCGTATCGAGGCCTCTTGGAACGCCAGTGCCTTGAAGGTTTCTGTCGAAGACGACGGGCCAGGCTTTGCCCCTGACATCATCGAACGTATTGGTGAGCCCTACACCACCTCCCGCCCCGGCAATAATGCCGTCGGCGATACCGAAATCGCCCCCGCCTCGAAAATGGGCAAGCATGAAGGCATGGGGCTCGGCTTCTTCATTGCCAAAACGCTGCTGGAACAGACCGGCGGCAATGTGAAAGCGCTCAACCCGCCTGGCGGCGGCGCGCGCGTCAGCGTCTCCTGGCCAAGGGGCCAGATCGATGGCGAAACCCAGCCGCCCCCAGGTGAGGAGGATTGACCCGATATTCAACCAGGCCTATGTGCGAAGCGAGTAAGGAACAAGAAGAATGATGGAAGAAAAAACACTTCTGATCGTGGAAGATGATCGCCCATTGCGCGAACGTCTTGCACGCGCGATGGAAACGAGGGGCTTTGTGGTGACGATTGCCGAAGGCGTCGCCGACGGAAAGGCCCGCGCCAAGGAAGCACCCCCGGCTTATGCCGTGGTTGACCTGAAGCTCGAAGACGGCAACGGCCTCGATGTGGTCGAGACCCTGCACACCGTGCGGCCCGACAGCCGCGTCGTGGTTCTGACCGGCTTCGGCAATATCGCCACGGCGGTGGCGGCCGTGAAATACGGTGCCATCGATTATCTGCCCAAGCCTGCCGATGCGGATGACATCACGGCGGCTCTTCTGGCTGCGCCCGGCTCCAAGCCGAAGCCGCCGGAGAACCCGATGTCGGCCGACCGTGTGCGCTGGGAGCATATCCAGCGGGTTTATGAGCTCTGCGGCCACAACGTGTCCGAGACGGCGCGCCGCCTCAATATGCACCGCCGTACGCTGCAGCGTATTCTGGCTAAGCGCTCTCCGCGCTGATTTCTTCCGCCGTTTCGCACAAAAGAAAAGCGGGAAAGTGAAACCACTTTCCCGCCCATTCCTCATTCTGTCTCTGCAAACCGGCTTTACTGCAGCATCGGAAGATAGGGTCTGAAATCGGGGAAGGTTCCGCGTTCCTTGATCTCGTTCTCGCTGCCCAGCCGCTTCACCGTATCCGGCGTGCCGTCGAACGCTTTCCATTCCGGCAGCCCTTCGCCATTGGGATTTCCCGTTTTCGCGAAGTTGGTCCAATAACCGAGCATCTGCTCCTGCAGGGCCAAATCCTCTTTGTTCCAATCCCGCGTTTCGCGCCAGAGATGGCCATAAGCGAAACGGATTTCCGCGCCATGTCCGGCTTTGCAGCCATAGCCGCAAGGCTTTTCCTTGGGCGGTTCGGCGGGCGAATGGACATAGAAATAGAGGAAGGCAGGCTCCGTTTTCGTTTTCTGCTGCATTGCTGCCCAGCCGAAATGCGATAAACCGATCATGTCAGTGATCAGGCGCTGTACCGATGCTTTGGCTTGTTCGTCGGTTTTGCCGGGATATTGCGCCAATATTGGAGCCGGGATTTGCGGCCCGAAAATCTTCTGCAACAGGTTTTCATAATTGGCCGTGGTAATGGTGTTGGTGCCGAGGAAATCGGGCGCAAGATCGACCCCCTCGTCGGCATTCCAGCCGAGCAGCACTGGCACCTTGTTCTGGTGTCCAGCCGCAAAACTCTGTTGCGCCAGTTCCGGCAGCACCACGCCATCCAAATCAGGCGTCGCCGGCAAGTTCCGCTTGAGGAGGTCTTCCGCGCTGAGCTGGCGCAAATCTGCAAGATGCGGCGCTTTCAAAGCCTGCCCCAAATCGCTTCCGGCTTTTTCCGCTGTTGCCTTGTCAGGCATCGGTCCCATCACACCGCTTTCGGAAATACCGCGCTGGAACAGCCCTTTGGCCAAAGGTGAGATCGTGAGCGCCGCCACCGATGAGCCGCCCGCAGAGCAGCCTGCGATGGTCACAGCGCTAGGATCGCCGCCAAACTTCGCGATGTTGCGTTTGATCCATTGCAGCGCGGCGATCTGGTCCTGGAAACCCTGATTGCTGGCAGCATGATCGGGCGCTTCGGCGGTAAGTTCGGGATGGGCAAAGAAGCCGAACACGCCGAGCCGGTAATTGAGCGAGACCAGGATCATGTTCTTTTGCACGATGCTCTTGCCGCCTTCCGGTCCCCACTCGCTGCCGTAACCGCTGGTCAGCCCGCCGCCGTGAATCCAGACCAGGACGGGATAGGGCTTTTTCGCTTTCTTGGCTGGCGCCCAGACATTGAGGCTGAGGCAATCTTCGCTTTGCGGCGCCTTCACCCAATCGGCGGTCTGGCGGCACACCGGACCGAATTCCGTCGCCTGTCGAATACCCTGCCACGGCGTCACGGGCTGCGGACTTTTCCAGCGCAGATTACCCACCGGCGGTGCGGCGTAAGGAATACCCAGGAAGGCTTGCATGCCGTCCTTCTCGCTTCCTGCGATTTTTCCGCTATCGACGGAGAGTGTTGGTGCGGCGGGCTCAGCCGTGGCTGAAAAACTGAAAGCGGCGAACAACACGGCCATGGTAATGGCCTTGCGCAAAGAAGGCATACTGGCGTTTCCCCTGCTCGTTTTTCTATCGATGCCGCTCGCGGCGGCGGTTCAGTATACACGGCAAACGGGCGGTATGGACCGATCACGAATGAGCGAGCGGCACGACATTTTCTCTGTGCCGTTCCCCTCAAAATTCATTGCGGCATCATGAAGAGATATTGTCGAAAATCCGGGAAATGTCCTCGTTCTTTGATTTCTTTCGTGGAGCCCAGCCGCTTCACCGAGTCCGGCGTGCCGTCGAATGCCTTCCATTCCGGCAATCCTGCCCCATTGGGATTTCCCGTCTTTGCGAAATTGGTCCAATACCCCAGCATTTGGCTGGCGAGCATCTTGTCGTCCTCAGTCCAATTGCGTGGCTCAAGCTGGTCATAGGCAAAGCGGATTTCCGCGCCGTGTCCCGCTTTGCAGCCATAGGTGCAAGGATATTCCTTGGGTGGTTCCGCGGGCGAATGGACGAAGTAATAAAGATAGGCCGGTTTGGTTTTGGTTTTCTCCTGCATCGTCGCCCAAGAGAAATGCATCAATCCCATAATGTCGATAGCCAATTGGATTGTTGAGTTCTTGGCTTCTTCGTCAGATTTGCCGGGATACTGCTTCTGGATAATAGCCGGGATTTCTGGCCCGAACGTCTTGTGCAGTAGAGCTTCATAATTGGCGGCTGTGACATCTTGAGAGCCGAAAAATGTGGATGCGATATCGACGCCTTCATCGGCATTCCAACCGAGTAGAATGGGCACGTTGTTCTGATGTCCGGCTGCAAAGCTTTGTTGTGGGTGTTCGATAAACACCACGCCGTCAATATCGGGTAGCGGTTGCGAATTCTGCTTGAGAAGGTCATCGGCGTTGAGCTTGCGCAACTCCGCGATATGCGGCGCCTGCAGGGCTTGCGCGAAATCTATCCGGGCTTTTTCGGCCGTTACTTTTTCCGGCAATGACATCGCCACACCGCTTTCGGCAATGGCGCGTTGAAAAAGACCTTTGGCCAAAGGCGAAACCGTAAGAGCGGCCACCGATCCACCGCCTGCCGAGGCGCCCGCAATGGTAACGCAATTCGGATCGCCGCCAAAAGCCGCGATGTTGCTCTTAACCCATTGAAGCGCGGCGATCTGATCGCGAAAACCCTGGTTGCCGGAGATGTGATCGGGGGCTTCGGCCTCAAGTTCGGGATGTGCGAAAAAGCCGAATACGCCGAGACGATAATTGATCGTCACCACGATCATGCCCCTGTCGACGAGGGACTTGCCGTAAAGCCCCCAATCGCTGCCCGAGCCTTGGTTGAGGCCCCCGCCATGAATCCATACCAGGACCGGATAGGCTTGCGTTGCCTTCCGGATCGGGGCCGACACGTTGAGTGTCAGGCAGTCCTCGCTCTGACGACTTTTGAGCGCGCTGATTTGGCGGCATATGGGACCAAACTCGGTGGCTTGGCGCACGCCTTGCCATGGCTTCACAGGCTGCGGCGCTTTCCAGCGCAAATCACCGACCGGCGGTGCGGCATAGGGAATGCCAAAGAAGCGCAGGACGCCATTCTCTTCAAAACCTTGTAGCTTGCCCCTGTCGATAGTGATGATGGGTGCCTTATCCGAATGGGCCGCATCTTGTGCTCCCGCCTCTGCGGTCATCACGGCCCAAAGCGCCGCCATGACAACGGATAGAAAGGCCCTTTTCATGGAAATTCCCCGCCCGATCTTGCTGCCGTCTTCTGCTTTGGGCTCACTATACACGGAAAACGTGCAGCAACGGTGCAGGCAGTGAGATCAAGTCCGCGCGAACTTTAAAGCGTGTTCGTCGCCTCCAGGATCTGGCTCAAGCGCTCGGCTGCCACGCGGGCGAAACTCAATGTCACTGCTTTGCGCCGCGAGGGATGCAGCACCGTGCGTTTGGAAGGGCGCACGATGGCCCCGCCATAGCGGTCGGCCACGATCAAGCCGGTATCGGGCGGCACATGCTCATCGGGAAAATCCGGCGGAATGGCGAAATAGAAGAGCTCGCAGAAATCGAGATACTCTGGCCATTTCTGATCGCCTTTGAGATCGGAAACCGCGACCTTGATCTCCACGCCCAGCATGGTGCCGTCCGCGCCCAAAGCGGCCACATCCAGCCTTCGCCCATTGGCGAGGGTGAATTCGAGGATGGGCGAGAAGCCTTCCTGGATCAGAAGCCGCGAGACCCCGCGAGCGACACCAATGGCATTTTCCATCGATGCATTAGAACGGATAGAGAACAACAGATCAACCCAGGCCGTTCAATCCTTTTCGCCGAGCACGCCTTTGGTCGAGGCCACGCCGCCCTCCAGCCGCTCATCGGGCGTAATGGCTTGGCGCAGCGCCCGGGCGAGGCCTTTGAAGCAGGTCTCGACGATGTGATGGCTGTTCTCGCCGTAAAGATTTTCGACGTGAATACAGATACCGGCGTTCAGCGCGAAAGCCTGGAACCACTCCTTGAAGAGTTCGGTATCCATCTCGCCGATCTTCGGCTTGGGAAAGCTCACCTTCCACACCAGATAGGGCCGGTTGGAAACGTCAATCGCCACCCGCGTAAAGGCTTCATCCATGGGGATCGCGGCCGAGCCGAAGCGGGTGATGCCGGCGAAATCGCCTAGCGCTTTCTTCACCGCTTGGCCGATGACAATGCCGGTATCTTCGGTGGTGTGGTGGAAATCGACATGCAGATCACCCTGGGCGCGCACCTTCAGATCGATCATGGAATGGCGCGCAAAGCTCTCCAGCATGTGGTCCAGAAAGCCGATGCCGGTATCGATGTCGGCTTCGCCCGCCCCGTCGAGGTCGAGGGAGACGGCAATCTCGGTTTCGCGGGTTTTCCGCTCGACAGTGGCTGTGCGCATGGGCGCCTCGTGATTCATTCCTGCCTTCATAGCAAAGGCCGCTTTAAAAATTAAACTAGGCCGGCAGGGCAAAAACCTGGGTTACCGGCTGCGATCCGGCCGTGCCCATGACCTTCAAGACCCCTGTAGCGGCATTGGCCATTACCACCAAGCGGCTGTTCACATTGGCAATGGGGGCTTCGAACCAGGAGAGATCGTTGCCGTCGGCCGGAAGGGTCATGGCCTGGGCGAAGCGTCCGGCGCTGTCGATGGGCCGGGCTTTCCAGCCCAGTTCGGTGTCCTTGAGCGGAGAATGGAACTGGTTGGAGGCACAAACGCGTCCCTCCGATAATTCCCGGACGGCATACGCATCTTCGGTACGCTCAATCACGCAGCCTTCGCCTGGGCGTGTACCCGTCAAAGTGAAGATCGCCGGGACCGCCAGCGGAGTCATGGTCAGCATGGACTTGGCGGAGAGGTAATCGCGCGCCGTCTCGAACACCCGGCGCAGCAGATGCACCGGCGGCAAAGCGAGCGAGGCATTGGTCTTGAAGCGGCCCGCCATCCAGGCACCGACAAAGCCGCCGGCATGTTTGCGCCGCGGGGCCTGGTTGATCGCCGCTGCAAAGCGCTCCGGTGCCATGGCCTGCAAAACCCCTGAAAACCCGGGCCAGGTGACATTAAAATAATCCCCTAGCCGTCCGCGGAACTGGGCCACCACCGGGAATTCGCCGAGCCGCGGGAACGGCCAGTCGAGAACCCGTCGCAAGACGGGACCTTTTTCGCTGGCCCAGGCACCGGAGGTGCAGCCCCATTCCAGGCAGGTGTTCAGCACATAAGCCCCCGGCCGGCGCATGGCTTCGGCGATCAGGGAAATCTCTTCCAAATAGGGATTTTTGGCCTTTTCCAGCCAGCGCTTAGAGGCGTGATCGGTCATGCTGGCAAGGACATGACCTGGGCCGCGTCCCACCAGCGACAACGCTCCGTCCAACAGAATGTGGGCTTGCTTGCGGAAAAGGAACAGCAGTTCCAATGGTGTATGGCCGCGTAAATCGACGTAAGCAATTTTGCCCAGAGGCTGCATATTGCCGAATCCCACCCTATATTCCCTCACTATGACCGATCAAAAATGGCGTTCCACCACTATCCTGTCCGTCCGTAAGGGCGGAACCGTTATCGTCGCCGGTGACGGCCAAGTTACCTTGGGCGCAACCGTGATGAAATCCAATGCCCGCAAGGTGCGGCGGCTCGGCAAAGGCGATGTCCTGGCTGGCTTTGCCGGTGCCACGGCCGATGCCTTCGCGCTCTTCGAGCGGCTCGAGACCAAGCTGGAGCAGCATCCCGGCAATCTGGCGCGCGCTTGTGTCGAGCTCGCCAAGGATTGGCGCATCGACCGCTATTTGCGCCGCCTCGAAGCCATGATGGCCGTCGCCGATGCCAAGACCTCGCTGATCCTTTCCGGCACCGGCGATGTGGTCGAGCCGGAAGACTGCCTCATCGGCATCGGCTCTGGCGGGCCCTATGCCTTGGCGGCCGCCCGCGCTCTCATCGATCTTGATATGTCGGCCGAAGAGATCGCCCGCAAAGCGATGAAGATCGCCGGCGACATCTGCATCTACACCAACGAAAACGTGGTGCTGGAAACGCTGAAAGCCGGCTGAAATCGGCTCCAAGCCCCGTTCGGTTGAGGCTTTTCGGCTTGGGATGTATCATTTCCGCCGGAAAGGTCGCCGCCATGAATCTTCGTATCAATGATCCTGGCATCGAAGAATTGGCACAGGAACTCGCCAAACAGACTGGCGAGCCGCTCGACGAGGCGGTGCGCCGGGCTTTGCAGGAACGGTTGGCGCGCGAGGCCGAAAAAGCGGAACGCCATGAACGCCCCAAAGCGCTGGTGGGCGAACTCAACACCATGCCTGTGGCACAGGCTAGACGAAAGCCGCTTAGCGAAGAAGAGATTGAAGCCAAAAAAGCTGCGATCATGGAAGTCGTGCGGCAGTTTAATGAACTGCCGGTTCTTGATGACCGTCCGGCTAATGAGATTATTGGCTACAACGAATTTGGCCACTTTGATTGATGGTTGTCGATACTTCCGCACTGATGGCGATACTCCTTCAGGAGACAGATGCTGCGGTCTACCTGGAAGAGATCACGCAAGCTGGAGAGGTATGCCTTTCGGCGGCGACATTGGTTGAGCTCTACATTGTTGCCATCAGCCGGTCGGGTCCCCTGGCCGTACCAAAGGTGGATTTATTGCTCGCCCAATGTAACGCAGAGGTGATCCCGTTAGAGGGTGTTCAGATTGAATTGGCCCGGGATGCTTTTTTGACCTACGGCAAAGGCCGCAGCCGCGCGGCTCTGAACTTCGGTGATTGTTTCTCCTACGCCCTCGCCAAATCCCGTGGGGAGCCGTTGCTTTATAAAGGGTAATACCTAACGGAACTGGACCAAATCTGAGAGGATTTGGTCATGAAGCGATGCGCTCGCTGCGGGCAGTGCAGGCCCTGGTGTCTTTCGGATGGG
>Ga0207853_1000008_pt1 | contig 136840 bp, 126 predicted proteins | sample LuqExpMetagenom6_FD_187764 | JGI IMG/M metagenome (GOLD analysis project Ga0207853, IMG submission 187764) | Tropical forest soil microbial communities from Luquillo Experimental Forest, Puerto Rico - Sample 6 (SPAdes) | ecosystem: Environmental > Terrestrial > Soil > Tropical forest ...
TCCGAAGACCTCAAACCCCTGTTAATTGGGCTTTTGAAGGCCGTTCGAGCAGAGGAAGCCGACCTTAATTTGGTCCAGATTCCTTAGGCATTACCTTATTTTTTGGGAGTGCATCTCGCCGCTAAAGAGCTTTTTCGAAGATGCGATAGCGCTTGCTGGGTGTGCAGCCGAACGTCGTGATCATGCTTTTGATGCGCTCGTTTGAATCCAGCACCCAGGAAATTTCTGCCATCTCTGCTTTGCGCACAAATTCGCTCTGCTGACATTTCTGGATCATGCGCATGGCGGCGATGGCGCCGACCGGCGTGCTCCAATACTTCCGCCGGATGCCCATCAATGCCAGCCGCCCGGAACGCACACCTTTGAATTTCAGCCGGTAAAGCATCTTGAAGATGCCGAACGGAAATAGCTTTCCCTTCAGGTCGTAGATGCATTCGTTGATGTTGGGCAGCATCATGGCCACGCCGATAGGTTCGCCATTGTACTCGCCGAACACCAGCGCATCAGGTTTCAGGAAGACCTTGAACAGAGCGGCGATTTCTTCGACTTCGGCCTGGGTCATCGGCACAAAGCCCCAATTTTCGGCCCAGGCATCATTGATGATGTCGCGGATCAACTCCACTTCCTTCGGGAAGTTGACCTTATCCATACGTGCTGGACGGAAGACAAAGTCCTCCTTTTCCTCTGCCCGTTTCAAGATGCGTTGGAGGTTTCCGCCGAAGGGCTGCTGGGCTGGGTATACATAGGCCAGAACATCCTGCGCCTGCTGATAGCCTGCCGCCGCAATGCGATGCTGATAATAGGAGCGGTGATGGCCCATCAGCACGTTGGGCGGAGTATCAAATCCGTCGACCAGAAGACCGGGTTCGTCCCACATGGCAAAACTGACCGGGCCAAGGACACGGGCCATGCCTTCGTCCTTCAGCCATTTTTCCCCGGCGGAAAGAAGCGCGTGAAACGCAGCCTGGTCATCAATGGCTTCAAGATAGCCGAAGTGGCCTGTGGCATCATTATGCTGGGCCAAATGCAGAGCGTCGATCTGGGCCGTCATGCGTCCCACTGGTTCACCATTCTTCAAGGCCAGGAAGAAGGCGGCCTTGGCGTGCTGGAAGAAGGCATTATGGCCGGGCTTGAAGTGGAATTCGCGCTCCAGGAAGAGAGGAGGCACCCAATTCGAGTCATCACGGTAGATTTTGAAGGGTAGCTGATGGAAGGCACGCCATTGGGCTTTGCTTTCGACAGGTACCACGGTCACGTCGGCGGATTGGGCGTGCACGGCTCGAAGACCCCTTGGGTTCGGGCGTGCTTAGGCAAAGACTGCCTCAAGTGCAATCAGCTTCTCTGACCCTCCCCGGTGGGGTGCGATGATTGCCGCTTACTCCTGATGGTTGTGCAGGCTTGGGTGCAGGTGTGTCTTGCATCCAGAGACCGGGTGCGTTCAGGAATAGATTCTGGAATGGTATGTAGTAGTGATGGACGCAAACTCGAAAACTACCCGTCAGCGGTAAAGCATGTCCGGCGGCAAGCCTATCCGCACGCACGCTTGCACGGCCGGACTGGCGGCAATCGGAATGCGATCGGCAAGACTGCAGGCTTGCTGCAGCAAACGCTCTTCTATCCAGGATAGGCCACGCTCGCCTGGCAAAAGGCTTTGGCGCAGCGCATCCGGCACGAGCGCAATGGCGGCGTTGATTAAGAGATGCTGCAACCACCGCAAGGGAGCGGGAAAGATCTCTGCCTTGCGCATGATCGTAAGAAATTCGCGCAACACCGGGGATGACTCCAGCCCTGCTTCCATGCGGGCAAACAGCGCTCGGCGTTCCGCATCTGAAGCCGGTGCGCCGCTTGCACCATAGAGGCGTGCCGCAGGAAGAGCTTCCCGGTAATACCTGTCCTTGTCTTCTGGTGATAACGGCCGGGTGAAGCGGCAATAGCTTTCCACAAAGCCGAAACTTGCTGTGGCTTGCACCCAATCGAGCAATTCGGGATCGAGGGCGTGATAAGACACACCGCTCTCTGTCACGCCTTTGACCGCATTATGCCGTCGTCCAACGCCGGCGATCATGGCTTCGGCCGCGTGCCTCGGTCCATAAACGGTGGCCATGGCGGCAAGCCCCGTGCGCTTCAGGCGCGTAACCGGATCGGTGCGGAAGGTGGAATGGTCCCACACGCCATGGCGCACGCGCGGCTCGGCCAATTCGAGCAACACGGCTGTTACACCGCCGATAAACAGGCTCAGCGGATTCTTGAACACCTGCCAGGACACGGAAGTCGCTGGCACCAGGGCTTCTTCACCTGGTGGTTGGGAGAAATCAAACGTGACATCCGTGGTCAGCAAGCTGCGCGCAAACCGCTCGATCTGCGTCTGCAGCAGCGAGGGCAGCCGGAGCGGAGCGCGAGGCACTTAGCGGCGGACGAAGGCGCGCAGCGCCGCTTCACCGGAACCGACCAGCGCGGCGTAAGGATGGACGATCACCTTGGTCGGAACGATCCCGACATAGTTTTCGAACCGGCCTTTTTCCTCAAAGCAACGGCGGAAGGTGCCGTTGTTCAGCTCTTTGACGAAGCGCGGGGCAATACCGCCGCCAAGATAGATGCCGCCACGGGCACCGAAAGCCAGCGCCATGTCACCGGCAAAGCGGCCGTAAATGCCGAGGAAGACGTCGAACGCTTTCTCGCAAAGCGGGTCTGCTTTGGCGACAGCGCGTTTGGAGACTTCGGCAGGATCGAGCGGGGCGATGTCGAGCCCGGTCATGCGGGCCAGGGCCCAATGGATGTTGGAGAGGCCGGGACCCGAGAGGACGCGTTCGGTCGAAACCCGGCCGTAGCGTTCCTTCAGGACCTTCAGGACGGCGTATTCGGTATCATCCACTGGCGCGAATGCGGTGTGGCCACCTTCGGTGATCATCACGGAGCTCGAAAAGGCATCCCGCACCAGGGCAGAGACGCCAAGGCCCGTGCCGGCGCCCACCACGCCCACAGTCTCGCCCGGGATGCCGGGATGGCTGCCACCGATTTCGACCAGATCGTCCCCCTTCAGATGCTCCACGGCGTAGGCCAGCGCCGCATAGTCATTGATGAGCAGAGCGTGTTTGAAGCCGCGGTCGCGGAAAACCTGTTCGCTGATAACCCATTGGCCGTTGGTGAGCTTCACCACGCCGTCTTTGATCGGGCCGGCCACGGCCACCACGATGGCGTCCGGCAGCGGTCCGCCGCTTTGCTTCAGATAGGCGTCCACGACCTCCTCAAAGGTGGCGTGCCCGGCGCGGGCCAGGCTTTTGGGCGCGGAGATTCGGGGCTCGCTATCGGATAGATCGGCGAGGGCCAAGCGGACATTGGTGCCGCCAATATCGCCTACAAGGCAGGTTTTCGGGCTAGTGCTCACGCGCGTCTCTCTCCGGCGTCCGCAGGTTAACGGCAAGGGCCTGTCGGCCTCTTAAGGCATACACAATAGCACGAAGACAGCGCTGTCTATGCCTAGCTGGCAGGCCTTTAAGGGGACAATCGTCGCAACTCAAGGCCTAATCCGGCAGAATTGCCTTATTCATGCCGCAACGCCTCGATCGGGTCCAAGCGGGCCGCCCGCCGGGCCGGGAAAAAGCCAAACGCCACCCCAACCGACGCCGAGAACAAAACGGCAATGGCAATAATTCCCGGTTGGAAGACGAAGGGAAGCTTGAGGGCAGTAGCCCCTGCTGCCGCCCCAGCCAGTCCCAGGGCGATGCCGACAACCCCGCCCAGCGCGCTCAAAACGACGGCCTCGATCAGGAATTGGAGCAGTACATCCCGTTCTCTGGCCCCGATGGCGAGGCGGATCCCGATTTCGCGGGTGCGTTCGGTCACCGAAACCAGCATCACATTCATGATCCCAATTCCGCCCACAAGCAGGCTGACCGCGGCGATTGCCGCCAGAAAGGCTGTCAATACGCCAGTGATATTGGAGAGCATGTTGCCGATCTCGCGCAGGTCCTGAACGTCGAAATTGTCCTTTTGCGCACCGGTGATATGCCGTCTGACCCGCAACACCTTGGCGATTTCATCCTTGGCATGAGGGATGCCCGCCTCATTCTGCACCTGCACCATGATGTAATAGACGTCGTTATTGCCCACGAGCCGCCGCTGCACCGCGCGGATCGGCATGATGACGTAATCGTCCTGGTCCTGGCCGAATGTGTTGCGGCCTTTGGACTCCAGAAGACCAATAACCTCGCAGGTGATTTTGTTCAGGCGGATGCGCTGTCCCACGGGGTCTTGGCCGCCGAACAATTCCTTGCGCGGCGTTTCCCCGATGACGCAGACGGATTTTCCGCTCCTATCCTCGGCATCGCTGAAGGGGCGTCCGGAAACGATCTTCCAATTGCGGGCTTGGAAGTAATTGGCGGTTGCACCGGTAACCGTGGTGGTGTGATTGCGATTGCCCAGGATCGCGGAAGCCGTGGACTGGTTGGACGGCACGACCTGCGACAGGCTGATGATTTCCCGCCGCAAGGCATCGGCGTCACTGATCTGGAAATTCGGAGCCGTTGTGGGCGGGCCGCCGTCACGATGGGTACCCGGCGTGACAAACAACAGATTGTTGCCGATCGAGGAAATCGTATTGGTAACCGATTGGGTGGCGCCATTGCCAAGCGTCACCATGGCGATGACCGCGCCGACACCAATCACGATGCCGAGGGTCGTCAGGATCGCGCGCAACAGATTGTTGCGGATCTCGCGGATAGCCAGGATGAAGGCATTGCCGATCATGCGGAGCCTCCGGTCATCGTGTCCGAATGGATGCGCCCGTCGCGGAAGCGCACCTGCCGTTTGGCATAAGCGGCGATGTCTTCTTCATGGGTGACAAGCACGATGGTAATGCCGCGCTCGTCGTTGAGTTTGCGCAGCAGCGACATGATCTCGTGGCTCATGGCGGAATCAAGATTGCCGGTCGGTTCGTCGGCAAAGACCACGGCAGGCTCGCTCACCAGAGCGCGCGCGATGGCCACGCGCTGCTGCTGGCCGCCGGAAAGCTGCGCCGCCGTATGCTGGCCGCGTGAGGCCAAGCCCACCTGCTGCAAGGCCGTTGCAGAGCGGGCATGGCGTTCCTTGCGGCCCATGCCGCGATAAATCAGCGGCAGCTCCAGATTCTCGGTGGCGGTGGTACGCTTCAAGAGGTTGAAGCCCTGAAAGACGAACCCGATGTAATAGCGCCGCAGAAGCGCCCGTTCATCACGCGAGAGCGAGCCCACATCGACGCCCCGGAAGAGGTATTGGCCGGCGGTGGGCGTATCAAGACAGCCCAGAATGTTCATGGCGGTCGATTTTCCGGAGCCGGATGGGCCCATCACCGCCACGAATTCATGTTCCTGTATGGTCAGATTGATCCCGGCCAGGGCGGCGACCATTGCCTCCCCCTCACCGTAGACTTTGTAAACGTCTTTCAGTTCGATCAGCGGTGCGCTCATGCTGGGCGAGCTCACTTCTGGCCCGGCATTTTGGCGTCGGTAATCACTTGGTCGCCCGGCTTGATGTCCCCTTTGACGACTTGCGTGGAGTGTCCGTCGGTGCCGCCGAGCTTGAGGTCGTGCGGTTTGAGCTTCTTGTTTTCCACGGTCCAGACACGTCCCAAGCCGGTGCCGACGGGGGCTGGCGCAATGCCGGTCGTTTCACTGGCGGGCGGCACGAAGCGCAAGGCCGCATTGGGAATGATGGTGGCGGGCGGCAGATGGCCGGTGATGATCTCCGCCGTCGCCGTCATCCCCGGCTTCAACAAGAGCTTGGAATTGTCGACAATGAGGACGCCCTTATAGGTCACCACATTCTGCACGGTCTGTGCATTGGTGCGCACCATGGTGAGCTTGGCGTCGAATTTCCTGTCGGGATAGGCGCCCACAGTGAACAGGGCCTCTTGTCCGGCACGGACCACGCCGACATCGGCTTCATCGATATCGACGTCGAGTTCCATTTGGCGAAGATCGCTCGCCAAAGTGTAGAGCACAGGGGTGCTGAAGCTGGCTGCCACGGTTTGGCCAACGGAGACCTTGCGGTCGAGCACCACGCCATCGATGGGGGCGTAGATTGTGGCTTTCCGCAAGCTGCTTTCGTATTGCTGCACCTGGGCCGTCGCAGAGGCTACACCGCCTTTGGCGCGCAGATAATCGCCTTGTGTGAGATCGAAATCCTGCTGCGAAACGTTGTTGGTTTTGATCAGCAGGCGATAGCGCTTGGCCTTGGCTTCGCTTTGCACCAGCGTCGCCTGTTGTTGCAGCAGGGTCGCACGAGCTTGGTCGAGCTGGGCCTGGATCTGGTCGGTATTGATCTGAGCCAGTTTCTGGCCCTTGGTCACATGGTCGTTGTAGTCGACGTAAAGGCCGTCGATGCGGCCGGAGACTTCCGCGCCCACATCCACCTGCATCCGGGGGGCCAGGGTGCCGGTCGCGCTCACCACCAGGGTCAAACCGCCGCGGTTGACCGGCTGGAAGGTATAGGTGGGATGGGGTTTGGGGCCGAAAACCACGTAGAGGATGATGGCGAGAACGATCGCCACCGGAATCTCCCACCACAAATTTCTTCGCCACCACGGACGGGTCTTTTTGGTGCGGCCCAGGTGTTGGTTGATATCCGGACCGGAAAATGGTCCGCCACTTTGCTCGTTCAAGTCCCCCTCCAGGCGATGCACACGCCAGAAGATAGGTGACGTACCGGGGAGTTTTAAGGGGGACCTCTCAGGATTTTCTATAATGGGCCGTTTTCACACAGGGATTAACGTTTTCCGGGAATTTTTACGCTCTGTTGAGCAAATTCCCTACTACCGAATGAGCCTGAAGCGCGTTTGACGATCCTGAAAGGCCTCTTGGTGTACCCGTCGCTACAACCATAAGAATGCAGGATGTTATGCGCGTGGCGGCGGCTTTTCGCGAACGTAAAGAGGTCCGGAGCTTTCACAAGCTGCGTCGCTCGAACTCTGGGCGGGTTCTCAATCTCATTAATCTCAGCGATGCGGCAGCCAATCTAAACGCTGGCCCCAAACCGGCAGGCATCCAACGGCTGTTCTATAGCAACACGCTCAACTACTCGATCCTGACCAAGCACAACATCCGTGATCATGAGCGCGATCTCTTCGCCCGCTCGCTGCATGTGGCGACCAAGATTTTCATTCCTTTTGATCCGCGCCGCTTGGAAATCGGTGGCCGCTCCTTCTTCATAGAAGAGCTTCAGTTCAAGGATCACCTGCGTGATCTCCTTCACCTCGATATTGCAGCCGGGGATCCCAATGTGCAGCACGACATCAAGATCCTGGAGGCTCTGAGCCGCTGTCCTACACTCGATGCTTTTATCGTGACCGAATCTCTGCACTCCGAAGGTTTGCGGGTCGAACCGGCCTTCTTTTCCGAGAGCTACGGCTTGGCGGCCAAAACCTCAGCCGAGGTTTTCAATGTCTTCAAACCGCTGGTGCAGAAGGCCCTAGGCAAGACCGCCTCTGCTGAGGAAATGAACCGCTTCGTCGATCAGGTTTGGAATGTTTCGGCTTCTACCACTGACAATCTCTTCCTGGAGGCGTTGCAAATTCCCAAGCGGGAATGGGCCAATGTGATCTTTTCCTGGAAGGCCTTGATCTATTACGACCTCATCTCGCGCGGTACCGGAGAACGGCTGCAACAGGTCCTGAAGGTGCTGCAGGGTACGCAGCCCAAGACCCGATCCTCCTCGGCCGTAGCCATCCATATCGAAGAGCTGAAACGCGATCTGGGCCGCAATCTCTTCAAGCTCCATGATGGTTCGACCGGATACATTCAGATCGCTCTGCGAAAGGTTGTCGAGGCCATCCTTGGCGACAAGACTGTTGGCGCTTCGGCGCTATCCGATACCTTGCGCAACATGGCCGAACACATTTCCAGCGTCGGTATGAATGTCGTGCTGTTTGATCAGGTGACAAGCTACCTGCTTTATCTCTATCCGCGGCCGAGCACAGATTTGGTCGATGCGGAAGAGTTCGAGGCTGAGCTCTCCAATCTTTGCGACATCGTTCAGTTGCGCGATACGGCGTTCGGCTAGAAGTGATACGACGATAGCAGCAGGCTTGTTTCCGAGGCTGACACACCGCTGATCTGGCGGATGCGATGCAGCACGCGATCGAAGTCCTGCAAATTGTCTGTGACGAGCTCAATCACCATGTCCCAGCGCCCATTGGTGGTGTGTACCGCCGTAATTTCGGGATAACCGCGCAGCACCGCTAGGATGTGATCGGAACGCTCGCCCTCCACCCCGATCATCATCACGGCGCGGATGCGTGCTGTTTCGGCTTCGGGCTTAGCCCTGACCGTGAAGCCTTGCAGCACGCCGCGAGCAATCAGCCGGTCGATGCGGTTCTGCACCGTGCCGCGGGAGACGCTTAGCGCCTTGGCCAGACTCGCCACGGGCAAGCGAGCGTTGTCACGCAACATAGCGATGAGCTGACGGTCGGTATCGTCCATAGATTTATCATTTTGTCAAATCAGATTGGCATTATGCCAGAAGTTCCAGCAAAACTGAACGCCTTGCTGTCTTTCTGTTAGCGTGGGGCCAGCGCAAACTACGCCTGTAATCCTTGGGAGCAGGCGGATGCCAGCCAAGCCGGTCCTTATGATGGTGGAGCCCACCTATTATGAGGTGTCCTATGTCATCAATCCCTGGATGAAACCGGGGGCCTGGCATGAGGACCCCAAGGGCCATGTGCGGCAAGCCCGGACCGCCTCCACAGCCCTGCATGATGCGCTCGTCCGCGCCGGAGCCCAGGTGATGATGGTGCCCGGTGCCCCTGGGCTGCCGGACATGGTGTTCCCCGCCAATGCCGGTGTGGTGCTGGACGGGCGCGCTCTGGTCGCGCGTTTTGCCTGTCCCGAACGCCGCGGCGAGGAGGCATTGTTTCTGCAAGCCTTCGAATCCTTCAAAGCGCGCGGGCTCCTTGATGTGGTCGAACAATATCCAGAAGGCGTTTTCCAGGAAGGGGCGGGCGATGCCATTTGGGATGATGGGCGTCAGCATTTCTGGGCTGGATATGGCCAGCGCTCGACGCGCGAATCCTTGAAGGTGACCGAGGATTTCTTCGACGTAGCTGTGGTGCCGCTCGAACTCGTTTCGCCCCGTTTCTATCACCTCGATACCTGTTTCCTCGCCCTTTCCGGCGGTGAGGTGCTCTACTATCCGCCCGCTTTCTCCGCCGAAGGGCATGAAGCGATCGCTTCGTTGGCTGGAACGGAGAATGTGATTGTGGCGCAAGACGAAGATGCTGCTGGCTTCTGCGTCAACGCCGTCAATTTTGGCCGCGAGATCGTCATGGCCCGGCCGCCGCAGCGTTTGCGCGATGAACTGACGGAGCGCGGCTATCACGTTACCGCTGTCAATCTCGATCCCTTCATTTTGTCGGGCGGCGGGGCCTATTGCATGACGTTGCGGCTGGACCGCCAGAGCATGGCGCAATCTCTCCAGCGGGAGGCTGCGGCCCAGTAAGTCAGGAGGAAGCGATGGACATGGTGAAGACTGCCCCTTTGCGCAATTCGACGCCGTATTACATCGACCTCGAAGACACCTATGGCGCTTTCAATTATAAGCCGCTGGATGTCGTGCTGACGCGCGGCCAGGGCGTATATCTCTGGGACGTTGAGGGGCGGCGTTATCTCGACTGTCTCTCCTCTTATTCTGCGGTGAATCAGGGCCATTGCCATCCCAAGATCCTGGCGGCCCTCACCGAACAGGCGTCACGCCTTTCCATCACCTCGCGCGCCTTCCGCAACGATCAGCTCGGACTTTTTTATGAGGAACTCTGTGCGCTGACGCATTCGCACAAGGTGCTGCCGATGAATTCCGGCGCCGAGGCAGTGGAGACTGCCCTCAAGCTCTCACGCAAATGGGGCTATGAAGTAAAAGGCGTACCGGTGGACAAGGCTGAGATCATCGTGGCCTCGGAGAACTTCCACGGCCGCACCCTCGCCATTGTCGGCTTTTCCACCGATCCCGGCTCGCGCGAACATTTCGGCCCCTTTGCCTCGGGGTTTACGATTGTAGCGTTTGGTGATGCGGTGGCTCTGGAAAGAGCGATCACCCCGAACACCGTGGCTGTGCTGATCGAACCCATCCAGGGTGAAGCGGGGGTTATCATCCCGCCGCCGGGGTATCTCAAAACGGTGCGGGCGCTTTGCACCCGGAACAATGTTGTACTGGTTCTCGATGAGATCCAAACCGGCATGGGTCGCACGGGCACCTTGCTCGCCGAGGAGCACGAGGACATTGAAGCCGATCTTACCTTGATCGGTAAGGCTCTGTCGGGCGGCTTCTATCCGGTCTCGGCCGTGCTTTCGAACCGTGAAGTGATGGATGTTTTGAGGCCTGGCGAGCATGGCTCGACCTTTGGCGGCAATCCGCTGGCTTGCGCAGTCGCACGCGCAGCGATCCGGGTGCTGATGGAAGAGGACATGATCGGCAATGCGGCGCGCATGGGCGCTTATCTGCTCGCCCGCTTGCGCGAGATCCCCTCAGACCGCATCAAGGAGGTGCGGGGGCGTGGGCTGATGATTGCGGTAGAGTTGAAGCCGGAGGCAGGGGGGGCGCGGCGGCACTGCGAGGCTTTGATGCGCCGTGGGATCCTTTGCAAGGAAACCCACGGCCACATCTTGCGCATCATGCCACCGCTGATCATCACCCGGGATCAGATCGACGAGGCGCTGCCTCAATTCGCAGCGGTCTTGAGCGGCGACTTGGATGGCGGAAGCTTGGACGGCTGAAGAGCTGCGGCCTTCTGCGTGTCCTTTTTGCTCTTCAGTTCGGTCTTCTGCTGCGGGGCGGGGCAATTGGCCATGTTGCTTGCCACATGATGGGGGTGCCGCTTGTGCAACGCCGCCGTATGACGGCGACGTTCCTGGTCAGCGATCAGCTTATCGACCTTGTCGTTGGCCTGCTGGGCCAGGCTCATGGCATCTCCAGCTTGCTTGGCGGCGCCGTCAGCGGTCGATTGGGCGCGGTCGGCAGCGCCATGCGCAGCCTTGGCATCGCTGTCGGCGAGGTCGGCGGTGGATTGGGCGTGCTCCACAGATTCCTTCGTAGCGCAGCCACCCAGAAGCGTAGCGGTACCAATCACGGCAACCAGCGAAACGGTTTTTATCAAGCGCATAGCCTACTCCCTTGCTCGCGTATCGGTCCAAACGATGAACCGCGGCCGCATAAGCCGCGAGTGACAAGGCTGAGGCGCGCGGTGACAACATTGGGCTGCGAAAACGGCAGAATAAGGCGCCTGCGGGAATTGCGCGGACCGGCTGCTCTCGGAACGTTCATAGAAAGCAAAAAGTACCTTAGGTTGCCGCTAGTGACGCAGCTAGGGGCGGCATGGCACAAAAGGGGCCATGAAGATTTGCGACCTTGATCTGGTTCCGGGGCGGAGCTGTGGCGAGTGCACCCTCTGCTGCATGGTGATGGCGATCGACAAGCCGGAGATCCAGAAACAAGCGGGTGTGACCTGCCGTCATTGTGTGGGCGGATGCGCAATCTATGAAACCCGGCCGACGCTCTGCCGCGAATATCACTGCGCTTGGCGCCAACTGCCGATTCTGGACGACTCTTGGCGGCCCGATCGCTCTGGCGTCTTTGTCGAACTCGAATTGATCGATGACGAGACAGTGCTCAGCATGGTTCTGGTCGGCAATCCGCTGAAGACGGTGCGCCAGCCCTGGTTCATCGATTTTGTCTCGACTGGCGTGCGCGGCGATATCGCGCTGCATCTGGGCATTCCTGGCCCGGCAGGGTTCCAAGGCGCCTCGCTGTCGCTCAACACCCGCCAGATGTTCGAGGCTGCGGGTATCTCACGCGCCCGCGTCAAGGAGCTGCTGGAGAAAGAATTGAAACGTCTGACGGCGCATTCCTTCGAGCCGCGCATCATCACCAACACGGGCAATGACGTTGGCGTCGAGCCCTAACGTCTTCACCCCATCCCGGGCACGAGTGTTCCTGGTGGTGGCGTGCGTTTGGGGCGTTTCAGCGTGGTCTTGGGCGGATCGTCCAGCTCCGCGCCAGCGGCATAGGTCAGATCGCGCAGATGCTGCATCAGTGCGCGGCGATCACGGATGGCCGCCAGATCTTCATAAGGCGCCACATCGCCCACGGCGGCGCGCACCTCGCTGCCAAGCTTGTTGTGCACCTCGTGGAACAGCAGCGACAACCTCAAAGTCAGCGAGATATGGCTGACGAGCTGGAAGAGTCGTGAATTCTGCCCGGCGAAATAAAGCGGCGCTACCGGTGCGCGGCCTGCAGAAATCAATTTGGCCGTAAAAGTCTTCCATTCGGTGTCAATGGCGCGCCGCATCCACCATTTCGGCGTGGTCGAGACCCCGCCGGACGGGAAAATCAGGATGCAGCCGCCCGCCTTCAAATGCGCGATGGCTGCGGCACGCGATTGCAGATTGGTGCGCACCGCTTCCTCGTTTTCGGAAAAGTCGATGGGGAGCAGGTAATCCCGCACCGGTTCCGCCCGGCAGATCACCGCATTGGTGAGCACTTTGAAATCCGGCCGCACCTTGCCGACAATGGCGCAAGAAACCACGCCGTCTAAAATGCCATAGGGGTGGTTGCACACCACAACCAATGGTCCTGTGCGCGGCCAGGCCCCTAGCTTTTCGGCATCATAGCAAACCTTCAATTCCAGAAGCCGGATGGCGGCATCCCAGAAGGTCTCGCCGTCAACAGGGCGATAGTTCTCATAGAGCCAGCGCAGGTAAGGCTGGCCGGTCAGATGTTCGATAGCATGGATAACAAAACGCTTGAATGGCGGATCGGCCGGGTCCGCATAAGAGAAGGCATCGGCAGGCAGCGTTTCTTCCATCACCCGGTCCTTTGCTGCAGCCCGGCTGCGGCCAAGGCCAGCCATCCGGCAATAAAGGCGACACCGCCAAACGGCGTAATGATGCCAAGCACCTTTATCCCCGTCAAAGCCAGAACGTAAAGCGAGCCGGAAAACAGCACGATGCCGATCAGGAACAGCCAGCCTGCCAGTCTGGCGCGGCCCGTGGTGTCATGCGGAATGGCGAAGGCGACCAAACCCAGAGCGAGGGCATGCGCAAGTTCATATTGCGCACCCGTCTTGAACACTTCCACCATATCGGCGGGTAAAGCTGTCTTCAGCGCATGCGCGGCAAAAGCCCCTGCGATTACCGCTACGGCACCATTCACTGCCGCGACCGTCAGCCAGCGGTTCAGCGGCATCCACAGCCTCCATGGTGATGGTGTTGTTTGCTCACTTCCGCCACCGCCAAGCGGGACAATTCGGCAGAGGCTGCGAAATCGGATTTCACCCGCGCCAGCATATGTTGATCTGTCATCAGATCGAGCGCGGTCAGGGCAAGCGCCTTGGCACCCTCGATCACCGCAATATCGGCCGCATCGCTGGCCGCCCATTTGGCGAATTCGGGATTGTGGATGATGACGTCGCCCGGGGCCACGGCCAGCATGGGATGGATGGAAGGCACGCGATGGCTGACATTGCCCATATCGGTTGAGCCGGCAAAGCCTTGCGGGATGGCTTCCATAGGGAAGAATTGGCGGCCCAAGGCTTCGGCGTGTTGTTGGAAGCGTTCGGCCATCGGCCAGTTGGTTTTGAGGTCGAGATAATCGGCGCCAGTCCAGTTCAGTTCCAGGCGGCAGCCGGTGGCCATGGCGCCGGCTTCGAAACAGGCGACCACGCGTTGTTTGAGTTTGATGAGATCGTGCACGTCTGCGGCGCGGATAAAGAAGCGGCAGGCCGCGCGTTCTGGTACGATATTGGGTGCCATACCGCCATCGGTGATGATGCCGTGGATGCGTTCGCTGTTGCGGATATGTTGGCGCAATTGGGCGATGGCGGAATAGGCCATCACCACCGCATCAAGGGCGTTGATGCCGCGGAACGGCATGGCCGAGGCATGGGCTGCCTTGCCGTGAAACACCGCTTCCACATCGGCGACGGCAATGGAGGGCATGGCCATCAGATTCATGTTGGAAGGATGGATCATCATGGCGGCATCCGCACCATCGAAAGCTCCAAGGCGGGCCATGATTTCTTTGCCGCCATGGGCTTCTTCTGCCGGTGTACCGAGATAACGGATTTTGCCAGGCAGCCCGATCTTGGATAAGGCTATGGCGGCGCCATAGCCGATGGCGGCAATGATGTTGTGGCCGCAAGCATGGCCGATGCCGGGCAGGGCGTCGTATTCGGAGAGGATCGCGATCACCGGCCCGTCGGCTTTGCCGAATTCGGTGGCAAAGGCCGTCTTCATGCCGAAGGCCTCGCGGCTCACGGCAAGATCATGTTCCTTTGCCGCTGAGGCGAGACGTTCCGCGGCTTTGAATTCGTTCAGCGAGATTTCTGGTTCGGCATGAATCGCGTGGGAAAGGCCGAGCAGTTCACCCTTGAGGGCGTCCACAGCCGCAAGAACATCTTTGCGCATGGCAGCGAGAGACATAAAAGGCTCGAACTGATCACCCTCTCCATCATAGACTGGCTTTCCCGCTTTTGCGATGTCCCTGCTTGCAATGGATTTCTGATGAATTCGGAAGAGTTTGCCACCGCCCCGGATGGCGTTCGTCTAGCCTATAATGTGACCGGCGAGGGTGAGCCTGTCCTGCTCGTCCATGGCTTTGCTTCCAGCCGCGAGCAGAATTGGGGCTCGACGGGTTGGATCGATCGTCTGGCACGCGCGGGTTATCGCGTGGTCAGCTTTGATTTTCGCGGCCATGGCCACAGCAATAAGCCCCACGACCCCGCGGCTTATGGACAGCGCTTGCTCGACGATATGCTCACGGTGATGCAGGCGACCGGCATCGAGGCTCCATATGTCATGGGCTATTCCATGGGAGCCATACTTTCGATCCGCTTTCTGGTTTTGTATCCGGAGCGGGTGCGCAAACTGGTGGCGGCTGGGATCGGCGACAACTATTTCGGCGAAGCATCCGATTGGGGCGAGAAAGTCGCTGCCGCTATGCTGACTGATGATCCGCAGGCCATCGAAGATGATGAAGCGCGCAAATTCCGCCTCTTCGGAGGGCAAAAGGGCAAGGACCGCATTGCCTTGGCTGCTTGTGTGCGGGCCTCGCGGCCGCGTTGTACGCCGGAGGAATTGAAGGCGGCGATCAAGCCAGTGCTGGTCGTGGCAGGTGAAACCGATACGCTGGTGCGTTCACCGTTTCCGCTGGCCGCCAGTTTCGGCAACGGCAGGGCCGTGATGCTGCCCAACAAGGATCATATGACCGCTGTTGGCGATCCTGGCTACAAGCGCGCCGTGCTAGACTTTTTTGCTGAGTAAGCCCGATTGCAATATGTGGCGGTTACGCGCTGCTAATGCTTTCTGGATCAAGCGGCCATCAACTGTGTGATCCGAAGTGATGCCGCTGGAGCTTGGCGGGCACATCCGCTTGCCAATTTATGTGTGTGCTCTGTTGGAGCGGTTGGCCGCCAAGCCCATACGGTGGTATTCGATCAAACTGTTATCTCAGCTGCGAGTTACCCTGCCCGTTGCAGGGGCGCCGGACGGCCCAAGGCATAGTCTCTGATTTCGTCCGACAGATCGAGGAAAGTGTTGGCGATATCCTCGAGCACAGCGGCCACCTCGATCGGCGGCATGGCTTCGCTCTCGGAAAGCCGGCGTACGGTTTCGCTTTGGATGGCCATGACCTGATGCAGGTACTGACGATAGTCCTGCATACTCCGCGAACTGGTCCGGACCAGCGTCTCGTTGTTAAGCATGATGCGCTCCCCTTAATGATCCATATCCTGCTCCTGCATCAAGGGTAGCGGTAGATTGGAAAAGTTAGAGCTGCTCTTCACCAGCGAATAGGAAACCGGTGTCAAAAAGACAAATTCTCGTTTAGCGAGAATAGCTTAGACGTTCTCCTCGCTCAACATTGTTCCGTTCAAACGAGGGGGCGGTGCTTGCGGCGGATAGCATAGCTTTCGCTGCGCCCGGCATCCCGGGCGGCTTGCTGCAAGGTGCGGCGGAACACATCGCGCTGCTCATGGATGGTGGCGATGGCGAGACCTGTGGGCACACCGAGTCCTACCAGAGCCGCTTCGGAGAGTTGCAAAGAAGCTTCGATGGTCTCGGGCACGGCATCGCTGGCGCCCACCGAGTAGAGATGGCTGGCATGCACGGCATCCTTGGCCCGCGAAACGATGAGAACATCAGGCCGTTGCGCCCGAACCTGTTCGACGATGGCATCGATAGCTTCGCGGGCATTGATCGTGATGACGATGCCGGTGGTTTCAGCGAGGCCGCAAACGCGCAGGAATTCCGGATCGGCGGCGTCCCCGAAATAGACTTCGTCGCCATCACGCCGAGCCCGGGAGACGACCTGGGGGTCCAGATCGGTGGCAATGAACGGAACGTGAAGCTCTTTGAACAGGGAGCTCACCACTTTGCCGACGCGCCCATAGCCGACGATGATCGCGTGGGCACCGCTGTCTACCGGCGGCTTGGCCAGCAGTTGCGTATCGGTCGGGCTGTCCATTTGCAAAAGTCTGGTGAGGCGCCGGCCCGCGGCGGAGAGAAGTGGCGTCAGGGCCATGGTGATGGCGATCGCCGCAAGAATGAAGCCCGAAAGCTGGGCACTGATCAGGTGCAGGCCCGCCGCCATGCCGAGGCCGACGAAGGCGAACTCGCCGCCTGGTCCTAACAGCAAACTCGTCTCGACGGCATGTTGCCAGTTGAGACGGAAGAGGCGGCCAAGAGCCGTTAACACGATCGCTTTGACAAAGATGAGCCCAGTCACGCAGGCGATGAGCAGAAGCGGCTCTCGCAGCACCTGGCGAAAATCAATAGCCATGCCGACGGTGAAGAAGAAAATGCCCAGCAGCAGCCCCTTGAAGGGGTCTATGGTGGCCTCGATGGCCTTACCGTATTCGGTTTCGGCCAACAGAATGCCGGCCACAAAGGCGCCGAGCGCCATCGACAGTCCCGCCGCATGGGCAATCACGCCGGAGCCCACGATCACGAACAGCACCGCGGCAATGAAGATTTCGGTGGAGCGGGTCGATCCTACCAGCCGGAACAGCGGTTTGGCAGCAATACGGCCAAGCAGGATGATGACGGCGATAGCTGCGCCAGCCTGTAATAAAGCGCGCAGGAGACTTAGCCATACGGGGCCGTCGGTCTCGCCCCCGGCAATGGCGATGAACATCAGGATAGGCACCACTGCGATATCCTGGGCGAGCAGCACAGCGAAGCTGGCCCGGCCCACGGTCGAGGAAAGCCGCCCCTGATTGGAAAGAAGCTCAAGCACAATGGCGGTCGAGGACAGCGACACGCTCATGCCGATGACGATGGCCGTATTGGATGGCAATCCCGTCAGCGCCGCAATGACCGCCACCACCACGGAGGTCAGCACTACCTGCAAGCCACCCAAACCCAAAACCAGACGGCGCATGGTTTTCAGGCGTTGGAAGCTGAGCTCCAGTCCGATCATGAAAAGGAGGAAGACGATGCCGAGCTCGGCAATGCCCGCGACATGGGCTTCGTCGACCACCGTGAACCAGTAAAGTGCCGGCACCTGCTTAATGAACGAGCCAAGACCTAATGGGCCTAGAACGGCGCCTGCCAGGAGATAGCCGAGGACGGGACTGATACCGGATTTTCGGACCAGAGGGATGATCACTGCCGCCGTGCCAAGCACGACCAGCGCATCGCTATAATTCGCAATTTCCGGCGATGGAGCCATTCATCCGTCCTTCTCGACGGTGAGAATGGGGGCTTAGCGCCGCGGATGCAACGATTCAGCGGTCCTCGTGACGAACTACCAGCCAGGATTCGTCATCGTAACAGTTCACCGCAATATGGCGGACGGAGCGCGCCAGCTGTTGCAGCAGGTCTTCTGGCTCCTGATCGGCCAATTGCTGAATTCGCGCGGGCGGCAATTCGCTGACATAGGCGAGCTTCAGATAGCTCACGACCCAGGCGCGGTAGTCCCAGATCAACGCAGCGGTCAGTTGCGAGAGGTCGTAGACGTAGTTGAGCGTGCCGAAGATCGTCACCAGCTCTTCCGGCGGCTGGCCGGCATAATCGAGATCGCTCACCGACGCCCAGGGATCAGCAAATATGATGCTTTGGAGCTTGGGATTGCGTTGTTTCAGGTAAGCCAGATAAGCGGCGAACTCTGCGTTGGCGCCTTCCTGGTTGACCACGCCGCCGCTATCGAGATCCGGCAAGGTCAAGGGATCGGCAAAATCAGGCACAAAAACCACCGGCTCCCACAAGGCTTCCTTGCGAAAAACGCTCGCCAGGCCGCCCGCTTCGTCGAGCTTTGCCCCCATATACTCGAGGCCTTCTTCTTCAAGCCGTAGGGCGACCATGGACCGTTTCGCTTTGTTTGCGCCGCATTTCGGCGACCATACGGGTCCCGAAGCGGCGGATAATGGCTTTCAGCTGAGGCTCGCGCACGGCGGCCGCGGCATCGGTCACCGAGTACCAGCGTCTGGCTCGCGCGTCCATCTCGTCCCAGTCGTGGCGTTCTTTGGTGACTTTGAGCGGGAAGACCTCGACCCGGCAAGGCATCTCCGATCCGTTCCGCAGCACCTTCATATAGCGGTACTGGCCGACGGTGGCCTCGCTCATGTCGCCGAGCACGCCGGCTTCCTCTTTGGCTTCGCGCGCTGCCGCGGCTGTGGGTTTCAGCCCATCCATGGGCCAGCCCTTGGGAATGATCCAGCGGCGGGTACGGCGGGAGGTGACGAGCAGAATCTGCAACTCGTCGCCATGTAAACGCCAGGGCAAGGCGCCGTATTGAATACCGGTAGGTTTGGTAGACGGAAGCTTGTGCTTTCCGCCTGTCATCCCAGCCATCCATACAGATGATAGGCTGCTGCCCCGATCAGGGCTGCGGCAGGCATGGTAACGAACCAGGCAATGACGATGTCCTTGGCCACGTTCCAGCGCACGGCAGAGGCCCTTTTAGCCGCACCGACGCCGACAATGGCACCCGTGATCGTGTGGGTGGTTGAAACCGGAACGCCGAGACTGGTTGCCAAGAACAAGGTGATCGATCCTGCCGTTTCGGCGCATACCCCCTGGAACGGCGTCAAGCGGGTGATGCGTGAGCCCATGGTCCTGACGATACGCCAGCCGCCGAAAAGAGTTCCCAGCGCCATGGCGCTTTGGCAGCTTAACACCACCCAAAGCGGAACTTGGAAGTCTCCTTTTAGAGCTCCATGGGCAACTAGCAGGGCGGTGATGATGCCCATTGTTTTCTGAGCGTCGTTGCCGCCATGGCCTAAGGAGTACATCGAAGCGGAAAAGAACTGCACCTTGCGGAATAAGCCGTCTACCCGTGCCGGATTATCCCTGACGAAAAGCCACGACAGGCCCGCCATCAGGATCAAGGCCAGGACGAGGCCGATACCAGGCGAAAGGAATATGGCGCCGACGGTCTTGCTCAGTCCCGACCACACGATGACGGACGTGCCTGCATGGGCGATCCCGGCGCCCAGCAATCCGCCGACCAAGGCATGGGAAGAAGAGGAGGGAATCCCAGCCAGCCAGGTGATGATGTTCCAGGTAATCGCTCCGATCAATGCGCCAAAGATAACCTGATCGGTAATGACCGATGGCAAGACGATGCCGGTGCCGATGGTCTTGGCGACGTGGAGTCCAAAGACCAGAAAGGCGATGAAGTTGAAGAAGGCCGCCCAGAACACGGCCCAGCGTGGGGCCAGGACCCGGGTCGAAACGATGGTGGCGATAGAATTGGCCGCATCATGCAGCCCGTTCAGAAAATCGAACAGCAGGGCGATGGCGACAAGGCCGATGAGCAGGAGATCGCTCATGATTGTTCGATGGCGATGCCGCTGATGCCGTTGGCGACGTCTTCGAAGCGATCCATCACCTTCTCCAGGTGATCATAAATCTCATTGCCCATGACATAATCCATGGCATTGCCATAGCGGTGCTTGGCGAACAGCGCCTTCAGGCCCTGGTGATTGAGTTCATCGGCCGTGTCTTCGAGCCGCATGATTGCTTCGGTTACGCCGTTCACCTTTACCGATTCCTGGCGCAGGGCGGCGAGCAAAGCGACCGCTTCGATGGTAAGTTTGGAGGCCTCGACGATCACATCGCCCATTTGCGCCATATGCGGTTCGAATTCCTGGACTTCGAAAAGCAAGATCGCGGTACAGGTCTTTTTCATCTGGTCGATGGAATCATCGAGTGATGTGATCAGGGTTTTGATGTCGCCGCGGTCGAATGGGGTGATGAAGGAGCGGCGGGTCAGGGTCAGCACATCCTGGGTGATGATGTCGGCCTGGCTTTCTCGCTCGAAAACCTTGGCGCAGCCCTCGGCTACGTCGATCTTGCCGTTGACGATGGCGCGCAGGGCTTCGGCCCCGTCCACAATGGTACGCGCGTGCCGGTTGAAGAGATCGAAAAACCGATTTTCCTGCGGCATCAGGATTTGAAACCAGCCGAACATGTTTTGACCCTGATGAATGCCCCCTACCCATGCCAGAAGGGTCCGGCGGGGTAAAAGCGCTTTTGGACGCGGAATAGCGCGGGCATAGCGCGATTCGAAGCGCCGCACCCGGGCAATATTCCGCAAAAGGCAGTTAATATCAGGATATTACCAGCTTTTCCGTGGATTTTAGAGGTCTAGCCGCCCGCTGCCAGCCACGCGCCCATACCAGTGGCCTGATTCCTTAATGATCCGGCGCTGATCACGGAAATCGACCCAGGTTAAGCCAAAGCGCTGGTTGTAGCCTTCCCCCCATTCGAAATTGTCGAGCAGGCTCCAGGCGTGATAACCGCGCACCGGCGCGCCATCGTTAATGGCCCGCAACAGCGCTGCGAGGTGGGTTTTGAAATACTCAAGACGGCGCGTGTCCTCGACTCGGCCATCTGCCCCAGGCGCATCCGCATAGGAGCAGCCGTTCTCGGTGATTTCGATGGGTAGCTTATAATCGCGCGCGATCCGCATCACGATGTCGTACAGCCCTTGCGGCCATACTTCCCAGCCGAAATGGGTGAGAGGTCCTTCTTTGGGGATGAAGGTATCCAGCCGATAGAGCTGATTGCTTTCGGCGTGCCGTGCCTTCTGGCGAAAATAGTAATTGATGCCGATCCAATCGAGCGGCGCTTTCATCCGCGTCTCGTCACCGGGTTTGAAGCCCATGCGCTCTGGCAGGAATACGCTTTTGTGGTAGGCGCCGGTCAGAGCAGGTTCGAGGAAGTATGCATTGCTGCTGTAATGGGCTCTTTCGGCGGCTTCGCGGTCTTCTGGTGCGTCATGCACCGGTTCCATGGGGGACATGGAATAGGCGCCGCCCACCTGTGCCCGCGGCGCTATTGCTTTTAGGGCGCGGAAAGCCTCGCCTTGGGTGAGGTTCACCACATGGGCGGCTTTGAAATAAGCATCGAGATCATTGTAGCCCGGTGCATGCCCGCCTGTGTAATAGCCGAGATAGGTGAAGACATAAGGCTCGTTGAAAATCGCATAGGTGTTGACGCGGTCGCCGAGTGCTTTGGCAACAACCGTGGCGTAATCCGTAAACCAGCCGATCATGTCGCGGTTCGTCCAGCCGCCACGGTCCTGCAAAATTTGGGGTAAATCCCAGTGATAGAGAGTGCAAGAGGGGCGGATGCCCGCTGCCAATAACGCGTCGGCATAGCGCTTATAGAAGTCGAGACCTTTCTCGTTCACCGTTCCCGCGCCTTGCGGGATCACACGCGGCCAGGAAATGGAGAAACGGCAGCTTTTCTGGTTCAACTGCTTCATGATCGCGATGTCTTCGGGATAGCGATGGTAAGAGTCGCAAGCAACATCGCCGCTGTCGTTGCCTTTGACTTTTCCCCGCGTATGGCTGAAGCGGTCCCAGATGGATTCACCTTTGCCATCCTCGTTCCAGGCACCTTCAACCTGGTAGGAAGCCGTAGCCGTGCCCCAATAGAAGTTTTTGGGAAATTGCATACCATTCGCTGCCGAAGTGCCCTTGGCGTCGGCAGGCGTCGTGGTCATCATCGCGGCTCCCATAAGTCCGGTCGCAAGAAATTCCCGCCGATTTGTCATATGGCCTTCCCTGGACTATTTTGAGGGCAGCATAACACGGCAGGATTTTTCTCTATGACGTGAATTGTCACTTTGCGGTGAAGGCCATGAAGGGCGATTTGCAGCATTTTGTCGATGCCCAAGAACGGGCGATCGAGCATGTGCGCCAGGAACTTAAGGCTGGCCACAAGCAGAGCCATTGGATGTGGTTCGTGTTTCCGCAAATGAAGGGCCTTGGCCACAGTGCCACCGCTCAACGCTACGCTATCACTGATCTCAAGGAGGCCCGCGCCTATCTGGCCCATCCTGTCTTGGGGCCGCGGTTAATGGAATGCACCCGGCTGGTGCTCGCGATCCACGGAAAAGATCTGGGCGAGATTTTCGGCACGCCCGATGATCTCAAATTCCGCTCATCGATGACGCTCTTTGCGCATGCTTCCACCCAGCCGGTTTTCCGAGAGGCGCTGGAGCGGTTTTGTGGTGGCGAAGAAGATCAGCAGACGGTGAAACGTTTGTAGTGTTATCGTCGAGGCCATGGCTGCCGCCGATTTGATACCGTCCTCTTTGCCTGAGCTTTTTGCCCACTGGTTTGCCAGCCGCAGCTGGAGCCCGCGGCCGCATCAGCTTGCACTTGTCGAGCATGCGCTACGCGGAAACTCCGTTTTGCTGATAGCCCCCACTGGTGGCGGCAAGACTTTGGCAGGCTTCCTGCCCACGCTCATCAATTTGGCGGGCGCATCCCGCCGGCGAAGCAGCGCTTTACATACGCTGTATATTTCGCCGTTGAAGGCTCTAGCGGTGGACGTGGCGCGCAATCTGGAAGCGCCCATCGCTGAAATGGGGCTCGATATCAAGTTCGAAACCCGCACTGGCGACACCCCGGCCAGCCGCCGTCAGCGCCAGCGCTATGCTCCGCCCGATATTCTGCTCACGACGCCGGAGCAATTGGCTTTGCTGCTCTCGCATCGCAATGCACGCCAGATGTTCGAAAGCCTGAAAACCGTCGTGCTGGATGAGCTGCATGCCATCCACAATTCCAAGCGCGGTGATCTCCTGGCCTTGGGGTTGGCTCGTCTGGCCAAATTGGCGCCCGGTCTTCGCCGCGTTGGTCTTTCCGCCACGGTGGCTGATCCGGCGCCGTTGCAACGCTATCTGGTGCCGCAGCCGGAGGAGGGCGAAGCGCTTGCCGAACTGGTGCGCGGCGGCGTTGGTGCCGTGCCGGAGATTTCCATTCTGGTGTCGCAGGAATATGTCCCATGGGCCGGTCATCTGGCGCGCCATGCCATGCTGGATGTGATGGCGGCGATCAAACGCGCCAAGACCACATTGGTTTTTGTCAATACCCGCCGCCAGGCCGAACTCACTTTCCAGGATATTTGGCGGATCAATGAAGAGAACCTGCCCATAGCGCTGCATCATGGCTCGCTTGCCCCTGAACAGCGTCGCAAGGTGGAAGCGGCCATGGCCACGGGGCGTTTGCGGGCCGTGGTTTGTACGTCCACCCTGGATCTTGGTATCGATTGGGGCGCGGTCGACAATGTGGTTTGTATCGGTGCGCCCAAAGGGGCCGCGCGGCTGGTGCAGCGCATCGGCCGTGCCAATCATCGCCTGGATGAGCCCAGCCGCGCCATGCTGGTACCGGCCAACCGTTTCGAGGTCCTGGAATGCGAAGCGGCGCGCGAAGCGGTGGTGGCAGGCGAACTCGATGGCGAGCGCTTGAAAAAGGGCAGTCTCGATGTCCTCGCCCAGCATGTCCTTGGTATGGCCTGTTCGGCGAATTTTTCCGAGGATGACCTCTATCGCGAAGTGGTTTCGGCTTCGCCGTATCACAGCCTGCCACGGGAAGATTTTTCCCGCGTGGTCGAATTCGTGGCCACAGGCGGTTATGCCCTCAAGCGTTATGATCGCTACGCCAAGCTGCGCAAAACGCCGGAGGGCCAATGGCGCTTAGCGCATCCCAATCTGGCTCAGCAATATCGTCTCAATGCTGGCACTATTGTCGAAGACCCCATGATCGACATCCGCCTGCAATCCAAGGGGCGGCCGGCGGGCGCGGGTGGGCGCACGCTGGGGCAGATGGAAGAATACTTCATCGAGCAGCTGGCGCCCGGCGATACCTTCGTTTTTGCTGGTGAGGTGCTGCAATTCCAGGGCATCCATGACGATGCCGCCTTTGTCACCCGCACCAATGATCCCCAAGCCGAGATTCCATCCTATAATGGCGGCAAGTTCCCGCTTTCAACCTTCCTGGCGCAGCGTGTGCGCGAGATGGTCTCCAATCCCTCAAGCTGGCATCTCTTGCCGGACCCGGTGCAGGAATGGTTGCGCATCCAGGAGTGGCGCAGCCTGATCCCGCAAGCGGGACAGCTCTTGGTCGAGACTTTCCCGCGCGCCAGCCGCTTTTATCTCGTCTGTTATCCTTTTGAAGGCCGTCTGGCGCATCAGACCCTGGGCATGCTGGTGACACGCCGTCTGGAGCGCCTGCGGTTGCAGCCCACTGGCTTCTCAGCCAACGAATATGCATTGGCCGTCTGGGGTCGGCGTGACATGGCCGATATTGATCTCAACATGCTGTTCGATGAAGACATGCTGGGTGACGATCTCGATGCCTGGCTCGCCGAATCCAATCTCTACAAGCGCACCTTCAGGAATTGCGCCGTCATTGCCGGGCTGATCGAGCGGCGCGCTCCCGGCAAGGAGAAGACGGGGCGCCAAGTCACCTTTTCCACGGATCTCATCTACGACGTGCTGCGCGAGCATGAGCCCGACCACATCCTCTTGCGCGCCACCTATCAAGATGCCGCCACGGGCCTGCTCGATGTCGCGCGCTTGGGCGACATGCTTCACCGCGTCAAGGGCCGTATCGTCAGCCGCAAGCTTGATCGCGTCTCGCCGCTTGCCGTGCCAGCGTTGCTCGAAATCGCAAAGGAAATGGTTGCGGGCGAGGCCCATGACGAAATCCTGCGCGAGACCGAAGAAGCCCTGATCGCGGATGCGATGCGGATGGAGTGATTAATGCACCCACCAGCCTAAGCCGTCCGGTTCGCGTCCGGCATCGATGGTGGCGATGCGCTTCATCTTCTTGAGATCGACCACGGCGACGAAATGATCGCGGGGGCAGGCGATGAAGACGCGGCTGCCATCCGGCTGCATCTGGATGCCGGAGGCGCCATTCTCTTCGATCGGAACGCGATAAGCGACCGCATGGGTTTTGGCATCGATCACCACCAGATCTTTGCCGCGCTTCTGCGTCACCATCACATATTTGCCATCCGGCGTATAGGCGAGGCGATTGGCGCCGATGGTGCCGGCATCGAAGCTTTCGCGTTCGGCATTGCTGGTGAGATCAATGATATGGATCTTGCCATCGGCATCGCCCACCCAGACCTCTTTCGCATCGGGCGAGACGGCAAAGCCTTCCGCTAAGCGTCCGGTCGGCACCAGCGTGTGTTTGTAGCCGGGAGACGTATAGGAGGCTGGGGCTGGCGGCGCACCGGGGGCGAGGATCGGTGCATCGCTGCGCGCATCGAAAATGCTCATTGTGCCCGACACGGCGTTCGAGGCGATGATCTTGGTCGTATCGGCATTGGCCCAGAGCATATGGGTACGGTCCTGGCCGGTGCCAAGCAGGCCGGTGATCTCACCGGTTTTGATGTCCATGGCGAACAGCGCTTTGGATTTGTCCGCCGTCATCCACAGTGTGTTGCTGCGCAAGGCAAAGCCGTGCGGGCCTTGCAAGGGGGCGATGGAAATATCCGGCAGCGCCTTGGCGTTCACCAAATCCACCACCGCCAGTGTCTTCAAGGTGCCTTCGCCGAAATGGGAAACATAAGCGGTTTTGTTGTCGGGCAGTATCACCACCTCATGCGGGTCCTCGCCGATTGGGACTTGCGCCACCACTTTCAACGTATCGGTGTCGACCAGCGACAAGGCGTGGGTTTGCTTGGTCACGACCAACAAAGTGGCTTTGGGCGCGGCAATGGCTGGAACGGCGAACACCAGCGCAATGGCCAAGATGGCAAGACGGTTTTTCATGGGCGGGCTCCCTCTAGCCCAGAAATACAATGTCTTGCCGGGGACGAGAAGCGGGCCTGCTATCGCAGGGCGTCCTTGCTATGGTCGGGGCATGACTCGGGACGATTGCCGCCTTGTGGTGAATGGAGAGGAACTGGTGCTGGATGCCTCCGGTGCCGTCTGGTGGCCTGCAGAAAAAACGCTGGTGGTGGCCGATCTCCATTTCGAGAAAGGTTCGGCTTATGCCTGTTCTGGCCAGTTTCTGCCGCCCTATGACACCCGCGCAACCTTGCGCAAGCTCGAGCATCTCTTGCGCCAGTTTCACGTGAAACGGGTAATCGCGCTCGGCGACTCCTTTCATGATGGCGGCGCTGGCGGGCGGCTCGACCTGGAAGAGCGCGCTGCGCTTTCGGCCCTGACCAAAGTTGTTGATGTGGTTTGGGTGGAAGGCAATCACGATCCCGAACCTCCGGCATGGCTCGGCGGCCGCATCGTACCGGAGATTCTGATCGGCAATCTGATCTTCCGCCACATCCCCAAGAACGGCAATTGCTATGGCGAGGTGGCTGGACATCTGCATCCCGCAGCGCGGCTTTCGCGCAGTGGCGTGCGCTTGCGTAAGCGTTGTTTTGTCTCGGATGGCGTGCGGCTGGTCCTGCCCGCTTTCGGCGCCTACACCGGCGGTCTCGATGTGCGCGATGAAGCCGTGACGTCGCTTTTTACGCGCGGCTTTGCCGTTTATGCGCTTGGCACCGAGCGTGTCTACGCCATCAGTGGCGCGGAATTTTTGAAAGTCCGCGCTTAAGCCCGCTTGAAGAAGAAGGTCGAGCCCCAACCCAACAATATGCCCATCAGCACGGTAGCGACGCCGTAGGATAGAGGCTTGTTATGGGCAAATTCGAACAGCCGCCGTTCGAAACCGGCTTGGTCGACATAAAATGGTGTCGATTGTGCGCTGATCACCTGGCCGTCGCGGAAGAGATAGACTTCAACATTGTAGGAGCCGCGCGGCACTGCGGTAGGAATAGGCACATGTACGCGGAACAGCGTGGCGCTTTGCATGTCGACGCCCGTCTCGTGCTGGATATAGAGGCCGTTTTTCTGCTGTACCCGCTCCAAAGCCGTGACGAAGGCGGTGGGATCGCCATCGCTGGCCACGGTTTCGGAGCGCAAAGCGTTCACACCGATTTCGTAGCGGCTCAAGGTATCGCTGTCGGAAATCTCTTTCAGCGGGCGCGTGCCGGTGGCGAAATAGTAGGATGGCAGCCAGACCTTGGCGCGGGCGCGATTGATCCAGATGCCCACCACGCGATCTTTGCGCCGCACGGTCATCAGCGTGTCGGGACCGCGTACCACCACCACGATATCGCGCGTGCCGGTATCAGATGGATTTTCCACGGCGCCGAACACTGTCAGCTCCGAGCCGGTGAAATTTGAGGTGATCTGCAGGTAATCCTGGGACAGGCCTGACGAGAGCGTTTCCTCAGCCATGGCCGGCAGCGTCAGCAAGAGGAGAGCCAGCAGCATCATTTTCATGGCGAGCCTGCCGTGATGCTGTAAAGGTCCTCGGGCCGCATGATCAACTGCACCAGCAGGCCGGCCCCAACTGCCAGCACCAGAAGCGCCATCAGGAAACGCAGTTCTTCGCCGCGCAGCTTGGCCCCGGCGCGCACGCCGTATTGCACGCCAAAAACACCGCCCAGAATGAGGATGATGCCCAGCACCACATCCACAGTGAAATTATCGACGGCATGCAGGATTGTACTCGATGCGCTGACGAACAACACCTGGAACATGGAGGTGCCGACCACGACATTGGTGGGCATGCGCAGCAAATAGATCATCGCTGGCACCATCACGAAGGCGCCCCCGACACCCAGGATGGCCGAAAGAATGCCCACCAAGAAGCCCAGCACGACCGGGGGAATGGCACTGATATAGAGCCGCGATTGGCGAAAGCGCATTTTCAGCGGCAGGCCATGCAGCCAATGATGCTGGCCAGGCTTGCGGCCGTAACCGGAACGCCCCTGCCGTTTTGCCTGGAAGGTGCGAATGGATTCGTTCAGCATCATGGCGCCGACGGAACCCAAGAGGATCACATAACTGGCTTGGACAGCGAACTCGACCTGGCCCATGCGGCGTAGCACGGCGAACAGCCAGACACCTGTGGCCGATCCCACCAGGCCCGAAGCGATCATCACGGCGCCCATTTTGAAATCGACACTGCGCCGTTTCCAATGGGTGAGTACGCCTGAGAAGGTCACACCGGCGATCTGGCTGGCAGTGGTCGCCACCGCCACCCCAGGCGGGATACCGTAGAAGATCAGCACGGGGGTCAAGAGGAAGCCGCCGCCCACGCCGAACACGCCGGAGAGAAAGCCCACCACAAACCCCAGCCCCAGCACAATCAGCCAATGAACCGACATCTGTGCGATGGGCAGATAGATTTCCATCGGGCGAGGTTTTCTTAAAGAACGGGTCGCAGGATCAGAGGACTGTGCGTCCTCAAGCCAGGCGGGTCAACCGGTGCAACGCATTTAACATGCCGCTTTGCCTGGTAGCCTTGGCTGGCAGGCGCCAAGCCATTTTTCCAGGTTATCCCCGGGGCACATCGGCATAGGTCGGGGCGACATTGGCGCGGGCATCGAGCTGGTTTTGCTTGAAGATGTCGGCGGCGTGCTGGGCGGCCGCGCGTGCTTCGCCATCGAGCTGACTGGTGATGGCGCCAAGACGCGTCTTGGATTCCCCATCCCCCTGGGCAGCCGCGATCGCATACCATTTGTAGGCATCGACGAGATTTTGCGGCACGCCAAGTCCGCGTTCATAGAGCACGGCAAGGTTAAACTGGCTGTCGGAGAGGCCGAGATTGGCAGCCTTCAAGAACCAGCGCGACGCTTCGACGAAGTCCTTCTTCACGCCTGCGCCTTCGGTATAGGCGACGGCGAGGTTGTGCATCGCCTTGCGGCTGCCCTGGTTGGCGGCAGCCTGATACCAGCGCACCGCTTTGGCAGCGTCGGCAGGAATGCCGCGGCCGCGTTCATAAAGGGTGCCCAAACGATATTGCGCCACCGGTTCACCGGCTTCGGCGGCCTTGCCCAGCCATTTGGCGGCTTCGCCGTCATTGGCCGGAATGCCATCGCCGTCCAGATACTTAAGGCCGACGATGAGCTGGGCCTTGGCGTTTCCGCTATTGGCCGCCTGAGTCAGCCGGTCGAGCGGAGCGGTTGGCAGCGGCCGGGCAGTCTGCTGGGCAGGCAATGCAGCGAGTTGTGTGTTGGGCTTGGCCGCAGCAATGCCGGTCGGCACCGCAGGATGTTTGGGAGTTGCTGCCGGAGGCGTTGCTGTCGGGATATTGGCCGGCGTGGCCGCTGGCTCTGGGGCCGAGGCATGCAAATCCGGCGCCGCCGTTTGCTGTGCCGGTACCGGTTTGGCCATGGCAGGCGGTTTGGCCAAGAGGCTGACCGAAGTATTCGTGTGGCTGGCTTGGCGGCTCAGGATGGCGCCTGCGATCACCGCAATGGCGATCAGCGCGACAAGACCCACGAGCAGCGGGCGGCTGCGTTTCGGCTCGCCTTCCTTGGCTTTGGCTGACCCCCAGCGCAGGCTGCCAAGGGTGGCACTGCGTTCGGTTTCTTGCTGTGCAGCGGCACGGGCTGAGCGGCGGGCCGCGGCCAGATAGGATTCAACCGTCGGCGCTTCGGCTGGGTTGGCCGCAAAGGTCTCTGCCGGCAGTTCGTAATTGGGCAGCGGATCGGTGAAAGCCGGTTGAGCGGGGGCCGCCGCGAAAGGAGGAGGAGCTTCTGCGAAAGGTGGCGCTTCGAATCCCGGCAGAGGGCCAAACGCTGCAGCACTGCCTGGGGCCACGGCAGCCGGTGGCGGGGTGAAGGGGGGCGGAACGAAGGGTTGAGCCGGCTGGGCAAGCGGTGGAACCTCCGCAGCCATGATCGGCTGGATTTGCGGCGGCAATTCTTCGGTTGACTTCAACTTGTCAGCTGCGGCCTGGCGCTGTTCAGCCGCGGCTTCGCGCTGGGCGGTTTCCAAGGCTTCCAGCCGCGCCGTCAGCTTCCGCAGATCGTCGTCCGGCGCTTTGGGTTCTTCGCGGCGTTCCAGGCGAGACACCACATCCGAAAGGGACTTTTCGATGCCGAGCAAACGGCGATCGATGCCGGTATTATCGCCCCGTTCTTCCAAGCGGCGCACGCTGTCTTCCAAACGGCCGATTGCTTCGGTCGGGGGGGGCACCTTTTTCTGGGCTTCGATGGCCTCCAAAGCCTGCTTCAATGACCCAGAGGAGGTCTGGCTCGCTGATTCGACGCTGCGGACCCGCTCATCCAATGCCGCGAGGCGGATTTCGAGCGCTTGCGTGGCCGATTGTGCATCCTGACGGGCTTGGCCAACACGGCCTGCCACGGTCTCAAGATTGTTGGCGAGATTGGAAATCTGCCCCGCCGATTGGTTGGCGGTTTCGGTGATCTGGTCGGCAAGCCGCGACAGACCTTGATGCAGTGCCTTCACCGCATCGCGCAGGCCTTCGCCGGCGTCACGGTTTTCGACCCGGTCAAGCCGTTCGGTCAGCATCGTGACATGCGTGCCGAGCTGGTCAAAAGCCTGGGCCTGCTCCCTCGCGGCGATGTTCATTTCGACCGCCGCCTTGCTCATCACCCGGTTGCTTTCGGTCTGACTGCGTTCGGAGGCATCCAGGCGGCGGGCCATATTCCGCAGCTGGTCTTCGATGCGGCGATAGACCTCGGCCGTTTCGGCTTCGCTTTTGGAGACCCGGTCGAGCATGGCGTCGGAATCCCGCCGCTGGCGCTCGGGCTCGCTGCGATAATCGGTTCTCCACTCGGGACGGAGCTGGCTCATGTCGGAATACGCCTGATCTGAGAGGCCTGAAACAATGCGGCGGGTAAGCCATTCGCCCACAGACAAGCCTTCCCGGCGCGCTGCCGCGCGGGCTGCTTCGCGGGCCTCTGTCGAGATCCCTGCGACATTCCATGGTAAATCAGGCCGCATCTCGTCTCTCGTGACGCATCCTCCCCCACATAAAGTACCGGTGGCCACATCTTGTGTAAAGCAAAGTACTGCAGTTGGAGAGCCAAGGCTCTAACATCGCCCATGCCCCTAGAATCCGCTCACAGGAATTAAGGGAACGTTAGCGCTGATGGATGCTTACGCTGTCTGTCTCAGAGTGTATCCCAGCCCGGGTGAGTTCGCGGTCTAGTTGTCCTGTCGCCCAGAGAAAGGCCATGCGGAAATCGCTGATCAGCGACCATAGTGGGTAGGTGAAGGTCGCCGGGCGGTTCTTTTCGACAAAGAAATGGGCGATCCAGGCAGGCCCGTATCCTGCCAATAAGGCTATCGCGGCAAGCTTGGGTCTGCGCAAAACGAGGGCGCCGGCAACAGCGGCCAGCGCCAGAATGGTCCCGCCGTAATGCAATTGCCGCGTCCTGGGGCGGGCGTGTTCACGCAGATAGAAGAGCCAGAAAGTGTCGTAGCGTGTGAACTTCTCGGCCATGTCCCATTTTACCGGGACCGTGGCTCACTGAGAAGGTCCGCCACCAATGGCGCCCCGCAAGACAGGGCCTTGAGAGTTGTCCTTGCCGTCCTTGGCGCTGGGGACGGTCTGGACGTCCGGTGAGCCCTTCTCCGTTTTGTCACCCAACCCGAGATCCGTGGTGAATATCTGCGCCACATAGACCGTATCGGCATTCAGGGCCGCGCCGACTCCGGTGTGATCGTAATCCGGAAAAGACAGGTTATCGAGATGCGGTTTGGAAGCCGTCCAGCCGTCGACGAACCGCTTGGCGAAGATTTCGACATCTATGCCGTCCTTTGCCGTGAAACGCTGGGCGGCGACATTCTCGCCCACCAGGCCTTGGAACTTGGCATCCTGATTCATCAACATGGTGGCGGAGACATGAGGATCATCGCCAGAAGAGAAGGAGCCCGTTCGCGCCATCTCGGCGCTGCGCTTCCTGGCAATGGCGGTCAGCGCCGGATCGACCAGCATGACACGGGCTTTGGGGGCGGCCTTGGCGCGCTGTTCGGCCACTAGCGCCACAATCCGCTTTTCGAGCAGCGGCATCTGTGAAGCGGGATCTGGGGGGGCTGGCGTAAACCATCCGGAGCACCCGGCGAGAGCCAGGGCTGAGAGCGTCAACAGCGCCGAGCGCGCAAACCGTTTATTCCAAATCACGTTGATGCAGGAACTTGAATAAGCCCGCTGCTCCCATCTCTTGGCCGATGCACATCGCCACCTCCGACATAGCATAAGGCGGGACAATGAAAATGGCTTTGGCGGGATCGCTGCAATTTTCCTGATTGCGCCGTTTTCCGGGCACAGTTTTGGGCGAGATCAGGTCTGCCGGTTGGGATCCCGTTGCCAATAGATGTAGGACATGGCCGTGCAAGCCGCGGCCAGCACCGCGATCCCGCCCAGCAGCATCAAGCGGGCGGCCAGCGCTCCCGAGACTGCAAGAGTGGCAAGGCTCGCCAGCCCTGTTGCAACCAACAGACGCCCGCCAAGGCGGTTGCTCTTGTCCCAGGAAAGTTCGCTTCGCTTTGTCCAATAGGTGCGCACGCCGACGAAGGGATTCGGTCTTGTCTTGCCGAGGACATTGCCCAGCACAACGAACAGCAGCGACGGCACCAGCACGCCGGTCCCGGCGATGTCGACCTTGTAGCCGCGCGCTAGGAGGATCACACCGCAATGGCTGACAAAGAGGACCACTAGAGTGCCAAGCCAGCCTGTCACATAAGCGGAGGCGCTTTGGGCGAGGTTCTCTTTGCGGCGGGTGAAGCGGGGCAGCAGCGCCATAGCGACGGTGAGCACTGCGGCAAAAGCGGGAGCGATCAACAGCGCTGCGGCTTTGCCCATATACCCGTTGGCATGACCGCTAATGTCGAAATGGGTGGCGATCCGGGCCGTCTCGGGAAGCGCAAGCCATGCCCAGCCGCTGATGGCAAGCATCCCGGTAATCAGACAACCGCTTAGGATCAACGGCGCGCGAGTTTCCATTTCTTGCTTTCCTCCCCTTTGCCCATGAGGGACAGCAGCGCCGCCATCGCTTCCTCCATGACACTCATATTAAGGCGGTAGAGAATAGTGGTGCCGCGCCGTTCTGTGGTTACCAGCCCGGCTGTCTTCAGCACGGTGAAATGGCCTGACAAGGTGGGCTTGGCGAGATGGAAATGTTCGGCGATATCGCCGGCACTCATCGCGCCTTCCCGCAGCAGCTTGAGGATTTCCCGGCGAACAGGGTGGGCCAGGGCGTCAAACACATCACTCATGGAAGTGCTTTCACAAAACCGACAATGGTGGGTATCACTTTCGGTGCCAACGGAATGCCCTCGTTATAAGCAGCCAAGTTGGCGGTCCGTTCTGCCGGTGCCGTTTTCAGCACATGATTGACGCCGTCGAGTGCGACCAGCTTGGCTGTTGAGGCGCCTTTCTGGAGACGTTGGGCATCTTCCATCGAAACCTGGAGGTCCGTCGTACCTTGCAGGATTAGAATCGGCGCTTTTACAGCTCCGATCGCCATGGCCGGATCGATTGGAAACCACGAGATCAGATAAGGCTGAATCGATGGGCGGAACATCACTACCAAACCGGGCGGTACATCGGCAACGGTTTTGCCCAGCTTCAATTGCTCCACAATGGCGGCGATTTTTGCGAGCGCATGATCGGGAGCGCCACTCGCCTTAATCTGGCGCATCAACACCTCGTCGGCGGAAAAGCCTGCGCCATCGGCAGAAATGTAACCGCAAACCTTGGTCTTCGCAGCCACAAGAGCGCCGATGAGAGCACCTTCCGAATGGCCCAGGATGAAGACGCAGCGCACTTGCTTCTGGTGCTTGAGAAATTCCGTCCAGGCCAGCGCATCGTCGACGTAATCTGTAAAGTGCAGGTCGGCTTCGCTTTTCATGGCCGCTGCGCTGGCGGCGATGCCGCGCTTGTCAAAACGCAAGGAGGCGATACCGTTCTGTGCCAGCCCATCGGCGATCAGTTTCAGCGTAGCCGGTTTGACACCCGGCACGGTCGAATTGCCGTCGCGATCGGTTGGTCCGGAACCGGCAATCAGCAACACGGCCGGAACCTCGCTGGCCGTTTCGGGCATTGTGAGGGTCCCATAAAGCGAGGCGCTGCCGCTCATGATGGACACGGCGGTTTTCTCTGCCATCCCGCGGCCTACAAAAATAGCCAGGACCATCGCCAGGTAGAGAGGGACTTTGCGCATGATAGCCTCATTTATTTTTTGTTATTTAGCTAATTTACGAAATAAACGCAAGGCGGCTGCAACTGCCTCCGGGCTGACACGGAATGAGACATATCTGGGGGTATCGTAAACGCCGCCTTAAGAACTCGCTGTGCAGCTTTGCCCGCGTTTCAGGAGCTCATGCGCCGTGGTTGATCTTCCCAAAATCGCGATCTGTTATCCGTCCGGCGACATGGTGCATGCCGATTTCACGCTCGCCTTGGCCGGGCTTTGCCTTTCGCTGCACCCATTGGAAGTCACGGTGGTCAACACCAAGAGTTCGATCGTAGCCGAGGCGCGCAATATCGCGGTGCAGCGGGCGCGGGAGGCGGGGGCTGCTTATCTCCTGTTTCTTGATAGCGACATGATCTTTCCGCAAAACACCCTGCACCGGCTGCTGCTGCATCAAAAGGATATCGTGGGGGCTGTCTATACCAAGCGGGTGCCGTCTTATGAGCTGCTGGGTACGGTGCTGCCGGGCGCGAACCCGCCGGGCGACGACGGTTTGGTCGAGATGGAGCGCTTGCCGACCGGCTGCCTTCTCATCCGCATGGCAGTATTCGACCGCCTGAAGAAACCCTATTTCCGTTTCGGGGTAGACGAGGCGAGCGGCGCGCTGCTTGGCGAAGACTATGCCTTCTGCGATATGGCGCGCCAGGCGGGCTATCGCTTGTGGGCGGATTTCAGCTTGTCGCAGGAGATCGGCCACATCGGTCAGAAGGTCTGCCGGCTTCCGACCGCGGAAGAGAGTTAGGCTGTTTGCGTGGTAGCGCGATTGCGGATGCGCTCGGTGATCTGCTTTCGAAATACGAAATAGAGCGCCAGCAAGAGTGCGCCTTGGGCGAGTGTCGGGCCGATTAAAGCATAAGCCGCCCAGAAATTGGGGCTGGCCAGTTTCACCACCAGAACATTGACGACCGCAAGCGTGAACATCAGCGCCGAATAGACATAACCGGCACGTACGATCTGACTGTGATCGAGATTTTCCGTGACGATGGGCGGCAGATAGGGCTCCATCCAATCCCGGCGCAGCATCACGATGCCGAGTGCCAGCCATAACAGGCTCGGCTTGATCATGATGAAATGCGGCCGGTGAAAGAGAATAGTGAGACCGCCGAAAGTGCAGATTAGTACTAGGCTCAGCCACTGCAGCGCGCCGATTTTGTGACCGCGGAAATGCATCCAGAGCGTTTGCGCGATGATGAGACTGACGCCCACGCCCGTCGCAATGTAGACGCCCACCGTCCAGAACAGCGCGACGAAGACAAACGTGGCCAGCAGATCCCGGAAAATGGGTATCAATGCCTTCACCACGACCATGTCTATCGTCTTCCCAAGAAAGGAATGTTTCCGCGCGCCTTGTCGATATAGAGCCCGAACTGCCAAGTAAAGGTAAGCGTGGCCCCGAACAGGAGTAGTCCGAGGACACTGGCCCAGCCTGGGGCGAGAATATGTGCGACAACCGTGAGGGCATCGATCCCGGCCAAGGCGGCAAAGGCGGTAGCCCAGACTGACGTCAGAAGGGTGTGGGCCTTTACCTGGATAGCTGGGTCTGCTTGCTGTTTCAGCCAGCGGTATTGGGTGGTGAAAGGCTGGTTCGCGGCCATAGACCATAAGATAGTGAGCAGTAATCCGGTTTCCAGTACGATACTGGTATCGGCGGCCGCTGTGCCGGGCTGCACGAAGCCGTCATAAAGCGCCAAGGCTCCGAAAAGCACGAGGCCTGCGGCATCGAACACGCGGATTCTTCCGGTATGACCGAAGAAGCTGAGTCCCACCGCGAAGGCGGCGGCAAAGGCCAGCCACAACGCCAAGCTGACCGAGAGCGGGGCCATCACGAAATAGATCGCTGACGGCAGGAATGCGAGCACGCTTCGTTCTCGAAAAAAAAGAGGGCCGCCGGGCGTCTGGTTGAGACACCCGGCTGGCAACAAGAATTACTGGGCTGCGGGAGCGGCGGCTTTGCCGTAGCGGCGGTCCAGATAGAGATTCCAAAGGGCGGCAGCGCGAACCAGCGACGGATCGCCCTGGAAGCCCGCCAGCGTTTGCTTGGCAGCGGCTTCGTTGCCCTGCTTGATCTGGCTCATCGCCAGAACCAGCTTGGCTTCGCCAACCGTAGCACCGCCAGCGTCGATCGCCTTCTGGGCTACGCGCGTGGCGTCGGTATAACGGGCATAGCCGTAATAGGCTTCGGCCACATTGACCAGGTCCTTACCGCTCTTCGCCGTCTTCTCGACGGTTGGCAGGATCGGTTCGTCCTTCTTGGCGTCCGAGTTGATCTGGTTCATCACCGGCGCGACCTTGGCCGCGTTGATGGCGCCCTGCTGGATGCCGAGCTGCAGGAACTGGCGGGAGTCGCCCCAGCTGCGAATGGCGTGGGCGGCATCCTCGGCTTCGAGGAAGTTCTGGCCTTGCCAGCTGGCATTCACGACCATGCGCAGGCGGTAGATGTCGAGCGCCGCGATCTGGCGCGCCGCCTTGTTGCCGGCCGGCAGGATTTCGAGCGAGAAGTCGAGCAGATAACGCCAATCATCGGCCTTGCCGTAATCGCGTGCCATCTGTTCGAAGGATTTCACCTCGTTCGGACGATCTTTCGCCTTGTCATAGGAGAAAGCGAGGATCTGATAGAGGCCGTAGGGCGGGATTTTGTTCTGCGCGCTCGCTGCATCAACGCCCTTCTGGGCATAGCTGATGGCGTTGGGGCCGTCGTTGTTCTGGTAGTAGGCCGCGGCCAAGGCATTCCACACGTCGGGGTTCTTGATGTTGTGCTGGACGGCCAGCTGGCCGAGCTCGATGACGAGTGCATTGTTGTTGGCTTCGCTCGCCAGGGACATGGCGGGAGCGATCAGGCTGTCGCGATCTTCAGCCGGTGTGGCAGGGTTCTTGACCACGGCCACGAAAGCGGTGCCGGCTTTGACGCGATCGCCGGAATTCAGATAGGCGACGGCCAGGAAGCGCTGGGTCAAATACTTGTCGTAATCGGTGGCTTCCGGCACCGCAGCGGCCTGCTCGCAAGCGGTGATCGCGGCTTTCCAATCTTTGCCATCGATGCCTTTTTTGCAGTCCACCAGGAACTTGCTAACGGCCTTCGAAACCTTCGGGGTCTCGGCTTTATCGGACTTCTCAGCCGCCTGGGCCGGGGTCAGGGCGAGGGCCAAGCCCATCGCACAGTATGGGAGGCAGGCAATCGCAGCGGCCCGCAACAAACTCTTCTTCATGGATTCCTCACCTTGCTGTCACGCGAAGCACCGCGTCCGGAGCCCGCATCGCGCATCTTGGCGTACTATGCAACTTTATTATGGCGAAGCACTGCGTCGAATATGCCAAAATTTAGCTATGCTGCGGCGCAGCACAGAGGCGTTTCCACGGCCGCCTGGTAAGCCCTTCTTAACCATGAGGTGAGAGCGTGGCGGGGCATTTATCAGGCCGGGAAAATGGCCGAATTTGTCTTGGGTTGCGTGCAGCTTGGGCTCTCTTACGGAGCCGCGAACCGCCGCGGAAAGCCTACTCATGCGGCGGTGCTGGAACTGCTCGGCCGGGCGCAGGCTGCCGGAATCCGCAGTTTTGATGTTGCCCGGGTCTATGGCGATGCCGAGGAGCGGCTGGGCGAGGCGATGTCCGGTGCTCCCGTGACCATTATCACCAAACTCAGTCCTCTCACCGGACTTTCCGAAACCGACTCACCTGCAAAAGTTGTGGCAGCGGTGGACGCAGATGTTGCGCATTCCCGCCAAGCGCTCCGTCGCAAACGCTTGGACTGCTTCCTATTGCATCGCGCCGCCCATCGCACGGCCTTCGGCGGGGCAATCTGGCAACGGCTTCGTGCTTATCAGGCGGACGGCGTGATCGGCCGTCTCGGCGTTTCGGTGCAGTCGCCATTGGAAGCCCATGCTGCACTCGCCGATCCGGCTGTTGTTCACATTCAGCTGCCTTTCAATCTTTTGGATTGGCGCTGGCGTGAAACCTTGGTGCGTTGCGCGGCACGTCCCGATCTGACCGTGCATGTGCGCAGTGTTTTCCTGCAAGGTCTCCTGGCCGCCAACGATCCTTCGATTTGGCCCGCCATTGAAAATGTGGACGCCAGTGCGGTTGTGACTGAGATCGGCCGGCTTGCTCGTGATCTTGATCGCGAAAGCCCCGCGGATCTGTGCTTGGCTTATGTTCGTGCGCAAACGGCCATCCACGGTATTGTCATTGGTCTCGAAACCGTTGAGCAACTTGCGTGCAATCTTGCGCTCTTTGCCAAACCGGCGCTGACAGCAGCAGAATGTGATCAGGTGACGGCGCGCTTGCCGCATCTGCCAGAACAACTTTTGAATCCAGCGTTGTGGCCGAAACGATGATCCAGGATCTTTTCCGTCTCGATGGGACCGTAGCCTTTGTATCGGGGGCGGCAGGATATTTGGGCCGTCCCATGGCGCGGGCACTGGCTGACGCGGGTGCGCATGTCATTCTCAACGGCCGCAACCCCGACCGCTTGGCTGCTTTTGCCGCTGAATTGGCGGGCGATGGGCTGTCTTGCGAATGTGCGGCATTCGACATGGCCGATATCACCGCCGTGCGTGCCTATTTTCCGGGTCTCACGCGTCTGGATGCACTGGTGAACAACGCCATCTCGATGACACCCAAGTCCTTTGCGGAGCTGGAGCCGGCCGATTTCGACATCACCTATCGCTCCAGTGTCACGGCCGCTTTTGAAGCCGTGCGTGCGGCGCTTCCCGCTTTGCGGGCTGCCGTCTCTGCGGCTGGCGAGGCCCGTATTGTCCAGGTTTCATCCATGTATGGCGCTGTTTCGCCTGACAAACGCATCTACGCCAAGCCTGGGCAGGCCAGTCCCTTCCATTACGGTCCCGCAAAAGCAGCACTGTTGCAGCTGACCCGCCATTTGGCAGCTGAGCTTGCCGCTGACCGCATTCGGGTCAACGCTTTGGTGCCTGGCCCGTTTCCCCGGCCGCAAGTTTCCGAGGATGATCCGGCTTTTGCGGCGCGGCTTGCAGCCAAAACCATGCTCGGGCGTTTTGGGCTGGCCGAGGAAGTGGCCGGACCGTTGCTTTTCCTTTGCAGCAAAGCGTCAAGCTATGTGACTGGTACGGCTCTTGCGGTCGATGGGGGCTGGACGGCATGGTAGGGTGAAGCCGAAAGGACGAGAGGATGCTACTGCCCTTTCTGTCCGTGCTGCGTCCCGATCACGCCGCACTCTTGCGCGCCCTGCAGGAGAAGCTCGCGCGGCTGCCGCTTTTGTCCGATATCAGCGACACTACTTTATGGCGGGTGGTGGCAGAATCGGCTTGGTTCGGTCTTCCTGGCGGCCTGCGCTTGGAGCGCGAAGAAGATGCCGCGTTGTTTCTGGTCGTCACAGGTGCGCTTGGCGTATTTGCCGAAAGCGAGGGGGGCGAACGCCGCCTCTTGGTGCAGGTATCCCCCGGCGAGATGGTTGGCGAAATCAATCTTCTGACCGGTGAAAACGCCCCCGATCTTGTCGCTCTGCGCGACACCGAAATTCTCAAGATCAGTCAGGCGGGATTCGAGATTTTGGCCGCCCGCCATCCGCGCGTGATGTTCGAAATGATGAAGACGATTGCTCGGCGTTTGACCGAGACGTCGCGGGAAAGCCGGGCTCGCACCCGCCCCAAAACGCTCGCGCTCGTGCCATTGCAGGAAGGTTTGCGCGACGACCCGATCGCCCAGCGCTTGGCAGTCGCTCTTGTTGAGATGGGTGCCAAGGCGGGTGTGCTCGATGCTTCGGCAGCAACGGAGACGGCGGATTGGTTCAATGCCTTTGAGGCGGCCCACGATGTTGTGTTTTACCGGGGCGATGATCCGGACAGCGCCTGGACGCAACATTGTATGCGTCAGGCCGACCGCATTCTTCTGATCGCGCGCTCCGACCGGCCGCTGCCGCAAAAGCCGTTACGGGGCATGAAGGAAAGTGTCTGCGGTTTGCCGGAGCTCTTGGTATTGCATGCCGGTTCGTCCCGTCCCGGCCTGCCGGAACATTTTTCGCTGCGCAGCGGTTTTTTCGAGAGTCACCATCACATCCGGCAGAACCGGCCGGATGATATCCGCCGCTTGGCGCGTTGCGTCTCCGGCCGCGCGGTCGGCTTGGTGCTCAGCGGCGGCGCGGCGCGCGGCTTTGCTCATATCGGTGTGGTCAAGGCGCTCACCGAGGCCGGGGTGCCGTTCGATTATCTTGGCGGTGTCAGTATGGGTGCCATTGTGGCTGCCGGGCTGGCCGCCGAATGGAGCATCGATGAGCTGACCGAGCACATGCGTGAAGCCTTCGTCGCGGCCAATCCTTTGTCGGATTATACCCTGCCGCTGATTGCGCTCGTGAAGGGGCGCAAGATGACCAAGCTTCTCAGCACCCATTTTGGCAAGATGCGCATCGAGCACTTGCCCAAGCCCTTTTTCTGCATCTCATCGGATTTGACTACGGGACATGTCCACGAACATCGCAATGGTCCGCTCTGGCGTGCCTTGCGCTCGAGTGCGGCTTTGCCGGGGATCGTGCCGCCGGTCACATCGCGCGGTCATTTGCTGGTTGATGGCGGGGTGATGAACAATCTGCCGGTCGATTTCATGCGCAAGCGGCGCATTGGCCCCTTGATTGCCTCCGATGTCACCGGCGAGATCGATTTTTCGGTCCGTGACAGCCGTTATGGCGAGCGCACGGTCTGGCGTCTGTTGTGGCAGCGTATGCGCGGCATGCCCTCGATCTTCGACATCCTGATGCGCACCGGCACAATGGGGTCGGAGGCGCAACGCAAGCTTGTCCGCGATGAAGCCGATTTTCTCTTTGAACCGCCTTTGGCCGGGCTCAATCCGCTCGACTGGAAGAGTTTCGATCGTGCCATCGCTGAGGGATATGCACACGCCGTTACGGCGATCGAAAAGCAAGGTGTTCCGCTCACGGACATTTGGAGTGAAGGCCCTGCTGTGGTCATGTCAAAGACGTATTTCAGCCGCATTTAAACAAGCAAAACGTGAAGCGCAGTTTGTGATGGCATCATGGGTGGCGGTCACGTTGTATCGTCGCGACATGACGCGAAGAAATTTGCGGCTGTGGCCGGTTGTCCTCTGGCTCGTATGATAAATATGACTTACACGACATCATGAAAGCAGGATCAAGGTTGCATCTTTTGCGCGAAGCGCAATCCGCGCACATCCCGCTTTCGAAAAAGAAGTAAGAGCAGGCGTTCGCGCGCCCGACATCACCCGTCCGCGGCCCTCGCGGACGAATGCGATGCTTCGTGCTTGCAGGCCCTGCCCATCATGAACCGGCTGAGTGCCGAACGCCGCGGCGTGTGCTGCCGTGCGCGAGTTTGGGAGGTCATAGTGCGTACATCTATCCTCTTTCGCAGGGCTTTGATTGCCTCTGCATCGATTGCGAGCATCGCTAGCTTCGCAACGGCGGCCATGGCGCAGGATGCCAATGTGGTCGAGACCGTTGTGGTCACCGGCCGCCGTGCCGCCATGCAGACTGCCGTCAAGATCAAGGAAAATGCCGACCAGCTCGTTGACGCCGTTGTCGCTGACGATGTCGGAAAGCTGCCTGACAATTCGATCACCGAAGTGCTGCAGCGCGTTTCCGGTGTGACCATCACCCACTTTGCCGCGGTCAACGATCCAGACCACTATTCGGTGGAAGGCTCTGGCGTCGCCATCCGCGGCATGACCCAGGTCAATTCCACTCTCAACGGCCGAGAATCCTTCTCCGCCAATGGCGGCCGCTCGCTGTTATGGGAAGATGTCCCGCCCGAGCTGATGAGCGCGGTGAATATCTACAAGAGCTCGACGGCTGATCAGCTGGAAGGCGGCGTCGGTGGCTCGGTCGATCTGCGCACCCATCTGCCGTTCGATTTCGACGGCCGCAAGATTTCCGGTTCCGTGGGTGTGAACTACGGTGATCTCGTCGATCAGGGGCGGATGAACGGCTCGCTGATGCTGTCCGACCGCTGGGATACCAAATGGGGCGAAATGGGTCTGCTCCTTGATGCGGCCTATTCCGACATCGTGTCCCGCAGCGATACGATCCAGGTCGAGCCTTATTTTCCGCACGGCAATATCCCGAACGAGACGGGGACCTATTACATCCCGGGCGGTTATGATTTCCGCACGGCGCAGTTCGATCGTAAGCGCGCCGGTTTCTATGAAGCCTTCCAATGGAAGCCGACCGAAAACCTGTCGCTCTACCAGACCTTCTTCCAATCTTATTACAACGCCCACAACTCCAACTACGGTTTCCTCGGTACCGGCGGCAACGGCATGACGCTGGACTATTCGCACACGACCTGGTCCGTGCCGTCCCATGTCTGGGGTTCGAACAACCAGTTGCTCCAGGCCGATGCGCTCTACAATCAGTATTACGAATGGTGGAGCCCGATGAACTGCACCAGCGGGCAGTGCTCGTTGGCCACTACCAATACCGGTGCCGATAAGGGTTCGAACCGCACCACCGACATCACCGAAGGCTTCAACTGGACGCCGACGGACAACTGGCGTGTCACAGGTGCCTTCCAATATGTCCATTCGACCTCCGACAGCCGTCGTCTTGATGTCTACGGCTCCACAATGCAGCCCGCCTTCGGTATAGATCTGCGCGGCAACTATCCCGTTGTGCTGGTTTCCGATAAATCTGCCCTGGCCACGGCGTCCAATTATCTCTGGACGGCGACCATGGACCATTATCAGCAGAATAATGGGCAGGAGATGGCGGCCAATGTCGATGCCGAATACAACGTTGGCGGCGTCTTCTGGCGTAGCGTGAAGTTCGGGGTGCGCGGTGCCAGCCGGCTCGAGAACGACCGCGAGACGGCATACAACTATACCAGTCTCAGCCCGTGGTATGCCTCGGGCACGATGCAGTACATGAATGCGTCGAATTCGGACGATACGCTCGTCACCTTCGACAATTTCTTCCGCGGCGCAGCGACTCTGCCTGGCTCAGCCTATTTCCCCTCCCTGGCTGCGGTAGAGAAGTTCAGCGTTGCTTACTTCCATCAGAAGTATTCGGCTACAGCGAATGACACGACCGACAACAGCCAATTGACGCCGTATAACCGGTCTCATGGCAAAACGGATGCCTTTACGGCCTATGTCATGGGCAACTTCGCTGAGGATAATTTCGTCTTCGGCTGGCCGATGAGCGGCAATGTTGGAGGCCGTTTGGTCTACAACGACAACCAGAGCGAGGGTTATGTCACCCAGGCGGCCCAGACCAATCTGTTCCTGACGGTCGGCGGCACTTCCTTCTCAACCGGTACGCAGAATATCGCCCGCGCTGGCGGCCGCGTTAGCTGGACCTTCCTGCCTTCCTTCAATATCCAGGTGCAACCGACCGACCAGACGCATATCCGTCTGGCCTTGTCGGAGAGCATGGGCCAATTGTCCTTCTCGGCGATGAAGGCGGGCGGTTCGCTTTCGGTCTCGACGGTCAGTGTCAACAATGCCAGCATTGTTTCGGGTTACAGCGCGTCTACCGGCCAGCCCGATCTGAAGCCCCAGCTATCCCGCAACCTTGATCTGTCGTTCGAGTGGTATGGCGACCACCCCGGCGACCAGGCGCATGTCTCGGGCTTCTACAAGTCTATCAAGAACTACATTACTTACGGCATCACGACCGAGAACTGGGCCGTGAACATGGGTTCTTACGGCATGCTGACCGAGCCCACGCTGATCAACAACTACTTCAACTCCTCTAAGGAGACGGTGATCCGCGGCTTTGAATTGGGTGCTACGAAGTTCTTCGATTTCCTGCCCTGGTACTTCAACGGCCTCGGTGCGGATGCGAACTTCACCTATATCGACAGCCGGGCACCGGGTGACACCGCCTATAATATGTTCGGCAATCTCATCACCAGCCTGCCGGTCGATGGCTTATCACGCTACAGCTATAACGCCGCCTTGCTCTACGAGCGTGATCCCTTCTCGATCCGTGTCGCTTACACTTGGCGATCGTCTTATCTGCTGTCGACCAATGCCAATGGAACCAATGGCACCTATTCGGCCTCTGACAATGGTGTCTCCTGTCCGGCCAACAACTACCTGACCGGAGGCACGGGAGCGAACGGCGTTGCGGGTGTCTGCACCTACAACCTGCCGATCTTCTCCAAATCCTATGGTCAGCTCGATGCGGGTGTGCAGTACAAGCTCAACGACAATGTGACGCTTTCCGTGGAAGGCCAGAATCTGCTGAACACCGTCACCAAGACGACCATGGGTTATGGGGCGCAGTCCTATAACCGCAGTTGGTTTATGGCCGATCGCCGTATTGCCGGCTCAGTGCACTTCAACTTCTAACGCTCCCCGAAGTTGAGGCCTCTGGATCCCCAGTCATGCGGCCGGGGATCTTTTTTATATGCTGTTCTGCATCATCGGATTGGGCGGCGGGTTGCCGGCCAGATAATAGGTCCGTCCCTCGCTGTCAGTCAGGACCATTAGCTTGATTTTGCTGTCGTGCCCCGTGATATCGAGATCGGCCTTAAGCTCGCCAGAACCGCGGGAGCCTGCCACTTTCAGGATATAGCTCGCCGTGCCGCCGCGCCCCGTGGCGTAGTCATAGGTGTGGAGTTCCACCTCGAGGACCTTGATATTGTTGCCGAGTACCGCCGCAGCCTGGCTGTCCGCGCGTACCGCCTGTACGACGGCTTGGATGCGGGAATCGCTGCTGAAACCCTTGTAGAAGTACCAGGCGCCATAGCCGAACACCGCAACCACCACCACCGAGGCCGCTATCAGCGCCCCCAGGCATCCCCAGAGGCAGCCGCTGCGGGGGCGGGCAGGCGTTTCCTGCTGTTCGCTATACGGGTCCATCACACCCTCAATATTTTCCCGAAGCGTAAGCGTGCGGCCGCAATTGCCGCAAGCCCATTGGGCGCCGTAATCTGGCGGAAATCATCTCGGCGTTAGTATCATGCAGAATTCCTCTTTCGATGAAAATCCGCTGGATACAGCGGACCGTCTGCTCCAGGACGGAAAAGCGGCGGAGGCCGTGGCGTTCTTGAGCCTGCTGGTGGCGGAAGGCCGGGGCGGCTTTGTCGCGCGGCTTCTTCTGGCGCGTGCCTTGGATGACGCTGGGCGTCCCGCTGAGGCTGTGGCTTTGGCAGGCGAAACGGCGCGACTGCATCCCGATATCGCAGAAGCGGCGCTCGCCCATGGTGCTTTGTTGCTGGCCGCCGAAAAGCTTCCGGACGCCATCGCGGAAGTACAGCGGGCGCTGCGGATTGATCCGGAAAACGCCGGAGCCCGCTTTTTGGTGGGATGTGCTTGGCTGGAAGCCGGGGAAGCCGAAAAGGCGCTGGCGGCTTTTTCGGTCTTGTCGCCGGAAGACGTTCCGGAGGTTGCCGCCAAGATCGCCGAAGCCGAAACCATGCGGACGCAAGCGCGGTCCGATGCAGGCTATGTGCGCCATCTCTTCGATCAGTTTTCTTCCGATTATGATGAACGCATGCTCGGCCAGCTTGCCTATCGCGCGCCGCAAGCTTTACGGGAATTGGCGCAATTCATCATGCCCGGCCTGACCGGCCTTGCCGTGCTCGATCTCGGCTGCGGAACGGGTCTTTCCGGCGTGGCCTTCAGGGATCGGGCGGCGCATCTGACGGGTGTCGATCTCAGTCCCGCCATGATCGAGAAGGCCCGTACCCGCGCCATCTATGATGACCTGCAGGTCGGCGATATCGAAAGCGGCTTGGGCGGCAATCTATATGATCTCGTCATTGCGGCCGATACGCTTGTTTATATCGGCGATCTCGCAGTCACGTTTAAAACCGTCGCGGCAGCTTTAAAGCCGGAAGGCCATTTTCTCTTCACCACGGAAGCCAGGGAGGGGGAGGGTTTTGAACTTGGCCCCAAGCGCCGTTGGCGCCATTCCGAGGCTTATTTGCGTGATCTGGCGGCGCGGCATGATTTCGCCGTTGTCGGTCTGCTTGCCTGCGTACCGCGCCACGAAGCACATGAACCGGTGCCGGGCTATGCCGTGGCGCTGCAGAAGAGGGCCGGGTGATGACCCGCACGATCGGCATTCTGGTCTTTGACGGCGTCGAGGAACTCGATTTCGTGGGGCCGTGGGAAGTCTTCACCATGGCCAATGAAGTCGCGCCGCGTTTCGATCGCGCCCCGCCTTTCGCCGTCAAGCTCATTGCCGAAAACAAGAATCCTGTCTGTTGCGCCAAGGGGCTGCGCGTCTTGCCCGATCTGTTGACCGCCGACGTGGGGGCGCTCGATATTGTGTTGGTTCCGGGCGGGATCGGAACGCGGCGAGAGGTCAACAATCCCGGGCTTTTGGCCTGGATCGCCGGGGTTGCTGCCAAAGCCGAATGGATCGCCTCGGTTTGCACCGGCGCCTTGCTGCTTTGTGCGGCCGGGTCCGCCAGGGGTAAAATTGTGACCACCCATTGGGCCTTCGTGGAGACCTTGCGGGCGCGCGGCGAAGCCGCGGAGGTTGTGACGGACCGCCGCTATGTCCAGGACGGCAATTTGGTTACTGCCGCTGGCGTATCTGCCGGAATCGACATGGCTTTGTGGCTTTTAGCCGAGATTTGCGGCGCCGATTTCGCCCGCGCCACAAAAAAAGGCATGCAATATGATCCGGCGCCGCCCGTGTAGAGTGGTTCTCGTGACAAGGGAATCTGTCTCGCGGTGTAACGTGCCGCGCCCCCCCGCTTTGTCGGCTTCGAAAATCTGTGCTTATCTCCGGCCAGGTTGGGGATGTATGACCACCTAAGGACCCAGGGGAGTTTCAGGATCATGTTCAAAAGCGTTTGTCTGATTGGCACCGTTCTGATGATCGCAAGCCCCGCGCTTGCCGATACAAGCTGCGGTACGGCCCCGATCCCGCCGGCGATTCCCGGCGCTGCCGATCTCAGCGGCAAGACGACCGATGACGCGCATACGGCTGTGCTGAACGCGCTCAAGAGCGTGAAGGCCTATCAGGCCACGCTCAGCACCTTCCGCGAATGTCTGCAGACCCAGGCCAATAACCAGAAGGCCGTCGTTGCCGCCGCCAAGGACGACAAGGAAAAGAAGGCCGCGCAGGAGCAGATGCAGACCATGCAGGCTGCTTACGACAAGACGGTCGATACCGAGACGCAGGTTGTCACCGATTACTCGAACGTGCACACCGCCTATTGCAAGATGGGCGATGGTCTGGCCGGCTGCGCCAAGCCGAAATAATCGCGGTTCCATCCTGCCGGTCGCCTGTAACGATCGGTTGGGACGGATTGCTTCGAATCACCTATCATGGCGGGTATGAGCCAGCCTGATATGGCGACGAAACGTAATGAGCGGCGCGCGCGGGAACACCATGCGACGCGCGCCGCCATTCTTGATGCAGCCCGCCGCGTTGCTGCGCGTGATGGGGCCCGCGATTTGTCCTTGCGCGGGGTTGCCGCTGAAGCCGGTTTTGCTCCCGCTGCACTCTATTCTTACTTTTCCGGAAAAGACGAATTGCTGCTTGCGCTGGCTGCCGAGGATCTTTCCGGCGTAGCGCGCGCCATGCGCGGCGCGGCCGCGGGCTGTGATGGCAAAGGCAAGTTGGCTGCGGCGGCTTCTGCCGCATTTGAGCTTCTGCGCCATACCGAGACGATCGCGGCCGGATCGGCGGCACTGCCCGCCAATGCCGGCAGCAGCGAGGCTGAGCGTTTGTTCAATGGCCGCCTCATCGCGGCTCTCAAAGTTTTGTCTGAAGTTTCGGGGCAAACCTCCGATACGCGCGAAGCGCAATGCGACGTGCTCTTGGTGGCGGCGGCCTTGAGTGGTCTGGCCTTATTGGCGCGCGCCGGGCGTCTCGATGCGCTCGGCTTCGGTGTCGATGAAATTCTCTCTCGTCTCGAGACGCGTTTTTCCTGATCGCCGCTGCGGCAGCTTCTGTATCGTCGTACAATAGAAGTATTTTGAAGCCATAAATCCTTTGCAGCGCCGTGAAAACGCGGTGAAATCGGGTGTGGTCTCGATTGTAAGGAATGAAAATGGAATCGGAAAAGCACAAAACCCGCCCGGCTCTTCAGACCCCAACGTCGCTTGGCGCCAACGCTACGCGCGATGTTTCCAATGCGCTGAATGCGCTGCTGGCGGATGTCTTCACGCTCTATTTGAAGACCAAGAACTTCCACTGGCACATGTCAGGGGCCCATTTCCGCGATTATCACCTTTTGCTCGACGAACAGTCGGACCAGATTTTCGCCATGACCGATCCGATTGCCGAGCGCGTGCGCAAGATCGGGGGCACCACGCTGAAGTCCGTCGGCCATATTGCGCGCTTGCAGCGCCTCTCCGACAACGATGCCGACTTCGTCACCCCGCTCGATATGCTTGCCGAGCTAGCGGACGACAATCGCCGTCTCGCGGATACGATGCGGGAAGCCCATGAGCTCTGCGACGACTCCAAGGATGTCGCCACAGCCAGTCTGTTGGAAGTGTGGATCGACGAGACCGAACGGCGCGCTTGGTTCCTGTTCGAGACCACCCGCCATAGCGAATCCGCCTAAGAGCCGTCCATGATCGATATCATCATCCCTGCCCGCAAAAAGGATCTGGGTGGCGGATTGGAAGTCGGCCGGGTCCTGCCCTTCGCCAAGCGGCGGATGGTGGGGCCCTTTGCTTTTCTCGATCATATGGGGCCAGCCGATTTCCAGCCGGGCGAGGGCGTCGATGTCCGTCCGCATCCCCATATCGGTCTGTCAACCGTCACCTATCTCTTCGACGGGGAGATTCTGCACCACGACAGTCTCGGTACTGTGCAGCCGATCCTGCCGGGTGAGGTGAATTGGATGACCGCGGGCCGCGGCATCGTTCATTCCGAACGCACACCCGCAGCGTTGCGGGCCCGCGGCCTGCGCCTGAACGGGATTCAGGCCTGGGTGGCGTTGCCTGAGGAAGATGAAGAAATGGCACCGGCTTTCGCGCATATCGGTTCCGAAGCGCTGCCGCGTTTCAGTGATGGTGGCACCAGCGGCACTGTCATTGCCGGACATTTCTTCGGGCTCCAAGGCGTGTCGGGGCGCTCGCCGCTCTTTTATGTGCATCTCGACATGGAGCGGGGCAGCCGCTTCGCCTTGCCGGACAATTACGCCGAACGGGCAGTCTATGTCGCCAGCGGCCGGGTGCGAATCGGGGAAACGGTCATCGAGGCAGGCCACCTCGTGGTCTTCACGCCTGGTTCCGCGGTGATCGATGCCGCAGAGGAGCGCGCGAGGCTGATGTTCCTGGGCGGCGAACCGGTGGGTGTGCGCCACATCTGGTGGAATTTCGTCTCTTCCAGCCTGGATCGCATCGAACAGGCCAAGGCCGATTGGAAAGCGGGGCGTTTGCCGCTGCCGCCCTCGGACGCTGGCGAGTTCATCCCGCTGCCCGAAACCCCGCCGCCGCCCCGGCCCGCCGATCCGCTCTGAATGCGGGTTAACCTCAGCCCCGGCAAACTGTTAGCTGCGGCCAAGAAGGTGGTGTTTTCGTCCTATTCCTGCGTTGAAAGCGGCGAGGTCAGCCAGTATGGTCCGCCCCCTCGTTGGGGCGTCGCCAAGTGGTAAGGCACCGGATTTTGATTCCGGCATTCCCAGGTTCGAATCCTGGCGCCCCAGCCATCACCTTTCTCCGAACGCATGGTTTTGAGCGCTTAACGGGCGTGATTTGCCTGCGCCCGCGGGATTTCCAAAAAACCTCATGGGTGCGCGAATTTGCGGGAAATCAGGCGCTTGCCGCCCGCCCACTCCCCCGCTATAACCCGCCCCCTTGCCCGACCTGAGGGCATCGGCCGGAGAGTAGCTCAGCCTGGTAGAGCACCACGTTCGGGACGTGGGGGCCGGAGGTTCGAATCCTCTCTCTCCGACCATTTTTCCTGATTTCCCGCACAAATCGCAGCCAGCCAACCGCTGGCTCGTTTTGGCGCGCCGCCAGCCGCGAACTCCTTGTCGGACCTGTCAAAAAGTGTCCCATGCGGGCTTGCAGCGACCGTTCCGACGGGGAACCCTGTCCCAATCCGTGGAAGTTGGACCGGCCCGCGACTGGTTTCCAATCACATGGGCCTCTAACCAAGCATGAGGACCTTTTGGTTCATGTTTGGAGGAGCCCGCCGTGAGGGCTATCGAAGGGAAGAGTACGGTGTCCGGGGGTATCCCGCAGCATTGGACAAGAGGATTTGCGGTTTTGGCCGCATTTCTGACTCTTGCCTTGTCTGCACCATCCCGCGCCGCGGATGTGACCCCCGCGGACCTCCAGGCGGCAATGCGTTCGCTGGGCTTTCTCACCTCACTGCAGAACCGCCCGTCGGTGACAATTGGCGTGATCTATCACGCCGGTGAAGCCGATTCGAAAATGCAGGCGGCACGGGTGGCGGCCTCGTTGGCGCGGTTGAGCGGTCCAGGCTCGGCGACCGTCTCAGCGACGCTGTTGTCCGTCCAGGACCTGCCGCAGTCCACGCTGCATCTCGATGCGCTCTATCTCTTGTCCTTGCCGGCAGAGAACGGGCGCACCGTTTCGGATTTCGTCAAGCGCCAGAATGTCGTTTCGATTTCCGCCGATCCAGCCTGTCTGGATATGGGCAGCTGCGTGCTGATGGTGCAGGCCCGCTCTTCCATGACGATTGTTCTCGATACTGCTCTCGCCCAAGCCGCGGGAGCCAAGTTCTCCACCGTGTTTACGATGTTGGTGAAGCGCAGATGATGAAGAAACTGACGCTGCCGGTGACGGCCATTCTGTTCACGCCCCTGTTCATGACGGGGGTCTACGCCCAATCGATGGACTATGGCGCCATTGCGCAATTGTTCAACGAACCGGGCACCGCCAGCGCCACGGGGTCTCCCCAGCGCGCCACCGATGTCCCGGCCAATATGGTCATCGTCACGGGGGACGAGATCCGCCGCTCCGGTGCGCGCGATATCCCGGGTGTCTTGCGCCATGTGGGCGGTGTGGACGTGCTGCAATGGGCCAATGACGATTACGACGTTTCGGCCCGCGGCTATAACCAGGCCTATTCGGCGCGTACCCTCGTGCTTGTCGATGGCCGCCAGGTCTATGAGGATAGCTTCGGCTTCACACCCTGGAGTGCGGTGCCGGTCGAGCTGGATGCGATTTCCCAGATCGAGATCGTCAAAGGTCCCAATGCCGCGTTGTTTGGCTTTAATGCCGTGGCCGGGGTGATCAACATCATCACCAAGAATCCGCGTTACGGCGATTCCACCGCGGCCACGCTGCGCTATGGCAGTCAAAACATGGGCGAAGCGTCCGGTGTGGCGCGGTTTGCTCTTGATGAAAACATCTTCCTGCGCCTCTCCGGTGGTTACCGTTCGGACAAGCCTTTCGGCACCTCCAATCCTTTGCCCTTCGAGGGCGCCCAGCGCGGACGCAATGATAGAGCCTCGTTCGATGCTGACGCCGTCTTTGTTCTGCCGCAGAACATCGAGCTGGAACTGGATGCTTCGCACAGCGAGGCCAAGCAGAGCGAGGTCAATGCGGGATACAGGCTGCAGACTTCCGAATATCTCACCAATGCCGTTTTGGGACGGCTAACCGCCGATACGTCGGCGGGCCTCTTCAAGCTCACCGGCTACAACAACTGGTTCGATTGGACACGGGCAGTCGGCCCTGGAGGGGAAGCCCCAAAGGTCCGCAACACGATCACCGTGATGCAAGTCGAGGACCTCTTCAGCGTTGCGCCTGATCACACGCTCCGTGTCGCTGCCGAATATCGTCATAACGAAGTAGGCTCGGGCGATTCCAATGACGGCTGGATTGCTTTTGATGCCGGTTCGGCCTCGGTGATGTGGAATTGGCAGATGCGGCCCAATCTGTCCTGGACCAGCGCCTTGCGTTTCGACGATGTGGCTTATGATAGTGTGCTGCCAAGGAGCTTTGTCAGCCGCAATGGCCCGTCATTCCATGTGAATGAGTGGAACTTCAATCTCGGACTGGTTTGGAATGTGACCGGTCAGGACACCTTCCGCTTATTGGGCGCGCGCGGTGTTCAGCTCCCCAATCTGATACAGGCTCGCGATGCCGCAATCGTGCAGAGCTCCGACACCGTAACAAGTTCGGGGAGTGGCACGGTCAGCTTGTTCACGCAGCCTTTGCAGCTTGAGCCATCGACCGTGACCAATTTTGAAGCTTTGTGGAATCATCACTTCACCAGCTTGGATGCGCGCCTGCAGCTCGCTGTTTTTCATCAGGATACCTACCAGGTGATTTCCATCGGCACTGGCACAGTCGATTCGATGAGCGCGCCGGGGATGGCACCGGCCAATGTCGGCTCATCCCGCGCCGACGGGGTGGAGATCGGTATGCAAGGCCGCTTCGATGAGGAATGGCGCTGGTCGGCGAGCTATCGCTTGGAACTGATCAACGACAAATACGTCAAGGCGGGCGGCCGCACCGATCTTGTCAATTACGAAGACACCACGCCTCAGCATGTGGTCAAAGCTGATCTTGGCTGGGACAGTCAGCCGTGGTCGGCCGATTTGTTCTTGAATTATCAATCCGACTCCGCTGGCTTGCGGCATGTGGGGCCTGGGCGCATTCTGGTGCCTGTTGGAGCCTATGCCTCGGTCGATGCGCGTTTGGGCTACAGATTCAACGACCATGTCATGCTCTCGCTTTCGGGACAGAACCTCTTGGAAGGGTCGCAGCAGCAGACCTCTGGGCCGGCGGTCGAGCGCCAGTTCTTTGTGACGCTTTCGGTGAATGGCTGATGGGAGAGACCGACCTTTTCTGGCAAATCACGCTGGTAGAGGCGCTTCTCAGCCTCGCCATTTTTGCAGCCGCGGTGATTGCCTATGGTCCGGTCAACATCATGGCGGCCCGGCTGCGGGCCTTGGCACCTATTCCGCTGGGCGCGGCTTCCGGTGTTCTCTTCGGCATTGCCACGGCCATTGCGTTGCTCTTGCCGGTGCATCTGAGCGGTGGCGTGCCGACTGGCAGTCAGACGGTGCTGTTGGCGCTGGCGGGTCTTTTGGCCGGGCCGTTTGCGGCTCTGACGGCGATGGTCATTGCATTGCTGGCCCAGCTTCAGCCGCTCGTCGCCGATGGTTTTGTCGATAGCTTCGGGATTGTCACGCTCTTCGCAGCCGCAGCGGCAGGCGCCGCGTTGCGCCTTGCCTTGGACCGGCTGCCGTCTCGCGGCGAAACGGCCTACTGGCATCTGCCTATTCTGGGGGCTCTATCGGCCACGCTTGAGCTTGGCGCGCAATGGTACATCCAAGGTGCGGCGGCCACGCTGCTGTCGGTGGTCCCGGCTCTGCTTGCCAACATCCTAGGGATCACGGTGCTGGGCACCTTGCTGCTGCATGAAAAGCGCCGCTACGAGACCGAACAGCATTTGCGTGCCAGCGAATTGCGTTTGGCCAATCAGGCGCGCGAGCTGGCCCAGCAAGCGCAGGAACTGGCGGCAGCGCGTGATGCGGCTGAGGCGGCCAACCGGGCCAAGAGCGAATTTCTTGCCAATATGAGCCACGAAATTCGCACCCCGATGAACGGCATTGTCGGTATGGCCGGACTTCTGCTGGACACCAAGCTCGATGACGAGCAGCGCCGCTATGCCGAGACGGTTTGCGAATCCGGCGATGCGCTGATCGCCATCGTCAACGACATTCTCGATATTTCCAAGCTGGAGTCCGGCCGTTTCGAGCTCGAAAGCATCGAATTCGATCTCGCCGACCTCGCCGATAAATCCGCGCGCCTGTTACTGCCGAAGGCTCGCGAGAAGGGCATTGATATCGGCGTCTTCCTGGCACCTGAAGCGATGGGGCTGTTCCGCGGCGATCCCACGCGCTTGCGTCAGGTGCTGCTCAATCTGCTCGGCAATGCCGTCAAGTTCACCGAAAAAGGCGGCGTGGCGTTGCGGATTCTGCCAGCCGGGGACCGCTTGCGCTTCGAGGTTACCGACACGGGGATCGGCATCGCCGAGGGGCGCCGTCAGCGCCTGTTCCAGAAATTCAGCCAGATCGACAGCTCCGTTACCCGCCGCTATGGCGGCACCGGTCTTGGCCTTGCCATTTGCAAGCAGCTGGTTGAGGCCATGGGCGGTGTCATCGATGTGGAGAGTGACGCATCAGACGGCTCGACCTTTTGGTTCGAACTGCCGCTGGAGCGGTGTTCGGCGCCGCCATCCGCTGTACCGTTCCTGGCGGATCGCGGTCTTTCGGCCTTGGTGGTCGACGAGGTGCCGATGCTGGCCGAGATCACCCGGCGCCAGCTTGAAGGTTTTGGCCTTTCGGTCATCACGGTGCTGGATGGGCTTGCGGCGCTGGGTGAGATAGAGCGGGCGCGCCGGGCGGGAAAACCGTTCGCACTGGCCGTCTTTGATCACATGATGCCCGATTTTGCCGGCGATCGCTTGGCCGAGCGGGTGCGGGCGCTCTCCTTGCCGATGAAGCTCGTGCTGGTCACCTCAGCAGGACGGGATGCCGTGGAGGCGCCGGATGGGCTCGACGCCATTCTGGAAAAGCCGCTTCATATTGAAGAGCTTTATGAATGCTTGGCGCGCCTGTTTGCGCCGGAATACGTCCCATCGCCCAAGCGCGTGAGAGAAAAGCCCCCGCGCCCCGTCGTCCCGTCTGAAGGGCTTTATGTTCTTCTGGCCGAAGACAACCGGGTCAATCAGGAAGTGGCGCAAGCGATCCTCGCCAAGGCCGGACATCGCGTAGACATTGCGGAGAACGGGCGCAAGGCCGTGGAGGCGGTGCGCCGCAATCACTATGATGCCGTGCTGATGGATGTGCAGATGCCGGAACTCGACGGCATCGAGGCTGTGCGGCGCATCCGTTCTCTGCCGCCGCCTTTGTCGTCGGTACATATCATCGCCATGACCGCCAATGCGATGGAAGGTGCGCGCGAAGAGTATCTCGCTGCCGGGATGGATGATTATATCTGCAAGCCGATCCAGCCGCGGCTGCTGCTGGAGAAGCTTGCCGCGCTTTTCCTGGCCACACCTGCTCCCTCCGCCCCTGTGCCATCGGCGGCCGGTCCGGAAATGCTGCTCGACGAGGCCAATCTTGAGGATCTGAAAGACGCGATTGACGCCGATAAGACCATCGAATTCATCGCCGTCTTTTTGCATGATGCCGACGAACGCCTGGCCCAGATCGAGCAAGCCGTGGCGGCCGGCGATCTCGATGCGGCGCGCCGCTACGCCCATTCTCTGGTCAGCATGGCTGGGACTTTCGGTGCGATGCAGATGAGCGGTCTAGCCCGGCGCATCGAGCGGGCGTGCAAATCCGCGGATATGGAAGAAGCCCCGGTGCTGGCAGGTCAGCTTGCCGTGTGCGGCAGACAGACGAGAGCGGCATTGCAGCTCTGGTGTGCGCGCCATAGGGCTGGCGCTGTGCAAGACGGGCAGACCTCTTCTGGTCCCCTGCATTAACGCTGTTGCATTTTATACGCGCATAAGAATGCCGGAAATGTGAGAGCGCGGTGCTCTGGTAATTGTTGTGGCTGCGTCTATCTTCTACCGCAAATAGGAGAGGAGTGAGGATGCGCCTCAGCAAGCAGATTTTGGTGCAGCCGTGGTTCGTGCTCGCCGCGCTGACCTTCGTGATTCATCTCTTTGCCAATGGCGGTTACGGTATTTTCCGGGACGAGCTTTATTTCATCGTCTGCGGCCGTCATCTCGCTTGGGGTTATGTTGATCAGCCGCCGCTGGTGCCGCTGATCGCAGCTTGGTCTTACGCCTTGGCTGGTGATTGGCTGACGGGGTTCCGTTTGGCACCTGCACTGGTTCTGGCGGCAACGGTGGCTCTTACCGCCGGTTTCACGCGTGTGCTTGGCGGCGGGAAGTTTGCCCAATGGCTGGCTGGTCTTTGTGCGCTCGCTGCGCCCATATTGCTGGCGCAAGGGGTTTTTGTCACCACCGATCTTTTCCAGCCCCTTACTTGGCTGGGTGTGGCTTGGTGCATTGTGCGGCTGTCGCAGAGCAAAGACGAGCGCTGGTGGATCGCGCTGGGTCTCATCGTCGCTTTCAGCCTGTGGAGCAAATACGGCATCGTGTTTTTTATCGCCGCGCTGGCACCGGCGGCCCTGGTCACGCCGTTGCGCGCCTCGCTGGCCAAGCCTTGGCTTTATGCCGGAGCCACCCTCGGTCTTCTGCTGATCTTGCCGAATATTCTTTGGCAGCAGCAGCATGGCTGGCCGTTCCTGGAGCTTGGCGCCTCTGGGGTGCACGGTAAGAACCGGGTGATGTCGCCGCTCGAATTCTTTGGCCAGCAGCTTCTGATCGGCGGCCCCACGCTGGCACTGGTGTGGATCGCGGGCCTTTGGCAGTTCGCCAAACACGCCACCTATCGCGTCTTTCCTATTGCTTATGGGTCGATGGCCATTTTTTTCATCGTCGATCACGGCAAGGCGAATTATCTGATGCCGATGTATCCCATCCTCTTCGCTGGCGGGGCGCTGTTCTGGGAAGAGGTGTTGAAGGTGCATTGGGCCCGCGGTGTGGCGCTGGTCTTGGTGGTGAGCATGGGCGTGATGCTAGCTCCGCTGGCCATGCCTATCCTGCCGGAAGAGACCTTCATCGCCTATTCCGAAGCGCTTGGCATTTCGCCCAAGGCTACGGCAGGTGAAAATCTCGAGCTCTCCCGTTTGCCGCAGCATTTCGCCGACATGCATGGCTGGCCGCAGATGGCGGAGAAAATCGCTGCCGCCTTTGCCAAGCTGTCGCCGGAAGAACGCTCGAAAGCCCGCTTCTTCGGCAGCAATTATGGCGAATCCGCTGCAGTCGATGTCTATGGTGCCCGCTACGGCCTGCCGCCGGCGCTAGGCAATCACAACAATTACTGGCTTTGGGGGCCGCGCGGTGCTGATGGCAGCGTGATCATCGAGATCGGCGGCACCAGGCAAAAGCACCTTGAGCTGTTCCGTTCTGTGGAACAAGCGGGCGAACTCGATGCTCCTTATGCCATGCCCTATGAAACCCGCCAGCCGATCTGGATCGAACGCGGTTTGAAGGTGCCGCTTGATAAGATCTGGCCTGAGGTGAAGCACTACCGATAATTGGCTGGCACAAAGAAAAAGCCCCGCGGATGGGATCTGCGGGGCTTTTCCGTAAAATGGGACCGCAGGATCAGCCGAACAGGTCGGCGATATTGTAGGTCAGGTTGGCCTTCACCGTCGCCGTGCAGGCGTTGGAGATTGAGCCCATCGAGTTGCCGCCCATCCAATAACTCGAGCACTTGGCCTTGCCGATGTCGTTGCCGACATAACGCACGTCAAGTGTCCAGCTCTTATAGGTGAAGGTGCCGCCGATATCCCAATGTGAATAGTCCGATGGGGCCAGTTTCACCCACTGATGACCGAAGGTGGCGCTGAGCGAGAACCAGTCGGTGAGGGCATAGGCAGCCGTGGCCGCGCCATACCAGCCTTCTTTGCCGCCCAGGCTCCATTCCGGCGAAAAGGCGCCGGTCGCCGTCAGCGTCAGCTTATCGAAGGTGTGGCTGAGATAGCCTTGCATTTCGAAATAAGAGGCCTTCGCGGTGGGGATGCCGCCGCCAGCAGCCGTCGCGTTGTAGTCCGGATAGCTGTAGTAATAGGCTTCGATGTTGAGGTCGGTGCCGTCCAGATCGATGTGCTTGCCGCCATAGATATCCATCTCCAAGGACGGGGTGCCGCCGCCCCAGTTGGTCTTGGCAAGCCAGGTCCCGGCATAGAAGCCGTAAGGGCCGGTCCAATTGATGGAGCCTTCCGGCGTGAATTGGCGATCGTTTTGACTGATGCCGCGATAGCGATAATCGCTTTCCACTGCCACATATGCCGAGACTTTGCCGTAATCGGTCGCCTCGTCGGCAGCAACTGCCGGCGCGGCAGCGGCGGCCAGGGCCACAGCGGCAAAGGATACTTTCAGCCCAAAAGATTTCATGGTCATCGCCCTCGAATTTGTTCTCACGCGGACGCGATCTCGCGTACGTGGTGCTAACATGTCGGCGTCCCACCTATCGGAGGCAATATAAAAACCGTAACAATCCTGCCCAGGCGGAGGCCGAATGGCTGGATTTGGATGGCAGTTGTCGTGCTGCAACAGTGTGTGGCGAATATGTAAGCACTGTGCGCCCAATTAAACGGCATTTGCTCTTTGCACAGTGATAGCGATTCGGAGGCGTGGAAGGTGCCAGGGCGTTTTCGGCAACAACCGGAAGAAGGCGAGCTTCGCCGATTGCCGCGCCTTTATGCGCTTTTGTCTTGTTTGCTTTGGAACAGCATCCCGATTTTACGAAAAACACGTTTTCGGCAGCCGCTATTTGTTGACCGAATCATGACGTTTTGGCGTGCAAACCCTGCCTGAACCTGTGACAACGCCAGTCTTGCCTTCGCAACCGGGCTCGTCCATCACAGCGTTGATAAGGTCTTGCCCCAGGTGCAACACGAAGGCACCTTAGCCACCTCGCAACAACTGCCGATGACGCTGCAAGGAGCGCCCATTAACGCCGAACCCTCCGTTTTCGCCCGGGCCCGGATGCGCTTTGCCCGCCGGGCGCGTCGTCATGCACATATCGAGCATGTGCGTGAGGGGGAGCCTTTGCGTATTATTCTGGTGCGCCACGGCAAACCGGCGATTTCCACGAACCACCGGACCAGTCATCGCGGCTTCCGGGACTATATCGATGCTTACGAGGCGGCCGGGCTCGACCCGCAAAGCGCGCCGCCGGAAGAGTTGCAGGACCTCGCCAGGGGAATCACGGCGGTCTACACCAGTCACCGCCCGCGCTCGCAGGAAAGTGCCAAGGCGATAGCCCCGCATGCCGAACTTTTAGCCGACGCTTTGTTCGAAGAAGCCCCGCTCGCATCTCCGCGCATCCCGCTGATCAAGCTTGGTGTACCGGCTTGGGCGGTGATGAGCCGCATCCTTTGGCACGCCGGCTATCATCCGGAGATCGAGAATTACCGCCGCTCGAAAATCCGCGCCAAGAAAGCGGCCGATATCCTCACGGCCAAGGCCAAGAAGGACGGTATAGCCGTGCTGGTGGCTCATGGCTATTTCAACGCCATCATCGGCCGGGAGCTGGCGCGCCGCGGTTTTCGCCGCAAAGGCGGTCACCGCGTCCGTTTCTGGAATGCGGTGATCTACGAGTTGCCGTGATGTGAGGTTGTGATTGGCAGCTCTTTGCCAACGGCTTCTTTGCGTCTTTCCTGCGTGCAAATGAAACCGGCCCCCTCCGTGAGGAAGGGGCCGGCCAGACTCGGTTCTCTGATTCAGTTCTTCTTTGTTTCGGTGATTGTGGCCGTATAGCCCGCCACCACGGTGCCTTTGCCATTCTCGGCCGGGGCATGATGTGTGGCCGGCTCATCGCTCGTTTCCGCCGCGCCCGTATCCAGCTTCTTCATGATCAGCGGGATGAGGGCATTGAGATTGGCGCCGAGATCGCCGCCGCCCAAGGTTAGGGCGAGGTTCTCCGGCATGAAGCGCTGCGTGCCGTTGGCCAAGGCCTTGGCGACGTTGACCACCGCCGTCTGGTCTTTGCCGATAGCAAGCTGTTGCGCTTCCAGGCCTTTGGCCACGGCAAGGCCTTCGGCTTCGGTCTTCACCGCACTGGCGCGGCCGACCTTTTCCAGCCGGTAGCTTTCACCATCGGCCTCGTTCTGCACGCCCTGCGCCTTGTTCTTGGCGATGTCGATTCCAATCGCCGAGCGCGCCAGTTCTGACTGCATATCGGCCTTGCCGCGGGCCTGTTCCAGTTCCAGGCGCTGGCCTTGCGCCTTTTCCTCGGCCTTATAGGTCTCTTGCTGCTGGTTGGCGATTTCGCGCGCCGTCAGCACATCGACCAGTTGCTGCGGGAACACCACGTCCTGGATGTACACGCCGCGGGTTTCAATGCGATACTGTTTGAGCTTCTCGGTGATGTGCTCTTGGGCCTGTTCCTGCACGGCCTGACGCTTCTCGATGAAGTCGATGGCGGGCATGGCTTGCAGCTTGTCGCGGAAATGGTTGCCCACCGCCGCTTGCAGCACCTCGGTAACGAGGTTGAGCATGGTGCCGACGATCGAGATCACTTTCGGCGCTTCGGTATCGGGCACATGGATCTGCACTTGCAGGTCGATGTCGAAGACGAAGCCCTCCTTCGATTTGGCGGTGATCTGCTTCAGGTTCTTGTCGAGATCATGCGCCTGCGAAGTGGCCTCGGCCCAATTGAGGGTGAGGATGAAGGTGGGCACGATTTCGGCCGAATAGCAGCGCGGATTGATGGCGTATTTGCCGGTGCGCAGCGGTTCCTGCCAGATGCCGCGATGGCCAGGACGCACCAAGCTGCCGAATTTGAAGTCGGCACCCGAAGTATCTTCCGTAGCCAGCCCGACATAGGCTTTCAGCACCGCCACCTCACCTTGGTTCACCACCAGCATCGGCACGATTTCCACCGACACCAGGAACGGGTTGAGGTTGTAGGCGCCATACATCAACGGGTCATGCTGTAAGCCGATGCGGCCGCCGGAATCGAGGAAGGCCTGGAAGTCCTGATAGTTGTTATGGACCTCGTTCTTCACCGCGAGGATGGATTCGACCAGCTCGCTGTCCGCTGTGCCCGGCTTGGCCTGCAATTCGGCGATTTCGGTGAAGTCTCCGATGCGATTGGCGATGGCGCCTTTGGGCAGCGGCGGGCCTTCGAAAGTGGTGACAATGCCGATCATGTCGACGACTTTGCCGCCGCCGAAGTTTTTGGGCTCAATGCGCACGACATCCAGCGCTTCGGGGTTGAGCCCAAAGGATTCCGGCTTGAGGTCGCCGCGCCGTTCCAGCGCCGCATAGCGTTCGTCGATCGGCACGCCGAACACGGTATCCTTGGTGATCACCAGGAAGCCGACGGGATGGATCGGCACCACGGTGCCGGGCGGCAGCACGGGGCGCTGCACGCCTTTTTGGCCGCCGCCACTTACGAAGGCCGCAACATCGTGGAAATTGTCGAACTCCGGTTTGAAGACGCCGGACTTGGCGCCCACCGGCAAAGGCTCGCCGACCTGGGCGATAACCACGCCGATCTGTCCGGCTGGAATCTGCACCATGGGATGGCGCGTCACGTCATAGACCGGCCAGAGTTTGAACTGGATGCCGGGCATCAACAGCTTGGCCTGATAGCCGGCCTCGCCATCGAAGGCGATGGCACAGTTGGCACTCAGCTTCTTGAAGCCGAAGCGTTTGCGCACCAAGCCCACTTCGGTCGGGCCTACGATGCGGATGGATTTGACAATATGGAATAAGACCAAAAACGCGATGATGGCGATCCACCAGCCAGCAGCTGACAGATCGATCCGTGGTAGGAAATCGAACATTAAGCCCCCTTTGTTGCGCGCGAAGCCGCTACGGCCTTTGCAAAAAGGCCGAGTTGGCAGGCGGACAACGGTTTGCGATGTGTGCCGTTAAGATGCGCGGATGCGCTGCTCCCTGTTAGGCAGACAAACATGTGGGAAGGCACCCCCGGCTCCACAAGGGGATTTTCGCGCGCCGCCCATGCCAAAACCAGAGGGCCAGATATCGCGAAGCTTCATGCCGAATTCACTTGACGGAAATTGTGGCAGGCTCCGAGTCGGCCAGGGGCAAAGCAGCACCTGTTGTGTGCGCTTTTGCGTTCGCTTGCCGGGGCGCCTCCGATCACCCATGTTATAAATACAGTTCTCAGCAAGAGGTCATCATGAGCCAGCATCATTGGAAGCCACGGAAGGTCGTCATTGTCGGGGCTGGCAATGTGGGCTCGACCTATGCCTATACCTTGGCGCTGCGCGGGCTCGCCGACGAGATTGTCCTTCTTGATGCCAATCGCGATTTCGCCAAAGGTCAGGCACTGGACATGATGCATGGCCAGGCCTTTTTTCCTTCGACCGTCATCCGTGACGGCGGTCCTGCCGATTATGCCGATGCGGCGTTGATCGTCATCACCGCCGGTGCCAAGCAGCAGCCGGGCGAAAGCCGCATCAGTCTGGTGCAGCGTAATGCCGTCATCATCAAAAGCTGCATGGACGAGATCGTCGGGCAGAAATCGGAAGCCGTGGTGCTGCTGGTCTCCAACCCCGTCGACATCCTCACCTATGTCGCCCACAAGGTTTCGGGCTGGCCGCGCGGCCGGGTGATCGGTTCAGGCACGGTGCTCGATAGCGCCCGCTTCCGCCATCTCCTGGCCCAACGCTGCAACGTCGATGTCCACAACGTTCACGCCCACATCATGGGCGAGCATGGCGACAGCGAATTCGCCGCCTGGTCCATCACCAATATGGCCGGCATGCCGATCGAGCAGTATTGCCGTTCCTGCAACGAATGCGGGGGAAGCGGCCGCGACAGCATCGTCGAAGAGGTGCGCCATTCGGCTTATCACGTCATCGATTACAAGGGGGCGACCTGGTTTGCCGTGGCGCTGGCCTTGGCCCAGATCACCAATTCCATCTTGCGCAATCACAACAGCGTCCTCACCGTCTCCGCAGTGCTGGACGGCGAATATGGCGAGCATGGGGTGGCGCTGGGCGTGCCTTCGCTGATGTCGTGGCGCGGAGTTCAGCAGGTGCTGGAGGTCGAACTACCGCCAGGGGAAATGCAGGCATTGAAACAGTCCGCCGGGACCTTGCGCGGCATTATCGCCAGCATCGATTTGCCCGAGCTGAAATAGCGGCATTTTCCGGGACCTGGGCCGCCTAAATTTTTCGTGAGAGGCCGCAATGCGGGGTGAACGGCCCGCTTGATCCGTCATCTAGGTGCTAAGGTTGTCAAAATAGGAAAATGGGGGAGGCGCATGCAGACGCGGCGTTCGGTGGTTGTTTCGCTGGCTGGAGCGGTGGTTTTGGGGGGAGGCGCTCTGGCCGAAGACGCGCCCGCCGGAAATCCGCCAGCCGGTGACGGCCTGCCCAAGGTCAATGTCCTTCCCGGCAAGCCGCCGGTCTTGGACTATGGTGAGGGGGTGAAGGTCCCTTGTGACAAGGGCGCCTTTCTCACCTTATGGGAGGGCGAGCACTTCTGGATCACCTTCGGCTTTGGCACTTCGCCGCGCCCGGAACGGGCCATGGCGGAGGCGATCCACCATGCCGAAGGCGCCATGAAATATCTGCTTCTCACCTTGGCCTTCGCGCCGGACCGGCTGCAGAAGGTCGATGGCAGTGGCTGGCGCCAGAAGGTCGAAGATCCGCAGAACTACGTGATCGGCGATATCGAAGTGCCCGGCAAAACCTCCCGGCCGATGACGGACGCCTATAAGGGCTACGGCAATGCCGAGCAGAATCTCGGCGGTGCTCCGGCCGCCAGCGGCGGCGGTATTGGGCCAGGTACGATGGCGGGCACGGTCGATTTCGGTGCCGGCATGGGCTTCAATCCTGCCATGATGCTTACCAAGGTGAATGCCTTCTGCGCTTATACGGTGCTGAAGAAAGACTTAAGCCTCGATGACGTCCACAAGCGCGCTCAGCGCGTGGTGCTGTAGAGAGCGGCAGCCAGCGTGTCTTTCATGGGGTGGCTGCTGGCGTTTGTGCTGGTCGCCCTCCTCATCATCTCGGCTTGTAAGCGTGAAAGTGAATCCGCACGTTTGCTGTTCAAATTGCTCCATTTTACGCCTGTCAAATGTGCAATCTCGACTAATACTATAGATTTTTGTGATTATAAGGTCACACCAAGGCTTTGTTTGGTCTGCCAGGGCCTTGTTGCCTTGACGCTGGGCCCCCTCACCCTATGTCATTACCCGCAGTGAGAGTGCGTCAGAGCCTCTGGGCTATAGAGGATTGTTGAATGTGCAAACAATTTTGTTGTCGTCGCTGAGATAACCGGCTGATCTGAGCCTTCTCCATTTTGCTTGTTCTGCTCTCCACGCAGCGATGCTGTCGCCGCGCTGGGAAAGCTTTGCCTCGAGGGATTACACGATGAAAGTTTCGCATACCGCCCGTTCTGTTCTTTTGCTCTCTGCCGCTTTTGGCACCTTTGCCGGCCTCGCCATGGCACAGGCCCAGTCCGAAGAACTCGTCGTGGTGACGGGCTCCCGCGCCGAAGCGCGCTCGCGTCTCGATACTTTGGCGCCTGTCGATGTGGTGGCGCCCGCCGAATTGCAGAGCCGTGGCACCACGGAATTTGCCGCCGCGCTCGCCACCAGCGTTCCTTCGCTGAATTTCCCGCGCCAGTCTGCGGTCGACGGCACGGACGCTATTCGTCCTGCCACCTTGCGCGGTCTGTCTCCGGATCAGACTCTGGTGCTGGTCAATGGTCTGCGTCAGCACGCTTCCGCGCTCGTCAATGTCAACGGGTCTGTGGGCCGCGGCTCGTCGGCGGTCGATCTCAACACCATTCCGACCGGTGCCTTGGAGGCCGTGGAAGTGCTGCGCGATGGCGCTTCGGCGCAATATGGCTCTGATGCCATTGCCGGTGTGGTCAACCTGCGGCTGAAGCAAGCCTCCGATGGCGGCGGCGTTTCCGTCACCACTGGCAAATATATCACTTCGGTTTCCACTGCGCGTGGGCATCGCGATGTCGATGACGGCACCACGGTGACGGCCTCCGCTTGGCAAGGCTTTGCCCTCGGTGAAGAGGGATACCTCACCCTGACGGCCGAGTATCAGCATCGCGAACCGACCAACCGCTCCGATTTCGATCCCCGTGCCGCCGCGAAAGGGCAGGTCACGGCCCGTCTTGGTGATCCGCAGATCGATCCGCAATGGACCTTCTTTGCCAATGCGGGCACCCCGCTCGGTTCGGGCTGGGAAGCTTATGCTTGGGCCGGCTATCAGGACCGCAAGAGCAAGAGCGCCGCTTTCCCGCGTCTCTCCGACAACGTCAACAATGTCACCGCGATCTATCCCAACGGCTTCCTGCCGCTGATCGCCACCTCATCACAGGATGTCACTTCGGCGGCTGGCGTGCGTGGTGAGCTCTTGGGCTGGAAATCTGATTTCAGCGTCACCTATGGCCGTAACGGGCTTGGCTTCTCGACGCTCAATTCGCTCAACGCCACTTATGGTTCGGCGTCTCCAACCAATTTCCAGGATGGCAGTCTGATCTACGGCCAGTGGGTGCTCGATGCTTCTTTCTCGCGGCAATTCGATGTCGGCGGGGCAGGACCGCTCAATGTGGCTTGGGGCTTGGAAGAGCGTTTCGAGAATTACCGCATCGTGGCTGGTCAGCATGAAAGCTATGACCGCGGTCCGCTTGGCTCCAACACATCATTGACGGGCGGTGCCCAAGGCTTTGTCGGCTTCCAGCCCTCCAACGTCGTCAACCAGGACCGCAACAACTTCGCCGCGTATCTCGATCTTGAATTGCCGGTCACCACGGCCTTGACGGTCGATGGCGCGGTGCGTGTCGAACATTATTCCGACTTCGGTGATACCGTCACGGGCAAGGTTTCGGCGCGCTATGACTTCACACCGGAATTCGCACTGCGCGGTTCTTTCTCGACCGGTTTCCGCGCCCCTTCGCTGCAACAGTCCTCTTTCACCTCCACCTCTTCGGTGATCCAGAACGGCGCCGTGGTCGAAACCGGCACCTTTCCATCCACCAGTGCGATCGCCACCGCGCTCGGCGGCAAACAGTTGAAAGCGGAAACCTCCAAGAACTATTCGGTGGGCGCGGTGTTCCGCATTGCCGATCTTGATCTCACCATCGATGCTTATCGCATCGACATCGACGATCAGATCGTGCTCTCCGAACTGATCAACCGCAGCTTCTCTTCGCAAGTGGCGGCGCTGCTCGATCCCTTGGGCGTTCAGGCGGCGCGCTTCTTCCTCAATGGTGTTTCCAGCCGTACCCAGGGTATCGATCTGGTTGGCCATTACAGCGTGCCGGCCGATCTCTATGGCAAGTTCGATTTCACCTTGGCGGGCAATTACAACGACGTCGCCATCACCAAGACGCCAACATCATCTTCGGTGCTCAATCCGGTGCCGACGCTGTTTGCCCGCACCCGCATCCAGACCTTCCAGAACGGCACGCCGGAATACAAGCTGACCGCCGCCACGGATTGGAATCTCGATGCCTTCGGCGCCACACTTCGCGCCACCTATTATGGCGATGTGGTGGAGCCGGGTTCGACGGCAGCGAGCGACATCTGGACGGGCAACAAGATCATCCTCGATCTCGAAACCCGCTATCAGTTCACCGAGCATCTTGGTTTGGCCGTGGGGGCGGACAATCTGCTCGACACCTATCCCACGGCCACACCGGCCTCGCTTTCGTCCAACGGCGTGATCGGCTTTCCCTATTACTCGCCCTTCGGCTTCAATGGTCGCTATGTCTATGGCCGTGTGAATGTGAAGTGGTAAGACTGATACAAAGACGTAACGAAGGCGCTCCGGTTTCCGGGGCGCCTTTTTCGTATTCCTCTCCCACAAGGGGCGCTTGGAAGCTTGTGGCTTATGGTCGTTGCGCCACGAAGAGATTTGTCGGTGCATTATGAAGCATCACCTCACGCTGGAAGATGAAGCCGGTCTTTTCCAGTACACGCCGAGAAGCAGGGTTGGCTGAACGAACAAGTCCAATCACGGTCGTGGCATTTAGCTCCTTGAAGGCGAACGAAAGCGTTTCGCCCACCAATTCTGTTGCATAGCCGCGTCCCCAGGCTTGCGGATGGAAGTGGTATGAAAGATTGAGTGCATGGAACTGTTTGGAAACAGTAACGCCACCGAAACCCACCAGCTTCCCTTCCGCTTCCACGGCCCATCGTCCGAAGCCATGTTCCTGCCAATGTTGTAGGTCTTCGGTCAGTCGCTTGGCGCTCTGCTCTGGTGTGTCGGTAATTGGCACTGGGCGGTGAGCCACCAGTTCTGGAAATGCAAACAGCTTTTCCACGAAACCCTGATCAGTATTTTCCGGGCGACGTAGGACTAGCCGTTCCGTTCTTCGGATTAGGTGTTGCATGATCTTCTTTTAACAGAAGAATAGCCCACCCTGCGACCAACCGGCACCGCTCCCTTGCCGCCGCGCAGTTCGTGCCTACATCTTCAAGAGCTGTTTGATTTGGCCGGAGATACCGCCGCCTGGAATGAGGCCGCTTTTCAGTGAGCGAAAAACTTGTTGTTCCAAAGAGATACGGCCAAAAAACCGTATTCGAATTCCACTTTGGACGCTCCTTCCCTTTTGTACCCAAAACGGAAACCAGCCTTCGGGGCTTTTTTCTGCGTCCTCAAAGTCTTGCCTGATCCCCGGTTCAGAAACCCCAGGCCGCACCGCACCCCCTCCGTGCTATATCTGTTTCTTCACCTTCACACGGCCTCTCCATGTCCAAACCTTCCGAGAAAAAAGTTCCCCCCGTCGCTCATCCCACCTCCCGGCGCGAGCCGTTGCCCTCGCAGCTGCCCAAGCATCCGGCGGAAGATCCGCAGGCGCCGCAGCGCATCAAGGCGATCCTCGACAACGCTTCGGCGCGGCGCTCCGATCTCGACATCGACTTTTTGGCGTCCGCACCTCTGCGCGGCATCCGCCTGCAGCTCGATTACATCAAGCCCGAGCTGCTCTTGGAAGACGCGGGCATCAAGAACACCATCGTGGTTTTCGGCTCGACGCGCCTGTGCGAACCAGCTGCGGCCCAGCGCACGGTAGCGACTTTGAAAGCCGCTTTGGAAGACGAGCCGGAGGATGATGATCTGCGCCGCCGTCTTTCAGTCGCCGAGCGCATTCTGGACAAGTCCCGCTATTACGATGTGGCCCGCGAATTCGGCCGTCTCGTCGCGGAAAGCGCCAAGACGGAAGAAGGGCCGCATTGCACCATCGCCACAGGTGGCGGTCCGGGCATCATGGAAGCGGCCAATCGCGGTGCTTTTGATGCGGGCGAAAAGTCTGTCGGCCTCAACATCTCACTGCCGCATGAGCAATATCCCAATCCCTACATCACGCCGGGGCTCTGCTTCAATTTCCACTACTTCGCCATGCGCAAGCTGCACTTCCTGAAGCGCGCCCGCGCCCTGGTGGCGTGTCCTGGCGGTTTTGGCACCTTCGATGAATTGTTCGAAGCGCTCACTCTGGTACAGACCCGCAAGATCAAGCCGATGCCGGTGGTTTTGGTGGGCGAGGAATATTGGCGCGGCGCGGTGAACATCGATTATCTCGCTGCCGAAGGCGTCATCGCCGAAGAGGACAAGGAATTGTTCTGGTATGCCGAAACCGCGGAAGAAATCTGGGACGGTATCCAGCATTGGTACGACAAGAGCGGTGAACCGCTCAGCGCATTCTAAAAAGAAGAAGGGAAGGGAGCTTTGAAACTGTCATTCCACGGCGCCGATCGTGGCGTCACCGGGTCCTGTCATCTCATCGAAGTGGATGGCAAACGCATCCTGATCGATTGCGGTCTTTATCAAGGCTCGCGGGAACTCGATGAGGAAAATGCCGAGGATTTCGGCTTTGATCCGCGCAGCATCGATGTCGTTCTCTTGACCCATGCCCATCTCGATCACTGCGGGCGCCTGCCGCTCCTGGTCAAGCGTGGCTTCAAAGGTGAGATCATCACCACGTCCGCCACCGCCGAGCTGGCGCGCCTGGTCATGGTCGACGCCGCCCATCTGCAGGAAGAAGACGCGCGCTTTCATGCCAAGAAAGCGGGAAAACACAAGGATCGCGCCAAGCCGCCGCTTTATTCCATTCTTGATGCGCTTAACGCCACCAGCCTGTTCGGCCGCCACGCCGTTTATGATCATCCCATCACGGTAACACCTGGGCTGAAAGCGACTTTCATCGATGCCGGCCACATCCTTGGTTCGGCCAGCATTTATTTGCAGCCGAAATCCGGTCCGTCGGTGTTGTTCTCGGGCGATCTCGGGCGTCTGGTCAATCCGCTGCTGGTCGGTCCGATGCCGCCGCCAAAGAGCGATGTGGTGGTAATGGAGACAACCTACGGCAATCGCGACCACAAAGAATACATCCCCTCGATCGACGAGTTCTATGGCGCCATCACCGCTGCTTTCCAGCGCGGCGGCAATGTGGTGATCCCCACCTTCGCGCTCGAACGCGCGCAGGAATTGCTTTACGCCATCTCCAAAGGGCTGGACGCAAACCGCTTACCGCCGCAGACCCAGGTCTATCTCGATTCCCCGATGGCGATTTCCGCCACCGAAATAATGGAGCGCAACTTCACTTGCCTGGAGCCGGAAATCATCGATGCCATTCGCGCCGGACGCGATCCCTTCCGTTTCGATGGGCTGCATTTGACGCGTGAGCGCGAGTATTCCCAGCGCATCAACGATATCAAGAGCGGTGCCATCATCATGGCTGGGTCGGGCATGGCGACCGGCGGGCGTGTCCGCCATCATCTGCTCGTCAATCTGCCACGCCGTGAATCCGCGGTGGTGTTTGTCGGCTATGCCGCGGCCGGCACGCTGGCCCGCCGCATCATCGATGGCGCGAAGGAAGTCAGCATTTTCGGCGAACGCGTCGAGGTCAAAGCCTCGGTGCACACCATCAACGGTTTCTCGGCTCATGCCGGACGCAGCGAATTGCTCTCCTGGCACGAAGAAACTGGCGCTGCGCGCACCTTCCTGGTCCATGGCGAAGAAGACAGCATGCAGGACTTCGCCAAGGCCTTGACCAAGACCAAGGTGGAAATGCCGGAAGCGGGCCAGGAGTTCGGGCTGTAGTTATCCGAACCGCTCGATCCCGAGGCCGTTCATGTCGATCTCGGGTTCGCGGCCGGAGATGAGATCGGCCAGCGCTTTGCCGGAGCCGCAAGCCATGGTCCAGCCCAGCGTGCCATGGCCGGTGTCGAGATAAAGGTTCGTGATCGGTGTCTTGCCCAGGATCGGCACCGAATCCGGTGTGGTCGGGCGCAGGCCCGCCCACAATTCGGCGCTGGCATAATCGCCTGCACGGGGGAACAGAGCCGTGGCGCCCCGCACAATGGCGTTGGCGCGCAGCGGGTTCATAGCATCGCTCCAGCCCGACAATTCCGCCGTGCCCGCACAGCGCAAGCGGTCGCCCAAGCGGCTGAACACCAGCTTGTGTTCGTCATCGGTGATGCTGACCTCCGGCGCGCCGCTCGCATCCGTCACCGGCATGGTCAGCGAATAGCCTTTGGCGGGATAGAGCGGCAGATGCAGTCCCAATTGCTGCGCCCAGACGCGGCTCCAGCTTCCCATCGCCATGACAAAGGCATCGGCTTTGATCGGCCCGCGATCGGTCATCACCTCGACGACGCGATCGCCTTCGCGATGAAAGCCTGTCACTTTGGTGTTGAAGCAGAACAGCACGCCCTGATCTTGCGCCTTCGCCGCCAGGCCTTGGGTGAATTTGTGGGCATCGCCGGATTCATCGTCGGGCGTAAAGATCGCACCGGCCAATTCGCTTGCCGCATCGCCGAGCGCCGGTTCGATTGCCAGCGCTTCGGGCACGCTCTTCATTTCGCGCTTCAGACCAAGCGCATTCATCAACTCCGCCGCTTTGGCGGCATGTTCGAAAGAGCGCTGCTGACGATAGACATGCAGGATGCCGAACGTCTTCTGGTCGTAAGCGATGCCGGTTTCCTGCCGCAGATATTGCAGACAGGCGCGGGAGTAGAGCGCGACGCGCAGCGTGCGGTCGGTGTTGATCTTGGTCCGTCCCGGCGTGCAGTTCACCAGGAAGCGCGCCAGCCAGGCCCAAAGCTCGGGATCATAGCGCCACCATTTGAACACCAGCGGCGCATCGGGGCGGCCGAGCCATTCGAGCGCCTTGAACGGCGTCTCGGGATTGGCCCAAGGTTCGGCATGGCAAGGTGAGACTTGGCCGCCATTGGCAAAGCTGGTCTCGAGCCCGGCGCCGGGCTGCCGCTCGACGACGGTAACATCGTGGCCGTTCTTTGCGAGATACCAGGCTGCCGCGGTACCCACGACGCCTGCGCCCAAGACAACAACTTTCACGTTCGACCCTCTCGGATCCGATCAAACAGCTCTGCGCCTGATGGTGAAAGAGCCGTAACGCCGCGCCTACAACATGGAAGGAATAACGCGGTCGGGCGGCATATGGCCGTCCGCAAAGCTCTTGATGTTGAGAATGACCTTTTCGCCCATCTCGATGCGGCCTTCGAGTGTTGCCGACGCCATATGCGGCAGCAGCACCACGTTCTTGGCCTTCAGAAGCCGCGCATCGATGGCCGGTTCGCGCTCATAGACGTCGAGACCCGCACCCGCGATCTGGCCGTTTTCGAGGAGATTGGCCAGCGCATCCTCATCAATGATTTCGCCGCGCGCCGTGTTGACCACATAGGCGGAGGGCTTCAACAGCTTCAGTCGCCGCGGCCCCAGCAGGTGGTAGGTCGCAGGCGTATGCGGACAATTGACCGAAATCACATCCATGCGCGCCAGCATCTGGTCGAGGCTTTCCCAATAGGTCGCCTCGAGTTCGGCTTCCACATGAGCGCGAACGGGTTTGCGGTTGTGATAATGGATCTGCATGCCGAAAGCCTTGGCGCGCCGCGCCACCGCCTCGCCGATGCGTCCCATGCCGACAATGCCGAGGCGTTTGCCGGTAACGCGATGGCCCAGCATCCAGGTCGGTGACCAACCGCGGAACTGGCCGGTTTCCAACAGACGCGCGCCTTCAATGATCCGCCGTGGCACCGCCAGGATCAGCGCCATAGTGGCATCGGCGGTGTCGTTGGTGAGCACGCCCGGTGTGTTGGTGACGACAAGCCCGCGTTCCAGCGCCACCCGGACATCGATATTGTCGAAGCCGTTGGCGTAATTGGCAATCATCTTCAGATTCGGCCCGGCTTCGGCCAGCAAGGCGGCATCGAGCCGGTCGGTGATGGTCGGCACCAGGATATCGCAGTTCTTCAGCGCGGCGGCGAGTTCGGCGCGGCTGAGCAGATGGTCATCATCGTTCAGTCTGGCGTCGAACAGCTCTCGCAGCCGTGTCTCGATGACGTCCGGCAGTTTGCGCGTGACGATGACGACTGGCTTTTTCTGCATACCCGAACTCCAGTGCGCATCTTGCCTGATGCGCCCCGTCTTGTCAGTGCCGGAAATGGCGCATTCCGGTGAAGGCCATGGAAAGGCCCGCTTCGTCCGCCGCTGCGATCACTTCGTTGTCGCGGATCGAGCCGCCCGGCTGGATCACGCAGGATGCGCCCGCTTCAGCAATCTCCAAGAGGCCGTCGGCAAAGGGGAAGAAGGCGTCAGACGCGGCCGCCGAGCCTTTGGTCATCGGTTCCGCCCAGCCCGCTGTTTTGGCGGCAAACTTCGCCTTTTCGGCAGCGATACGGGCTGAATCGACGCGGCTCATCTGCCCGGCGCCGATACCGGCTGTGACCAGACCCTTGGCATAAACGATGGTGTTGGACTTCACATGTTTGCCGACCGTAAAGGCAAACAGCATGTCGGCGATCTCGGCTTCGGAAGGCTGCCGCTTGGTGACGATCTTGAGTTCGGCGCAGGAGGCGCGGCCATTGTCGCGGGTCTGCACCAAGAGACCGCCGGAAACCGATTTGAAGGTCAAGCCCGGCAGGCGCGCATCGGGCAAGCCGCCCGCTACCAAAAGGCGGACGTTCTTCTTCGCCGCCAGGATCTTGCGCGCATCTTCATCGGCATCCGGGGCGATGATCACTTCGGTAAAGAGCTTGGAGATCAGCTCCGCTGTGGCGCCGTCCAGCGTACGGTTGAAGGCAATGATGCCTCCGAAGGCCGAAACCGGATCGCAAGCGAGGGCATTTTGATAAGCCTCGGTGAGATTGGCGCCCAGCGCCACGCCGCAAGGATTGGCGTGCTTGATGATGGCGCAAGCCGCATGCGCCGCCGGATCGAACTCGCCGACCAGCTCATAAGCGGCATCGGTGTCGTTGATGTTGTTGTAGGAGAGTTCCTTGCCTTGCAGCTGTTCGGCTGTGGCAACGCCCGGACGCTTTTCGCCGGTGGTGTAGAAAGCCGCTTCCTGATGCGGGTTTTCGCCGTAACGCAGCGACTGGCGCAGCGTGCCGGCAAAAGCGCGGCGGCGTGGCGGCTCCTGGGTTTCGAGCTGGGTGGCAAACCAATTCGACACGGCGGCATCATAAGCCGCGGTGCGGGCGTAGGCTGTCTGCGCCAAACGGCGGCGCAGCGTCAGCGTGGTAGCGCCTTTGTTGGCATCCATTTCGCTGAGCACGGCAGCGTAATCTTCGACATCGACCACCACCGTCACCCAATCGTGGTTCTTGGCAGCCGAGCGCGTCATCGCCGGGCCGCCGATATCGATGTTCTCGATCACTTCCTCAAATTCGGCGCCTTTGGCTACGGTGGCTTCGAAAGGATAGAGATTGCACACCAACAGATCGATGCCTTTGATGCCATGGCTTTGCATTGCTTCAGCATGCTTGTCGCGCAAACCGAGCAGGCCGCCGTGCACGATCGGGTGCAGCGTCTTCACGCGCCCATCCATCATTTCGGGAAAGCCGGTGATCTCGGAGACGTCTTTCACCGCCAGACCGGCATCGCGCAGCGCCTTCGCCGTGCCGCCGGTGGAAATCAGCTCCACACCATGTTTGGCGAGACCTTTGGCAAAGTCGATCAGACCGGTTTTGTCCGAGACAGAGAGCAGCGCGCGGGCGATGGGGCGGAGCGTCATGGCAACTCGCGAAAAAGGGTGGCTCGCGGGTCGTGATACTGCGGATGTGCTCGAAACGAAAGGAAAAACACCGCAAAAACAGGGTCAGTTCGTCCCTGATTCGAGCACTTTTCTTATCGCGCCGGTGAGGCGTGAAAGCTCGTCTTCCGAGATGGTCAGTGCAGGAGTGAGATAAACCACGTTGCGCAAAGGGCGAATCCACACGCCTTCGGCCACGAAGCGCTGGCACAAGGCCTCGCGATTCTCGATTCGGGCCAGTTCGACCACGCCGATGCCGCCGCGTGTCCGCACGTCGGTGACACCGGGCAATCCGAGACAGGCGCCCAATTCCCGCCCCATTTGCTTGCCGATCTCATTGGCCGCAAGCAAACGGGCTTTGTTTTCGAACAGATCCAGGCTGGCATTGGCCGCGGCACAGGCGAGCGCATTGCCCATATAGGTCGGCCCATGCATCAGCGCCTGCATGGGATCGTCGGACCAGAAGGCATCGAACACTTTGCTGCTGGCGACAGTTGCTGCGAGCGGCAGAGTTCCGCCAGTCAGCGCTTTGCCGATGGTCATGATATCGGGCACGATGCTGGCCGCATCACAGGCAAACATTCCGCCGGTGCGGCCGAAGCCGGTGAAGATCTCATCGGCGATCAACAAAATTTCATGTTTGTCGGCCAGCGCCCGCAGCCGTTGCAGCGTGCGCTCGTCATGGAACAGCATGCCACCCGCACCTTGCACCAGCGGCTCGACAAGAATGCCCGCAACCTCATCGGCGTGCTCAGCAAGGAAACGATCCAGCGCCGCGCCACTTTCGTCGTTGCGCGGCAGATCGCAGATGAAGTGCTGCGGCAAAGCCCCGGCGAACAGCGCATGCATGCCTTCTTCGGGATCGCATACCGCCATGGTGGCGAAGGTATCGCCATGATAGCCGCCTTTGAAGGCAACGAATTTGGTGCGCGTGCGGACGCCTTGGTTGAGCCAGTATTGCACGGCCATTTTCATGGCCACTTCCACCGCCACCGAACCGGAATCGGAAAAGAACACGCGGCTCAAATCGCCGGGCAGCAAGGCCGCCAGTCGTGAGGCCAGCGTCGCTGCTTGTTCGTGCAACAGCCCGCCCAGCATGACGTGAGGCATGCGGGCGCATTGTTCTTCGATGGCAAGCTGGATGTGGGGATGGTTATAGCCATGCGCCGCCGTCCACCAGGAGGCGATGCCGTCGATCAGCTGACGCCCGTCCGAAAGCAGAATGCGGCTGCCCTTTGTGGCTTTGACCGGCAGCGGCGGCGCTGCCGTTTTCATCTGGCGATACGGCATCCAGATGGCGCGATATCCTTGGTCAAACCAGTCGGGCGTACTCATAGTCCCACAACGCCTCTAAGCAGGATTTTGTCCCATCGCCTTGATGCCGAGCTTGCTGAAAAGCTGGCGGTCTTTGTGCGCTTCGGGATTGGGCGTCGTAAGAAGCTTTTCGCCATAGAAGATCGAATTGGCACCGGCGAGGAAACACAGCGCTTGCGCTTCTTCGCTCATATATTCGCGGCCCGCCGAGAGGCGCACGAAGGATTTCGGCATGGCGATGCGCGCCACGGCGATGGTGCGGATGAAATCGAAGATATCGATCGGCGCGCTCTCGCCGAGCTTGGTGCCTTCCACCCGCATCAACAGATTGATCGGCACGCTTTCGGGATGGCTGGGCATGGTCGCCAGCGTATGCAGCATGCCGACACGGTCCTCTTCGTCTTCGCCCATGCCGACAATGCCGCCGCAGCAGACATTGATGCCCGCTTCGCGCACCGCCGACAGCGTATCGAGACGGTCCTGATAGGTTCGGGTGGTGATGATCTCGCCGTAATATTCCGGCGAGGTGTCGATGTTGTGGTTGTAGTAGTCGAGCCCGGCATCTTTCAGCTTGCCGGCTTGGCTGCAGGACAACATGCCGAGCGTGGCGCAGGTCTCAAGGCCCAGCGCTTTCACTTCAGACACCATTTCGCACACGGCCTCGAGATCGCGGTCCTTCGGCGAGCGCCAGGCAGCGCCCATGCAGAAGCGCGTCGCACCGGCTTCTTTGGCGCGCTTGGCTTCGGCCAGAACGGCGCAGACATCCATCAGCTTCTCGGCTTTGACGCCGGATTTGTGATAGCTGCTTTGCGAGCAGTAGCCGCAATCTTCGGGGCAACCGCCGGTCTTGATCGAGAGCAGGGTGGAAACCTGCACTTCGTTGGCAGGAAAATGGCGCCGGTGCACGCTTTGTGCTTCGAACAAGAGATCGGCGAAAGGCTTGGCGTAGAGCGCGGCCAGTTCTTCGCGCGTCCAATCGTGCCGGATTTCGTCACTGCTCTTGTTCATGGCGGGCCTTATGTTGTGCGTGCCCTGCCATTATCTTGGGCGGACGCTGGGTGCAACTGCGCGACCTGACGTTAGGGCGGGAACCCGCCCCGCGCGCTTTTCGTTGACTTATGCTTCCTCACGCGAAAGAACCAGAGCCATGAGCGCCTTTTTCATCACGGCGACCGGAACGGGAATCGGCAAGACCTTCGTAACCGCAGGGCTATTGCGCTATCTCCGCGAGAACGGTCGCGAGGCTTGCGGCTTCAAGCCGGTGGTGTCCGGCTATGAAGTTCCGGCGGGCAGCGACCCCGCTTTAATCCTGGAAGCCATGGGCCATGCGGTGACGGACGAAGCCGTGGCGCGCATCACACCGTTCCGCTTCAAGGCGCCGTTGTCGCCGGACATGGCCGCGCTCAAGGAAGAGCGCGAGATCAATTTCAATGCGCTTACCGCCTTCTGTCGCGAAGCGGCGACACGTCCTGGCACGGTGCTGATTGAAGGTGTCGGCGGCGTGATGGTGCCGCTCGATACCACCCATACCACGCTCGATCTGATGGAGGCGCTCGGCCTGCCGGTGGTGTTGGTGGCGGGGTCTTATCTCGGTAGCCTCAGCCACACCTTTACCGCGGTGGCGGCGCTGAAACAGGCTGGCCTGCGCGCCATCACACTGGTGGTGAACGATAGCGGCACAGGCGAGGTGCCGTTGGCCGATACCGCCGCCACGCTGCACCGTTTCTTGCCGGAATATGAGATTGTCACCTTGCCGCGCGGCCCCCAGAGCATGGATTTCGCCCCCGTCGCCGCCTCCATTTTCCGCGAAACCGAGAAGGTGGACGGAGCGGTGACGGATTAAACCTCTCTGCCCCCACGAAGTGGGGGAAGTGGGCCGGCGCGCCAGCGACGGACCGAAGGGGGCTGGCTCCCAGGCTCTTGGCCCGACCATATTCCCCGGATTCCTCCCGAAATGCCGCATCAGACGCGTTGACCGGGGCGCCGTCCTGGGTATAGTCCCCGGCTTCCATTCGCTTTTTCTGATGTGCCCGAGTGGTGGAATGGTAGACGCACTGGACTCAAAATCCAGCGTCCGAAAGGACATGTCGGTTCAAGTCCGACCTCGGGCACCACGCTCCGCTGCGCTTTGCGTGGCGCAGCCACCAGAAGCGCTAAGCGGGGCGTGCCCGGCGTAGCCGTAGGCGAAGACGGGCTGTATCATCTTGGAAAGTCGTTTCTACACTTGCCGGGGGGCTCTGTGTGGTACGTCTATATCCTGGGCAGCCTAAGTTATCCCAATCAGGAATATACCGGGGCAAGTGAAGACCTGCGCCAGCGCTTGGCTGATCATAATGCTGGGAAATCGAAGCACACCGCAAAGTACAGGCCCTGGACGCTGCTTTGGTACTGCGCGTTTCCGGCCAAAATGCCAGCCCTGGCCTTCGAAAAGTATCTGAAATCGCATTCAGGGCGAGCATTTGCTCGGAAGCGCCTACTGCCGGGCAATGTAGCGGGCGGTTCGAGCCAATCTTTTGATTCCGCATGAAGCAGCTAACCATCGGCGATGTCTCGCTACGGCGAATTTGGTGGTTAGCATTTGCAGCGGATGCCTTCACCACAATCGGCCTCCTACTTGCCGCGCTCTGCGCTACACAATCACGCATCACTTCTCTCTTGTCCTTGCCACAATCGCCCCCCACATCGCAGGGGCTGTTTGATATTGCAGCAAGGAAAGCCGACCTCGAATGAGAGGCGGTTTCGGTAAGGCGGAGCTGCATTAGACTGCGCCGCAATGCGGGCAGGGTTTGCCACACTCCCCCCAACCATTTGCAAAGATAACAATTAAATTGCGCGATGGCGGTTCGCGAACGGTCCCTTCCAGACAGGATACGGCGCCATAAATGCACGTTCCCGTCGCTCATAAAGCAAAGCGAAAACCACGTTCTCTCAAACGCTTACCGGGAAAATTCCCGAATTGAATTGGAGTTTTCTCTATCCAAGCCCCCGGGAGAGTTCAGTCCCGCGCCGCCGCTCGCCGCTGCTCCTGAACGATCTCCCCCAGGATGGCGAGGGCGATTTCGCTCGGGCTGCGGGCGTCGATGGCCAGTCCGACCGGGGCATGAATGCGCCGGATCGCTTCAGCCGAAAGGCCGAGCGCCAACAACCGCTCCGCCCGTTTGGCATGGGTGCGCAGCGAGCCCAGCGCGCCGACATAACTGCATTCGCTATGCAGTGCCGCGACCAGCGCCGGGTCGTCGATCTTGGGATCGTGGGCAAGCACGATCACCGCGCTTTCCGGCGTTAACGGCGTTGCCGCAAAGGCTTCGTCCGGCCACAGGCCGATGCGGCGTACAGCGGGAAAGCGTTCTTCCGTCAGATAAGCAGGGCGGGGATCGATCACCCGGACTTCATGGCCCGCTGCGGCGCCGAGTCGGCACAGGGCTTGGGCGATATGAACGGCGCCGACGATTACCAGCTCCCAAGGCCGGTCATAAGCCGAGACGAACCACTCGGCCCCCTCAATTGTCAGCGTGCTGCCTTGGCGGCTTTGGCGGGCGGTTGCCACGGTGCGGCTCAAAGCAGGGGAGGCGGAAGTGGGATCGATCAGCCGTTCTTCCCCGTTCTCGAGGTTGACGGCCCGGGCCAGGATTTTTCCAGAACGTCCCGCGGCCAGCAGCGGAGCGAGGCTTTCCGGCAGGATCGGTTCCAGGAAGATTTCGACATCGCCGCCGCACATCAAGGCGACATCGAAGACAGCATCGCTGCCGCTGCCGAAAGCGAGCCGTCGCGGGCGGCAGGTTTCCATCACCGCGCGTGCGGCTTCGATGATCTTTCCCTCGATGCAGCCAGCCGAAAGCGAACCGGCAAAGGCGCCGTCTTCGCGAATCGCGATGTGGCTGCCGGGAAGACGCGGTGCCGACCCCGTAGTGCGGATTACGGTGCCCAGAACGACGCGGTGCCCGGCGCCCAGCCATCGCAAGGCGATGTCCAGCACTTCCAATTCATCGTTCAGCGGATTCATGGCGCCTAGAGATGGGCTGGCGCTTCCCAAATGTCCAGGTCAACGCCGCCGGGCCGGTTGTCCCCGGCCGAGACCTGCTCTGATTTTAGAATTATACCGAATTGACATGACCTTATTCCGTCGCTGGAATACAAATCTGGGACATGAATCGGTGGCCGGCGAGACGGGAACGTGGTGCAAAAAACGGCCATGAATTTGCCGCTGCAGCTCGATCGGTCGTCCCCGGTCCCGCTGCAGGATCAGCTCTTCGAGAAGCTGCGTCACCTCATCTTGAGCGGGCGGTTGAAGCCGAACACCCGTGTGATCGCCACGCGTTTCTTGGCCGAACAGGTCGGGGTGTCCCGGCGGACGGTGTTGTTCGCTTATGAGCGCCTGATTAGCGAAGGCTATCTCGAAACCCGTCCGGCCATCGGCACCTTTGTCTCTCCGACGCCGCCTGATCAGGCGAAACGCGAAGCGGCAAACGCCGTGGCAGCAGACGTGCCGCGCCAAGCCGCGCTTTATCCGCAGAGCTTCCGCTATGCGGCGAAACCCAATGGCAAGCTTCCGGCCGGGTACATCGATTTCTCGCCCTCGCTGCCGGATAGCGCGCAGCTCCTGCCGCAGAAGGTATGGCTGCGCTGGATGCGTGAAGTGCTGCTCAGCGATCCGGGGATTTTCTCACGGCCCGGGCCGGTGGCGGGTGCCGAACCTTTGCGCCAGGTCATTGCCGATTATCTCGGTGCTACGCGCGGCATTCTCGCGACGCCAGAGCAGATCGTGATCGTCTCGGGGCGGCGGCAAGCCTGTAGCTTGGTGGGGCATCTCTTTCAGCGTCCGGGTGACCGGGTGGTGATGGAAGCACCGGGAGATGAGGATATAACGGAGTTCTTCCGTACCCGTCGCGCCGAGGTAGCGGCAGTTGCGGTGGACGAAAGCGGTCTTGACGTTGGGCTTTTGCCGGAAGGCCGGGCTGCTTTGGCTTATGTGACGCCATCGCGGCAAAATCCCATCGGGGGCATCATGCCCCAATCGCGACGCGCCACGCTGATCGAATGGGCGCGCAAAGCGGGCGCCTATCTCATTGAAGATGATAGCGACAGCGACCTTCGCTATCAGGGCGTTGCGCCCCAGCCGCTGGCAGCGATGGATCCCTATGGGCTTGTCTTTTATGTCGGCTCTTTCAGCAAGACGCTCGGGGCCGGCTTGAGTCTCGGTTATCTCCTGGTGCCGCCGGAATTCGCCGAGGATATTCTGGCCATCAAATCCATGGCAGCCGAAGGCGGGCAGTATTTCGAGCAGATCGTGGTGGCAAATTTGCTCGCCAGCGGCGAATACGATCACCATCTGCGCCGCTTGCGCAAAATCTATATGGAACGGCGTGACAGTCTGATCGCGGCCTTGCAAGCCAGGTTCGGCGATGTGGAATTGTTCGGCACAGAAGCCGGCACACAGATTACATGGCTGCTGCCCGATCTGTTCCCCTCCGTTTCGGCTCTTTGCGAAGCCGCCATGGCGCGTGGCGTGCGCGTCGCAGGGGTCGTGGATCAAGCTGCCACGGCCAGCGGCTTTCATGAAAAAGCGCTGCTCTTAGGCTATGCCAATCTGACGCCGGATCACTTGCGCGAAGGCATCAACCGCCTCGCTGCGGCCCTTGCCGGTTTGCGCGCTTAGCTGCCGCTATTCCGCTTTTTCGGAATGCTCATCCTCGGTCTCTTCATACCCGGTGAACATCGCCTTGATGTGTTCCATCGGCGTCTTTCCGAGGGTGGCAAGATAGGCGTGGAAAGGGATGTAGCAGGCGATGATGGTGAAGATCACCACATGCACCGTATCGACCACGCGTACGCCGCCGACGAAATCCACGATTTTCGAAAAGCGGGTGACATCCCACAGCATAAGGCCGGTGACGATCTGCAGCGGCACAAAGACGAACATCACGATCTGATAGGTCAGGCCCTGCAGCGGATTGAACTTCTTGTACTTGGCGATGTGGAACGGATTGGGCAGTCCCTTGAACATGCCATAGCTGTAATAAACGAGCTGGCGCCAGCAGCCCATGAACATCTTCACCGGATTGAGTTCAGCGTGATAGTTGCGCGATTCTGCGGTGAAGAGATGGAACAGGAGCCAAAGGCAGAAATTGGTGATGACCACGAAGCCCGTGTAGTTGTGGATCACAACGGCCGTGTGGAACGAGACCAGATCGATAAGGCCGATGTAGCGGATCTGGATGCCCGTCAGCGCCAAGAGGATCATGCCGAGCGCGTTGGTCCAGTGCCAGATCCGCAAGGGCAGGGGGTGAATATAAAGGCGCATCGTCCTGGCCCTCCTTATGAATGGTTGTCAGGTTTTTTGTCGCCTGGACGGTGCGCGAGCCAGCGAATGGTTACATGCAGAGCTGGGATGCCGAAGCCTACCAGCAGCGCCAGAACCAGCAATATATCAAGCAGGGTGATACGGGTGCCGCCGATGGCATAGAAGCCGCCCATGGAGGGAAGCGAAAGCACCGAATGCAGCGCTGCCTGATTGACATCGTAATGGACCGGGATGCCGCCGGGCCCGGCCACGGAAACGGTCACGCTCTGGAAGGCTTCCGAGCCCGCTCTATGGCAGGTAGCACAATTGCTGATCGCTTCGGAGGCGGCGGTGAGCTGGTGTGCCTCTGCGCCGGTTGACACATCCAAACGGCCGCGGATGGCGGTCTTGTTGGCAACACCTGGCTGGTTCAACGATTGCAGAAGGTTGAACAGCGTCAGTGGCGCCAGGCCGTTCTTCGCGGAGGCCGCATCCGCGGCGCTCTGGAATTCCGGAATACCAAGCGGACGGCTGGTGTCTTCCTTGGTCTTGGGGTTGAAGAGGACGAGATCGACCTTGCGGTGCGCTTTTGGCGAATGACAGGCGACGCAGGCCACCACGGTGAAATGCAACTGGGTATTCGGCAGCCAAGTCGCGTGTTTGGCCGGCGCATCCTTGTGGCAGCTGAAGCAAACGTCCTTCAGGCCCGCACCAGCGGTGGGAACCTTCACTTCATGGGCGCCATGACAGCTGAAGCAAAGCGGCGCCTGAGTGATACCAGCGTTGCGCAACACGCCATGCACGCTGCTGGCATAAGCCGTGAAGATCTCGGCATGGCAGGTCTTGCAGGGCACTGTGTCCATAGCCTGGGCAGCGCCCTTCATGACCGCATGCGGATTGTGGCAACTGGTGCAGACCGGCGCGAGCGGATTGCCGTCTTTGACAAGCGCGGCATGGACGCTGTGGCTCCATTGCGTCGCCTGATCCGTATGGCAGGCGGCGCAGACTTTGGAGCGCTCCACCGAGAAAGCGCGCTTGCTCTCGATCGGCATCACGGCGCTGGGGTGCTTGGTGGGATCGATGTCGCTATGGCAGGCGGCACAGCCGAACATGCTGTGCACGGACTTGCCGAAATTGTCGCCATGAATCTGTAAGGAGAGCGTCTCGCCATTGCTCAGCGGCTTTTCCATCGCTGATTGATGGCAGGAGAGGCAATGCTGGTCGTCTTGGGACAAGGCAAGGGCGGGGGAGCTTACGCCTATGGCCGCAAGCAGCAGCGCTACCAGGAACATTCCAAGCATGCCGGCCGGACAGCCGTGCCGTGGCATCAAGCGATTCAAGCAAAACAGGGCCATCATATCCCAGCCTGTCATTCGATCCCCGCGAGGCAAGCCGCGCAACGAATATGTCCTTCTACACGAAAAATGCTTCGGCTATCCATGCTTTTGGAGGGGATGTGCGAATCAGATGACCTGCGCTCGCTCCCAAACATGCATGCATAATGCTTAATGAGGAGCTGCCTGCTTCCGCTCGGAGAGATATTGCAGCAGCTGCTTGATGGCGATGAACGGGAACAGCGGCAGATAGGCTAAGGCTATGAAAGGCGCGGCGAAAAACAGGGCGTCGTCCTTCAAAATCATCAGGACACTGCGTTTCTCTGCCATGTCAGTCCCTCGCTGGATTGGGCTCGCCGCGGCGACCAGCGAACATCCTTGCGATGCCCGCGATTGTCATATTTGCAGACGACCTTTTATCCAGCAAGGTTTTCTATGCGAGGCAGCGCAAAGTCATTTTTGGGGAAAGTCGTCGGGGGGGAATCTGCGGGCACGATGGGCAACAACTGATTCGTGTAATGTCGCGTCATAATGAAGCGCAAGTGGCAGGGGATTGGGGCCTTGGTCAGGTGTAGAATTCGTTGCGACGTTCGAAGAGCCGATCATCGGCTCGGCTCTCGTGTGTACGCACTCGCCGAAAAATCGGGGACACACCATGCGCAAGGTTTTTCTCGTTGCGGCGCTCGCCGCATCGACAGCCGCCGCAGCGAATGCGACGACCTGGGTTGCTACCTGCAATGATGGCCAAAATCTTCAATATGTTCAGACGATAAGCGGTGCGGGATATCTTTATTTGAAGACCGCCAAGGATTATTTCCAGACCGCCCGTCTATCGCAGACCTTCAACAGCGAAAATGTGATTTGCGGCGCCGTTCAGGGCAATGTCGCGGCGGGAGCCGCTCCAGTGACCCAGCTTTGCATCAATAAGTCGAAGCAGATCATCTCCCTGAAATATCGTCATCCCGGCGCGACCAACACCGAGGCCCAGGACGTTGGCGAATTCTGTGCGGCGACGGTTACGCTTCGGGCAACCAATCTCAAGGATCGTTGAGAGCGAGGACAGCTAAGGGGGCTCGCATCTGTGGGCTGGGGTGGTGTTTTTGTTGCTCTGCCAGCAAAGAGGCTGGGCGGGCTCCCTTGGCTGTGTTAGAAATATTCTAAAATTGTGCGATCCGCGAAGCATGCGGCAGATCACGACTGGAGGATGCTCCGTGAGGACTTTCGCCCTTCTTGTTTCAGCCTCTGCAGGTCTATACCTGACGGTGACGCTTGGTTTTGCCGCTGAAGCCAAGCCCGGTGTGCTGGCTCCCAATGGGAATGTCGCGGCCGCTTGCCAGAAATGCCATGGGGTTTCGGGTGACAGCGATTCTCCCCAATACCCCAGGCTCAATGGGCAGCAGGCCGACTACATCGCGGCCCAGCTCAGGAATTTCCGCGATCACAAGCGGGATGACACCCATGCGCGGGCCTATATGTGGGGCATGGCCCGGGCAATGGACGACAAAACCATCGCAGAGCTCGGTAAGTATTTCGCCAGTCAGAAGCCGACGGCGTCCCAGACCGGCGGGGCTCTCGCACCCGAGGGGGAGAAACTGTTTCTCTATGGCGATTCGGCGAAGGGCGTGGTGGCTTGTCAGCAATGCCACGGCAAAGCCGGAGAAGGAGGGGGGGCGATCCCTCGAATCGCGGGGCAGCACGCCGCCTATTTCCGGATGGCCTTGGGGGCGTTCCGCTCCTCCTTGCGCCAGCATGACATGATGACCGCGGTGGCCAAGAACCTATCAGACCATCAGATCGAGGCATTGTCTTCCTATCTCGCCAATGACTGAAGAAGTTGGGTAACTCACGCTTCTGTGCGACAAATTTTGGCTTGTACCCCCTAGGCGATTTCGCCACAAAAAGCCCACGAGCGGCGCCCGAAGCGGCGGCTGCGCCAGCTTTCTTTTGAAAGGGCCGCGCCATGAGCGCATTTATTGACGCCCGCACAGTTCCCGACGGCACGGTACTGGAGCCTGATCTCGCCGTCATCGGCGGCGGACCTGCCGGTATCGCAATCGCGCTGGCGCTGGCGAGCACATCGCTTCGTGTTGTGCTCTTGGAGAGTGGCGGCATGTCGTTCGAGCCGGCCACCCAGGCGCTCTACAACGGCGCCAAGGACGGGGTGACCTATCTCGGTCTGCAGGCCTCGCGCATGCGCTTCCTCGGCGGTGGTACCAATATTTGGGGCGGCTGGAGCCGGCCCATGGACCACATCGAGTTCGAAGAGCGTGCCTGGATGCCTCATTCGGGCTGGCCGTTCGGGGTGGAGGCACTCACCCCCTATTATCCGCGCGCCCAGACCCTGTGCGAAGCCGGGGCTTGGCTTTACGAAAAGGCGGAAGTCTGGAGCCAGGAGGAGATGCCGATCATCGCCCTTGGCGAAGGCGGGGTCGCCACGCGCTGGTTCCAGTTCAGCCGCATGCGCGGCAGCGTTCTGCCGACCCATTTCGGCGAACGTTATGCCGATGATCTCAAGCGCGTGCGCAATCTCACCACCTATCTGCATGCCAATGTGACCCGCCTGGGCCTGGATCAGAGTGGTGCCAAGATCAACCAATTGGACGTAGCGACCCTGACTGGGCGTCATTTCACGGTGAAGCCGAAAGCCGCTGTGCTCGCCACGGGTGCTATTGAAATTGCCCGCTTGATGTTGGCCTCGAATGACGTGAAGCCAGCTGGGGTGGGCAACGACAATGACGTGGTCGGCCGCTACTTCGCCGATCACCCCATTCCACGCGATATCGCAACGGTGGTGCTATTCGACGGCAAACTCAAACCCTACTATCTGAACCCGCAGGAAATGCAGGGCGCAATCCTGCGTGCGGGGCTGTTTCCGAGCGAAAAATTCCGCCGGACCAAGCAGATGCTGGATTCTTCGATCACCATCGAAAGGCCAACTTTGCTGGATGACTTCGGCAAGGCCGCGGTCGCGGCGACTGCCAAATCGCTAGGGGTCGATGGCCATAATGCGGTTGCCTTCACGCTTGGTGGCGGTTGCGAAGTCACCCCCGATCCCGATTGCCGCGTGACCCTCGATCGCGAACGCGATGCCCTCGGTATGCCACGCATCAAGTTGCAAATGCGGTTGTCAGATTCCGATCTCAACCATTTCCGTGAAACGTTGAAGGAATTGGGCCGTCAGCTTCTGGTGTCGCGCGCCGGCATGGTCCGCCTCAACATGAAAGAGCGCGGGCAATGGCTCGCCGGTCTTGATTGGGGCAATCACCACATGGGCACGGCCCGGGCGCATGTCGATCCTAAAAAGGGTGTGGTGGATGCCAATCTCAAGGTTCACGGCATCACCAATCTGTTCCTGGCGGGCAGTGCGGTTTATCCGACCTATGGCGCCGTTAATCCGACACTCAGCATTGTGGCGCTGGCTCTCAGGCTCGCCGATCATGTGAAGGGGGTGCTAAAATGAAGCTCTCTCGCCGTAACATCCTGATTGGGGCTGGCGGTGCGGTCGTCGTGGCCGGTGCCGCGTTTGAAGGCAGCCACTTGTTGCGCAAGCGTTATGCGCCGAGCCCCTATGATGATCTTCTGGCCCTGTTGCAGGATCGCGATGGCGATGCCCAGCTTGGCGAAGCGGTATTGGCGGCCAAAGGCAATTTCGACGCTGCGGCGGTGGCGGCTGGGTTGCGCGAAAAGCTGAAGCATGGCGCACTGGCCGAGGTCGAAACCAAAGATGCCGCGGAAGGCCGTTTGGTGGAAGCGCGCGGCTGGGTGCTGCCCGAGGCCCTTGCCGATCTTTGCGCATTGGCGGCCAAAGCTGCGGCGTGAACCGCGAGGGAGCTGGTGTTTTCCTGGCGCGGGCGATGCTAGGTTCGGCTCGTAGCGCTTTGGTCTTCCGGTTTGCCCATGCACCTGTTCTACGCTTCGCATGACGGTCATACGCGCCGGATCGCGGAACATATTGCGGCTCGCCTGGAAGGTCTGAAGGTCGTGGTGCGGCCGCACAATCTGGCGGAGAGCATACCGGCCGCTGAAAGTTTGTCAGGGACGGTCGTTCTGGTGGCGGCCATCCGGTATGGCAAGCATTTACCGGCGGCGTTGCGTTTTCTTGAGAGCTATAGCCGGCTGGCGAACCGCCCCGCCTTGGTTTTGTTGTCCGTCAATCTGACCGCCCGCAAGCCAAACAAGCAGAGCCCCGAAGGTAGCGTTTATCTGCGCAAAACGATCCGCAAATACCGCCTGGAGCCCGCTCTCGCGCATGCCATTGCGGGACGGCTGGATTATCCACGGTACAGATGGTTTGACCGCCAAATGATCCGGTTCATTATGTTGCTGACCGGCGGTCCCACGGATCCCAGCACCACGATCGAATACACGGATTGGGACCAAGTCGACGCTCTGGCGGAGCGGATCGCCCGAATTGACGGCGCATCATCATAAATTCGGTTTCTGATTCGCTGTGCTCATTCGGACGGATAATACTGTCAAGTCCGGATTTTCCTGCATGGGGAAATACGTAGGCGAGGGGAGTCTTTGCTGCGGCATAAGCTACACCACCCCTTAAATCGTCACTGGTACCATCAGTTCTGTCGGGACTGGTACTGTTGCTGACCTTCAGTCCTGTGACAATCCCTTCATATTCGCTGTCTAGCGAGATCGGAGCGGGGTCAAATGTCGGCAGGAAATCGCATCGCCAAATACGCCTTGCTGGTTTTGTTGTGCGCTATCGCCGCCGTCTGCGCGGTGCCGGCCTATGCTGGTACTGCAGCCAAGGCCGATGACGGCCAGGGGCTGTTCAGCGAGCATGGCTCGGCAACTTGTTTGCAGTGCCACAACGAGGCGCCAGCAACCGATATTCTGAAAACCAAGCACGCCATGAAGGGGGATGTGCATTCCCCGGCTGGCCAGCATGGATGCGAATCCTGCCATGGTCCCAGCGCGGCGCACGCCACCGGCTTTGCGGCTGGCAAGCCCACGCTTCCCGCTGTGGTGTTCAACGGTCCCAATGCCTCGCCGGTTTCGGTGCGCAACCAAGCTTGCTTGACCTGCCACCAGGACGCCAAGCGCATGGATTGGATGGGCAGCCAGCATCAGAACGCCAATCTGGCCTGCGTCAGCTGCCACACCATGCATGCTGCCAAGGATCCGATCCTTGTGCGCACAACACAGACCAACAAATGCTTCACCTGCCATGCCCAGCAGCGCGCGGAGAGCTTCCAGTTCTCTCATCATCCAATGCGCGAAGGCAAAGTGGTGTGCAGCGACTGCCACAACCCGCATGGTTCGGCTGGTCCCAAGCTGCTCAAGGAATTCACGGTCAACCAGACCTGCTACACCTGTCATGCCGACAAGCGCGGCCCGATGCTGTGGGAACACCAGCCGGTGCGCGAGAACTGCCTCAATTGCCACACACCGCACGGCTCCAACGAAGCGCGCTTGATGAAGGAACGCATGAACTTCATGTGCTCGAGCTGCCATAGCGCGGTGTCGAACGGCAGCGGTGGCGCATTCGGTGGCGGTCACTCGACCTTCGGAAATCTCTCGGGCTCGGCGACGTTCAGCTCGGCACTCGCAAACAACCGCACCTGCCTGAATTGCCACTCGCAGGTCCACGGCTCGAATAACCCGAACGGCACCTACTTCTTCCGGTGACCACGGTCGCAATGACAAGGGGATTGTCATGACGCAGAAGCTTTCCATCAGAGCACTTGCCCTGCTCGCGACCGCTCTGGTTGCTCCGGCCGCGCTGGCACAGACCGCCGCACCGGAAATACCGGCGGAACTGAATCAGCCGGTGTTGGAAAAGGAAATCAGCATCGGCGTGCTCTACTCCGGCGGTCACAACACCGGGCTTTATGGCCGCTATAATGGTTTTTCCACCGGCGGCGTGGATGTGACGCTGGGCTTTGAACTGAAGCAGCGCGATGCCTGGAATTCTGGAAAGACGGCGTATTTCGAGGCTTCTGGCAGCAATCTCGTACTGCAAACTGGTTCCACTCTTGCCCAAGGGTTCCGCGACCACAGTTTCATGAGCGATACCAGTGATCGCTTCGGGCCGGAGGCGGAGATCAATGTCGCGTTCGGCAATCAAGGCAGCTGGGGTGTAACGGCAAGCTATAGCGCTTTGACCTATACCGGAAACATCATCTCCTCTTTGTGGACGGTCAACGGATCGCTGGGGACGCTGAACAACGGTCTGGTTGCTTATGGCGGCGCCTCGAACAGCCCGGCGACCAAAGGCTCACCCACATCTTTCACCGTGGCTGGGATCAGCCCGTATTTCCAGCAATTCCAGACCGGTACGCGCCGGGACAAGGTGGAAGTGGGCGGCAAGCTGGAACTTGACGAATGGACCATTGCCACCAACATCTCGCATGAACACAAGCAAGGAAAACTGGAAGAGTCGCTGCGTGAAACCTATGGCGGCATGGCTTTCACGCTGCCGGTCGATTACGACACGGATCGCTTTGATCTTTCGGCAAGTTATGTCGACCCCGATTACCAGGCGCTGATTCAGTACACCTATTCGCGTTTCAACCAGAACAACTCGGGAGTCGTGCTCCCTTATGTGGTGTCGATTGCCAGCCTGAGTGCGAGTTCCGGTCCCTATGCACAAGCGGCCTTCTATTCGACGCCGCCGAGCAATTCGGCCCATTATCTGACGGTCATGCTCTCCGACAAATTGGCGCCGCGTACCCGCATTGTCTTCAATGGCCGCATTGGTATGGAGTTGCAGGACGAGACCTTCACGCCGAATAGCGCCGATCCTTCACTCAGCTCCACTCTGGGAAACCCGACTTATACTTGGTTCAAGAACCTCAACAGCCTGAATCAGGGCACCAGCGCAACCTCACCGGATGCGCGGGCCTATGTCTATCAAGGGACCTTGTCATTCAGCACGGAGCTTGCCGAGCATCTGGATGGACGGGCCAGTTATTCGATCGACGGCCGCGACGTTCATATCAACCAGTATCAGGTTTGGATTGGCGGCACGTCTCCGGACGCCCAAGCCAATACCGCGGTTTATGTGGTGCCGCAGAATTGGCTGAAGCAGACCGGCAGTGCCGAACTCAACTATCTTATCCTGCCGGAAAGCTCGACCAAGGTATCGGCGACCTACAGCTTCAACAACACGCAGCGGACCAATGCCCAGGTTACGCATAGCGAAACCAACACCTTTGGGCTGAACGTAAGCTCGATGCTCAGCAAGGATATTCTGGGCCGGGTCAGCTACGAGCATTCCAACCGCTCAGGTGTTCTCCATTACGGTACTGCCTGGGGTAACTTGGAGACCGGTGTTCCGGAAGTAGAGGGCACCCCGTCTGGTGCCTATTACCAGGCCCCGATGGTGGCTGATGCGGTGACCGTGCGTGCTGATTATGCACCAGTGGGTGATCTTTCCGGCGGCCTCTTCGTCAAGTTCTCGAACAACCGCTATCACTATCCAGCAGTGGATTCGGCAGCTACAGCGACCAATTCGGGTAACTGGAATCTGGTTGGACATGGCGAGGGTGTTACGCACAATTCCAGTCTGACCATCGGGCCGGATGTCAATTACCGGGTCAGTGACAGTCTCGGCGTGCATGCCTATTACAGCTATGAGCGGATCTATTTCGATAACGTCGGCAATGGCAACTGCGCCGAGAGCAACACAGGTGTGTGCGCGGGAAGCGCCGGCTACTTCCAGAACAAATACACCTCTAGCATGCACACGGCAGGTTTCAGCGGTGACTGGAAAGTGACCGAGAAACTAAAGCTTTCGGGCGAGTACAACATGTCCGTCGGATCGGTGCTGTTCGGTCAATACAACGGCGTGGCGGTGTCGACGGTCACGGCGTCCTATCAGAACGTGACCAACTATCCGGACATCGACTCGCGGATGGATGACGTCAAGGTTACGGCGAATTATCAGCTGACGGACAATGTCGACGGTACGCTCATTTATCAGTACAGTATGTTCAACAACAATGACTGGCAGTATGTTGCGCAGCCGGTAATCCCGACGCTCAATGGTGGCACGGCGATCAGCATTCTCAATGCCGGCTATGGGGCGCCGAACTACAATGTGTCGACTGTCGGTATGATCGTGCGGATGAAACTTTAGCGGCTGGGGCTATTTCGGATAACCCATGGAGAACGCGATGAAGCTCTCGTTTTACGGATATCTTCTTGCCGGTGCGGTTGTGGTGGCCAGTGGCGCCATGGCTGCGGCTCCGGATGGCCAAGCCGTTTATGACGCGAACTGCGCAGCCTGCCACAAGATGATGAAGCCTAAGACTGGCGACAAAGCCGCTTGGGCCCCGCTGGTTTCCCAGGGCGTCGATGCGCTCACAGCGGCGACCATCAAAGGCAAGGGCATGATGCCCCCCAAGGGTGGCAAGCCGAACCTATCGGATGCCGAAGTCAAGGCCGCCGTCCAGTACATGGTCGACAAAAGTAAGTGATTCCCGCAAGGGTTCGGCTCTTGAGCGAATCTCGAGAGCCGACCAATATGACGAGCCGGGCGCCTGCCGAAGGCGCCCGGTTTTTTTTATTGCCGTTTCAAGGCCTCTCGCGGACTGCGCACAATTGCGCTACCGGTGTGAGTTAGCTCTCGACAAAACCTCCGGCGCGACGGAACAATCCCGGCCCGGACAAGATATGGCGGATATTGATGATTGCCGAAATCGGGCTGTTTGCGTTGATCCTGGCGCTGTTCGTTGCCGCGGTTCAGGCGATCATTCCCCAGATTGGTGCGGCGCGCGGCGATAGCGCCTGGATGGCTGTCGACCGGCCGGCGGCCTTCGCCCAATTCTGCATGGTGGCGCTGTCCTTCGGCTGCCTGATGTGGCTGCACGTGACCAGCGACTTCACCGTCCTTAACGTGGTGCAGAACAGCCATACCGATAAGCCGCTGCTTTATAAGATCACCGGTGTCTGGGGAAACCACGAAGGTTCCATGATGCTGTGGACCTTCATCCTGGTGCTCTACGGCTTGGCCGTGTCGATTTTCGGCCGTGATCTGCCGCCGGGGTTGCGGGCGCGGGCGCTGGCGATCCAGGGAATGATCGGCTTCGCCTTCATTCTCTTCATTCTCCTGACGTCCAATCCTTTCCAGCGTGTCGATCCCGCACCGCTGAATGGTGAAGGCCTCAATCCGCTGTTGCAGGACCCTGGTCTCGCCTTCCATCCGCCGTTTCTCTATCTCGGTTATGTCGGTTTCTCGATGGCCTTCTCTTTCGCCATCGCCGCTTTGATCGAAGGCCGTGTCGATGCCGCTTGGGCGCGTTGGGTTCGCCCTTGGACGCTAGTGGCGTGGTGCGCTTTGACTCTTGGCGTCGCGATGGGCTCTTGGTGGTCCTATTATACTCTTGGCTGGGGCGGTTATTGGGCCTGGGATCCGGTGGAGAACGCCTCGTTGATGCCGTGGCTCGCAGGAACCGCGCTGCTGCATTCGGCTATCGTCGCTGAAAAGCGCGATACGCTGAAATCCTGGACGATTTTCCTCGCCATCGTGACCTTTTCGCTGTCGCTGCTCGGCACCTTCCTGGTGCGCTCCGGCGTCCTGACCTCCGTGCACAGCTTCGCCAATGACCCTAAGCGCGGCCTCTTCATCCTGATTCTTTTGGGGCTCGTCACCGGAGGTTCGCTGGCTCTCTATGCCTTGCGGGCTCCAGCGTTGAAAGGCGGTGGGGTTTTCGCGGCTGTGTCGCGCGAGGGCGGCCTCTTGTTCAATAACATCGTGTTGAGCGCCGCGGCCGGCACGGTTCTGCTCGGCACGCTTTATCCCTTGTTCATGGATGCGCTGAATCTCGGCAAGGTCTCGGTCGGGCCGCCTTACTACAACATCGTCATGGCACCCTTGATGGCGCCCATGATTGTATTGATGGCAATTGGGCCGTTCCTGGCCTGGAAACGCGGAGACTTCAAAGGCGCTATGCGGCGCTTGCGCTTTACTGGCATCGTTACGGCTGTGACCTTTGTGGCTACGCTGCTGGTGGCTGGCATCTCTACCCGGTCGCTGCTCGCAGCATTGGGGCTAGGCCTTGCGATGTGGCTTCTGGTCGGCAGTCTCGCCGAATGGGCAGGGCGCGTGCGTCTGTTCCAAGGCGCAGTGGCTGACAAATGGCGCCGCATGAAGCAACTGCCGCGTTCGGCTTACGGCATGACCCTTGGTCATATCGGCTTGGCCGTGGTTCTTATTGGCGTGGCCGGTTCTTTAGCGTGGCGCAGCGAATTCCTCGAAGTCATGCGCCCTGGCGATACCGCGACCATTGCTGGGTATCAGGTCAAGTTCCTGGGCGAGGAGCCTAATGTCCAAGGGCCTAATTACACCGCTACACGCGGCAACTTCATCGCTGTCAAGAACGGCAAGTTGATCGCCGATCTGCATCCGGAACGGCGCATGTACGCCAATCCCCAGCAGCCGCTTTCGACCGTTTCGATCTACACCAATCTCGTCAGCGACCTCTACGCCGTGCTGGGTGATCCGGCCGGTCATGGCGGTTCCGTGGTGCATCTGTTCCACAATCCGCTGGTGCCTTGGATATTCTTCGGGGCCATTGTGATGGTGTTTGGTGGTGTGGTGTCGCTGACTGATCGCCGTCACCGCATCGGGGCGCCTTTGCGTCGGGTTCGCAATCCTTTCGGGATTCCCGCACCGGCCCTTGCCACGACTGCTGCGATGCCTCCCATTACGGCCCAACCGGTTTCGGTTGCGCGCCGCTGGATTTATCTAGTGCCGCTTGCTGGCTTTCTGGTGTTGGGCGGCTTCTTTATCTGGCGGCTGTATCTGGTCGAGCAGGGTTTTGCGCCCAACCTGATTCCTTCGGTGATGATCAACAAGCCGGCGCCGGAATTTGACCTGCCGCCGCTGATCGAGGGCCAACCCGGTTTCAGCTCGGTGGATTTTAAGGGGAAGGTCACCTTGGTGAGCTTCTTTGCTTCCTGGTGTGTTCCCTGCCGGGAAGAGCATCCGATTCTACCGATGGTGAAGGAAGCGGGCATCCGCCTCGTTGGAATCAGCTATAAGGATCGCCCGGAGGACGCCAAGGCTTGGCTTGGCCAGCTTGGCAATCCTTACAACGCGATCGGCGTTGATTTGTATGGGCGTACCGGCATCGACTTTGGTGTGTACGGCGTTCCGGAATCCTATTTGATCGACAAGAATGGGGTCATCCGCTTCAAGCAGACCGGGCCGCTAACGCCTGAGATCATTCGCCATCAGATCATCCCCTTGGCGGAGAAACTGTCCAAGTGAAACACCGCACACGCATAGCTCAGGTTTTTGCCATTGCTTCGTTGTTTGCCGCATTGTGGTGCGGCTCAGCTTTGGCCGTCCGGCCTGACGAGATCTTGGCAGATCCCCATCTGGAAGCGCGGGCCCGTGTCATCGGCAGGGAGCTGCGCTGTCTGGTTTGCCAGAACGAGTCGATCGACGATTCCAATGCCGATCTGGCCCATGATCTGCGGGTGCTGGTGCGCCAGCGGCTTGTGGCCGGCGACAGCGACGATCAGGTCAAAGCCTATATCGTGGCACGCTATGGCAATTATGTTTTGCTGAAGCCGCCTTTCGACTCGGAAACCTATCTGTTGTGGTTCGGACCGCTTATCCTTCTGATCTGTGCGGCCGGGGTTGCGGTGCTCTATATCCGCCGCTCAACCCGGAGCGTGCCGGCGCCGCCGCTCTCTCAAGACGAAGCTCAACGTCTCGCCGCCCTGTTGGATGATGGCGCGAGCGAGCGCAAGGAAAGCTGACGATGTTGTGGGCCATCTTCGCGATTTTGTGCCTTGCCGTTTTGGCCGTCCTGATTGTGCCGGTTCTCAAAGGCGTCAAGGATGCGCGCGCGCGTGTCGATTACGACATCGTCGTCTATCGCAGCCAGCTTGCCGAGATTGACCAGGAGATCGAGGAAGGTCTTTTGTCCCCTGAGCAGGCGGAAGCTGCGCGCACGGAAGTCCATCGGCGCATGCTGGCCGCGGAAGACGCCGAATTGAAAACCCCGCTGCGCTTTCTGGGCAGCAACAAATACACCAAGATCGGTGCGGCAGTGGCTATTGCCGTGTTGGTTCCAGTGGGCGCTGCGGCACTTTATGTCTGGCTCGGTTCACCGTCTTTGCCAGGCAAACCTTATCTTTGGCGCCTCCATAACGATCCGGAATTTGCCACTGCGACCACGGCCGACAAACTGGCCATCGTGCTGCAGGCCAATCCGACCGCGGCCGGGTTTGCCCAATTGGGCCGGACGTATTTCGCCGCTAGGCAATATGAACAAGCGGCTGCCGCGTATCGGCGCGCCTTCGATTTGGGCGCCAAGGATGCCGTGTCCTGGTCGGAGTTCGGCGAAGCCGTGGTGATGTCGAGCGGAGGTGTAGTGGCGCCAGAGGCCATGACGGCCTTCTTCAATGCGCTGGCGGTCGAACCCAAGAGCGAACGCTCGCGGTTTTATCTTGGCCTTGCCGAAGCGCAGATTGGCAATATGCGTCAGGCCGTTGCCATCTGGCGGGACTTGGAAAAGACCAGCGATCCGGATGCGTCTTGGTTGCCGATGTTGCGTGAGCATATTTCTGTCTTCGCCAAGCAGGGCGGTTTTGATCCAGCCTCCGTGCCGCCCAGCCCGCCTGATATCAAGGCTATGGGAGCAGCCATGTCGGCCATGAGTAGGGCGATGCAAACCCACACTGCTGCTCCCGCCGCAGCGCCGCAGCCAGCTGCACAGCCCGGTCAGCCAGTCCGTGATCCCATGGTGGTGGCGATGGTCCAGCGCCTCGCGGACAAAATGGCAAAGAACCCCACCGATGTCGCTGGTTGGCAGCGTCTGGCCCACGCCTATGTCATCATGGGCGATGTTCCTAAGGCGCGGGCAGCAGCCGACCAAGCTGTGCGTCTGAAACCGGGCGATGTGGGCGTGCTGCTGGCTTTGGCCGAGGTGCAGAAGGCGGAAGCGCCGAACGAGGACGTGCCCAAAGCCTATGTCGCCACCATGCGCAAGGTGTTGCAGCTCGATGCGGCGAACACACAGGCGCTCTATGCGGTGGGAGTGGCTGAAGCCAAAGCCGGCCATAACGATCAGGCACGGGCGCTGTGGAGCAAGGCGCTCGGCGGCGTCTCAGCGGATGATCCGTTGGCAGCAGAAATCCACAGCCGTCTCGGCGCGTTACCCGGCAAGGTGAAATAGGCTCGAAATTCGGAGTTGCTTGCAACTAACGATGCGGCAACGATGCTGTCGTCAGTCCGTGGCCTTGCGCGAAGCCGGACGTTTTGGGGAAATGCCGGAATCGGCCCATAAAGAACGCCTGAAGGCGCTTTCGTTGCGGCACTTTGCGGGTGACCAGCCTTTATAAGGTGCATTACCTATGCAATTTAACCGGCAGAGTTGGTAAGCAGGACGGAGCAAGCGTATGCCGTCGAGGAATGGGGCGTTCCATTAATGACCTCAATATTTGAGTTCGCCAATCCAAAGCGGTTCATGGATTTCAGCGGAAAACTGCTTCCATGGCTGATGGTTTTGTCGGTTATCACGCTCGCGGCAGGTTTGGTTCTCGGTTTTTCGACGCCGCCGGATTACCAGCAGGGCTACACCGTGCGCATCATGTTCGTGCATGTGCCTGCCGCCTGGGTGGCGATGATGGCTTACGGCATCATGGCTGTGGCCTCGATTTTCGGTCTGGTCAACCGCCATCCGCTGGCTGATATCGCAGCGCGCTCAGCGGCGCCTATCGGGGCGGCGTTCACAGCTCTCGGGCTCGTTACGGGGTCTTTGTGGGGCAAGCCGATGTGGGGAGCCTGGTGGGTCTGGGACGGCCGTCTGACCTCCTTTCTTCTTCTGCTCCTGATCTATCTCGCCTACATGGCGCTGAATGACGCCATCGAGAACGAAACGCGGGCTGCCCGTGCTGCGGAGATTTTCGCCATCGTAGGGGCGGTCAATCTGCCAATCATCGAGTTTTCAGTCCAGTGGTGGACGACGTTGCATCAGGGCGAGAGCATTCTGCGCAAAGGCGGCCCTGCGATCTCGCCGGTTTTCCTCTGGCCGTTGTTCCTGATGGCGCTGGGTTATACGTTTTTGTTCTTCGTGTTCTGGATCATCCGCATCCGCAGCGAGATCCTGAACAAGCGGGTGCGTTCACTGGTCGAAGCGGGGGCAAGATGAGCGCGTTCCTTTCCCAAGGCGGCTATGGTTTTTACGTATGGTCGTCCTACGGCATCAGCGCTGTTACCCTCATTGTGATCGGTGTGTGGACGGTAACGCGTTATCGCGAGGTGAAGCGCAAGCTGGAATCGCTCCAGCGCGACAACGGAGAGACGCCATGAACGCTCGCAAACGTCGGCGTGTGGCTTTTGTTGCAGCCCTTCTGATTGGCGGCGGCGCCGCCGCGGCGCTGGCGATCAGCGCTCTAAGTGACAATGTGCTGTACTTTTACAGCCCGACCGATATCCACACCAAGCATATCACGCCTGGCATGGCCTTCAGGGTTGGTGGGCTGGTGGAAAAACATAGCGTCAAGCATGACAGCGGTATGACTATGCATTTTATCATCTCGGATGGTGCTGGCACGGTCCCTGTTGTGTATACCGGCGATGTGCCCTCGCTCTTCCGCGAAGGTCAGGGTGTGGTGGCCATAGGCCGCCTGGATGACAAAGGCACCTTCAAAGCCGATCAGGTGCTGGCTAAGCACGACGAGAAATATATGCCGCCGGAAGTTGTCGATGCCTTGAAGCGCAATGGCCGCTGGAAAGAAGGCGGCTGAAAAAGCGATGTCCATCGCGCTTTCTATCGAGAATGTCAGCCTTGTTCGCGGTGGCCGCAGATTGATCAGCGGGCTTTCTCGAAAGCTTGAGGGTGGCACGGTACTCGGCCTGGAAGGACCCAATGGCGCCGGCAAGACTTCTTTGTTGCGCGCGATTGCTGGCCTTCTGCCCCCAGTGTCGGGCCGTATCGCCTTTCATAACGACGATGCGGTTGTCGAGGATCGCGAGGAGCGCGCCGTCTTTGTCGGCTGGCTTAGCCATCTGGATGGTATCAAAGCTCAGCTCACGGTGCGCGAACAAGCCCAGTTCTGGGCAGAGATATATGAAAGCGCACAAGACGTTGACGCAGCGCTGCTCCGCTTCGGTCTAGGCCCCCTGGCTGATGCCCGCGGTGTAGTGCTTTCGGCAGGTCAAAAACGCCGTCTTGCGCTGGTGCGCCTGGCGCTTTCTGCGCGTCCGTTATGGCTGCTCGACGAGCCGCTGGCAGCGCTCGATACGCGAGGCAAAGCGTTGGTGGCGGAGGCCATCAGTGCGCATGCCGCTGGCGGCGGTATTGTCATCGCGGCCACGCACGAGCCGCTCGGCGTCCAATCTGAACGTCTGGCGATAGGGGCCGTATGAAACCGTTCTTTGCCCTGCTTCGCCGTGATGTGCGCCTGGCTGTGCGCACGGGTGGTGGCGCCGTCCTGGCGCTAGGTTTTTTTGCCGCCGTGGCGACGTTGATCCCGTTGGGTATCGGGCCGGATCTGAAGCTCCTGGCGCGGATTGCCGGCGGTGTGCTGTGGGTGTCGGCGGTTCTGGCCGCACTCCTGGCGCTGGATCGTCTCTTCCAGGCAGATTTCGAAGATGGCGGCCTTGACCAGCTAGCCTTCTCGCCGCTGTCGCTGGAAATGGTGGCCTTGGCGAAGATGATGGCGCATTGGCTTGCCACCGGCCTGCCGCTCACACTGCTTACGGCGCTTTTGTCGGTGCTCTATGGCCTCACACCGCAGGCAAATCTTATCCTGTGTGTCTCGCTTGGTATTGGCACGCCAGCCATCAGCGCCATCGGTGCCATCGGGGCTGGACTGACGCTCTCCATCCGGCGTGGCGGCTTGATCCTGCCGCTGATCGTTTTGCCGCTGGTTTCGCCCGCCGTGATCTTCGGCAGTGGCGCAGTCCTGGCTGTTTTGGATGGCGTCTCCAGCGGGGCCTTGCCGCTCTTGGCAGCCTTCTCGCTCCTGGCCGTGGCCTTGTCGCCTTTTGCCGCCGCTGCCGCCGTGCGCCTCAATCTCGCAGTTTGAGTCCCCCTGAAGGATCGATGTTGCCTTTGTCTCTTTGCGACGGATTTTCCGTTCGTGATCGTATAACTCCACGTTATGATTGATATCGGTTTGCCAGTGACGTCAAATTGAAGTAATTTGATCGTTTCTGCATAAGTTGCTATCGGGGCGCCGAGCCAAGGCTTAAAGGGGGCTGCCATGCGCGGATTGGATGTTTCTCGCCGGGAGTTGTTGGGTGGTGTCGCGGCTTTGGCCATGGCCGGGCAGGCACAGGCTGCGGGGGAGCGGGCTTCTGCGCCGCTGCCCTCCACCGATCTCATCTGGCTGGACCGCATGTCTCCGTCTTATCTTTCTGGGACTACTTTTGGTGTGCCATGGCCCCGCGGCGCGGTGCAGGCTGGGCAAAGCTTCCGTCTGAAAGCGGCAAACGGCGATGTCGCGCTACAGAGCTGGCCGCTGGCCTATTGGCCGGACGGTTCTCTGAAGTGGTCAGCGCACGCCGTCCCGCCGCAAGCCGCCAAAGCCGGGGCGCTTGCGCTGGAGCTTGGAGAGCCCACCCGCCCTGCCGAACCCATCCGTGTCGAAACCAAGCCAGACAGCTTCACCATCGTTTCAGGAATGCGCCGCTGGGTCATCCCTCGCAAAGGCACGGCCATTCTCGCGGGTGCCTTCCTGGGTGAAAAACAGATTGTGGGGACGACCCGTTTGGTGGCGCAGACACAAGATCGCGCCGATCTGGAAAATGCCGACCAGGTGAAGACGGCCCGCTATATCGGCGAGATCGAGTCCGCAGAAGTTGAGCAATCCGGTCCGGTGCGCGCCGTCATCCGCTTGCAAGGCAAGCACCACGGCGATAAACGCGCCTGGCTGCCCTTCACCTTGCGCCTGTATTTCTATGCTGGTGCCGAAGCTATGCGCATCATGCACAGTTTCATTTTCGATGGCGACGAAGGCAAGGACTTCATCACCGGCATCGGGTTGGTCTCCGAAGTGCCGCTGCATGATGCCGCCTATGACCGCCATATCCGTTTCAGCGGCCAGGAGCAGGGTGTTTGGGCCGAGGCGGTGCAGACCGTTACTGGCCTGCGGCGTGATCCGGGCGAAGCCTACCGCAAGGCGCAAATCGCCGGCCAAGCGCTGCCGCCACTTGCTGAGATGAGTCCGGCCGTGCGCGATAACCTGCGCTGGGTGCCGGCTTGGAGCGATTTTACCCTGTCGCAGCAGACCAGCGATGGCTTCACCATTCGCAAGCGTACCGTTCCCGGGCAGGCTTGGGTAAGGTCTGCATCCGGCAACCGCGCCACCGGCCTTGTCTATGTCGGCGGGGCAAGTGGCGGTGTGGCGCTCGGCATGGCGGATTTCTGGCAGCGCTCCCCTACGCAGCTTGATGTGCGCGGGGCGGCCACAGACAAGGCGACGGTGACGGCTTGGCTATGGTCGCCTGATGCTCCCGCGATGGATCTGCGCTCTTATCGCCCCGTGGATGGCATGGATAACCATGACAAGGAGAACAAGGGTCTCGCCATCACCTATGAAGATTATGAAGCCGGTTGGGACCGGGCTTATGGCATCGCCCGCACCAGCGAACTGACGCTGTGGGCGCTACCTGCCACTCCCAGCAATGCCGTCCTCGCCGCCATGGCTGGCAGCATAGAAAAATCCCCGCGATTGACGGTTACACCGGGCCGACTGCATCAGGCACATGTGTTTGGCACCTGGAGCCTGCCCGATAGTTCGACGCCCATCAAAGCGCAAATCGAAAACCGTCTCACCTATGTGGTGGACTATTATCTGAAGCAGATCGAGCAGCGCCGCTGGTATGGTTTCTGGGACTATGGCGACATCATGCATACCTATGATGCCGATCGCCATGTCTGGCGCTACGATGTCGGCGGCTTTGCTTGGGACAACTCCGAGCTCTCTAGCGATATGCTGTTCTGGTACGCCTATATGCGCTCCGGCAGGGCAGACCTGTTCCGGATGGCGGAGGCGATGACGCGCCATACCGGCGAAGTGGATGTCTATCACCTCGGTCCCCACAAGGGTTTTGGCACCAGGCACGGCGTCCAGCATTTCAGCGACTCATCGAAACAGCCGCGTGTCAGCAATGCCGCCTACCGCCGCTTCTATTATTATCTTACCGCCGACGAGCGGTGCGGCGATCTCATGCACGATCTCATCCATTCCGACGAGACGCTGCGGGTGGTTGATATTTCGCGCAAACTGGGTGGTGATGCCGAAGGCAAGCCCACCGGTAAAATGGCGGGCTATCCCGATTGCGGCTTCGGCACCAGCTGGGGAGCCTTTCTTGCCGCCTGGCTCACCGAATGGGAGCGCACCGGTGATACGCAATGGCGCGAGCGTATTCTCAACGGCATGAATTCCATCGCCAAGATGAAACGGGGCTGGTTCGCCGGTGGAGCCCCTTATGATTTGAAGACGGGCACTTTCCTGGGACAAGGCGAGACCATAAGTGTCTCGCATCTTTCCTGTGTTTTCGGGATTTTTGAGATCCAGAACGAACTGTTCGATCTTCTCGGTGTTCCTGCTTACAAGAAAGTCTGGCTGGATTACTGCCGCTATTACAATGCACCAAATGCGGAAATCATCGCCTTCTTGGGAGACGCGCCGAAAGGCCGGGGTCTGCGCGTGGCTCATTCGCGGCTGACCGCTCTTGCTGCGGTCGAGAGTCAGGACAAGACCCTGATGAAACGGGCCTGGCACGAATTTTTTGCCAGCGAAGGCGTCAGCGAATCCTTGCATTCGGATATGCGGCGGATTTCAGGGCCTGAGGTTCTGCGTCCGATCGATGAGGATCCGGCGATCTCGACCAATGGTGCAGCGCAATGGGGGCTGGCGGCAATCGCCAATCTCGCTTTGATCGGAGAGGCGCTATAGGGAGGCTTAGGCTATCTGTGCGCCCGCGATAAGAGTCTCTTCCATCTCTGCAAGACGTTTCAGCAGCGGGGCTACCCCTGGCTCCTCGATTTTCTTGATCGCGTCTTTGAGCGTCAGCCAGCGCAGCTTGCGCTCACCTTTCTCCGGCCATTTCTTGGCCTGTTGTTCCGCATGCAGAAGATAGACCTCCACGCTCGTCGGGGTGGAGGCCTGATCGCTGCGCACCTTGAAATACATGTAGAAGCCGAGCGGTACCTCGCTGGTGAACCTCCCACGCAACCCAGCTTCCTCGTAGGCCTCTTGTGCGGCGGCCTCCATCGGTGTTTTGCCGCGATCAATATTACCTTTGGGAATGATCCAGCGGCGGGTATCGCGTGAGGTGATCAACAGCACCTCCACACGGCCTTCTTCGATCCGATAGGCAATCACGCCAGCTTGATGAGCAACGGTATTCGTTTTGAGAGCCTCGAACGATTCGAACTGGGCATTATCGGCGCCTGCAGAAGGCGTTCAAGAAAGGATGTTCCCGGATGGGGATGATCTGCACCGCCTGTTTTTTGGGCGTTCCCCTTGAGCGTAGCCATCGGCCGTATTTTGGGAAATCACCACGATGTTGGCCTCGTGCTGGGGGCGGCCTAGCTTTTGCAGCATCGCTTTTGCATGGCCGGTGCGTGTCCCGGTCCGGGACGATGGAGATATGGTTGATGCTGCAAGCCAAAGCGAATGCGAAAAAAATCGTCAATTCCGCGCTTTCGGTGTTGCCGCGCGGCGCCCGCAACAGTTTCAAACGCTATCATGAATTGCGTTACTGGCGCTTGGTCACCCGTCCCATCCGTGACGATCGTGCCAAGCTGGAACATGAGCGCTCCCATTACGAGCAGTTCTTCACCGGCTTTTTCGGCCTGACCAGATCTGATTACCTTGGCAAGCGCCTGCTTGATGTTGGTTGCGGCCCTTGCGGTAGCCTTGAATGGGCGGATATGGCCGCCAAGCGTGTTGGCATTGATCCCTTGGCGGAGGAATACAAAAAGCTCGCCAATGATCGCCAGAAGATGACTTATTGTGCAGCACCCTCCGAGGCCATTCCCTATCCCGACGGCTATTTCCATTGCGTCTCGTGCTTCAACAGTCTTGACCATGTCGATGATGTGGATGCCACCATTTGGGAGATCAAGCGTGTCACGGCCCCTGGCGGCCGCGTGCTTCTCATCGTCGAAATCGGCCATGAGCCGACGCCCACGGAGCCGCACGATCTTGATGAAAGTGTGATCGAAAAATTCGCCCCGCAATTCGAGGCCATCAGTGTGCGCACTTATGGCGTACGCGCCGACCACAATCTTTATGCTTCGCTGCTGGATGACGTGCCTTATGAGCCGGGCGGAGCTGGCATCTTCTGCGCCCGTCTGGAACGCAGACCCTGACCCGAACAAAAAGCGCCGCCCGGATGGACGGCGCTTTCCCAACATATGTTCGCTGACGATTCCTATGCCACCGGGAACCCGCGGTCGCGCATCAGCGCATCCACCGTCGCATTGCGGCTGCGGAAAGCGCGATAGGCATCTGCCGCTTCTACCGTGTTGCCGATGCTGATGATGTCATCATGCAGTTTCTTGCAGAGCGCCTTGTCGAAATAGCCGCCCGGCGCTTCTTCGAAGGCTTCCGCCGCATCGGCCACCAGCACATCGGCCCAGATGTAGTTGTAATAACCGGCCGCATAGCCTTCGCCGGAGAAGATATGCCCGAAATGGGGCAGGCGATGGCGCATGACGATTTCGCTCGGCATGCCGATCTCGGCCAAGGTCTGTTTTTCGAAGCTCTTGGCATCGATATCGGCCGCTCCGGCCAAGTGGATTTTGAAATCGACAATCGCCGAGGAGAGATATTCCACCGTGGCGAAACCTTGATTGAAGGTCTTGGCCGCCTTGATCTTCTTCACCAGTTCTTCCGGCATCGGTTTGCCGGTTTCGTAATGCAAGGCAAAGCGCGACAGCACTTCATGCGTCGGCAGCCAATGTTCGTTGAGCTGGCTGGGGAACTCGACGAAATCCCGCACCACATTGGTGCCTGCCAGCGTCGGATAGGTCACGTTCGAATTCATGCCATGCAGGGCGTGGCCGAATTCATGGAACATGGTGGTGGCATCATCCCAAGAGATCAGGATCGGCTTGCCGTCGGCGGTCGGTATGAAATTGCAGTTGTTGGAGACGATTGCATCGATCTCGCCCTTGAAACGCTCCTGAGTGCGGTATTCGTTCATCCAGGCGCCTGAGCTTTTGCCCGCGCGGGCATAAGGATCGAAATACCACAGCGCCACATGCTTACCGCCGCGCGTCACTTCGAAGACGCGGACTTCCGGGCGTACTACCGGCAGACCCTTCACTTCTTTGTATTCCAGCCCATGCACTTGGCCGGAGGCCCAGAACATGCCTTCGCGGATTTTTTCGAGCTGGAGGTAAGGTTTGATGGTGTTTTCGTCGAGATCATATTTGGCTTTGCGCACCTTCTCGGCATAGAAGCGATAGTCCCAAGGCGCGATCTTGATGGCGGCCTTTTCGGTGTCGGCGACCTTTTGCATGTCAGCCACTTCTTCGTGGACGCGCGCTGCCGCCGGTTTCCATACTTTCATCAGGAGGTCCATCACCGCTTCCGGTGTCTTGGCCATCTGATAATCGACAATCCAGTGAGCAAAAGTGGGATAACCGAGCAGCTTTGCCTTTTCGGCCCGCAGCTTCAGGATTTTTGCGATGATTGCGTTGTTATCATGGGCGTCGTTGTTGTCGCCGCGCGAAGTCCACATGCGGAAGGCTTTTTCGCGCAGATCGCGGCGCGTGGAATAGGTCAGGAACGGCTCCATCGCCGAGCGGGTATTGGCGAAAACGTATTTGCCGTCGAGCTTCTTTTCTTTTGCGGCGCCTTCTGCAGCGGAGATCAGCCAATCGGGCAGCCCCGCCAGATCGGTCTTTTCCAGGGTCAGCCAATGGTTTTCTTCGTCCGCCAGCTCGTTCTGGCTGAAATCCGTATAGAGAACGGAGAGTTCTTTGTTGACTTCGGCCAGGCGCTTCTTGTCGGCCTCATTGAGGGCCGCACCTTGCTGGGCAAAACGGCGATAGGTCACCCAGACGAGCCGCTTCTGTTCGGGTGTCAGGTTCAGGCTGTCGCGCTTGTCGTAAACGGCCTTGATGCGGGTGAAAAGGGCCGGGTTCTGCACCACCTCATCTTGGAAGGCGGTAAAGATGGGCATAGCTTCCTTCTCGACCGCCTGCATCTCCTTGTCGTTCATGGTGGAGGTGTAGATGTTGAAAATGGAAGCGGCGCGCCCGAGCGGGCGCCCGGCGTCTTCCAAGGCAGCGATGGTATTTTCGAAGGTCGGGGGCGCCTTGTTGCCGGCGATCTTGGCGATCTCGGCGCGGTTGAGCGCGATGCCCTCTTTCAAGGAGGGCAAGAAGTCTGGAAGCTTGACCTTGGAGAAGTCTGGGACCCCGCCATATGGGCCGGTCCAGGGGGCCAGCAGGGCATTTTCGGGGGTAGCGGCCGTCATGGGGCGGAACGTCGAAATAGCGGTTGCGGCTGCCGAAGCTAGCAGAAATGTGCGTCTTTGCATGAGTTCCCCTGGAAATAGAGCTTTGCCGTTTTCGCGCCACCGCAGGGCTGGCTCAATTCACGTCCCCGTGTGCGCTTCGGCAGCCGCGTCAGGATGTCATAGGCCAAAGGAGTAAGGCAAATACTTCTCCTTGCAACCATAGGCTATGATGACGCCTTGAGCCGCTACGTATAAAAACGCGGCCATTGGGAGAAAATGCCGTGCGCCTTACTCTGCACACAGACTATGCGCTGCGCATGTTAATGCTGCTGGCGCTTGAACCGGAAGAACTGCATACGATCGCGAGTGTGGCTCAACGCTACAAGATTTCGCGCAACCATCTCATGAAAGTGGCCCAGACGCTGATCCAGGCAGGTTTTGTCGCCAGCGTTCGTGGACGTCATGGCGGCTTGAGGCTGGGAATGGATCCTGCCGCGATCAAGCTGGGTGCCGTGGTGCGGGCCACAGAAGATGGCTTTCATCTGGTCGAATGTTTTGACCGCCGTCGCAACACCTGCGTGATCACACCCGCCTGCGGCCTTCGCCGGCCGCTCGAAGAGGCCACCCAGGCCTTCTTGGAGGTGCTCGATCGCACCAGTCTCGCCGATGTCGCCCAAACCCCGGGAAAGGCCACGCGCATGCGCCGCCTTTTGACCGAAGGGGCCGCGGCAGTCGCCTGAGATAGACTTTTAGGTTGGTTGTTTCGACAAATCCGCCGTGGTGGATTAAAGAATAAATTGCGGGCCCGTGATTCCGGGCGCCGCTGGTTTTGCATGAGGCTAGGGCTGACCGTTGGATACCAAGAAGCCTTCTTCCCGCAAGCAGCGTGGTGCTACCACCATCTTGGATGTCGCCCGCAGGGCCGGTGTTTCGCCGATGACTGTCAGCCGGGTGGTTAATGGCGAAAAGAACGTACGCCCAGCCACGCGCTCGGCCGTTCTCGCCGCCGTCAAGGCGATGAACTACTCCCCCAATCCCGCTGCCCGTTCGCTAGCAGGGGCCGAAGCGGCCCGCATTGGGCTGATTTATTCCAACCCGTCTGCTGCTTATCTCACCGAGTTTCTGGTGGGCGCCCTGGACGAGGCGAGCCGCACCTCGGTGCAGATCATGCTCGAGAAATGCGAAGCTACCAGCGCCGCCGAGCGTTCTGCTGTGCGCAAACTGGTGGCCAGCGGGGCTGCCGGGGTGATCCTGCCGCCGCCTCTGTGCGAATCCCATGATGTGCTGGACGAGTTGAGGATCACCGGCCTGCCTACAGTCGCCGTGGCTACGGGCCGCTCCAGCAAGGAAGCTTCCTGCGTACATATCAATGACCAGGCTGCGGCAAGGGAGATGACGAACTATCTCCTGGCGCTGGGGCATAAACGGATCGGCTTTATTAAGGGGCACCCCAACCAGACCGCCAGCCAGGAACGTGAAAGAGGGTTTCTGACGGCACTTGCCGAGGCCGGGCTGAAACAAGATCCGGCCCTCATGGTCCAAGGCTATTTCAGCTACCGTTCGGGGCTGGATGCAGCTGAAACCCTTTTGACCTTAAAACAGACGCCCACGGCGATTTTCGCTAGCAATGACGATATGGCGGCTGCAGCCGTGTCGGTGGCTCATCGCAAAGGGCTCGATATTCCGGGCGATCTTTCGATTGTCGGTTTCGACGATACCGCGATCGCCACCAATATCTGGCCGGAGCTGACCACGATCCGCCAGCCGGTGACGTCCATGGCCGAGATAGCCATTGATCTTATCGTGCAGGCCATTCGCTCATCCAAGCGCAACGGTGGTGAGGCCAAACCGGTTGATCACTTGGTGACCTACACCCTTGTCAAGCGCGGTTCGGCTGGTGCACCGCCCGGCGTGGCACCCAAACCGGCAGAATAGCGGGCGCAGGATGACGGAAGGCGCGGGATTATGAGTAAGCCCAAGAAACGTTTCCGCTCGCGCGACTGGTTTGATGACCCCCACCGCATGGATATGGTGGGGCTCTATCTCGAACGCTGGATGAACAGTGGCTACACGCCTGAAGAATTTCGTGACGGGCGGCCCATTATCGGCATCGCCCAATCCGGCAATGATCTCAATCCCTGCAACATGGTCCATCTTTCGCTGGCTCAGCGGGTCAAGGATGGCGTGCGTGAAGCGGGTGGCATTGCGCTGGAATTTCCCACCCATCCCTTGTTCGAGAACTGCCGCCGGCCGACGGCCGCGCTGGACCGCAATCTTGCTTATCTCTCGCTGGTCGAAGTGCTGCACGGTTATCCCATCGATGCTGTGGTGCTGACCACCGGCTGCGATAAGACCACGCCATCCTCGATCATGGCGGCTTCCACGGTCGATATTCCGGCCATTGTTTTGTCGGGCGGTCCGATGCTCGATTCCTATGCCGATGGCGAGCTGGTGGGATCGGGAACGGTGGTATGGCGCAATCGCAAGAAACTCGGCGCCGGCGAAATCAGCGAAGAAGAATTCATTGCCACGGTCGCCAAATCGGCGCCCTCTCTGGGGCACTGCAACACCATGGGGACTGCCTCCACCATGAATGCCGTGGCCGAGGCTTTGGGGCTTTCGCTTCCCGGCTGTGCGGCCATTCCAGCGCCGTATCGCGAGCGCGGCCAGATCGCCTTTGAAACCGGCAAGCGCATCGTGGCGATGGCGTATGATGCGCTGACGCCGTCGAAAATCCTTAACCGCCAAGCGTTTCTCAATGCGATTGCCTTGATTGCGGCAATCGGCGGCTCCACCAATGCGCAGCCGCATATCAATGCCATGGCGCGCCATGCCGGTGTTGAGATCACACCCGAAGACTGGATGGTCGCGCACGACATCCCGCTGTTGCTGAACATGATGCCCGCCGGAAAATATCTGGGCGAACGTTTTCATCGCGCCGGCGGAGTGCCTGCGGTGTTATGCGAATTGCTCCGTGCGGGGCGCATCGATGGCTCGGTTCTGACCGTGACCGGCCGTTCCATAGCCGAGAACATCTCAGGCCGGGATTCTTCTGATCGCGAGATGATCACGTCTTACCAACAGCCTTTACAGGAGCGCGCTGGCTTCATGGTGATGAAGGGCAATCTCTTCGATTTCGCCATCATGAAGACAAGTGTGATCTCGGACGAATTCCGCCGGCGTTATCTCTCCGAACCTGGCCGCGAAGGCGTGTTTGAAGGACAGGCCGTGGTCTTCGATGGTTCCGATGATTACCACGCTCGAATTAATGACCCTGCCTTGGATATCGATGAGCATTGCATCCTCGTCATTCGTGGCGCCGGTCCCATCGGCTGGCCGGGATCCGCCGAGGTGGTGAATATGCAACCGCCGGATGCGCTCTTGAAGCGGGGCATCACCAGCCTGCCCACCATTGGGGATGGCCGCCAGTCAGGCACAGCCGACAGTCCCTCCATTCTCAATGCTTCGCCGGAGAGCGCAGTCGGAGGAGGGCTCTCCTGGCTCAAGACCGGCGATATCATCCGGATTGATGTGAATTCCGGGCGTTGTGATGCGCTGGTTTCGGAAGAAGAAATCGCGGAACGCAAGAAATCGGCCCCGCCTGCAATTCCGGAAAGCCAGAGCCCCTGGCAGGAAATTTACCGCGCCAGCGTCGGCCAGCTTGATTCCGGGGCGGTCATGGAGCTTGCGGTCAAGTATCGCGGCATCGCTTCCAAGCCCCCGCGGCATAATCATTGACGGGCTTCTGACAGCGCTCCCATAGTGCGCCCGCCGGACCAATTGACGCTCGCTTCTTGGTAACGCTACCGATACGGTGGTCTGCCGGGCTACGGTGAAGTCGTCCCGGTATGGCAGGCCGCAAGTGCCTGTTGTGGAGGGAAGAACAAGGACAAACGTCCGGAAGAGGGGTTATCAATGGCGAAGGCCAATTACGGACTGATTACAGGTTTGACGGTCGCCGCAACCTTGGGCGGCCTCCTGTTTGGTTACGACACGGCAGTCATCTCCGGCGCAACCGATGCGATCAAAGCCAATTTTGTTGATCCTTGGCATCTGAGCGAAGGCTGGGCCAATCTTCTGCATGGCTTCGCCGTTTCTTGCGCTCTTCTTGGCTGCGTGATCGGCGCTTTGTTGGCGGGACCCATCTCCACGCGCATCGGCCGCAAATGGGGCCTCCTGATTGCTGGCGTGTTGTTCTTCGTATCCAGCGTCGGTGCAGGTTTTCCGGAGTTCTTCTGGAGCATCTTCGGTGCTACCCATGAAAAGGCCCTGCCTGCCTTCATCTTCTACCGCTTGATGGGCGGTACGGCGATCGGCATGGCCTCCATGCTGGCTCCCATGTACATCAGCGAAATGGCGCCCACGAACATCCGTGGCATGCTGCTCACCTTCGAGCAGATCGCCATCGTGGTGGGTATCAATCTCGTTTACTTCGTGAATTTCGGCATCCAGACCGGCCGTACCCAGGACTTCCTGATGAATGAAGGCTGGCGCTACATGCTGGCTTCGGCGGCGATCCCGGCAACACTGTTGATCGTCTTCATGCTGGTGGTGCCGGAAACCCCGCGTTTCCTTGTCCTCAAGGATCGTCACGAAGAGGCCAAGTCGCTCCTGAAGCGCCTCTTCGGCAGCGCGGAAGAAGCCGAAAAGACCCATGCCGAGATCAAGGCAACCTTGGTCGAACACACCCGCCCGCTGCTCTCCTATGGCTGGCTGGTGCTGATCGTCGGCATCCTGCTGTCGATCTTCCAACAGGCGGTCGGCATTAATGCGGTGCTCTACTTCGCTCCGCATATGTTCGAGAATATGGGCGCCACCCGCGACCAGGCCTTCTCGCAATCGGCTTGGTTCGTTGGCGTCTCGATGACCCTCTTCACTCTGGTGGCAACGGTCACGGTCGAGAAGTTCGGCCGCAAGCCGCTGCTGTTCTGGGGCGCAATTATCATGGCGATCGCTATGGTCACCTTGGGTTTCCTCTTCCACCTGCATCTGGTCAGCGCCACTGGCGCTAATGGCGGCGGTTCCGGCGGTTCGTCCTATATCGCCATCGCGGCGGTGGTCCTCTACATCGTCGGATTCTCCTTCTCCTGGGGGCCGATCGTGTGGGTGCTGCTCGCCGAAATTTTCCCCAACTCGATCAAGGGGCAGGCCATGTCGATCGCCGTGGCAGCGCAGTGGATCGCCAATTGGATCGTTTCGCAGACCTTCCCGATGATGGACGGCTCGACTTACCTGAACCAGCAATTCAACCATGGCTTTGCTTATTGGCTTTATGGCATCGCCTCTGCGCTTGCAGCCTGGTTCGTCCTGCGCTACGTGCCCGAGACCAAGGGCCGGAGCCTGGAAGAAATGGAAAATGTCTGGCACCTGCATCGCAAGGGTAAGAACTGAGCATGATCACACTTGGACGCGGCCCTCTCGAGGTCGACATTGCCCCGGATCTGGGCGGGGCGGTCACGCGGTTGGATTATGAGGACGTTCCGGTTCTACGCGTGGGTGGAACCACCCATGTGCTGGAGGCCTCTTCTTTCCCGCTGGTGCCGGTAGCAAACCGGATCGAGAATGGCGTGTTCAAGTTCGGGGGGAAGGAATACCGCCTTCCCCTCAATTTCGGCGAACACCCGCATGCCCTGCATGGCCATGGCTGGCAGACGGCATGGCGGGTGGAAACCGTCTCGCGCGACCGGGTCAATCTCGCTTTCGATCACGCACGCGATGCTTGGCCTTGGGCTTATACCGCTGAGCAGGTCTTCGCCATGACCGAGGATGGACTCAGTATTGTTCTGTCGCTGCGCAGCCGTGACGACAAGCCGATGCCCTACTGCCTCGGGCTTCATCCCTATTTTCCACGCCGTCCGGGATCGCGCCTGACGGCCTCCGTCGAGGGCATGTGGCGTGCCGATTCGACGATGATTCCCACGGAACTCGTGCCTGCGACCGATATCATCGATCTCGGCAAGGGCCAGGTGATTTCGAAGGCCCCCTTCGTGGACAATACTTTCACCGGCTGGCAGGGGCCGGCTCGCATCGAGCAGCCTGAGCTTGGCCTTGAGATCATGCTCAGGGCTTCCGCCAATTGCGGCTTCTTCCACGTCTTCATCCCGGAAGGAGAGGATTACTTCTGCGCCGAGCCGACCACGGCTATGCCCAACGCCGTGAACCGCCCCGAATCAGCGGAAGAAACCGGCTTGGGCGTGTTGGCCCCGGGGCAGACGGTCGCGATGGAGATGCAGCTCAGCGTCCGCAAGCTTTAGCCGCGATAGGCGAAAGCCGTCCAGAGAGGCTAAAATAGATTCGCCCACACTGCGAAGAGGTTGGCGTATGAAGGCGCACCCGTTGATCCGGCAACTTATGGCGAAGCGCCGTGCTCTCTTGTTAATGGCGAGCGCATTTTCCTTGATGGCCTGTTCCTCGGCCGATCTGAACGGTGTCGCTTCTTTTGTCGGTATCGGCAAGGCAGATGCACAGCAGGCCAAGCCGCAGGCAGAGCCAGTGAACACGGCTCCGGTGCTTCGGGCCCCGCAGACCGCTTCAACACCCTTGGAGTTTGCCACCTCCGCGGAAATCCATCCCGATCTGTGGCCGCTCAATCCCCAGCCAGCGCGTGACCCCGCTGTGGAGGCGGAAGTGCAGCGTCTGTTGTCGCAGATGAGCCTGGAGGAAAAGATCGGGCAGATGATGCAACCCGACATCAAGGCGATCACGCTTTCTGATGTCAGCCAGTATCACCTCGGCTCGGTTCTGAATGGCGGAAGCGCCGGTCCGCATGGCGATCTGAGGGCCCCGGCCCAGGATTGGCTTGCCGCCGCGGATAGCTATTACAACGCTTCGATAGCGGTGCAGCCTGGGCACCCGGCCATCCCGATCCTCTGGGGTATCGATGCCGTGCATGGCCATGGCCATATCATCGGGGCCACGATTTTTCCGCATAACATCGCGCTCGGCGCCATGCGTGATCCCGATCTGGTGCGCCGTATTGGCGAGATCACGGCGCAGGAAATTCGTGTCACCGGCCAGGATTGGACCTTTGCGCCGACCATCGCGGTGGTGCGCGATGACCGTTGGGGCCGCACCTATGAGGGCTATTCGGAAGATCCTCTATTGGTCGCCCAGAATGCGGCGGCCATGGTGGAAGGCTTGCAAGGCAAGCCCGGCACGCCCGACTATCTGAAGAACGGTCATGTGCTCGCTTCGATAAAGCATTACATCGGCGATGGCGGTACCGATCACGGCATCAACGAAGGCAACACCACTTATAGCGAAACGGCGCTACGCGATCTCTTCGCGCCGCCTTATTACGCCGCCATCAAGGCCGGTGCACAGAATGTGATGGTGTCCTATTCGGGCTGGCGCGGCACCAAGATGCACGTCCAGAAGGGTCTGGTGAGCGACATTCTGGTCGGCCGCATGGGCTTTCCCGGTTTTGTCGTCAGCGATTACCAGGCTATCGAGCGCGTGCCGGGCTGCACGGTGTCGGATTGTCCGCAGGCGGCCAATGCCGGTGTCGACATGTTCATGACCGCCCGGGAGTGGAAATCGCTTTATGGCAACCTGGTCAATCAGGCGAGCGCGGGCACCATTCCGATGGCCCGCATAGATGAGGCTGTCGCCCGTATCCTGCGCGTCAAGATCGAGATGGGGCTGATGACGTCTGGCAAGCCGTCCGCCCGAGCCTATGCTGGTCATTATGAGATGTTAGGTTCGCCGGATCACCGCGCCATTGCCCGTCAGGCTGTGCGCGAATCCATGGTGCTGCTCAAGAATGATGGCGGGTTGCTGCCCTTGTCGCCGCGCAGTCATGTGCTGGTGGTCGGCGACGGCGCCAACAACATGTCCAAGCAAACCGGCGGCTGGACCATTACGTGGCAGGGCACTGGTACCTCACGGGCCGATTTCCCGCGCGCCACCTCCATCTATGAAGGCGTCAAGACCAATGTCGAGGCCAATGGCGGCACGGCGATGTTCAGTGAAGACGGCTCTTTCCGCGACCGTCCGGATGTGGCCATCGTGGTCTTCGGAGAAGACGCCTATGCCGAAGGCAAGGGCGATATCCAGACGCTCGAATATCAGCCCGGCGACAAGCATGATCTTCGCGTGCTGCAGCGGCTGCAAGCCCAAGGCATTCCGGTCGTGGCCGTGTTCCTCTCGGGTCGTCCGCTTTATGTTACGCCGGAGATCAATGCCTCCAACGCTTTCATTGCGGCTTGGCAGCCGGGCTCAGAAGGGGAAGGGGTGGCTGACATGCTCTTCTCCGGCGCGGATGGTTCGGTGGCTTATGAATTCCGCGGCCGCCTCAGCTTCTCCTGGCCGCGCTCGCCGGATCAGTATGCTCTGAATGTCGGCAGTGAGCCTTACTTCCCGCTGTTTCCCTTTGGCTATGGTTTGACCTATGGTGCACCAACCAATATCGGCAGGCTGCCGGAAGCGGTCAGCCTCAATGTCGCCCGGCTGGCGGCGACCAATGCCGATAGCGGTGGCGTGGCGGCTTCGGCGGAGCGCCGGGTGTTATTCGAGAATGGCGAGACTTCGCCCGGCTGGATCGTGTCCGCTGGCGGTAAACAAGTCGAGACCAGAACCTCGCTGCAGGGGTTGACGGCCTCTCGTTCCGCAAATGGCATCGAAGCCACCTGGTCCAGCCAGGTGCCGGTCAGCCTGACGATCACGGGGCAGCCCACGAATTTCATGCGCGAGAGTGAGCGCGGCATGAGCCTTTCCATGGTGGTGCGCGTTGACAAGTCGCCGTCTTCTTCTGTGGTGCTGGCCATGGGCTGCGGTCCGCTTTGTGGCGGCAAGCTCGATATCACCGATGTGATGCGGGAGGCTGTCGGCCGCGGTCCTACGACGGTGAGTGTTCCGCTTACCTGTTTGCGCGCGGGGGGGAGCGATCTTTCCAATGTCCCCACGCCCTTCGCATTGACCACCTCCGGAAGCTTCTCGGTGGCGCTCTCTTCGGTACGGATCGTGCGCGAGCCGCAGGCCCTGGCCTGTGCTGCCGTGCCGCCGGTAACTGCGGCCGCAGCCGTGCCGGCCGGCAGCCGGCGTGATTTCTACGTGCAGAGTTCGCATGGCACGAAGAAGAAAAAGACGGGGGAGGCCCATGTCCGCAAAAAACATTCTTCGATTACTCAGCCTACTGATCATAAGCGTATTCGCCATAAGCGGCGCACAGGCCCGTGACAAGGCGGAGCCGCTTCTGGGTATGCCCAACGGGCTGGCACTCACGCCGCCGATGGGCTGGAACACCTGGAATAAGTTCGCCTGCAATGTGAACGAGAAGCTGATCCGCACCGCCGCCGACAACATGGTGTCATCCGGCATGAAGGATGCTGGTTACACCTATATCGTCATCGACGACTGCTGGCAGGGTGCGCGCGACGCCAAAGGCTTCATTCAGCCGGATGCCAAGAAGTTTCCCTCCGGCATGAAGGCGCTGGCCGACTATATCCATTCCAAAGGTCTGAAGTTCGGCATCTATTCCGATGCAGGCACCAAGACCTGCGGTGGGTATCCCGGCAGCCGCGGCCATGAGTTCCAGGATGCGCAGCAATATGCGGTCTGGGGTGTCGATTACCTCAAATACGATTGGTGTAACACCGACACCCAGGATGCGCAGTCGTCCTATCTCAATATGAGCCAGGCCCTGCAGGCCACCGGCCGCCCCATTGTTTTCTCGCTTTGCGAATGGGGCAATTCCAAGCCGTGGCTATGGGCCAGGAACATCGGCAATCTGTGGCGCAGCACGGGTGATATCTTCGATGGCTGGGATGGTATGCACCCCAATGGCTACAGCATGGGCTTGCTCAAGATCGTCGACATGCAGGCTGATCTCGCGCCTTACGCCGGTCCAGGCCATTGGAACGATCCCGACATGCTGGAAGTCGGTAATGGTGGCATGAAGGACAGCGAATATCGCGCCCATTTCAGTCTGTGGGCGATGTTCGCGGCGCCGCTTATCGCTGGCAACGATCTCGCCAATATGAGTGCTGAGACCCGCGAGATTCTACTCAACAAAGAGGTCATCGCGGTTGATCAGGATCCGCTCGGCGTTGCCGCTAGCCGGATTTGGAAAGACGGTGATGCCGAGGTTTGGGTGCGGCCCTTGAAAGGTGGCGGCCGGGCTGTGGTGTTTTTCAACCGGAGCACGAGTCCGCGCGAGATCGCTGTCACCTGGGAGCAGCTGCATTATCCTGACAGCCTGAAAGCGAAGCTGCGCGATTTGTGGCAACATAAAGACATTGGCACCGTCGCGGGACGGACCAGCGCTGTTGTCGGTGGTCACGCTGTTGTGATGCTGACAATCACGCCTTGATCTGGCGGGCCTGCCCTCGGCGGTAGCATGATATCGGGAGCGGCTATTCTGTGATAGAATAGCCGCATTCGAAGAACTGCTCGCGGCCGCGATAAACGCTAATAACCACAACAATCGCTGGCCGCCGTCGAGGGAGGCGGACATGCGTGCAGGATGGAACGGATACTCGCGCCGTGGCTTCATCGGAGCCGGTTCTGGTGCTGCGCTGGCGCTGGCTGCGCCTTCTTCCTTAGCTCAAACCATAGCGCCGGTGCCGCCGGCATCGCCTGCCGAAGAAGCAGCGCGCATCGCTGCCCAAGACGACATGGCGGCGCACATGACAATCCCGGTGATGATCGGCGGGCGCGGCCCCTTCCGCTTCGTGGTGGATACGGGAGCCGACCGCTCGGTAATCGCGGACGACGTGGCGCTTCAGCTCGGCCTCATTCGCGGTAATGACGTCACGGTGCAGGGTGTGGTGCGCTCCTATAATTCTCGCTTTGTTGCTGTGGCCGACCTGAAGTTCGGCACCATCGAGCGCCGCAACCTTTCCATGCCGGTTTTGCCGCGCGCTTTCATGGGAGCCGATGGTTATCTCGGTCTCGATGCCATTGACGGGTCGCGTGTCACGCTCGATTTCCAGGAAAAGATTTTGCAGATCTCGCGGGCTCGCGGCCAATACGGATATTTCGTCACCCGGCCGCAGGAAATAGCCATTCCGGTACGCGGGGCCATGGGGCATCTGCGTGCCTTGAATTGCCGTGTGGAAGATGTCTCAACCACATGTTTCCTCGATACCGGAGCGCAGATCTCCTGCGGCAATACCCGGTTGTTCCATGCTCTGGTGGAGAAGAACCCGGATACTTTTGTGGTCGGCACCTTGCCGATCACCGGAATTACCGGTGGCGTCATCATGGCCAAGGTGGTGCGCGTCGACCGCATCAAACTGCATGGCGTGAACTTCTCTGATGCCGTGGTGGCGATTGCCGATATGCAGGTGTTCGATGTCTGGGGCCTGTCCCGCGAGCCGGCCTTGCTCATCGGCATGAACTTTCTGCGCCAGTTCGCGCGGGTCTCCATAGACTATGGCGTCAAGGAGATCCGCTTCGATCTGGCCAGCATGGTTCTGGCGCGCTGGGGCTGAAAAACTTCACCAGAAGTACCAATACAGGCCTGCGAGGATCAGAACGATCAGTCCGGACGCGAGATTATAGCTTGTATCGGTTTTGAAGCTGATGCCTCGGAGCTTGATGCCCTCTGCTTTGGGCTTGGGCGAGAGGAGTGAAGCGCCGACGGCCAATATCAGACACAAAAGAAAGACATGGCCGGTGCGGATGATGAAGGGGATTTCCGGCAAGAACAGCGCGTAGAACCCAGATCCCGCCACGGAAGCACCCGCGGCGAGGAGAGCGCCGGTTTCGTTGGCGCGCGGCCAGAACAGGCCCAATACAAAGATCACCACCACGCCTGGCGACAGGAAGGCGGTGTATTCCTGGATGTACTGGAACGCTTGATCAAAATGGTCGAGCAGCGGTGTGGCCAACCCCATGGCGAGAAGCAAGGCGGCAATAGCGGTAAAGCGCCCGAGAATGACGAGCAGGCGTCGGCTGGTCTCGGGGCGCAGCACCTGCACGACATCACTGGTAAAGATCTTGGCGATGGAGCTCAGGACCGAGCCGGTCGAAGCGATGATCGCGGCCACAAGCGCGATGAAAACAAAGCCGAGCAATCCCGGCGGCAGCTGGGTCATCAGAAGAGGATAGGCTGCATCGGCATGGGCCAGCGGTGTTCTTACCAGATAAGCGGCAGCCAGACCGGGCAATACCACGATCACCGGCATCAGCAATTTCAGGAATGCCGCCATCATCACGCCGCGTTGTACTTCGCGGACACTGTCGGCTGCCAATGCCCGCTGCACGATGCCTTGGTTGAATCCCCAATAGGAGAACTGTATCACCCACATGGCGCCGAACAGCACCGATAGTCCGGGCAGATAGGTGTAGTAGCGATTGTCCGGCTTCAGGATCATGTGAAAATGATCGGGCAGGCTGGTGGTCAGCGTTAGAAAACCTGCAGCAATGCCTTTGCCGCCGCCGACCTGTTCGAGCGCAAAGATGCTCATCACCAGACCGCCGAGTACCAGCATGCTCACTTGTACGACATCGGTGAAATGCGTGGCTCTGAGCCCGACGTAAAGCGCGTAATTGCCGGCCACGAGCCCTAAAAGCACCACGCTCATGGTCAGCGATAGGCCGGTTACCGCATGCACGGCATTGGCGCCTAGCCACATAATCGCGGTCAGAACGACTGTGGTATAGAGCGCGATCCAGAAGGCAGCCATCGTCACCTGTGTCTTGGCGCCGTATCGCAGCCGCAGGAATTGCGGCATGGTCAGGATCTGGTTCTTGAGGAAGATCGGCAGGAAATATTTGGCGATCACCACCATGGCCGGTGCGGCCAGCCATTCGTAACCGGCGATGCCGATACCGAGAGCGTAGGCGCAAGCCGACATGCCGATGATCTGTTCGGCCGAGATGTTTGCCGCGATCAGCGAGGCCCCGATGGCCCACCACGGCAGGGCCCGGCGCCTGGGTGCGGGATCATCGAAATCCTCTTCATCCCTGCGGCCGGCGCGCCGGAACAGATGCGCCACCGTCAGGACCAAAACGGCATAGAGTACGATGATAACGATGTCGAACAAACGCAGGTGCATGCTGGGTCCCCCACTCACCATGCTCGCGAATCGTGTCGCCGGATGCTATCGCTGCCATAAACCAGAGCAAGCGATGATGTCACTTTGCCATGCTAATGGTTGTAAATGGCTGAAGACGCGTTGCCCCAACTCCTAATGTCTTGTTAAGAGCCGACGTCATGAATTACCGCCATGCCTTTCACGCCGGAAATTTCGCAGATGTGGCCAAGCATTTGGCCTTGGTGGCGAGTTTGCAGCATCTGCAGAAGAAACCGGCAGGATTGGTCGTGATCGATACGCATGCTGGCCGTGGTAGATATGATTTATCCGGCAATGAAGCGCAGCGGACAGGCGAAGCGGAGACGGGCGTAAAGCGTTTGGCCTCTCTCACAGGCGGCCCATCCAGTCTCACCACGTATCTCGCCGAAGCTTTGGGCTCGGGGTACTATCCCGGGTCGCCCTTGCTGGCTGCACATCTGCTCCGGCCGCAAGACCGGCTGGTTGCGATCGAGAAACACCCCGAAGACGGCGAGGCCCTTAAGGCGGTGTTGCAGCCTTTTATCAAAGCGCGGATGGAAGCAGGGGATGGCTATCGCCGCTTACTGGCGCTCCTCCCGCCGCCGGAACGCCGCGGCCTCATTCTCATTGATCCACCTTATGAATCGCCGGACGAATTCGCCGCTGCCGCGCAGGCTTTCGCCGCCGCCTACCGGCGTTTTGCCACCGGGGTTTACCTGCTGTGGTTTCCCATCAAATCGGCGGCCGAGGCGAATGGCTTTTGTGGCGAGGTGCTGGCCGCCGGAGCGGCCAAACTCCTGCGGCTTGATGTCCGCCTGAAGGAGGTGCCGGAAGGCAAGCTGGCGGCCGCCGGGCTCTTGATCGTCAACCCGCCCTGGCAGCTGGAGGACGAGCTTAAGGAGGCTTTGGCTTTGGTTCTGCCGCTTTTGGGGGGCGAGGTCCAATTTGCCACCCTGGCGGGGGAATAGAACCTCTATCCACCCGTTCTTTCAGGATATTTCCCGATTTCTTGGGGGAGTGCCGCTATGACGCTTGCGCTCCCGGACGGGGTCCAGTATTGGAGCGCCCTTGCGCGCGGACAGGTGGCAGAGTGGTCGAATGCACCGCACTCGAAATGCGGCATACGGGTAACCGTATCGGGAGTTCGAATCTCCCCCTGTCCGCCAGCAAAAGCCCCCGCACGGGGGCTTTTTTGTTGCCCAAACCGGACGCACAGGTTCGCCATTCCCGGGGCGGATAGGTAATTGTCGCATTTAGAAGTATTTCAATTGCATCATTTGTGGTGGTCATATAGTGGTATTTAAAATACCAATTTTAAGTCAGCGCCATGAATACGAACTCTCCGTCCGGTCTATCGCTCGATGAGGCCGCCCTCGCCGGGCTGGTCGATGGTTTTTATCGCCGCGTCAGGGCCGATGCGCTTTTAGGTCCGATGTTCAACCACGCTATTGCTGAAGCCGAGTGGCCGGCCCATCTGCAGCGCATGGCCGCGTTCTGGTCTTCCGTGATGCTGACTAGCGGGCGCTACCATGGCGATCCCATGCGAGCCCATCTGAAGCACCGTGATGCGATCGCGCCGGGCATGTTCGCGCGTTGGCTGGTGCTTTGGGAAGAAACAGCAAGAGAGAGGCTGGGGCCGGAGGCCGCCGATGCGGTCATCGCCAAAGCCCGGCGCATCGCGGACAGTCTCCAGCTTGCCCTTTCCTTGCCGCCCTCAGTCTTTTCGCAGAAATCCGCCTGAATTCACCTCGGAGCCTTTGCCATGTCTCAATCTCCTGCCGTCGATCTGACTGTTCATCATACTCCGCGTGATTTTGCGGACCGCTTTGCGCTCGGCGTCACCAAGGTGCTGCGCTTCTGCGCCGATCTGTTCTTTGCCAAGCGCTACGGCCACAGGGCTATCGTGCTCGAAACTGTCGCGGCAGTGCCTGGTATGGTCGGGGCAACGCTCACCCATCTCAAATGCCTGCGCCGTATCAAGGACGACAATGGCTGGATCCGAACGCTGCTCGAAGAAGCAGAGAACGAGCGTATGCACTTGATGACTTTCATCGAGGTGGCAAACCCCTCTGTTTTCGAGCGTTTCGTGATCGTTAGCGTGCAATGGGTATTCTATCTCGCCTTTTTTGCCCTTTACCTGATCAGCTCCAAGACGGCCCATCGCGTTGTCGGCTATTTCGAGGAGGAGGCCGTCATCAGCTACACGTTGTATCTTCAGGAGCTCGATCAAGGCCGCAGCCCCAACGTCCCGGCACCTGCTATCGCCCGTCATTATTGGGGGCTTGGCGAAGACGCCACTTTGCGCGATGTGGTGCTGGTGGTGCGTGCGGACGAGGCTCATCATCGTGATGTCAATCACGGTTTTGCTGGCGAGCTTGCGGGTGCTGCTGCGGCAGAGAATGTCGCGCCCTATCCTTGGCATGCCGATAAGCTGCAGGCGAGCGTGTAAGCGCTCCTTGATTATACCCGAAACGGCGCCCGCCTGTTCCGGTAAGGATCTGGCTGGCGCTGTTTTCCTTTTTTGAAGGAGTTGGCTTTTGCGATTGCTCGCTTCGACCGACTTCGCTATGCGCCTTTTGATGGTGCTTGCCCACAAAAATGAGGATGGTCCGCTAAGTGTGGAGGCGCTGTCTCAGCTCCTCGGTGGTCTGTCGCGTAATCATTTGCACAAGATCGTGCAGAACCTTGCCGCCATGGGATTGGTGCGGACCATCCGTGGCAGCAATGGCGGGGTCGTCATGGCCAAGGCACCGGAGAAAATCCGCATCGGCTCGCTGCTGGCGCAGCTGGAAGGCGATCAGTCTTTGGTCGAGTGCTTTCGCGAGGATGGCGGGGGCTGCACGCTGACCTCGGTCTGCCGTTTGAAAAGCTTTCTGGGCGTGGCCCGCTCCAATTTTTATCGTGAACTTGATCAGCATACGATCGCCGATTGCTTACCCCGGAAGAAAGCCATCATGAGCCAGGGCTAACAGCGATCGTCAGACTTGCAGCTTTGCGCGCGCGATATCGGCATCGCCGCCTTTTTTATCGCCAAGCCGCCGCTTGATCAGGCCACGGCGGTACCAGGCATCGCGCAGGGTGGGATCGATCCCCAGCGTCTTATCAAAATCGGCAAGGGCGAGTTGGCCGTCACCAGCGCGCAGATGCACTCGTCCGCGCCAATACCAGGCATAGGCTTGCTTAGGGGTAAGTTTGAGCGCCTCTTCACAATCGGCCAGCACCTTCTGGTCCCGATCTAAGGCGAACAGCACTTCGGCACGGCCGATCAAGGCGACGGCCCGGGCTGCTCCCTCTGTTAATTTCACCGCAGCATCGAAATCGGCCAGCGCACCTTCCTGATCGTTTTGGGCTTGCAGAATTACGCCGCGATTGAAATGGGCGATCCAGTCATTGGGTTCGAGCTTGATGGCGCGGCTGTAATCGGCATAAGCCGCACTTTGCTTCTGCATGTCGGCATAAAGATCGCCGCGATGGCGATAACGCTCGCCGGTAGGATCGATGGCGATGGCGGTATCGTAATCTGCCATCGCTTTCTCGTAATCCTGGGCGCCATGATAGGCGTCACCGCGATTGGTGAGGATCAGCGCATTGTTGGGGGCTAGGTTCAGCGCGGCGGTGTAATCGGCCACGGCGAGAGCCATTTTTCCCGTACGCATATAGAGATTGCCGCGATTGTTGAGGCTGGCGAAGTCCTGCGGCGCCCGCTTCAGCACGGCCGCATAATCCTTCAGTGCCGGATCGTTTTGGCCGGAATCGGCATAAGCGTCGGCGCGGTGGCGCAGAATTTCCACGTCATCGGGATCAAGCATGACGGCTTGGTTGAAATCGGCCAGAGCGGCTTTGAAGTTACCCTTCTTCGCACGCATCAGGCCGCGATTGTCGTAAGCCGTGGCATAGCGCGGGGCGTAGCGGATCGCCTTGTCGAAGGCCGCGATGGCGTTATCCGTCTCACCCTTGCGGTCCAGCATGCAGCCAAGCCCGTTCCAGGATAGTGCATCCTTCGGAGCGTTCGCCAAAGCGGTCCGGTAATCGGCCATCGCCTTGTCGATTTCGCCTTTGTCGCTAAGGGCATTGGCGCGGTCGCGATAGGCTTGGGTGTAGCTGGGATAAAGTTCGATGGCAGCGCCGTAATCGGCAATGGCTTTGTCGAGATCGCCTTTGGCGCGGTGAAGATTGGCTCGGTTTTCGTAATAAAGCGGCACGCCCGGCATGATGGTGATGGCGCGATCATAATCCGCCATGGCTTGGTCGAACCGGCCTAGCCGCGTAAAAGCCCAACCCCGGTTGTTGAAGACCCGGTCGTCATCGTCTTGCAGCGCCAGCGCTCGGCCATAGTCGCGCACTGCCGTTTTATCGTCGTCGACATTGTCGTGCATGTCGCCGCGCCGGAGCCAGCCTTCCTCATAAGCGGGCGCGAAGCGGACAGCTTCGTTCAGATCGGCGAGAGCGCTTTGATGTGCGCCATGGGCGGAATAGGCCATGGCCCTGCGTGTCAGCATCACCGCGCGCAAGCGGTCGGGCAGGGTCTGGTCGGAAATCAGCTCGGAGCAGGCGGTAATTTGCTGTTCGTAGGCGATACCGGCACCGCCCCGGCAAACCACCTTGGCCATGCCGCGTACCGGCGGCAGCGCAAAAAACAACGCCGCGGCGACGATGGCACCAGCCGCCGCACACCACCACACATAGGCCCGCATTACCCACCCCTGCTATACGGGAAGGCTAACATAAGCTGTGCCGTTCGTCGCCCGGGTCCGGGGCGGATTCAGCACCAAATCAGAGGTGGCGACGCGGTTCCGTGTCGATAATTGTGAGCCTGCGCACGGTCAGGTCGTCGATTTTTGCACTTTTAAGATGCAGATGCCTGATGGCCATGCGGCCGATGGCGAGACTTGCAATGGCAAGAGCGCCGATGGAAAGGGCGCCGACCGTGACGGCGCCGGCAAGGGCTAGACCGACCGGCGAAATCCCGATGGGCAGTACCGCAACGGCACCGGCTTTTTTCTCAGCTTTGTCCATGCTCATGGAAGTGGTTTGACCCCGTTATGTTCCACCAGGACGCCATAAGTCACTGATTTTCCGGCCCCGTCTGTCACGGCAAAAAGCGATACGGCGTTGCCTGGTTCCAGCCAGGTCTGATCGCCTATCACCCAAGCGGTAACAGGGGTCTTGGGGCTTACCGTAATCTCGGTTTCACCGGTGCAAGGGCCTTGGCCGGGGGCGGGGGCATGCCCGCTGCACATGCCGTTGGGGCCAGGCGTTGAGCCGTGGAACGACAATTTGAGCACACCGCCTTTGGTTTTTACGGCACCGGCGGCGGTGGTGACAGTGCCATTGGTCAGGCTCTTGCTGCCATTGTCGTAAGGATATTGGCCTTCCCCGAGTCCGCGCAGAGATTCGGGAAAGAGGCGCAGTTCTTGCGCCTGCAAGCGGCCGTCCTTACCGGCCGCAGAGGTGGAAGCGATGAAATCACCGGTCTTGATGCTGGCGAACTCGCTTTTCTCGTTGCCCATGATCCGCGCCTCGGGTGCCAAGGTGATCGCCAGGCTATCGCCTTTGGCTGTCTTCACCGTCAGCACCGGCGCGGCGAAACTCGCGATCATGCCTTTGATCTTCTGAGGCTCGCTGGCTGCCTGAGCCAAGGCGCTGCCAGCCAAAAGCACTATCGCGAGAGCCGCCGCTGCAAGGCGCATGTCGTTCCTCTTCCTATTTTGCTTTCAGGGGTTTGCGGAATTTGTAGATGAACTGGTCGGTATGGCCGCGAATACCGGTATCGAAAACCAGGGCCGTGCGCGGATCTTTCGGATTGCGCAGTACCTTGCTTTCGCCCACGAATTCGAACCCGGCCGCCATCACTTCCTGCTTTACCACCGCTTCATCGATACGATGCAGCGTGTTGGTGTCCCGGATGCCCGAGCCCTTTTCCGCCGCATGGTCGAGGACGATATAAAGCCCGCCTGGTTTCAAAGCCTTAAACACCGCTTTGTTGACCACAGCCGTATCGGCCGGTTTGAAGAAATCGTCCTTGAGATCGTGGTAATTCTGTGAGGTCCACACCACATCCAGCGGCTCCGGTGCGGTCAAAGCATTAATCGGTGCGTGAATGACGCTGACATTGGGATAGGCTTTTGCGACTGCATAAATCTTCGGTTCCTTGCCCTTGCTGAAGGCATCGGTTTCGCTTGCCTGATAGGCATAGACCCAGCCATCCGGTCCCACCGCCTTGGCGAAGAGACGGGTGAAATATCCGCCTCCGGCAATCAGATCCATCACCTTATCGCCTGGCTTGATCTTGGCGAAAGCGAGCATTTCGGCCGGTTTGCGGTCCGCGTCGCGCTTGACATCGTCTTGCGGGCGCGCCGGATCGGCAACGGCGGCCTTGATGGCGGACGGTGAGGCGGCCACGGCGGCGGCGGCAAATAGAACGCAGGCTCCAAAAGCGATCAGAAGTTTTTTCATGTCGTCTCCCCAGCGTTGTTGCAGGACTATGGCATGGGCCCAGTACTCTCGAAAGCGGCGCTGATGTCTTGCCGGACCTTTCATGGCATTATGCCGGGACGTTCTCTTTGGGCTTATCACATGTGCTTGAATGGCCTTGAGCCTTCGCTGCGGCGTATGGGGCTCATCATGCCGGAGGAACAGTTTACCGCCGAACCATTGCCGGGCGGGGTTTCCTGCGATGTTCATCTGATTACAGTTGGAAACCGTCATTTTTGCGTCAAAGCCGCATTGCCGAAGTTGCGCGTAACGGCGGATTGGCGGGCGCCTGCCGAGCGCAGCCATGCGGAAGTGGCTTGGATGAAACTCGTGGGCGGCATCGACCCCGACTGGGTGCCGATGGTTTTGGGCGAGGACAGATCACATCACATTTTTGCGATGGAGTACTTACCACCGCAGGACCATCCGGTCTGGAAGCGCGAATTGGCGGAGGGCAGGGCCGATCCGGCTTTCGCCGCCATGGTGGGCGAGCGTTTGGCTCGCATTCATGCCGAAACGGCAGGACGGGAGGATGTCGCACACGACTTTCGCAATGGCGTGCAATTCCATGCGCTGCGTGTGGATGCTTATCTTCTTCACACCGCCACCAAGCATACCGATGTGGCACCGCTGATCCGTACCTTGGCGCGCCATCTCGGCGCTGCGCATATCGCGCTGATGCAAGGGGATGTCAGTCCCAAGAACATTCTTTGCGGACCCAATGGACCGGTATTTTTGGATGCCGAGACCTGTTGTTACGGCGATCCCGCCTTCGATTTGGCCTTCTGCCTCAATCATCTCTTGTTGAAAGGCGTTTGGCATCCCGAGCACAGCTCGGCTTACCTTGCTTGCTTCTCAGCTTTGAAACAGGCGTATTTCGCCGGGGCCGGTTGGGAAAGCCATGCCGGACTGGAGCGGCGCACGGCAGGATTGCTCGCGGCTTTTTTGCTTGCCCGCATCGATGGCAAGTCCCCGGTCGAATATCTGACCGCGGATAATGATAGGAATTTCGTTCGTGCCACCGCCAAGACATTGCTCAAAGACAGTGTCGGACATCTCGATGTTGTGCTGGAGCGCTGGACAGAGGCAGTCTCCGCCCGTCAAATGTGATCCGATTCAATTGGGCGGGCAGAATGCGTTTTTTCGGGCGGCTGAAACCCATCGATAGCGTGCATGACAATCCGGGCAGCGAAAAGCTGGTCCCGACCTTGTCCTGGCCGCATCTCGTCGCCCTTGGGGTCGGCGGCATTGTGGGTACCGGTATCTACACGCTGATCGGGCAGGCGGCGGGTCTTGCTGGTCCCGGCATGATCGTCTCTTTCATCATCGCCGGTGTGGTCAGCGCCTGTGCCGCGCTCTGCTATGCCGAGATGGCGACCATGATGCCGGCCGCCGGCAGCGCCTATACCTACAGCTATGTGGTGATGGGTGAGCCTATTGCTTGGTTCGTCGGCTGGAGCCTGATCCTGGAATACACCGTTGTCTGTGCCGCGGTGGCGGTGGGCTGGTCGGCTTATGCGGGCGGCTTCATGGCGTGGCTGCATCTGCCCATCATCTCGGAATTGCTGGCCGGGCCCAGCGCGGGCGGCATCATCAATCTTCCGGCGGTTGCTATTTCGCTGGCTGTGGCGGGTTTGCTCGCGGCTGGCACGCGCGAGAGTGCCACGGTCAATTTCGTTCTCGTCATTCTCAAGCTTGCTGCCTTGGCGGTTTTCATTGTTCTAGTATTTCCGGCCTTCGACGCGGCTCATTTCCAACCTTTTCTTCCTTATGGTTGGTCGAGCGTGACGCCGGATGGCATGAAGCTGGGTGTCCTGCCCGCCGCTTCGCTGATCTTCTTCGCCTTTTATGGCTTCGACACGATTTCGACGGCCGCCGAAGAATCCAAACGGCCGGGCCGTGATCTCTCCATCGGTATTGTTGGCTCCATGCTGCTCTGCACGGCCATCTATATTGCGGTCGCTCTGGGGGCCATCGGGGCTGTGCCGACATCCACTTTCGCCAGCAGCGCCGAACCGTTGGCGCTGATCCTGCGCACCTTGCATCAGGACAATTGGTCGGCGGTGATCGGCGGCGCGGCTGTCATCGCTTTTCCGACCGTCATCATGGTGTTCATGTACGGCCAGAGCCGCATTTTCTTTGTCATGGCGCGCGACCGGCTCTTGCCCGGGGCGCTGGCCAAGGTAAATGCCAAGACCGGCACGCCGATTGCTGTCACCATCTTCACAGGCATTGTGGCTGCTGTGATCGCCGGGCTGGCGCCGCTGAAGCTGATCGCCGAGCTTGCCAATTCCGGCACGCTTTGCGCCTTCGTGGCCGTGGCTTTGTCGATGATGATCTATCGCCGCCGTGACCCCAGCCGCCCGCGCGTCTTCAAGACACCGCTATGGTGGTTGGTGGGGTCGGTCGCGATTTTCGGCTGCATCTATTTGTTCACCAGCCTGCCCGGACTGACCCAAGGGTTGTTCGTGGTCTGGAATGCCATCGGCATTGCCGTCTACGAACTCTATGGCGTCAAGAACAGCAGGCTGGCGAAAGCGCCGTAACGCTTACAATTTCACGTCGATTGGCACGCCCGGCGCGATTTTCGAGGCGTGGATCGAGAGCGCCGTCTTGACGCTGGCGACGTTCTTCTCCGCCGTCAGGGTTTCCGTGATGAAGCTTTGGAAGCTCGAGAGGTCCTTGGCCACGATCTTCAGGATGAAATCCACTTCGCCCGAGAGCATGTAGCACTCGCGCACATTGGGCCAGGAGCGCACATGCTCCTCAAACTGCCTCAAATCTTGGTCGTGCTGGCTGGCCAGGCCGACAAAGGCAAAGCCGGTGACTTCATAGCCCAGCGCTTTGGCGTCCAGGTCGGCGTGATAGCCCTGGATATAACCGGCCTTCTCTAGGGCCCGCATGCGCCGCAAACAGGGCGGGGCCGTGATCTTGGCCCGGCGGGACAACTCAACATTGGTGATACGTCCGTCAGCCTGCAGTTCCGCGAGGATCTTCAGGTCAATGGAATCGAGCTTATGATGCTCCAAGGGTGTTCCCCGAAATTATCTTACGGGCCGCTTTTTACCTGGAAGGGCCTCAGGGAGCAATTATATTTCTACAAATCGCATACCGTAGACCTTGTCGGAACGACGCGGGGGGGCATCTTGGGAAGGTTTTAGGGCGTGACCCGTCTGCCGCGCTTGACCTTTTGCCTTCCGCTCCCGATATCAGCGCGGCACCGTCGCAACGAAAGTGTCACCTCCGTGTCTAACCCGGCTCCTGCAACCATCCATTCCAAGGTTATCGTCCTGGGCAGCGGCCCGGCGGGTTGTACCGCGGCCATTTATGCCGCTCGCGCCATGCTGGAACCCATTGTGATTGCAGGGATTCAGCCGGGCGGCCAGCTTACCATCACGACTGACATCGAGAACTTTCCGGGCTTTGCTGATGCCATTCAGGGCCCCTGGCTGATGCAGCAGATGGAAGAACAGGCGCGCAAGCTGGGCACCCGTTTCTTCAACGACATCATCACTTCGGTGGATTTGGCCCACCGCCCGTTCACCCTGGTCGGTGATTCCGGGACCCGTTACACGGCGGACACCGTGGTTATCGCGACCGGCGCTCAGGCCAATTGGCTGGGGCTCGATTCGGAGCAGAAATTCCAAGGTTCTGGCGTGTCGGCTTGTGCCACCTGTGACGGCTTCTTCTATCGCGGCAAGAAGGTCGCCGTGGTCGGCGGGGGCAATACTGCGGCCGAAGAGGCATTGTTTCTTACCAATTTCGCCGAACGCGTCACACTGATTCACCGCCGCGACAAGCTGCGCTGCGACCGCACCAATATGCTCCGTCTGGAAGCCAACCCGAAGATCGAGGTGATCTACGACAGTGAGGTTGCCGAGGTTTTGGGCAGCGAAGACCCCAAAGGGGTCACGGGTGTGGCCATCCGCAACACCGTCACCGGGACCATTACCGAGATCGATGCTGACGGCTTGTTCATTGCCATCGGCCACTCGCCTGCGACATCGTTGTTCAAAGGTCAGGTAGAGATGGACGAATTCGGCTATATCAAGACGGCGCCCGATTCCACCCATACCAGTGTGGCCGGTGTTTTCGCGGCAGGGGACGTGAAGGATCGCGTTTTCCGGCAGGCGGTCACGGCGGCAGGTATGGGGTGCATGGCGGCGTTGGAAGCCGAGCGGTTTTTGGCAGGAGCACACTGATCCCGCCAGAACGCGTGATGACTGAGTGAGGGGATTTTATGGACTGGGACAAGCTGCGCATCTTTCACGCGGTGGCGTCCGCAGGAAGCTTCACCCACGCCGGACAGATGCTGACACTCAGCCAGTCCGCCGTCAGCCGTCAGATCAGCGCGCTCGAAGAAGAGATCAACACACCGCTGTTTCAGCGCCACGCCCGCGGTCTCACCCTCACCGATGAGGGCGAGATGCTTTATGCGGCAGTCAGCGATGTGCTGGCGCGTCTGGCCCAGGCCGAAGAGGCTCTGAAGAACGTCCATGATGCGCCGCGCGGTTCGCTCAAGGTCACCTGTACCCATGGCATCGGCACCTATTGGCTGGTGCCGCGCTTGTCGGGTCTTCTGACCGAATGCCCGGAGCTGGAAATCCATCTCGTCATGGAGGATCGCGAGCTTGATCTGTCCCAGCGCGAGGCTGATGTCGCTATCCGCATGCGCGCGCCGGTACAGGCCGATCTGATCCAGCGCAAGCTCTTCACGGTGCACTATCACGTTTACGCGACCCAGAATTATCTCGACACGGCCGGGGTGCCGCAAGCGATCGAAGATCTGCCGGAACATACCCTGATCGCCTATGGCGAGACGGCGCCGCCGGAAGTGCGCGAGATCAATTGGCTGGTGGAACAGGCCAAACGCTGTCACCGCACCAATGGCCGCGGCCGCGTGGTGCGGATCAACAACGTCACGGGTGTCTTGAATGCCTGTCTGACGGGGCTGGGGCTGGCTTCCATGCCGGATTATGTCGCGGTTCAGTACCCGCAACTCGTTCGCGTTATGCCCGATGTTCCGGGGCCCAGTTTTGATGTGCATCTGGTCTATGCTGATGCGTTGCGCCAATCCAAGCGCGTCGCGGCCTTCCGCGATTTCCTGGTTCGGGAGGCCAAGGATTGGCGCTATTAAGCCGTTGTAACGGTTGGACGCTTGTTCGGTCAGAAAGGCGCTCTTTACGGTCCTTGAAAAGGGCTAAAGGGACCCTATCTAGAATGTACGGTGGCGCCGTCCCCCCACGAGCCGCCGTCGGCTGCCCCCCAGCCGGTGAGCCTTGGGCGGCGTCGTTTTTCGCCGCCCGGCTCTGCTCGCGCCCCCAACCGCGTGAGCAATCCCAAGCTGAATTGCCGGAGCGTCCCCCCGCTCCGGCAATTTTTTAGTATTTAATGGGAGCCCCTTCGATTAATCGGTGTGTGGGCATTTGGGAGGTTTTGATGTCGTTTTGGAAGAATCTTGGTCGTCTTGCGGCTGTGGCTGTGCTCGGCGTGAGCTTGGCGGGTTGCGGGGTCAACAAGCTGCCGAAGCAGGACGAAGCCGTGAAGGCGTCTTGGAGCCAGGTGCAGAATGAGTATCAGCGCCGCGCCGATCTGGTGCCCAATCTGGTGGCAACCGTGAAAGGCTACGCCAAGCAGGAGCAGAGTGTGCTGGTGCAGGTGACCGAAGCGCGCGCGAAAGCGACACAGACCGTGCTGCCGCCGGACGTGCTGACCAATCCGCAGGCCTTCCAGGCCTATGAGCAGAATCAGTCTCGTCTGCAATCCTCGCTCAGCCGCCTTCTGGCGATCAGCGAGAATTATCCCGATCTGAAGTCGAACCAGAATTTTATCGCGCTGCAGGCTCAGCTTGAGGGTACGGAAAACCGCATCACGGTCGCCCGCCGCGACTACATCCAGGAAGTGCAGGCTTTCAATTCCATGCTGCGCACCATTCCTTATCGCTGGACGGCTTCGATGCTCTATCCGGAAATGAAGCCTTACCAGACCTTCCAGGCGAACGAGAAAGCGCAGTCCGCACCGGCGGTGCAGTTCTAATTCCCTCTCTTGTCATGGCCGGGCTCGTCCCGGCCATGACGACCGAGGAGGGTTCAAGACATGTCCTTCCAGCATAAGTCTGCTCGCGTTCTGGCGTTTGGCTTGTTCGCGATTTTTCTTGCCCTTTTTACCTCGATGCCCGCTGTGGCTGCGCTGCAATTTCCCGCGCTTACGGGCCGCGTGGTGGATGACGCCGGTATTCTCTCGGATGCAGCCAAGGAAAAACTCAACGCCTATCTTGCCGAACACGAGCAACAGACCGGTAATCAGGTCGTGGTCGTCACGCTGAAGGATCTGGGTGGTACGGACATTGCCGATTACGGATATCAGCTCGGCCGCGCCTGGGGCATCGGGCAAAAGGGCAAAGACAACGGTGTTTTGATCGAGATCGCGCCGAACCAGCGTCAGGCCCGCATTGATGCTGGCTACAAGCTTGAAGGCGATCTCACTGATGCTCAATCCAAGCTTATCATCGAAAACGTTATGCTGCCCCATTTTCGTAAGGGTGATTATGATGGTGGGGTGATTGCGGGCACAGTCGATGTGCTGCGCACCATCGGCGGCAAGCCGACTGGCGCAGAGAATATTCCCGAACCGCGCCGCCATGAGCAAGGCATTCCCATCGGCGGTATTCCCTTCATTATTCTGCTCATCATCTTCTGGGCCGTTTTCGGCCGCCATCTCTGGCCGCTGTTTTTCCTCGGCGGGTTTGGCGGTGGACGCGGCGGCTTTGGTGGCAGCGATTGGGGCGGCGGTTCCGGTGGCGGTGGGTTCTCCGGTGGTGGTGGATCCTTCGGCGGCGGCGGCGCATCGGGGAATTGGTGATGAAAAAGCTCTCGGACGAAAACCGCAAAGCGCTGCGTGAGGCCCAAGAGGCCGCTCATAAGCGCACCAGCGCCCGCATTGCCGTGGTGACGGTGCCGGTCAGCGATCACTACAAGCTTTATCCCATTGCTTATGCGGGGGCGGCAGCGATCTTCGTGATGACCTTGCTGGCGGCCTTCTTCCCGCATCTGCCGCTGCGGCTTGGCTTTCTGATCGCAGCTTGTGCGGCCGCGGGAACGGCAGCGCTTACCGAATTCTTGCCGCTGCGTTTGGCGCTGGTGCCGCGCCATGCCAAGAACTGGGAAAGCTGGGAATTGGCGCATCGCGCTTTTGCCTCGCGTATCCTGGCCCAGAACGATCGCAAGACGGGCATCTGTTTCTTTGTCTCTCTTGCCGAGCGCTATGTGGAAGTGGTGACCGACCGCGATGTCGATCTGCACATTCCGCAAAGCGTTTGGGATGCGATTATCAAGGATTTCCTCGCTGAAGCCCGCAGAGGCAGGGTGGGCGAAGCCCTTCCCAAGGCGGTGGAGGCCTGCACCAAGGTATTGGAACAGCATTATCCGCCGGTGGTGTGAGCCTGCTGCATAGCGTCGGGCGAGCCGCTCTTGACGGCTTATAGTTTAGTAGCTAAACACACATCGCTATGAACGCGATGCCAGATGACATTCCGCGGCTTTGGGAACGGCTGACCAACAAGCTGGTCTTTCTGGAGAAGCGCTATGTCTTCCGCCATGGCGGGCTGACGCTGCATCCGTCTGAGCTGCATCTGTTGCTCGCCGTCCGTGATGAGCCCGAAGCCAATGCCACCAAGCTGGCGGCACGCCTCGCTGTCACCAAAGGCGCGGTATCGCAAATCCTCAAGCGTCTGGAAGACAAAGGCGTCGTAGAGAAAGCTACCGATCCGTCTCAGAAGAACGAGATCACGGTCTCCTTCACCAAGCTCGGAGACAAGGCCATCTCGGCTTTCCTGAAAGGGCGCGAAGGCCAGCACCGCCGCTTCAGTGCTTATCTGCAATCGCTTTCCGCTGCGGAGAAGAAAACCATCCGCGCATTTCTCGATCACACGCAGTCCTACTTACCCGAAGCCGACTAGCCGCACTGCGGTCTTAGCCGGAATTTCACTTGCCTACAGTGTTTAGCATCTAAACTCTAATGGAGAAATTCATAGCACAGAAAAGATCGATCAGCAGCTACACCCATTTCGTGGCGGCTCCGCCCGGTAAAGTGTTTCCTTTGCTATGCCCGGTACGGGAATATGAATGGATTGATGTCTGGCAAGGCAAGCTCCTCTATTCGGATTCCGGCGTGACCGAGATGGATTGCGTCTTCATCGCGGCGCCATTCGAAGAGCTCGGGCCGGAAGTCTGGACCTGCACGCGTTATGAACCTGCTGCGCGGATCGATTACAACCGTGTTTCGCCGCACAGTGTGATCCGGCTGCAGCTCGATCTGGCACCTGCGGGTACTGGCACGCGCATCACCGCAACCATGGTGTTCACTGCCCTCGACGACATCGGAACCGCTTTTGTCTCGAAATGCGGCCCGGGCACCTGTGCCCAGGGCTTCCAGCCCTGTTTCCTGATGCTCGACCATTTCGTCCGGACAGGGACGATGCTGCCCGCGGCTGATGCCAGAGCGATCGCCGCCGGCACCCGCTAGTTTACATCGCCAGTATTCCTCGCATTACTGCTATGCATAATCACTTTCTTGCCGCCGATAGTGCGGACTCCCCACTTATGGGGAAAGTGATTGCAGCCATGCGGGGATTTTTTGCAAATGCGGGTGTTGTTGGGTGTCTTTGCGGCAGCTTTGATGGGCGGGGCGGCGCTGGCGGAGGGGGATCAGAGCGGCGTCCTGCAATATCCGGCCAGCTTCTTTGCCGATCAACGTCCCGCTACCGCTTATGACATGATCGCTCGGTTGCCGGGTTTTGTTTTTGACGACGGCAAATCGGCCCGCGGTTTTGCCGGTACGGCCGGCAATGTGCTGATCGATGGCCAGCGCCCCACCGCCAAGACCAATGATCTGCAGGCGATCCTCCTGCGCATTCCGGCGAGCGATGTCGATCACGTCGAACTCATTCGCGGCGGCGCGCAAGGCATCGACATGCATGGTCAGGTGGTGGTCGCCAATGTTGTGCGCAAGACCTCGCAATCGACGCAGGTTGTGCTTGATGTCACCAACGATCTCTGGACGGATGGTCATATGGTGCCATCGGCTTCGGTGCAGCTCACCCATCGCGTAGGCCAGTCGACCTATGAATTCGCACTCGAGACCTCGACCAGCTATGATGACAGCGTCGGCCATGGTTTTTACAACGTCACTGATACCGCCAGCGGCAACATCAGCCATCACGATGTGCGCTACAAGAATTGGGGCATCGGTTGGATGGCAACGGGTGCGGCCACTGTTCCGCTTTGGGGAGGCCAGTTCAAAGGCAATTTCACCTATCAGGACAGTCCTGACACCTCGACCAATCTTTATCTCGCCCCTGGCGACGGCTTCACCATTGTCGATCACTCCGGCTCCAAGAAAGGCGAGGTCGGGCTGCATTGGGTGGGGCCTCTGGGCGGCACCGAGCTGGAAACCCTTCTGTTGCAGCGCCTCGGCCGCGACACCGATCTGCAAGCACAAGCCGCGCCTGGCGATAACGAAATCTTTGCGCAGCGCACGCGTACGGCCGAGAGCATTTTGCGCGCCACAGTGCGCTATCGCCCCGATGCGGATCTGACCTTCGAAGGCGGTGCGGAAGGAGCTTACAACCAGCTTGACGGCCAGACGGTCTATACCGTCAACGGCGTTCCTGTTGCGCTGCCCAGCGCCAATGCGCGGGTGGAGGAAAAGCGCGGCGAGGTCTTTGCTCAGGCGATGTGGAATTTCGCACCGGCGTTCAAGCTCGAAGCCGGTTCGCGTTTTGAATATTCGGTGATCAAGGACGATGGTCCCGGCGGTCTCAGCCGCGGATTCTTCTATCCCAAGCCGCGCGTCCTCTTTTCCTACACGCCGGAGCCGGAGACCCAGCTTCGCCTGCGTGCTGAGCGCGTTTTGGGTCAGCTCGATTTCTCCAATTTCGTCGCTTCGGCCAATCTCACGGCCAACGGTGTCAGCGCGGGCAATGCCCATTTGGCCCCAGACCGCCATTGGCAATATGAGCTCGCCTTCGAACAGCATTTCTGGGAGCGCGGTGCTGTCACCTTGTCGGTGATGCACGAGGATATCTCGGGCGTGCTCGATTACATCCCCATCAAAGATGGTGCGGGCGGCTTCTATGACGCGCCGGGCAATATCGGCGGCGGGCATTTGAACACCATCAATCTCGCCGCCAGCCTGCCGCTGGACAATCTCGGCCTTACCAACGGTCTGCTGAAATCGACCGTGATCTGGAAACTATCCGGCGTACGCGATCCGGCCACTGGAGAGACACGCGATATTTCCGGTACGCGGCCGCGCACCTACAAATTCACGCTCAGCCAGGACATCCAAAGTTTGAAATCGACCTGGAGCGCCTTCTTCTTCACCGGCTGGCATGAAAACTATTATCGCCCGGATCGCGTGCGCCGTCGCGATCTGCCTCCGCTCTATGTCGAACTCGAATGGGATTACAAGCCGGCGCCGCAATGGATGTTCGCCGTTGCCGCCAAGAATGTGGGCCGTTTCACCTATGACGATGTGAACAGCTTTTATTCCGGTTTGCGCGGGTCCTCAGCGCCTTATGAAATCGCCGAATACAACCTCAAATCCCAGGCGCGGCTCTATCTCGAAGTCCGCCGGACATTTTGAGGAAGACGGGCTTGACCGGGTGATCTGATGGTGTCACCGCAGGCAGAGGCAAGCCTAGGAGCAAATTATGCCGGTGCTATATGATTTCTCAGCCACCAGCCTTGGCGGCCAGGAGGTGGCGCTAAGCGACTACCGCGGCAAGGCCGTCCTGGTGGTGAATACGGCCAGCAAATGCGGTTTCACCCCGCAATATGAGGGTCTTGAAAAGCTCTATCAGGCGTACAAGGACCGCGGCTTTGTCGTGCTCGGCTTTCCTTGCAATCAATTCGGCGCGCAAGAGCCAGGCAGTGCCGGCGACATCGCCTCCTTTTGCCAGATCAATTATGGTGTGAGCTTTCCCATCTTCGCTAAGGTGGACGTGAACGGTCCGGGTGCGCATCCCGTGTTCGCTTTCCTGAAGAAGGCCAAGCCTGGTCTTTTCGGCCAGAGCATCCGCTGGAATTTCACCAAATTCCTCATCGGCCGTGATGGCGTGCCCTTGCGCCGCTTCGCCCCCACCACGGAGCCGGCGAAGCTCGCGCCGCATGTTGAAAAAGCACTGAGATAGTGCTCGTCAATCGCGTTCTGTGATGGTCAGATAGACGAGGGTTTGGTTGAGCAGCAGATAGGCGACCTCACCATAAGTCACTGGGCCGCGGAAATTCCCGGTGGTTTTGCCTTCCAGCCCGGCATGAATGAAGTTGAGCAGGCAGTTGCACGAGAAAGCCGCGCCTTCAATATCCGCATAACGCTCGAAGGCTTGTGCATAATCCGGTACGGGTTTGGCGAAGTGATATTCCACGCCCGGAAAGACCGGTGCATAGAAACGCACAACCCCTGTTGTGGGATCGCTGGAGCGGATAGAGGCGTTGATCATGGAGCCGTTGTAGTCGCCGACCAGTGGCAATTTGGTGTTGATGTCATGCTCCGCAATATGACGGGCGAGGTCGGCAGGCTTGCCGTCGATGAGGCAATTGCCTTCGCTATAGAAGCCTTCGCTGGTGAAGGTGATCGCATCACTCTCGCCGGGCGTGAACAGGTTGATGAATTCCAGATTGGCGACTTTTCCGGGCGGCAGCGCGACATGCAGCACCACGGCTTCGTCGGCCAGCGGTTCCGCCGAACCGGCGAAGACTTTGGCGCGGCGTTCGCCGCCTTCCGCGAGATCGGCGCCTGAGACCCAGCCTAATAAGGGGCTGGAAAACACATCGGCATAATTCGGCACTTCCTTGGCAAAGCGGGTGTGTACTTCGCTGCCCAGCGGCACGATGATGACCGAGAAGCCGGGGTTAAGGTAATCCTGTGCGATGCACTGCAGCGTGTCGGCCGAATAGCGCTGAACCACCGCACACTCTGCGAACTCCGTCAGATCGGTAACGAAGATATGCTCGCGATCCTTCACGCCGCCTTTGCTGGTCATGAAATGCACGGTCGTGCCGCCGATCCATTGGCCAGGCGGCAATTCGGCGAGTAGGGCTTCCTCACCAGCCAGCAGCAATACCCGGCCGCGTTCGATCATGCTGATGGTTTCGACGACGGTGTACAGTCCGTTCTTCGGAGTGTGCTGCATCTCTTCCGTCCAGCCGGTGAAGCTGCCTAAAAGGGTCGGGGAAGCTTTACCGAAACGATTGCGGCCAAAGCCTATCGGGTTGCCGTTGATCCCTGATTAACATGCCCTATAGGGGATTACGCGAATGGCGGGTGACGCTGT